>Ga0070698_100004023_pt1 | contig 16188 bp, 19 predicted proteins | sample KBSK1502metaG_FD_65477 | JGI IMG/M metagenome (GOLD analysis project Ga0070698, IMG submission 65477) | Corn, switchgrass and miscanthus rhizosphere microbial communities from Kellogg Biological Station, Michigan, USA - KBS K1-50-2 metaG | ecosystem: Host-associated > Plants > Roots >...
GTGCAATGAGTTCGTGATCCTCTCGACTCATGATCCAGTCATATTGGCCGTGCAAAACCAGAGTGGGGACTTTCACGCGTGACCAGGCAGCGGCGAGATTCAGCTTCTGTATTTGCTGATAAAACGCCAGTGGTCGTCCATACAGATGCGCACGATCTTTGCCTTCGGGCCAAAGCTCCGCGAGTTCGGGGTGCTCGCGCAAGATCTCGTCAATCGATTTGTTTTTGATCAGCCACTCATAGTAAAGGGTGGGCACACGTTTCATCCGATCGTTTACTTCGCCAGGCGACTTATCCATTAAGGCGAAACGGCGCCGCTCAATCTCGAGCATATGCTCGAACCATGTTTTAACCCAGCCGCCTACGACGATGTATCTCCGCACTTGCGCTTGCTCCGATTTGGTCTCTGGAACTAGAGGCCCAAATCCGCCGCCGTTGCTGATTCCAAGAATATAGACCTGATTGGTGTCGATGAAGTCGTAATTCTTCAACGCGCGAAATGCGGCGCGATAACCGGCCAGTTCAGATTCAAAATCATTTTCGGCGCAATCGCCTTCGCTATCGCCGACACCTTGTTTGTCCACACGAAAGAAACAGAAGCCGGGTATTTGCGCAATCTCTCGAAACGCCAGGCCGGTCGCGTCATGGCGGACAACGCCAGGTCCCGGATCCTTGTCCGGAGGCGCTTCAACCGTGTCGCAGCTCAGCCAGCCCGCAACGAAAATCACAGGCAATTTTCCAGGTGCGTCGCGCGGCTTGGTGACGATTGTTCGCAATCGTTCGCCGTGTGGAGTGGTTACGGAGTCGTAAATTACATCGACATTGGGATAAGTTTCACGCGGGGTTTTCGCCTTACGCGGAAGGTCGTTTGCTCCGAAAGCCTTCGGGACTACGGCGAGTGTCAGCACGAGGGCGATTATCGACACAACTCTCATTTGAGCGTGCATCTTCGGTCGCTTTGTTTTTCGCTTTGCGCAAAGGGGAATATTTTCGAAAAATCGACTGTTTCTGCTAGAATCGTGCGTGTCCGCCACGAATGAAGCGGATTTTCAGCAGTGAATGAAGGATTAGATGAATTTGATCTGAAGCTGCTTGATGCCATCCAGAGCAACAACCGTCTGACCGCAGCGCAACTCGCCCAAAGAGTTTGCCTTTCGCCTTCGGCGGTACAGCGCCGCCTTCATCGATTGCGTGAACGCAAAGTTATCGAGGCGGAAGTGGCAATGGTTTCACCGGAGGCACTGGGCCAAAGTCTGACGGCAATTGTGGAAGTGACTCTCGATACGGATCGGCCAAAGGTCGTACAAGAATTTCAGCAAGCGATTCAAGCGGCACCGGAAGTAATGCAGGCGTATTACGTAACGGGAAACGCCGACTACATCCTCGTGATCACTGCCAAAAACATGGCCGACTATGAAGCGTTTGCCTGCAAATTTCTCTCGAAAAGGCCGCACGTGAAATATTTTCGCACAAGCATCGTCATGCGCCGTGTGAAATGGGGAATGACTTTGCCGATAAAGCGCGATCGGGCGAGTTCATCAGCCTGATGTTCCCGCCAGGCCGAGGCGGTTGGCGTCCGCTTGCAATGCGGTGATGGTGTTTGCAATCACGTCATCGAGCGGCATTCCCAACGCTTCAGCGCCCCGGACGATGTCCTCGCGGTTTACGGCCCGGGCGAACGCTTTGTCTTTCATTTTCTTTTTTACGGCTCGAACATCGACGTCGTGAATGCTCTTGGTAGGCCGGACGAGTGCGACGGCGACAATGAAGCTGCTTAGTTCATCGACGGCATACAGCGTTTTTTCTAGAGAAGATTCACGCGAAACGTTTGCGTAATCCGCATGCGAAAGAATTGCGCGACCGGCTTCTTCGCTCCATCCGTGATCGCGAAGCCACGCAACGCTGACGAATGGGTGGCCGTCCGTCGGGCTACGCTCAAGATTCGGATGGCGCTCGTAATCCATATCGTGCAACAGGCCCACGGCTTCCCAAAGATCGTAATCTTCGCCGCGCAATAGGGCAAAATGCTTCATCGAGTCGGCGACGGCATAGCAATGTTTCCGAAGACTCTCAGATTGGACCCAATCGTGCAGAATGTTTAAGGCCTGAGTGGCGAGAGTTTCAGGGGTCATCTGATCTTCGTTTGCCGAAACTTATACGAGATCAGTAACGGAGTTCGAGCAAGTCGAAATCTTCCTAATCGAGACTTTGAGCAAAACGCGCCTTTCCTCATCCGCTAACTTGGCGGAGGGAAAGGCGCGATGGAGGCAAAACGAGCTTACATATTAATCCTCTTCGAGGATCACGCGATCAACAACCATGTTGGTGCCTGTCCCGGCATAATGGACCCGGACTGGAACGCCCACTCTGATTTTTGATTTCACGGTCGCTTCGTCCAAGACCCTGCCGCTGCGTGTCACATACGTCACCGTCTTGCCGAAACGATAATTCACCGGCCCCGAACTCTCTCGAAGCACGATTGCGCTTCCCGGGATGTACTCCGTGATTGTCCCGGTGGCTTCAGTGGTACTCGTTGTCTGAGTGGTGGTTTTAGGCCGCTGCAGTTGCTGTGTTGTCTCGCGCTCATTCATGAGCGGCTGCCGTGTGGTCTGCCCCCACGCAAACGATGCCACTATTAACAGGGCAATGCTTACGAGCATTTTTTTCATGATTTCCCCCTTCCTAGTTGAATTGCGGCGGTAGTAAGCGTTCCTTCTTTCCGTTTGAATTCAACGGGTCAAAAAGAACACGCCGCTGTGCTAAAATCGAATGCGGCCCTGAGAGCGGACGCTTAAAAAGCCTTTCGTGCATCTTGAAGCCTGCGCTTACTTGGAGAAGTCTTCATCCTAGCGCCTTTTATGAAAGTTTGGATTGGCACATCAGGGTTTCAGTACGCCGAGTGGAAGGGAAACTTTTACCCGGAAGATTTGCCGGCTGCGAAAATGCTGCCGTTTTACGCCGAACGTCTTTCGACTACGGAAATCAATTATACGTTTCATCGGATTCCCGCGCCGAAGACGATCGATAACTGGAAGGCGCTAACTCCTGTGAACTTTCGGTTCGCATTGAAAGCGCCACAGAAAATTACCCATTGGTCGAAGCTGCGTGAATGCGCAGATACGCTCCGATATTTCTACGATGTAATCTCTGCGCTGGGCGAAAAACTAGGACCGGTGCTGTTCCAGCTGCCGCCTAATTTCAAGAAGGATATTTTAGTGCTGGGCGATTTCTTGAATGGTCTGCCTGGCGGAATGCGCGCTGCGTTCGAGTTCCGTCACGAATCATGGTTCGCTGACGAGGTCTTTGAAACATTGCGGACACGGGGCGCTGCGCTCTGCATCGCCGACACTGAAAAGCTGGAGACGCCAAGGATTGTCACCACTGATTACGGCTATCTGCGGTTGCGCCGGGAAGATTACGCGGAGAGCGACGTCGAACGCTGGACTAAATTTGTCCGCGAGCAAGCCTCAACCTGCCTCGAAGTTTTCGTTTATTTCAAACATGAAGAAGCGGGCATCGGCCCAAAGCTGGCCAAGCAAATGACGGAATTGCTGGAGTAGAAAGTCAGCCAAGGTCCAACGCCAAACGCATCGGAAGCCGGACTAAAGTTACTGATCTACTTGCCGATGAGAATCAGGACTCCAGCGGCGAGTGCCACAAGGTATAAAAGGAAAACGAATGGTCCGAGGTTTAAACCGAATCCTAAAAGGCCATCTATGATCAGATAGACCGCGAGCAGTACCATGCCGATGTTCTTAGTGAATTTCATGCCGCAGTATTTTGCTCGCCGCTGCCCGTGACAATCCAAAATCGCCTACGGGCCTTTTATTTGGCGATCGCTACTTGCCAGCCGCACGAATTACCACCGCTGAAATATCTTTCACATCTACGAACGCGTCGTAAAATTCCGCGCCGGTCAGATGGGAAAGATAGACAATGTTATCGGTTACTTGGCCGACTTTGCCTCCGACCTTTTCTCCAGATCTCAAGTGCAATTCGACAGTTTTGCCCGCGTTGCCCTGAAGGATGCTGAGTACAGTCGCATTAGGCTGGAGGGCGGCTTTTTCCTGCGCCAGCAAGCTGGAACAAGCAACCGCCGCAATAATGATTCCGAGAAGAAGTGAGTAGCGTTTCATGACAGACTGGTTCTGCCCAACTACGCTCCAATTGGCGAGCAAATAATCTAGGGCGGGTTGGAAACTGCCCCTGCTTGATTTTCATTGGCAGCAAAAGCGTCTGCCCTACAATTCTGCATGGCCTCGATTGCCAAAAATCTTGAGCGCGTCAGCGAGCAAATCGCGCAAGCGGCTGCCAAAGCTGGTCGTGCAGTAAATGAAATTGAGCTCGTGGCGATCACGAAAACGCATCCAGCTGAGAAAGTGCGCGAGGCAGTCGAGGCCGGGCATGCACTTTTTGGTGAAAGCCGGGTCCAGGAAGCCCGGGCGAAAATTCCAGAGCTGCCGTCAAACTTGCGCTGGCATTTCGTAGGGCATCTCCAGAAAAATAAGATCCGGCAGGCACTGCCGTTGTTCGAACTTTTTCACGGTGTCGATTCGCTTGCACTGGCGCAGGAAATGAACCGGTTCGCGACGGAGGACGGAGAGCGCCCGCGCGTACTACTAGAAGTAAATGTGGCGGGCGAGGGGAGCAAATTCGGTTTTAAGGCCGAAACTCTGCGCGCCGAAATAGGATCCCTTCTTGCGATGCCGCGATTGTCGATCGAAGGACTCATGTGTATTCCGCCGCTGGCGGAACAGGCAGAAGCGTCCCGGAAATTCTTTGTGCAGTTGCGCGAACTGCGCGATTCGCTCGAGAAAGAATTCGATATGAAATTTCCACATCTTTCCATGGGAATGACGCAGGATTTTTCGGTCGCGGTCGAGGAGGGGGCCACACTCGTGCGTGTGGGCACGGCGATTTTCGGCGAGCGACCTAAACAGCAGAAGGATTAATGCAGCTCGAACCGACAAACGTTCAGCAGATAGGTGACGAGCTTGCCATCTCCTGGAATGACGGGACGGAATCGTTTTTCAGGCTGGAGCCGCTGCGACGCGCATGTCCCTGCGCAGGATGTGGTGGCGAACCCGACGTGGTCGGTAATATCTCCCGGCCGCAGGTAACGTATACGGCCGAAAGTTTTCAGCTCGTCGGCTTCGATCGCGTAGGCGGCTACGCGTTGCAGCCGCGGTGGGCGGACGGACACGGTACTGGAATTTATAGCTTTACTTACTTGCGGCGATTGGGAGAAGCTCTGGAGTGAAGGTGTTCGATAAAGCCGAAGCCGATTCATGCCTCTGACACTGAAAACCGCGATCGTTTTGCTGTGCTTCGCCTTGTGCGGAGCCGGCACTTTCATTGCCTCAACTGCGCGAGAAGAGTCTAAGCAGCCGCAAAAAATGAATACAATTCCGGTCAAAAATCACGAGATCGCACGGCGTATTTGGATTCAGGCTTAATTTTACACGCTGTTCCTCTGAGGCGGCTAAGGATTTGCGTCCGAGACGGACGCCCTACAATTTTGGAATCGTGATCAGCAAGAGGCTTGTCCCATTTTTGATCGGCTTCAGTTGCCGGTCGCGCAGCTGAGCTGGAATTAGGAAAAATTCCCCGGGCCCAAGATCGACGCCAGCGCAGCGCACAGAGCCGGTAAGGCAACAAGCGATTGCGAACTGCCCGCGAGGGGCTATCTCCCGCGCTGAACCGAGATCCCACTTCCGGATCTCGAACAAATTATGACGCAGCAGCAGTTCGCCTTCGGGTTGCACTAATCGCGGTCGAACGTCACTAAAATCGATGCATTGCAGCGCCCGATCTATATGTAACTGACGCTGCTTGCCCGTGCCGTCCACGCGGTTCCAATCGAATACGCGATACGTGGTGTCGCTGTTCTGCTGGATTTCGATCAGCAAATTACCCGCGCCCAGAGCATGAAGACGGCCTGCCGGAAGAAAGGCGGCGTCGCCTGTTTTGACCAGAATTTTGTGAACGTGATCGGCTGCCGTACCGTCGCGAAGCGCCTTCTCGAACTGATCTCGCGTGATCGATTCACGAAATCCAAGATAAACCTCAGCACCCGGATCAGCAGCGGCCACGTACCAAAACTCGGTTTTCGGTTCGCCTCCTGGTCGCTCCGCGAGCTTTTCGGGCGGATGGACTTGCAATGAAAGTTTGTCGTGAGCATCAAGAAGCTTCAGTAACAGCGGAAAACGTGGAGAATCGGGAACGTCTCCGAAGATTTTGTCCCGATATTGAGTCCATAGTTCATGCAAAGTTTTCCCGCGCAGCGGTCCGTTGCGCACAATGCTCTGTGCTTCGGGGCGGTCTACTATTTCCCATGATTCCCCGATAGGTCTGTTCGGCGGCATTTTTTTTCCGAACTCAGATTCGAGGCGCCGTCCGCCCCACATGCGTTCCAAGAAAATGGGCTGAAAGGTGAGGGGAGTCGTAAGATTCAACTTGGACATGATGCGATTTCCGCAACTGTAGCGGCAGCCGTGCCGGCTGCATCGACTTAGTTTGCAGGCGACATGCCTGCCGCCACAGAGATGAATTTCAAGCGTCTTCTAAAGAACTGGCTGCCTGTGCTCGTCTGGGTGGGCGTGATTTTCCTCGGCTCGACCGATCTGATGTCGGCCGAGCACACCTCGCGATTCATTGTCCCGTTTTTGGGCTGGCTCAAACCCGACATTTCGGCGGAGACGCTTGCGTCGGTTCACGTGATCCTTCGGAAGTGTGCGCACGTGGGCGAGTACGCTGTTCTGGCGTTGCTTTTGCTTCGCGCGGCGACTTTGATGACAAATTTCAAGCGGTCGATACCAATTCTCTGTCTGAGCGTCTTGGGCGTGTGCCTGCTTGTGGCTGCCATTGACGAATTTCACCAAACCTTCGTCGCGTCTCGTGGCGCTTCGGTCAGGGATATCGTGATCGACAGTGGTGGCGCAATTCTCGGGTTGCTGATCGGCTCGATACTTGGGATGCGTCGTCCAATCAGCCTCGAAAAAGCACCTGCGGACCCATAGGTGGGCAATTATAATTTTGAAGGCACCGCTCTCCTGTGGCTTGCCTTTCTCAGCGAGTTAATGAAATAATCAGCGTGAATGCTGATCGCAGTTGAAGGACTATATTTGTTCGCGTTCTCACTTCAGGTTTTCCGATGCGCTCCTTTGGGAGAGCCAATCGTACCAGGTCAGGCAGCGCGGTGAACCGTCACTAGCGGCGTTGCACTTGGAAATCCTAATGTTCGCCTCATGATGGAAAGGATTACGGACAACTCTTCGTCATTATCTGCCATGGTCAAACGTTGGGTCATGGCAACGCTCCCCTCCGCATTTTCTGCCGTGGGAATTTGGCTTGTTGTCTGTTTGATATCACCATGTACCGCGGGAGGCGTCACGCAAAACGGCGGAACAGGCGTCGATGTCAGAGGAACGCCCAGGATTACAGCCACGCCAGACCGCGTTAAAGTCGGTGGCGATTCGGCCAGTACTAATATTGCTTGGAATACAGGCAATGGATCGAACGGCTTCGTTTTCGTGACGGCAAACGGTCGGCCGCCAGTTCTTCTCGCTACGGGTAACGAAGGCAGCCGCGTTATCTCATGGATTCGGAAGGGCGATTATGTTTTCGAACTCTACGGAGACGCTGAACGGCGGACGTTACTCGCCGCTGTAACCGTTTCCGGCATCTCCACGGAATCCGAAATTCCTTCTCAAGGAACAGAATTATCGGACAGCCAACTACGCTGGCTGCTGTGGGCTGCGCTCGGCGCAGTTTTGTATGTTGCTCTTTACTTGAGCTCGACAGGACCGGTGCGGACGAAATTTCCGCTTGAGCCGGCTACATCGCCTGACCCACTTCACGTTGCGCGAAATCTGGTACTCGGCCTCGCCACTTTTGTTTGTGTGGATGGAGTGGTATTTCATACCAGCCTGTACACCTCGATTCTGGCCCCCGATTCTTACGCGGGGCGAATGGCAGCCATTACACGAGCCGAAAAGGATCGCGTTTCGTCGGGGCTCAAAGAGGTGCTGGTTTTGGGCGATTCGCGAATGGCGGAAGGATTCTCTCCTGCGGTTGCCGATAAGCTCAGCTCTCTCGATGGAATCAAATTTGTGAATCTCACGGAACCCGCTTCCGCGGTGAACATATGGGACTACATGCTGCGAGAAGTCGATCCTACGCGACGCCGTTACTGGGCGATCGTGGTTCCCTATGGCATCGGCTTTGAACCAAGCAGCGCTGATCCTTTGAGGATTTCCATGGCCGCTCCGCTTTTACGCTATGAAGACTGCTTCAATTTTGCGTCAGCTTTTCAGCGGTGGTCGGGTCGCTTTAGAGCATTTACAGCATGCATATTGCGAGGCTCGGCGTTCCAGGGCGACGTTGTCGACTTTCTTGAACATCCCATCGCGCGTATACGAAGCATCCAGCAAGAGCCCAGGGGACTGGAAGCGCGCAATGTCTACAAAGGCCGCGATTATGATATCGTCGGCACTTCCTACGATCCCAGGACCGGTCAGGTAACTTTTCCGCCGCGATTAACTGAGGCCCGGAGAGACGCCATCAGAGACAGCCTGGTGAAGCCATCGCAATCGGAAACACAAGATTTCCTGAGAATGCAGCGGGACGGGATCCAGCGAATCCTGAATCGTTATTCGGTTAGTTCGACCGAGATCGTCCTTACCCCCGTACCTCGCGGTCCATTTGCCGGGCTCCCGGGAGCTTCCATGACATTCCACGCTGCTTTTCCCACCACCACGACTCAGAGGGCCATTTTTTCACTTCCCGAACAAACGTTCGATTTTCTTGAGAAACCTGAATATTACTTTGACGGGTATCACCTTAATTCAAAAGGCCGGCAACGATTCACTGAAACGCTGGTAACTGAGTTACTAGGGCGCCTGCGATCGGCCAATTCCAACGGGGGTGTTCGCTCCGACTCAAGGCCGGTAGAGGATCGCTTCCGGTTAGGCAACGCTGGCTCGGATATTGGGAGGTCCATTGGCGATGCTTTAAATGACAGGCCGATGGGCAAAGCCGACTAGCTATTAAGCGAGTTATTCGATGTTATTTAACAGCTTTCAATACTGGATCTTCTTTTTGATCGTGGCACTGCTGTTTTACAGCGTCCCGTTTCGCATCGGAAAGTTCTTACTCCTGGGTGCGAGTTACATCTTTTACATGTGGTGGGATCCACGATTCATCGTGTTGATTCTTACCTCTACGGTAGTTGATTACTACCTGGGAATTCTGCTGGAGACAGCCAGTGGACGACGCAAGAAGTTTCTACTTGTTGTTAGCCTCGTAGTTAACCTCGGTATCCTTGGTTTCTTCAAATACTACGATTTCTTCGCGGGCTCGCTGGCTGCGTTGCTTCATGTACCCGAGTCATCGGTGGTATTGCAAATCATTCTTCCTGTAGGCGTCAGCTTTTACACGTTTGCCAGTCTTTCCTACACCATCGATGTCTATTGGGGGAAGATGAAGGCGGCGCGGAACTTCGTCGACTACGCCCTGTTTATCGCATTTTTTCCTCACCTGATTGCGGGACCAATCATTCGAGCCAGGCAATTCGTCTCACAAATTCAGTATTGGCGTCGCCCGGCGGCGATTATGGTGCAGGGCGGCATTATTCTTGTTCTGTCCGGTCTGATTAAGAAAATGGTGTTCGCCGATCGATTCGCCGTCGTGTCCGATGGATATTTCACCGATCCGGCGGCGCACCCGGGCTGGTTGGCCGCATGGTCCGGTTGCATCGCTTTCTTCATGCAAGTCTTTTTCGATTTCTCTGGTTACACCGATATCGCTCGCGGATGTGCCAAGCTGCTGGGCTTTGAGTTTCCACTTAATTTTGCACGGCCATTCCTGGCCAGAAATCCGCCCGACTTCTGGCAGAGGTGGCATATAACCCTGTCCACGTGGGTCCGGGACTACCTCTTCATGCCATTTAGCCGAGGAAGGAAAGGACACTTTGTGTTATTTCGGAACCTGATGATTGTCATGATCCTGGTAGGGCTATGGCATGGGGCTAACTGGACATTTGTAGCCTGGGGAGCATATCATGGGATCCTGTTAATAGGGTACCGCCTCTTTGATCGGGTGACAAAAGGGACGGCGATCTCACAGGTGATGAAAAAGCGCTATTGCGTGCCGTTTAGTGTTGCCCTGATGTTTCTGTCCTGCACGGTAAGCATGGCTTTCTTTCGCCCAAGGACACTTCAGGGGAGCGGCTACGTCCTAAGTGCATTATTTGGTTTTCAACACGTCCCTGGTGAATTTTTGCTCACAAGCGGGACGATAGCGCTGATTTTTATTTCGCTATTTTTAGCGGTCGCGCAAGAACGCACCCAGTTTATCGACCGTCTTGCACTTCAACCCGCGCGTGTTCAAATCCCTGCATACGTTTGCGCGTTTCTGGCGCTCGAGCTGTTTCCCGCTACCGGCCAGGTGCCGTTCGTTTATTTTCAGTTTTGAGCCGCGGAAAGTGGGAATGGGCCTGACTGGGCTCGAACCAGTGACCCTGCGCTTATCAAGCGCATGCTCTAACCAACTGAGCTACAGGCCCGCGGGTCGCGGAAGTGAACAGTGATCAGCGATCAATGATCGGTCAAGCGTTTCGCATGATTTTTTTGATCACAGATCACGGTTCACTAATCACATGTTCGGAGCTCCGCGTTCGCCAAGGCTACGGCGCGACAGAAGACTGGAGGCAAGGGGATTCGAACCCCTGACTTCCAGCTTGCAAAGCTGGCGCTCTACCAACTGAGCTATGCCCCCTTTGATCGATTGCGGATTGTAGATTGCGGATTGCGGATTGCAAATCTCCGACCGATGTCCGTGTCGATCCGAGGCGCCCGGTTCCCGAGCCATCGCAATAGCGGCCTGGCTACATCGGTCACATCCCCAGTTGCCACAAAAGCAGAATGCCGGATGCCGATCTTTCGATTCCTCATCCGGCATGAACTGCCACGATCCGGCGTGTATCTCGCCGCAGCTGCTTTTCGGTTTATTTAGAAACAGGGACTGCCAAATACGCCGTTAATACGCCCGTGTCGACAGCTCTACCTGTAATCTCTCCGTTGTTATTTATGTCTCTCGCGAGTGCGAGGACGCCAGAATAGCTGCCTTTGAAATCATTGAGGTCGGTGGCGTTACTACTGTGATCCCAAATTACGGCACGACAATCAACCTGGTCCGCGTCGCAGGAGACACCGACTACCTGGCGGGCTTCATTGATACCGTATGCCTCACTGTCTACGTGTTCGGGTGTACGGTGCTTCAAAGGTTTGAGCTGGCGGAGACCATCCTCCTTGGTCCATATGAACGCGTGTAGGACGTCGCCGCCAACAAAGGCAGGGTCACCAGCGAACCCGACGATATCGCCGCGTTGATTGATTGCCGTCGGCGTGTTCCACCACGGGGCTGGCGCATCTGGATAAATATCCGTCACGGTGCCATTTTCCCAGAGCACGGCGTGCTTGGCCGTATGTCTTCCAACAGCCTGGTCGCAGATGCCCGAAATGCCCACGATTTGACCATTGTCATTGATCGCCGTAGCGGCTCCTGAGGTGTCGCCCGAGATTAGAGGGAGGTCGTGGATCTGGTCTCCTGATCCAAGATCCCACACGGCTGGGAGAAACTGGAGGACCTGGGTGCAGCAACACGTGGGGTCATGAACGCCATTCTCCGCCCACCCGACTACCTGACCGAAGTTGTTGGCTCCGGTTGCAAAGCCATTATTTCCTCCAGGAAAATTGGGCAGTCCCCTGATCTGGTTGTTTTCCCAAACAAACCCGAGGTTGATATAGCCGACGTTGCTAGGCGTACTGTAGAAAAACGCGCTACTCCAAGACTCCCCAAGTGGCTCAGGATCGGCAGTCTGAGAAATACCCACGATGATGCCTTGAGTATTCTTCACGCCCCATGTGACACTGCTGTTTGGTCCGCCAAGTGTGCCGAGGTCGGTGAGCAAACTGTTTCGCCACAGGATAGCATGCCGGTTCCTATCCAGCTGTCTAGAATAGCCTGCCACCCAGCTCTGATCATTAATGCTGTTTCCCCCGCTACTCGTTCCGCCGAGTGAAGGAAGATTCGATACGTGGTATTGCGGTTTTGCCTTTATTGCTTCCGGTCTCTGTGCATGCACCGGCGCCAGAATTGCTCCGCAGCAGACAGTAATCAGAAGAATGAAAGGAATCTGGTTAGTCCTTCGAGTTATAAGTTGTGCTGTCATTGGTTTGTCTCCTTTGTTGAATTTTTCATGAGAGCATTTTAGGAACTGCCTTGGAGTCACGACCAGAGCCACTTCGCCGGTTCCGTACGAGCCATTTCGCTTTGGTTAATGGATCCCAGCAAAGAAAATCAACGGTGCTTCGCAGGATCCCTAATTGCGAAGCAATTGATGGGCGGTCGTAGAAAAGAGCCCGCCGATATCTGGCAGAATGACTTAATTCAATTTCGAATTGAGCGCCGCCGCGAACTTGCTGAGACCTTCGCGGATCTGTGCACGTGACCATGCGGCGAATCCGAAAGTAAGCGCGGGCTCCGGCTCGGCTTTCATAAAGCAGGACGACAATGGCGACGGCCTGAAACCGATCTCACCGCAGACACGGGTGATTAATGGCAAGTCTGTTTTCCGTCGTAGCCAGGCAACGAAATGCAACCCGGCTTCCGGAATTTCCAGGGTAAAGTATTTACTCAACAAATTGTTGAATTGCTCGATGAAGTATTCTCTTCGGTCAGAATATAGTTTCCGCATCCGCTTGATGTGGCTCAGGAAAAATCCCTCAGTCAGGAATCGAGCCAGCGTCGCCTGATCAATCGCGGGAGAGTGTTGATCCATCACAGCGCGAATCTTGATCATTGGTTCGATCAACTGTTCCGGCGCCAGGATATAACCCAGGCGCAAGGATGGGTATAGGATCTTACTCATTGTGCCTGCGTAAATGACACGGCCGGCGGTATCAAGCCCCTGTAAGCATGGGAGTGGGGGACCGGTATAACGAAATTCGGAATTGTGGTCGTCCTCGAAAATGTAGGCGTCGCAGGTACGCGCAAAATCGATCAAAGCCGTTCTTCGCGAGAGACTCATGGTCATGCCAAGCGGGAATTGATGAGAAGGAGTGACATAGATAATTTTCGGCGAGTGCTGTTTCGAAGACCGCGCGATTGTGATCCCCTCCCGGTCAACAGGTCTTGGAACGACGGTTGCCCCGGCGAATCCGAAAGTTCGACGAGCCTGGTAAAACCCCGGATCTTCAATCCAGGCAACCTCTCCCCGATTTACGAGGGCCATCGCGCTGATCATCATTGCCTGCTGCGTGCCGGCAGTAATAATGATCTGGTCTGGGTGACAACGCGCACCTCGGTGATCGCACAAATAAGTCGCGAGTGCCTTGCGCAAGTCGGGGTCGCCACGACTTGAGGCATACTGAAGCAGATGAGCTCCCTTTCTTGCGAGCACTTCTGCTCTGAGTCGTTCCCATATTTCGATCGGAAATTCGTCGAGCGCTGCAACGGCGGGGACAAAGGTGACGCCTGGCGGACCGGCGATTCCAAAATCGAACTGTTTTCCGGCCCGGTGGTCCGGAATACCTTTTACCCGATCCGAAAGGCGGGGCGGGCGTTCGATGCGGGGTTCTCCTTTTGCAGTTTGCGCGCTTAGAAAAGTTTCAGGTAACGGCTCGGCGACAAAGGTGCCCGATCCAACTCGTGATTGAAGATAACCTTCCGAATGAAGCCTAGAGAAAGCCACGTTTACAGTGAATCGCGATACTCTCAGATCCGCGGCCAGTTCGCGAGAGGAGGGGAGTCGGGAAGAATTGTTGTTGAAAGTTGCCGAAACCAATTCGTCGCGAATCTGGCGGTAAAGCTGTTCGTGAAGCGGTTCTTCCGAAGTGCGATCCAACCGAATCATTTCAAAAGCCATGAGCGAATGGCGGCGACGCTGGTTCTTATCTGACTTCCTGGCTGAGATTCCTTTCACGCTTCGGATTGTGCTCATTAAACCAACAACTGATAACCGCAAGCTTCCGTCGAAGTGGTCTGGCCATTTCATGCCGAGTGGACCGTTGACAGTTTACCATAAGACCAGAAGCTCTTATTTAAATGCAAACTCAGAATCCTTGTAGCGATCACGTTGAAACAAAAGGCCTGATTTATTTTGCGCGGATGCTGGACAAGATCCGGCTAAAAGCCCGAGGTGAATTGCCGCCAGACTATTTTACTGGTGTCGATGAAGATCCGACGATGTTCGACGCCCGTTGCACAAGATTTCTCGGGGCAAATTACGATGACCTTGTGGAGCGAACACTGAAGGGCGGATCGGACGATGAAATCCTCGAATGGTGTTTCGAGCGTGGCCAGCGGCCTAACGAGGAGGAAATCGCGATCTGGAATGCATTTCTAAGCAAACGTGGCTGGCGAGATGACGCGAGCGCAGACCTGCAAGCAGCCAAGGAGCGATCAGGCTTGGGTGATCGTGACGATATCCAAACCTGGGTAGACCTGCACGACGCTGAAGAGGGCAGAAAGCCGGTGGCGACGTTCGCTCACTAGGCGGGAACTTTGTCGTCTGTTTTTCCCGCTGAACGTTTCGTGCGTCCAGCCTGCGTTACAAGCGTGCTGTCAGTTGCAGCTAGCGCCAGCCGACCAATTTGATATTGCCCCGTCGAGGTAGGGGTAATCGGAAAGGTAAGACCAAGTTGCTGCCGTAGGCTACGTCGCCCCAGCGCGGTGATCTTCACCAACCGAGGGTGACAATCGTCGCGCTCGAGCCAGCCGCATTCACACCAACGCCTGAATAAATGCGCGCCGACAGGTCCAGCCAAGTGCGGGCGGCGCTCCGTCCAATCGAGACACTGTCTGGCCACACCGTACCGACCGGGTTTAATCGTTTCGAAATTGACTCCTTGTTGGACAAACCACTGTCGGCCTTCCTCATTGCCAATTTCGTAACGTTTACCTTCTCCGCGGACAAGCCAGCCCCGACGCTCCAAAGCAGCTGCCACAGCGACCGCAAGTTCTCCGGCCAAATGATCGTAACAACTGCGAGCCTGACGCAACGCTCGCGCGGCACGTGAAAGCGGCGGTGTGCGAAAAATCGCCGGTTCTTTGGTAAGAAGCGCCAGCTCCTCGATCACCTGAGCAACGCCGGCGTTAGCCAGTCGGTAATACCGATGGCGCCCCTCGACTTCCACCGCCAGGAGACGACCGTCGATTAGTTTTGTTAAATGCGCGCTTGCCGCGGTGGGGCTTACTCCTGCCAGAGTAGCCAGTTCACCTGCAGGCAAGGCACGGCCGTCTAGCAGCACGGACAAGATCGCGGCGCGGCTTGGCTCGGCGAAAAGCGCCGCGACCGGAGCTATGTTTGCTTCAATACGCATGGTTCGGTATTACTCAATACGATAGAAATACGATCGCTCTTCAGTTAGAATACACTTTGAGTTTTCCGCCACCTCCAAATTTGCGCGTGAGTCCGGATCATCACTGAGTCTGGCACGGTACTGTTCGTAATCAGCCAGGCTTTCGAATCCGAGAAGAGCGAGCGCGATGTTATCGGCGCCACCCAAACCTCTCTTGGGCAGAAAATAACCGAGCGGCTTGGCGCCGCACCGCCGCAGAATGTCACCCTCCATCCATCTACGAGCATAGGCCTCGAAGTCCGCGAGTTTGTGTCGATCGATCGTATAGCGAATGCAATGATAAATCATCGATCACGCTAGCGCCCTATTCGCGGTGAACAATTCAACCACGCATGAAGTGTGCGTGGAAAACGCCGAAACGGTTTTCGAACAAAGTCTAACTGCGACGATGCTCGTGTAGATGGAAAAACAAAATGCCGGATGTCGACCTTGTGAATCGTCATCCGGCATTGCAGTCGATATGCAGCAAAGACTGAATTGTGCGTTACCGTGATCTCCCTTGAAGCTTTGGTTTCTTTCGATCCCAAAGTCTTCACGGCGTGTCCGGGAAGTGATCAATTGATTCACTCCGCGGATTTAGCCGTCGACCTATTCAACCGCTCTTCGAATCTGGAGACTCGAAGGCGACGAATATCTCCTTAGAAAGGAGGTGATCCAGCCGCAGGTTCCCCTACGGCTACCTTGTTACGACTTCATCCCAGTTACCGCTCATAGCGTAGGCGGCTGCCTCCTTGCGGTTAGCACGCCGACTTCGGCTACAAGCGACT
>Ga0070698_100004025_pt1 | contig 16180 bp, 11 predicted proteins | sample KBSK1502metaG_FD_65477 | JGI IMG/M metagenome (GOLD analysis project Ga0070698, IMG submission 65477) | Corn, switchgrass and miscanthus rhizosphere microbial communities from Kellogg Biological Station, Michigan, USA - KBS K1-50-2 metaG | ecosystem: Host-associated > Plants > Roots >...
CCGCATATGTTGTATCAATTGGCGATCTATGCGTTAAGTCAGCCTGAAGGGGTAGATGCGACGATCCTCTACCCGACTATGGAGGCGGAGGCGCGCGAGGCAAGGATTGTGCTGCATGATCCTGTTTACGGCACGGGTCGTGCTTATGTTGTGCTGCGTCCTGTGAACTTGCTCCGTCTGGAACAGTTAATTACCGAGCAGAGGAAGATAAAGAACGAGAGGGGGCGGACTGCTTTTGCCAGGTGGTTGGCTTTTGGAGGGGATTGAATCGTCAGGATTGAAAGGCAGAACTTCCGTGTTTGGGATGGGAACGGGTCCCACCTCAGTGAACAAGTTAGCTCCTCTGCTCGAAACCTCGCCACGGATGGTTTACACATCCTGGCAGTGAGGATGACCGATAGCAACATCGCGTCAGAAGCATGTGCGTGCGACGTTGCTATCGATCAGCCAGATGAGCTGGTTTCCTTGCCATACCTCCAACTCATCTTGAGCCGGGACTCGCTCGGTCAGCGCGCGCGCGAGCCACCATCGTTCCGGTGAATGCCATGAACGCAGCCGAGGTGAGCAGCGTCATCGACAGGCCTGCGGCTCCTGCGATGACGGCAAGTGTGAACCCGCCGCAGATCTCCCCTAAGGCCTCGGCCTGGTTGAGGAATGAATGCACGGTCGCCCGTACATCGCTCGTCGTGCGCTCGTTTACCCAGACCACGCTGACCGTCCGTGTGACATTGACCGTGATGCCGCTCACCAGCAGCACCCCAACGCCACCGATCAGGGCATCGGGGGCCGAAGCGATCACGAGCAGGCCGAGCATCCCGATGAAGCAGGCGAGTGTATACATACGCCGTGCGACGCCCACACCATCGATGCGTGCCTGGACGAGGCGCAGCGCGATGAAGCCAGCCGCCAAGGAGCAGATCCCGACAGCCGTATACCACAGCACGGGATCGGAAGGGAACCCCAGGTGGATGAGTTGCTTGGGAAACAGCCATGCTGCCATCGACGCACCGTTGAGGAGCATCGTGGCGACGCAGACCAACAGGATCTCGTGGTCGCGGCGCAGCAGGCTGATGACGAGCCGGACGACCGAGAGCGACGCGTGCCATCGTTGCTCGCGCTTGGGCAGGACGGTGCGCTCGGTGAACTGCACCGCGACGAAGAGTCCGAGCAGTGCCATGCCGACGCCTGAAACCACCATCGAGGTCTGCAGACTGGTGGCCCAGCCAAGCACCCCGAACGCCACCATCCCTGTTGCTCCTCCTACCAGGCCGAAGCTCGTACCCGTCGTCAACACACGGGCGATCCGCTGGGGTTGAGCGAGCTCGTCAGTGATCCAGGCCACATCGGCGCCAATCAAAAAGGCCCACCCTAATCCCCACAAGACTTGCGTCACCACCAGCAAGGGAAATGCCGTTACCAATCCAGTCATCACCATGGAAGCCCCCAGCAATAGGTGGCCGATCACCAACGGCCACTTGCGTCCGAGCGCGTCGGCCCAGACGCCGGTCGGGATATTTGTCAGCACCAAGGTGGTCGACATGACCGTGCCGAGTAAGACGTTCTGGGAGGTGGACAGATGCGCTCCGACCACGAAATAGAGGCCAGAGGTCAGCACGTAGCCCCGGTTGAACGCCCCGCGCAGAAACAACCAGCGCAAGAATATCGTCACCACATCACGCCTCTGCAGGCAACAGTGGCGGAGCAGATCATTGGTCTCTCGCAGAGTGCGGGCTCCCTGTCGGAAGGCGCGTTTGAACTGCATATCCATCTCTCTTTTCCTCTCAGACTCGGAGATTGCTGGGAAATGTCCTGGGGAATGTGAGCAGATTCTGCCCTCCAAACGCGAGAATTTGCCAAGAGTCTTGAGCGACTTCAACAAACGTTCCTGGACAAAACCGCTCCTCATCTGGCGCGCGAAGCATCGATCTCTTGCCAATTGACGTTCAGTCACCCCTGCCCCGAGAAAGAAAAGGGGGTTGGAGTGGAAATGGTGAGGAAAGACTGTCTAAATAGGCGCTCGCCTCAGACGCAGCACGAAGATTGCTTCCTCCCGGCCCCAAGGACTCATGAAACGTCTGCGCGACCTGCGCCCTGGTTTCTTCTGCCCAATCGTCCCGAAAACATACGTTGTGGGCCAGGTACATCAAATCTTGCACGACTCGTTCCCAGAGATAGTAGGTGAGCAGGCTCCAATCCACCTCTGCACCGGTGTACCCTTGAAAAAATGCCTCTGCGTGTGGCTTCCTGAGAAAGATGAAATCGCGTTCTTTTGGGGCCAACATCACTTCATCCCAGTCGATCACAAATACGTGGCCGGAAAGGTCACGAATCAGGTTTCTTGCGTGCAGGTCTGCATGACAGATGACGTAGGGAAGGGTTCGCGACTGGAACACCTCTGCCAGTTGTTGAAGTCGGGCCATAGCCCTGTGAATCGTCGGCTGATGCGCCCTCCAAGAGGAACGAAGAGCGCGCTGTGAGGCACTTGCACTCCTCAGATCATGGACATGTTGTGCTTCAAAGCTACGAATCCATCGGGCATACTCCGTCGGATCAAAGCGCTCCTTTCGCAGTGACTCAAAGCCTAAGGTGGGCAGCCTGATCTGGTGAATGCGCTGGAAGATGCTTCCTACCTCCTTCCACTGAGCATTGGTCATCCCTGTTAAGCTGCACTCCCCATCGATCCAAGGAGAGAGAATCATCGTCCACTCTCCAAACTGTGTCCACAAAGCACCGCTCGTCGTAGGAACGGGAGCCACGATGGACGTGATCCCCTGATCTCGCAGATAGGCGGGAACAAGACAACTTGGTTCGTAGAGCAAGCGAGAGGTTGCTTTCAGCAAATACGCCCTGCCTTGCAGGCTCACCACATGGTACACTCCAGCATCGTAATCATGTCCTAAGGGAAGAAACTCAACCATCACAGCGATCAGGCCATACCGGTCCTGTAAACAGGCTCGCAGGCGTTCCTCTGGAATCCCTGGCTGCTCACGCATCGTTCATTCCATCCTCTCTTTTCTTTCAAGCTGCTCCTATGCCAGTTCGTGGGTTCTCGCGGCTCGCACTCGCGTTTGAAGACATGCGTTTACCTCCTCCCTTTTTCTCGTCTGTATCATTCATGTTTTCCCTCCCAGAGCTGGCGCATTTCGTCGCTCGACTCAAGCCAAGTCTGATACCGTTCCCTCGGCTGCAAGCTGTCCAGCTTTGAGTACAATGATGTGATGAGCGTGCTGGAATGCAAACCGGCGATGCGACACCAGCACACAGGTGTAATCCCGTTTCGCGAAAAGACGTTCTCAGAACTGTTGCTCTGTCTCGACATCGAGCGCGCTTGAGAGATCATCAAAGATCAGCAGGTCCGGTTCGCGCACACATATGCGTGCGGCAGCCACGCGGCTTCATCTGGCTGCGGCCCTACCTGCGTATCCAGGCCTTTTTCGAGCGCCTGTACATCATGCTCCAGCAGATTGCGGATACAAGATGAACCTGCTCATAGAGCAAGAAGCCCGCGACCATGAGCATGACTGTACATCTCAGTAATGGGAGGGAGAGAGATTATGGAGAGTACCTGTGAGGCAAATTGACACAAAGGGACCCTCAGGTAAAGAAACATTCCCTGAGGCCCTGCCGAGAGCAGCTAGTGAAGGGCCTCAGGGTGGGCATCAAACTGGATATGCATACGCGCCCCCCTTCAGGCTAAAACAAGAATGATATCTCATCAAGAGGATACTCTGAAGCAGCAAGCGTTGTCAAGGGATGTTAACCAAGAGTCTATCGGTCATCCTCACTGCCAGGATGTGTAAACCATCCGTGGCGAGGTTTCCTCTGCTCCTCACACCGGAGAATGCCATCATTTTTCGTTACGCGAGGTGCGGTTGCCAGATCGCAGGAACCGTCTCTCGCTCCCGTCCATCAGAGTTCGGAGCAAACATATTGTGCCTTTTCACGACAGAGAGTGTTGCCTCTTCGTCAGACAGTAATCCCAGGAAAACGGTGAGAAAATGGTCTGCTTCTGGAACGCTTTGAGCACGAACGATACAGAAATCGTTCAGATAACGACCGCGTTCAAACACACGGACTCGCCGCTCGTACCGTTTGCCGGGATCGCGCCGCAGTCGATACACCCGCTGCTCTTTTGCGTAGCGCGCGCTCGACACATCTAAAAAGCCACGCGTTTCCAGTTGCTGGTAGAGCTGCTCACCAAGAAAGAGTCGGAGCGTCAGCTCTGCCCGCTCCGTCGGCCTGAGCCCATCCCCGAGGTCCTCAACATCCCCGATCCTGAGGATATCGCCAAGGCCGATCGCGGGTGTTGAGGCAGGGCCAGCTCCCGCGCGCCTGGCTCGCCTACCGGACGTGATCCGAAAATGTTCCGGCGGTTGCCCGGCTAGCGGGAAGCCACCGATGCGCGCCACCTCTGATGCGATAGCGTAGCCACTCCACATGGCCACTCTCGTCTGCAGATACCGCTGGGTTGGCCGGTGCCGTTGGGCAAAGGCGGTCACGCCCGTTGCCATGCCCCCATTTCCCATCGCCAGTGTGAGGAGGAAGAACACGTATGGTTTCTCTTTGATCTCAGCCACGCGTCCCTCAATGGACCACTCCCCGCGCAGGCCAGGCCATTGTTGCTGGGTTGCGCTGATGAGGGAGGCGAGTGCTATCCCCTGAGCGAAAGCACCCGCAGGGGTTGTAGCCGAGAGAGGGGTTGCGCGCGAGAGTTGCTGAGCCAGGCAGGTATGATGGCAGGAACGCCCGGAGGCGCTTGCCTGCGCATCTTGCTTGAAGGTCCAGGGAGGGCAATCGCAGGAAAGCGCTCCTGTTTGGCGATCCGCCAGGACCCGATACCAGGAATCGGCACGAGAAGAGGACTCGACCGCTATCACAAGACTGTAATCGCCGTTGGCAAGACTACGGGGCATGGACTCAGGCCTCCTAGGGAACTGTCGGAACGGCCAATGCACGGCCGTTCCGAAGAGGACTACCCACCGCGAATGATACTGGTCACAAGCAGGGTTTCGACACTTGGGTCGAACGTCGTAACGGGTTTTGGCATGGGGAGTGAGCCAGGCTGTGGGGGTGCTGCAGCCAGCACCGAACGGCGTTGGTCACAGGCCTGGATCACAATCGCCTGCGCAGTTTGCACTGCCCACTGCTCGTCGGGTTCAAGAGCACTCAGTGCATCCAGAGAAGTAATGCGTGGGAACTGCACCGGTGCATCACCAGCTTTACCCATCACACGGATAGTTCCCAGCCCCAGAACTGCCTGGCTAAACTGGCCAGATGCACACCGTGCTTTCCACTGGCGTGCCAGTGTTTCCTCATTGGCCAAAGCTGTCTCGTCTCGCGCTGTCGTGGTCATCAACAAATCTCCTTTCCCTTGCTCATGGAGGCACCACACGTTATGCCTCCATACCCCTATTCCTTCCAGAGCTGCTAAAAATGGAACGAGTTAAGTAGAAAGAGGGGCCATAGATGCACTCTCGCTGTACTGCCATCGTATGTCGCCCTCAGCATACCGCTCGCAATCGCTGTGATGGGAGCGGGTTTCTCAAGCAGTCGTACGCCAGCGTACGGCCTATGAGCAGTTAGCCAAACGCGGCGCTGTAGAGATTGTGGGCAGGAGTCTGCCAGCACGTCAGCAACAACTCTCCCTCCTCTCGACTCTGGAACTATGCAGCAGTCCGTGCTAACCGTCAACTGGCAGTTGCGTTGCAGGGGCAAGGACTGAATGAAGAGGCTGCGCGCTTCGCCTACCGTGCGCAGAAACTCCAGCGTGTGGTCTTGCGTCTCCAGCGAAAGTATCTCCAGTACCTCTTTTCTTTGTTCCTCGACCTGCTCGCAGGCTATGGGTATCGACCAGGGCGCAGTCTTTTATGGTACGTGATAAGCATCATTGGCTTCGCGCTGGCCTACTATACATTTGGAAGACTCTCACTCTTCCCACCGGATGCCTTCATCTATAGTCTCACCTCGTTTCATGGGTGCGGATTCTTTCCTGGTCTTGAGGTGACGGTATTGCTTCATAACCCTTGGGTAGTTCTTGCTGCCGCTGAAGCCGTAGTTGGTTTCTCTATTGAGATTAGTTTCATTGCCACGTTCACTCAGCGGTATTTCGGGAAGTGATGGTGGCCTGCTGTTTCTCACCTGAGTAAAAGGCAGAGCGCGTTTCGTACTCCTGGTATCTTTCTTAACGAGTAGGAACGCGCTCTTTGCGGGATAGGCAGACATTAATCTTCTTCTGGCGGTTCTTGGGGCATATTTGACCCTTTCTCCTTCCGGATCAAGAACAGACAACCTACACGAACAAATTCTCTAACTTCTTACTGGGATATATACCACATCCACAACGGTTTTTCCTAATATTGTCCACTCTCTTCCATCATCGACTCTCTATAGGTGCGCTTTCCGCAGGTTCAAACGATGTAATGTACGCATCCAGATCTGGACGATGAGCTAACCATTGAGGTGGGCCGGGCGGTGAAACGATGCCGAGCTCCGCCATATCAGGCAGATGCTCCAGCGCAACTGCTCCTACCATGAGTTGGTCCAGTACTGTTGGGTCTGCTTCTATAGCACGTGAGACTGCCCGGTAGCCACGCAGATAAATGGCGTCCTTGGCGTAGCAGATGCCTGGAATGTTCAGATCCGGCACGCCACGGAAGGTACGCAAGCAACGATTGAGCGCCAACCGATGGGCCTGTACGCGCGCCTGTGAAACATCCTGATCTTTGCCCGAGAGGACCCGATACAAGGTATAGAGGGGCTCAAAGAGTGTATAGACGTTATAGAACGTCTGCGGAGGAGTCAATACGCCGCTTGCCAGACCAGTTGCCAGTGTCCCCACCCAGGTAGACATGGTCGACTCATTTACTGTTTCTCCCTGGATGCGCGCCGTCTCCTGATCATAGTAGAGTGCCAGGCCTTCCTCGGTTTGCAATGCGCCCCTGGTTCCCAGGAACAACAGGGCAAGCGCCGATTGCTTTCCAGCTTCCGCACGGAATACATGGCACTCGATCTCATGCGAGAGCAGTTCGCGCACGCGCGCTACAGACATAGGCTTGCCTGCGGGCAGAAAGATGGTACGAATATTGGGCTCGATACGCAGGTTGTTTGTTGCCTCATCGAGGAGCACCCGCCATCCCTCGAAGCGATACTCGCGCAGGACCGCCTCAAAGAATCGCTTCACCGCAAGTGGAGAGAGCAGGTGTTGTTCCTTGTGCCCATTTGACGCCTGGCTACCTTGTTGTTGCCCTTCCCCTTTGAAGCTCTCGTCTAGACGGTGCTCTTGCCTTCCCTCGTCCAGAGAAGGAAATGTAGAGAGACGTTGCAGATGGTCTAACAGTTGTGTACTGATTGAGGTTGTGAGCGGATTCTGCAAACCCTGATAGATGAAATCTCTGGCATAGCTCAGGGCATCGGCCATTTCCTCAGGCGTTGGCTCCGCGTGGATCAGCCGATTACACGCCCAGAACGCGGACGTATCGCCGTTATACGTTGCCTGTACCATCTGCAGATACCACACATGCTCCTCTATCGCATCACTGTAGAGGCGGCGCACCACTGCGTTCGGTTCGTCCTCGTTGATCTCCGCCCGCAAGGTTTCGAGGGTGGTAATACGTTGCTGCACTTCATATATAGGAATCGCCGGGTAGTGAAGGAAAGGCTCACGTTGCTCCTCAAGCGCTGCGGCAAGTTCTCGTTCTCGCGAAGCCTTGATGATGGCAGCCATACGCTTGGTCGCCTCGTCATCACTTCGGCCGAAGAGTCCCTGCCATTCCTCTTGTTCGTCTCCAGTCAATGGGCCTGCGTGGGCCAACCAACCAAACACATCGTACGCAACAGCGTCTTTAAAGCGAATATACCAGCGCCAGTCCAGGTAGGGGCGTCCCAAGTTTGCTGCCGCTGCACGGCACTGGGTAATCTCATCAAGCGCCTTTTGCGCGAACCTGCGGTAGATCCGGCGGGATTCCCGGATCTGGGGAAGCGCATCATCGATCAGTCGCTGTGCCTCGTCGAGCTGCAGCCCTCTGATGAGCAGCCGAGCCCGGTCAATCTGATGCACTGGAATGTCTCTTTGAGCAATGGAATGACCGGCAGCGGCAAGTTTCTGTGTGTCTTCGAGCGCGGCCTGGTTGTAGGCGAGCGCTTCTTGAAAACGGCCGAGCAGCCCGCATGCCTGCGCGAGTTCGCCCAGAGACATCGCCAGCGATCCGGGTTTGCTGAAGCCCCTCCGTTTGAGTTCGATGCTCTCCTCTAATGCGGTGATCGCCTCCCCGGCACGTTCCAGGCAGACCAGGTAGTATCCCATGTCATTGAGCATGCGGCCCAACTGGTAGTTGATCGTGCTTCTTTCCAGGGGCAAAGCAGCTTCCCGTTTCTGGCGGAGTATCTGGATGCACTCTTGATAGATCGCGATGGCACGCTCCCGCAGCTCACGGCCCTCCGCCGCATTGCCCAGCTCTTCTTCGTGTTCTCCCCAGGTTCCTAGCAGATAGCTCAGATTGCTCTGAAGCGCAGCGTAAATACCGGGATGCGTGTGTGCGAGCGATGGGGACATCCGCTCGTAGCACTCCTCGAACAGGTCTTGTGCCTCTGAAAAGCGGCGCTCATTGGTGAGATCGAGCATGAGGTGATGGAGCAGGTGGACCTCCGTCGCCAGCTCCAGGGAAAAGTCGTGTGTGGCCGCGAGCTGCCGCACACGCCGGTAGGCCTTCGCTTGCGCATGGCTCTCTGTTTTTTCGCCCAGGTATTTCCCGAGGAGATGTTGGAGGAGCAGCCCGCCGCACTCACTCTGCGGGTCATCCTTCCAGTCGAAGTGCTCCATGACCTCGCCTGCTAGTTGCGCCAGCAGCGCACCGTGGCCGAGCGTGAAGCTCATCCAGCCGTACTCTATGAGCAACTGCGCAGCTTCGAGCAAGCGCCGGTGCCGCAGGAGCAACACAGCGAGTTCAGTGATGACCGGCCCCTTCTCACTTTCATAGAACTCTCCCTCCCGTAACCATGCCGTATACGCCTGAAGAAGTAACTCCTCCCGCTCGTATGTCTGCTCCGGTGTAAGATGCCGTATCACTGCGGCAGCGACCATGGGGAGCAACTGCACCCGGTTGGGATAAGCAACCAGGAGCGAGGCGCGACGCAATTCTTTGATCGGGTGCGGTCCCCGCATGCATATTACTTCCAGTGCAGGTTTGGCCAGAGGCACGTTCGCGGTCGACAACACCTCTAGCAGGTACTGGGCTTCGGAGGAGAGACGCTGGCTGGAGATAATGCGATCCAGGATTGGGGCAATCGCATCGGCGAGATTGCCCCCAAAGACGTGTGGGTCCGCCAGCAGGCGTTGTATGGCCTGGATCATATCAGGTGCCCTGGATTCAGCAACGGTTATGCCATGTGGCTCGTAGATGCCAAGCTCCTCCCAATCGTCGATAGAAAATGACTGTTTCACCAGGGCTGCCACCCACTCCAGGCAGAGAGGAATCCCCCCAACAGCGGTGTAGACGTCCTGCAAAACCGAGACCGGGACAACGTCTAGCCCGATTTGCTGCAGCAAGAGTACCCCTTGTTCCCGTGAGAGAGGGGGAAGTGCTGCCTCTGCGACAAACAGGTGTTCGCCGCCAAACCAGCCGGGCCATTGCCTGGTCGCAAGGAAGATGGTTGCGCGATGCTGGCTGCGTAAAAACCTTGTCAGAAAACGCTCCCAACAGTTGGCAAGTGCTCCTTGTGTTTGCAAGAGGCATTCACTATTGTCAACCAGGATGACAATGGGCACAGTCGATCGTTCCACCTGTTCGAACAGTATGCGCATACGCTCTTCCAGTGGACTGTGCACGTCCTCTGGCTGAACAAAGCCAAACTCTGCCAGGACAGTGCCCAAAAACACATCGAGAGCGCCCTCAGGGCTGCTCGCGCGCTCTACAGAAGCAAAGTCGCAGAGGATTGTTTGGTACGAGGGATGTGACTGGTGCAGGAGATGTGTTGCCATCCAGTTCAGCTCGCTTGATTTGCCTATCCCCATCGGACCACGTATAACCACCAGCTTCTTGCGTGATGGACCGCGCAGAGACTTGAGGAGGTCCTCGCGCCATGCTTCACGGCCAATCAAATGATTGGTTTCTGCAAGCAGGGGTCTGGAAGCAACCTGTCTCTGGGAGTGGTGGTAAGTAGACGTCTCGGCATGCTGATCTGATCGCGTCAATTGATACCGCAGTTCTGCCCACTCGGCATCAGTCCGGATGTCACGGTGCGTTTTCTTTTCCTGGATTTTTTTACGGGCCAGTTTGACGAAGTTTTGCCGGGCAGCGAGCGAAAACCGGATACCTGCCTGTTGAAAGGCGTGATAGAGCGGGAGCAACTGGTCGAAATGAGGAGCGATTTCCCCGTTTTCGAGGCGCGTGTAAGCAGTCGTCGTCCAGCCTGGGAGCAGGGAAACGATGGTACGTTGTTTCACCTTCTTTTGCGAGCGTAAGACCTTGAGCAACATGCCAAAATCTTGCTCATCGTCATTTTCGTATCTCAGATCTTCTGGCTGTAGCATGATCTGGCCCCCTTACACCATGGGTGGATAGAGATGTGAAGATAGACCGCCTTCTTATTGTGCCATGTAAGTTTAAAACTTGCAAGATATTGAGGCTCTCATTTTGAGAACTTGCAAGAAATTGCTTCTTCTTTGGAGGGGTATCTGCTACACTACAAGTGGGACAGTGTGAAGCTCTGGCCTGCAGGAGCACGTAAGAAGGAGGAGTCAGCAGATTGGTGTATATACTCGCTGTAGCGAACTAGCCATGTTTTCCTGGCTCGTTCACATCATGCGAATCTGTCGATAGTGAGTCAGGGTGGTGAGGCTTAGATTGTTTACGAGGGCCCTTTGGCCCGGTTTTACGCGGCTGTGCAAGAAAGCTTTGGAGCGAGTCCTCGTAGACAAGCCAGTCATGGCCGAGTTTCACTCCCTCCAGGCGGCCCTGTCGCAGGAGACGCTGGATGTACTCACGGCCGAGATGAGCGAGAGTACTTGCCTCAGCGGTAGAGAGAAGAACGCGATCACTGCTAATACGATGTGGCATGTGCCCTCACCAACGACTAAATCTATCCGTAGCGTGTTCTTGCACAGAGTATAACATCGATCCCTGGCTCTGACTAGCGGCTTGACAATTAGGCTGTATATACGGTATAATTATTGCAAGTTAAAAAGAAACGCCTGTAGCTGGTAACTACAGACGCCTTTTAACCCTGTTCACATAGGTATCGGCCCGGTCTGGACAACTTGCGCCGGTACTTATATACGCTCATCCGGGTCTGTTTGGCATTATACCCCAACACAGATCTGGCTAGCAATCGATAATTCTTCCGGCAAGGAGATTGCGTAGCTATGGCCCGATCGTCTGCCTCACCACCACGACACCACGATCACCAGGTGTGCGTTGCCTCAGACTTCGCCCAGATTCTCGCTCTCCCCATCTTCTTGCCGTTTTGATACAGCACCTGAACAACGAAATATGCGGACACGCTCTCCGACAATGACACACTCACATGAGCAACGTTCACTGGTCGGGGCTTGCGACGCTAGGGTCACACTGGTCGCAAATGGGTCGGAGAGGCGCCCGTTTCTCCCGGCTGAGCACTGCCAATCAGGGAGCTATGATCTTCCTGGTAGTCACTGCTGAGCCGTTGGGGACAATTGGTTCACTTGTCCAGGATCGTCCGCTCTACAGCAGTCTGCCTCTGCGGCGGCATCCCTACATGCACCAGCATGGTTTGAAAAAGAAGAAAAGGAGGTTGTATGGCTTACATACAGGAACAAGATCTGGAGGCATTTTGTGCTACCTGCCCCTCAGCCGAGGAAGTCACCAATGTGCTCCAGGCCTTAGGATTTGCGTTGACCTTCCACATGAATGCTGTTCCACCCGCTTGTGCGGAGGTGCCACCTCTTCCTGCCCAGTACCACTACCGTGTTGGTCACGGTAGTGAAGTGATCTATCTGGCTGGCCATGACGCGGATCCTGACGGAGCCGAACTCCCCAAGCATGCATCGCGCTTCTGGATTCATCCCGGCGCTGATGCTGGAGCAGCGGGCTGGGTAGCCCAGGTACTGGCCGTCAAGTGGTCTTTTACCTGGCAAGCTGTATCGCAGGCCCGCCAGGATGTTGCTTAGCCAGCAACACATTTCGCGCAAAATAACAGACGGTACACATGAGCGCTGGCATAGAGCTACTCTACCATAGCCTCTTGCTGGCGCTAAGACAAACAGCAGGAGGCTTTTCTATGCAGGAAATGGGAGTGATTCCCTACTCATTCAGCGGCATAGCCGAATACCCGCACACGACGCAGCAGCCAGTGATACCCAGCCAGGTGCAAGGGGTCTATATCGCACTCCACCCTGACCACCATGAATTGATCCTTAGCAAGGTCATGGGGTGGTTCGCTGAGAGGCCTGAAATCGAGCTGGTTGATACCGGCATCTCCGACAAAGCGGGACTGGGCTATATCATCCTGGAATGGATCGAGCACGAAATCGATCAACTTTTCCTGGCAATCTTGCGCGACGAAGAGATCATCGCTGACTACACGGTTTATATTCGCGACCGAGAGGAGGTCTGAAATGGCAAGCATGCGTAACGCACTCTCAAACGTTGCCACAAACTCCAGACGGGCGAATAGCCCATTGCCGATGCTGCTATTGGGTGTTGCTCTGATTGCATTCTGGGTATTGGCAACTATGCTCCAGATCCAGACCTCGGAGGCATTTATTCTCAACGGGCCTGCCGTAACCTTTAACCCAAATTGGAGCATTCTCAAGCAACCCATTGAACTCGTCCAGGGGCATCTCACGACTGACATGGCAAAAGCAGCAATGTGGGGATGGGGCATTGAGCTGATCTATCTCGTGTGCATTGTTGGCTACGAGGTTGCCCATGAAGGAGTGAGAGCCTCCAATCGCCACCTCGCTGCCTGGTTTCGCACTGGCACAGTTATCCTGATCGCCTTTGATGCCTATACCGACTTCCAGTATGGGCAGCTGGCCAGCGGCTTCTGGGGGCAAGTGGCTTTCGCATTAGTCACCGCGTTCATTGTCGCGTTCTTCGGTATCGTCGGATTTCGCCTGATCGAACATGGACTCACTGAGTGGAGCCGGTAAGAAGGGAGGCTGACATGAGCGAAGAGCACCTGAACGAGCAACTTGAAGACAAGACCCCTGTCCCGCTTTCACAGTCCCTGGGCTTTGGAGCCGGGACATTCCTGGCCGTTGGCGCGATCGATCTGTTGGCTCATTTAGGGCCAACAGGTCTGGTTGTCGGGGGCATTGCGGCCTATGTCGCAGGGAAACATGGCCCTGAACTTGCAAGCCAGGTGAGGGAGGCCTTTCCCTCACGCGAGAGTGTGCAACCAGGGGAAGAGAGGCCACGGCGGAACGGGGGCAGAAGCCTCATCGACCGCGCATTAGGCCGGTTTCCAGTGGAGCAAGAGGAAACAGAGCAAGACGCAGAATCGTCTGCGTCCGGCGACGAGGGTGCTGCCTCGCAGCCAGAAGATGACGCCGCCTTTGCCCAGGCAGCAGCTCAAAAGGACGTACCAGGCGTGGCACGCCTCACTATTGACCAGATCGTGAGGCATGTCGAGCCGAACAGCTACAAAATTTACATCGGGCGCTCGCTCTCCAGGCCGGGCAATCCTGCCATCTCAATCAGCTTCTACAAGCGGCACATCAAACTCATCGGAGCCAGTCAGTACGGCAAGTCCAGCATGGCGGCAGCGCTCCTGGAGATCATCACCCGCACGCATGACCCGCAACACGTCCTGGTCGCCCTGCTAGACCTGGAGGACCAGACGAGCAAGCTGTTCGCCACTCTTCCGCATCGGGCACAGGTGACGATCTCCGGCAAGCCGGTCGTGCTGCATGCCCGCAACCCGGAGCAAGTGCTGGAGTATCTTGGCTACCTGATTCAGATCATGGAGTACCGCTACACACTCAGCAAGACGGAGATTCTGCAAAGGCCGATCATCCTGGTCTACCTGGAAGAGTTCATCGCGCTCAAGGACTACTTCAAGTCCTATATCGACGCCGTTCAGAAGGACGAAAAAGAGCAGGCGAAAAGGGACTATGCTGACCTGGTCTTCCGTATCAAAGAACTGGCCCGCCGGGGACTCAAGGTGCATGTGCAGCTCCTCATGTGCGCCCAGTGCGATTACCGCGACGAAGACCTGCAAGAGGCGCTGATCAATGTCACGGCTGGTATGTCCTTCTGTGTGCGCGTGACTGCCGCGCAGGCTGCCGGTTTCTATCAGACTGAACTGCTCGCGCGCAACGCGAAGGAGGATAAAAAGGGGCAAGCGGTCGTTGAAATGCCGGACTGCAAGGACCTGGTCCTGGTTCCCCAATACGATCTTGAACAGCAGCTCATTGCCCTGGAACAGGCGGAGCTGGCGGAGGCGAAGCGACAAGGCAAGGGCACGGGGAGAGCGTCGGACAGCTGCCCGCCAGGATTTCCCCCCACCGATGGGTGCGTGGATCAACCCTTGCCGGCAGAAGAACAGCAGCGGGCGTATATACCGCGGCAACAGCCCCTGCCAGAGCAAATGGCCTACATCCCACGCTGGCAGCCCTTGCCGGAGCAGCAGGCGTTCCCACAACAGCAGAGGCGGCAGCAATGGGCAGCAGCTCCCAACCGCGACCTGCGCGAGATCCGCAGGGAAGAGGCAGCGGAACACCTGCCGGACCTGGAGCAGGATGTCGTGCCGATCCCATCGCAGCAGCGGTCACTCCGGCACCACCAGGAGAAATATGCGAAGGCGATAGCCGTCTGGCACGAGCTGGAGGAAAAGCAGTCCGCCACCATGCGCGACTTCGCCGCTGCAATGAATCTGAACGAAGCAAGGGCGTACAAGTTCCTTTGTGAGATGGAACGATTGCAGCCTATTCATTGGGAACGGAAGAAAAAGAAGGCGCGATAGATAGGACGCGCTGTTGTTGTTTCGGAGGAGACCAGGGCCATCTTGAGCGTGAATTGCCCAAAACAGCCAAAAAACAACAAAACAACAACAACAAAACAACAACAGCGCGACTCGCACTTACATGGAGGTAGATCATGGCAACCACGGCACAGCAAACATCCAAACATCCCAAGTGGGACGCATTTAAGAGCAGTTTCAAACAGAGCAATTATATTACGGACTTCTGGAACTGGTTCATGACCCTGATGAGCAAAGCGGCTGAAATGGTGCTCTTCGGCACGGTCCTCTATTCAGGCTATCAACTGCTGCCAGGAGTGCCACATGTACCAGCCACAATCGATGCCGCTGTGTTCGTCATCCAGCAGGGGGCGCTGGATATCGGCGGCATGGGACTCTTGAAGTTGGCAAAGCGGGCGGGACTGCCGCGAGATGCGTTTCCTGTGCGCCTCGGCATGGCCCTGGTCGTGCTCATGATCCTGAACGTCGCCCTGGCATCCATCAAGCACTCGTTACCCATGATTCCAGACGGGGTGTTCGTTGGGATCGAGACCATCCTGCTGATCGCACGCGCCATTGTGGCAGTGCTCTTCGGGCATGCCATTTATGCCTTACGTGAGGAGTATGGCGATAGCACCATCACCATCAAAGACGCTAACGCATTGCAGCAGCGTATTGTCGAGCTTTCAGCAGAACTTACAACCAATTTCAATCAGCAGCTACAGCGACTGGAAAATCAATTTCAACGGCGTATCACTGAAACTGTACAACGGATTGAAACAGACCTTCAACGGCGTTTGAACGAAGCAATTTCACTGCTTCAAAATGACCTTCAATCCTCCGCTGAAACACGCTCGATGTCGCCAGAATTGAAAGAGCGGCTGACGCAAATCGAAAGAACAGCGCAGTTTCAACTTCGATCTGTGACTGAAGAGGTGAACCGCGTCAAGGTGACACTGGAGCAGCAGCTATGCTCTCAGAATGTGATACCTCACAAGCGAACTGAGCAACCATCATTGTACGCGCTTCCTTCCGCCACTCAAACGGCAAAGGGAAAGTCGGCAATGCGCAACAAAGAAGTACGCCAATCGTCTTCAGAGGCCCGGCCAGATGAGAAGTTTGATATCCGGGCATTCGTCTATCGCTGCCTGGAGGAAAATGCAGAATCGAAGATTGAAACCATTCAACAATGTGCACGTTCAGTCGGTCAGACCATTTCAACCGGATCGATAAGCCGCTATCG
>Ga0070698_100004026_pt1 | contig 16177 bp, 11 predicted proteins | sample KBSK1502metaG_FD_65477 | JGI IMG/M metagenome (GOLD analysis project Ga0070698, IMG submission 65477) | Corn, switchgrass and miscanthus rhizosphere microbial communities from Kellogg Biological Station, Michigan, USA - KBS K1-50-2 metaG | ecosystem: Host-associated > Plants > Roots >...
CGACCACGTTGATATCCTCAAGGATGGCGCGTCGGCGGTATATGGTTCCGACGCGATTGCCGGCGTGGTCAACTTCTTCCTGATCCACAAATTCCGTGGCTTGGAAATCGGTGGTAGCTACGGGAACTCAAACCTGGGAGCATCCAATGAGATGGGTGAATGGGAGGCTTGGATCAAAGCCGGTACCGGCGATGACAAAACCGATATCGTGGTCATTGCCGATTCTTGGGACCGCACCGGTGGAATCTTCAGCCGTGACCGTAACCTTTCTTCTAACGGCAATTTCATCCCGTTTGGAGGATTCGATTCAGGTAGCTTGAACGTTCCGGGCCACGTTGGAGATTTCGCCTTGAGGCCTGGAATGTTTTTTGGTCGCGGCGGGCTTCCGCAGCCTGGTGTGAACACGCCGCGTCCGCATTCTTCGACGGGTCCCGCGACTTCTCCGTCCTATGTGGACCCAGCGCGGTTCAACATCGGGTTCTTTGGTAACCCGAACACGCTGGATGGGACTTATCTTGAGTTTAACTTTGCGGCTTTCACGCCGGCGCTGCCGCCGGCAGATCGCCAGGTGTACTATGGGTCCTTTGTGCGCGATCTGTGCGACAAATACCTCACGGTCTTTGCGGATTTCAAGGTTTCACGATCGTTTTTCGATGCGTCGCTGGCAGCAGTGCCATTTGAGCCTGATCCGTTCCACATCCCGGGTACCAACGTCGGATTCAGTCCGTTCGGCATCAGTGTGCCAATCGTCAACGCGTTTAATCCGTTCACGGTCGCAAATGCGACTATCGCGAACTTCTTTCCGGACGGATCTGGTCTCCCTGTGTTTACCGGGGTTAGGTTTCGGGCGGTTAACGACACCGGGCCGAGAAGTGAAAAGTTCACCTATAACGATCAGCTGTTCGATGTCGGTATGCGCGGCGAAATGGGATGGATTGCCGACTACTTCAAACCCTGGAACTGGGAAGCCGGTTTCCGTTACTCTCGCAACGACGGCACAAATATATCGATTGGTGAGGTCAGCCAGCCCGGCTTGCGGCAGGCGCTGTTGGATTCGAATCCGGCTACGGCGTTTGATCCCTTCTTAAATATCTCTGCTCACAATACCAGGGCGGCCAGGAACCAAGTTTATGTGAACCTGCAAAATACCGGTAAATATGAACTGCCGATAGGTTACCTGACTTTCAACGGTGACCTGTTCAATCTTCCCGCCGGTCCGGTCTCCTTTGCGATCGGTGGCGAGTACGACGCGCCGAGGTTCACACGCAATCGTGATTCGCTCAACACCACGTTTGAAACGATTGGTTCGGTGGATGGGCAAAGCTTCCGGGTCAATCGCGATGTGTGGGCAGTCTACCAGGAAGTGCGGGTACCGTTCACCAGCCCTACGTGGAACTTTCCCGGGTTTTACAGCTTCGAGGTGGACTTCGCCGAGCGCGAGGAGTGGGGCAGCAGCAACACTTCGACAGTCTTAGTTCCGTTTCAACCGGCGGCACACACCACATATAACGCCCAGAAACCGAAGGTCTCGGTGCGCTGGCAGCCGCTTGATCCGAAGTATATCGGTGCGCTGACCCTACGTGGGAGTTATACCGAGGCGTTTCACGCGCCGACACTGGGAGAGCTGACACCCGCAGGCACGCAGGACTTCCCGTCCGTCGTGGATCCGTTTACGCTCACGAATCCCCCCGCATTCAAGACTCAAGACCAGGTGGAGGAACGCATTGCTGGAAACCCGTTCCTGCATCCGGAAGTGGCGTATGAATGGACCTACGGAGCTGTTTACAGCCCGAAATGGATCAAAGGTCTGACCTTGAGTGCCGACTGGTGGCATATTGACATGCGCGACATTGTGGCGACCCTCGGCGCGCAATTCATTATCCAGAACAGCAATCGCGCACCTTTTGACGCTCTGGTCACTCGTGCTGCGCCGCCACCTGGTGGCGCATTCGGTCCAGTGATTCTGGTTCAGGATCCTAGCGCAAATATTGCCGGGGCAATCTTCGAAGGGCTCGACTACGAAGCGATCTATATTCTCGACTCTTCGATCTTTGGGCACGGAGACCTTGGAAGGTTAACGACGACGGTCAATGGCACCTGGCTGTCCCGGGCTGAGCTTCAACCTACCCCGACCTCGAAACGATTTGGCATAAACGGCCAATTCCAGTCCACGTCGTTTACTCTGACCAATTCATTGCCATGGCACCGGGCCAATTTCAGCATCTTTTACGACGGCCCGGTTGACACTTGGGCTGGTGGTTTGGACGTTGGTGCCGTAGTCCACTGGACCGGCCAATTTGAAGACGACAACATAGATCTGACAGGATCGCCGAAGCCAAATATGCCGAGGACAGGTGGTCCGGGGGATAACGCCGCTCCTTTTCCTAACCGCGCGCGCAAGGTGGCCCCATGGACCACGCTGGACTTGATCTTGAACTACACGTTTAACCTGCCGCCGCCCGCTGCGGCTGAAGTGCCTGGCTTTGCCAAGGACGGGGGCAAGAACGTGAAGACGCATGACGGCAAAGAGAAGAATGTCGTCCCGTTATCTACGGGCGAGTACGGCTGCAGCAACTGGAAATGGTGGCTTAACAACACCACGCTCACGCTTGGTATGCAGAACGTGACGGATGAAGACCCACCGTTTGTGGCTGGCAACTTCGAGAACGGCTACGACGAGGCGTTAGCAACCATCAAAGGCCGGTTCTGGTACGTCGGGCTAAAGAAGCGATTCTAGTTCTCTCCGTTAGTTAGGTTAACGAAGAGGCAGCCCTGATGTTTTCGGGACTGCCTCTTTATTCTACTCCTCTTGCTTCAAATCACACCAAAGGCTGGCTCTGGCTCTTACCGTGTGCTCGTTTGAAAGACCGTGCGCGCTGCGTTCAAGTATTGCAATGTGTTCAGCTTCTCTTGCGGGCTGTTGTAGTCGCTCCGGGCCGTTGCCCCAGCGATCGCGCGATCGAGCCAGCTGACAAAATAGGCGGCGTCCGCTGGCGAGCGGGGCAGCTTTTGATCAACTGTTACGTAGATTGGGCTCGTGCTGGCATAAGGATAGATGTCCTGGATCTTCGGGTTTGAGTGATCGTTCCAGGCGCGCAGGACCAACCAACCGCTGGCCGGAATCTCAACCCTTCCACTGACATCGGCTTGTGTGCGCGCCCCATTAAGATGATGACTGGCGATGACGCGACCGTTGAAGATCAACTCGAAGTGATCGATCGGCACGATGGACCGCAGAGATACGTGGTACGGCAGTGTCGTCGGCTTGATCAGTGTAATGTCATCCCCCGGATGTTTGCCATCGATCTCCAAACCCAGTAAGGGGCCGTTAGTGACGAAGGTCCGACCCTGTTTCAGGCCCGAATGCAACTTTTCTGGGGTGGTCTCGCCGACAATGGCGATGAATACCCGATTCATGCCCACCGGACCGCGTAACGAAGCGTAGTTCGCCATCGCGTCGGTGCCTGCGCCGGCTGGGATACGAAAACCAAGATTGAGCAGGCGATACCATATGTCGGCGGTGGAACGGTGATCGGAGAAACCGACGAGCTCATAATAATCTGCGTTGCCGAGGGCAACATCGGCCGGCAAGCCATTACTAAGTTCACGATCCTTGTCGGGGTTGACTGGGGCATCAAAGGGATGCGCATAACCGACCAAACCATGCTGCGCGTGGGCCAGGCCAGCGATCACACCATTGTGCGGATAGGGACTGGCCAAAGCCGATTCCCGATAAGCGGCAAAATCCGGGGTCAGGAAATGATCATCCAGATCGAGCAGACCTAGATGTCCCCAGTAGCTGCTATGAAATTCCTGTGCTTGCATCAGTAGCACGTCGTCTTTACGCAGCGGCCGGGTAGTGAACTGCGCGATATCGGGAATGCGTTCTTCCTTATTGACGATCAGGTTGTAGACGGCGTCTAGATGTTCGGCACGTGCCTGTTCGATCAGATTTAACGGAGTGTTGTGATAGTGCCCGCCATAATTCATGTGCACATGCAGGTCCGCGCTAGCGAAGTGGCCATATTGCGCCGGTAACCGCAGCGGCTTGAGCGCGATTGTCATCGTATTGCCGTCTTTCGTGATGCCGACTCGCCGTTCCGCGATGGCGTAGTCGAGGCCATGAGAGACCTGCAACTGCCCACCGCCAGTCGGTAGGATCACGGTGCATTCACCCGGGCAGTGGAAGTAATGGTTTTCGAACGGTTGCAGGCTGCGATCAAAACCGTCGTCGGCATGCATCCAGGCGTTGTCGGGCGCGTAAGCGCGATCATCGGCAGCAATCACACTCACTCGGGCCGGCACTTTTTGGCCATGCTCGTCACGCACACTCAACTGGAGGCGACCGACCTCTTTTAGGTAATGCCGTTGCGCTGCAGTGATGCGAGTCCGCGCGCCGCCGAGGACTTCCTGGATCCAGAGCGAGGTATTGCCGTCCTCGTTACTGATATAACCAATCCGAGTGCCGTCTGGCGAAAAGCGCGCTTGGGTCCTATCGAAGTCACCGAAGGTCAATGGGAACGGTGCGGCACCCTGCATGGTCGTCAGCCAGAGCTGTTGCCACTGGCGACCGTGATAACTGCTGAACAGAACCCGCCTGCCATCCGGTGCGACTTGCGGTTGCGTGCGCCACGCTGTTTCTTCACTAAAGATTTTTTTCAGATCTTGTGGCGCGTTCACAGCCACGCACCAGATATCACCTGTTCCATAAGCGACTTCCCGATTCGAGACGAACAACAGGCGTTGACCATCGGGAGTCCAAGAAGGATTGATCGCATGGTCGGTTGTGGCGTAGTAATAGCGATAGACGTTGCTGGTGTGTTCAGGCACCAAACGTCTCGCGCCGCTCAACCGATCGTCAGCAACCTCTGCGAGATAGAGATTGAAATGGCCACTGTCAGCGGTGGAAACGAAGGCGACCTGGCGGTCATCGGGTGAATAGCGCGGTTCGAGATTGATATCGCCATGCGAGGTTAGCGCGACTTCCGTGCCGGTTTGCAGATCGAGCTGCCACAACTCGATGGCGTCATTTTGGTAGCGAGTGAAGATAATGTGTTGACCATCGTGTGACCAATCTGGTTGATAATCGTAGCCAGTCGCGTGAGTAATTTCGCGCGCCTCCTCACTCCCAATCGTCTGGCGCCAGAGCGAGCCACCCATGCTGTAGACAAGCTCCTTGCCATCGGGCGAAAAGGTTAATGCCGATGGGCCGCTCGTTAGCTGCGGCAGATACATCTCGCGGTAGTAATAATTGTGCGGCAACTGGATTTGCGCCGCTACAGGCTTGCGCTCCGCCAGCGCCGAGAAGGGAGAGAGTAACAACAGGCCAGCCAGCAGAATCTTGGGCTGGCGCATTGTCATTCCCATTATTGAGCCATTGCTTCGACCAGGGCAGCCTCTAGCAAAGTCATTGCCTCGTCTACCTCCGCCACCGACACCATCAGCGGCGGCATGAAGCGCACTGTACTCTGCCCACAAGAGAGCAAGAGCAGGCCTCGATGAAATGCGCGCGTGATCACGGTATGACACGAAAATTTGCAAGGGTTGCGGCTGGCTCGATCGCTAACCAGCTCCATGCCGATCATTAGTCCTTTGCCGCGAACTTCTCCGATCACTTGGTGCCGCGACTGCAATTCGCGCAAGCGGTCCATAAAATAAGCGCCCACTTTCTCGGCATTAGCCGCGTACTCGCGTTCGATCAGGTCGAGTGTCACCAACGCGGCGGCGCAACATAGCGGATTTCCACCGTAAGTGTTCGCATGCGCGCCAGACTTCCATTGTTGCATGATGCTTTTCTTAGCTACTACCAGACCGATCGGCAGGCCCGAGCCCAGGCCCTTGGCCAGCGTCATGATATCCGGCTGCACGTTCCAGTGCTGGCAGGCAAACATTTTGCCGGTGCGCCCTATGCCTGATTGCACTTCATCGAAAATCAACAGAATGCCGTGGCGATTGCAGAGTTGGCGCAAGCCCGCCAGAAATCCATCGGGCGGTACCAGGTAGCCGCCTTCGCCCTGAATCGGCTCGACCAGGATGGCGGCGACTTCGCTGGCTGGCACGTTGCTGACGAACAAGCCGTTCTCTATATAGTTAAGGACGGCCTGACCTTGATCCTCGCCCGCGAACAGCGGTCGGTAAGTATTCGGAAACGGCACGTGGGTGACACCCGGCATGGTCGCGCAACCTTGTTGCTGGGTTTGCTTACTGGCAGTGAAAGCCAGCGAACCCATCGTGCGCCCGTGGAAACCACCGAGAAAGCCGATGAATCGCGAGCGTCCACTGACATAGCGCGCCAGTTTCAATGCGCCTTCCACCGCTTCGGTGCCGGACTGGCAGAAAAAACTCTGCACCGGCTCCCCCATCGGTGCCAGTGCATTGATCTTTTCGGCGAGGGCGACTTGCCCTTCGTGCCAGTAATCAGAAGAAATGTGCAGAAACCGATCTGCAGCGTCTTTAATCGCCTGAACCACCTGCGGGTGTGAATGACCGGTGCTGCAGACGGCAATGCCGGCGGCAAAATCCAGGAACCGATTGCCGTCGACGTCCCAGACTTCGACACCGCGACCATGCGACATCACGAACGGGTGCTCGCGCGGATACGAAGGTGACACCACTTTGGCATCGCGGGCTAGGACTGCGCGCGCTTTTGGGCCGGGCAATTCCGTCCGGATAGCGGGACGGCTATCGGAACTCTTGTTCATGCTATTGACCTCGCTTGCTCGAGCGATGGACGCGGAGTTTTCCTGGATCGACATGCATCGCCGGCATGCGCAATTTCGGTTCGCTTGTGGAGGTCGCGAAGAACGCGTAACTCGTCCTCGGTCGGCGGTGCAACAACGTCGATAGTGTCGGCAACTGCCAGTGGCCAGCCTGTTGCCGCGCGGATCCTGTCCACACTGATATCCTCATAGCGAGCGACTAGCGTGAGCTCCTGCGACCCGGCCGCTGGCTTGAGCACACCCAAATCAGTGATCACTCCTTGCGGTCCCGCACCGGGGATACCACGCCGCGCTCGCTCGCCATTTCCATTCAAAAAGCCTGCGCTCGTGCAAAAATCCAACTGCGCGACAAAGCTGCGCGGTGATTGTTTCAGCACGACAAAAATTTGTTTGGCGTGGTGGGCAATTTCCGGCGCACCACCAGCACCCGGCATCCTCGTCTTTGGCTTTCCGTAGCCGCCAATGACAGTGGTATTGAGATTCCCAAAGCGATCGATCTGCGCCGCGCCAAGAAACCCGACATCGATGCGACCAGCCTGCAGCCAGTAGGAAAAAATTTCCGGTAAGGGCACCACGGCGTCTGCCGTTTCGGCCAACTCGCCATCGCCAATCGATAACGGCAATACCCTCGGCTGCGTGCCGATGGCGCCAGATTCGTAGATGAGTACGATGTCCGGCGCGTGAGTTAGACGTGCGAGATTCGCTGCCGCGGAAGGAACACCGATGCCAACGAAACAAACGCAGCCAGGCCAAATCAAACGCGCGGCCGCGATCGTCATCATTTCGTCCGGCGTATATTTATTTAGAGAAGAGGAATCGACGTTCATGCGGCCTCCGCCAAGCTGTCGAGAAATTCTGCGTGGTCTCGGCTACTGATCACGTGACGATCGATCCACTCAGAAAACCGTTCGCGGTCGCGAGCGATTTCATCCCAAGCCAGATAAAACGCGTTGTCTCGCGCGTAGTAGCCGAGCGCGTAGGACGGATAAGCACCGGTTGGCACTTCCGCAATCGCTGTCACCACCCAGTGAGGCAAAACAATTGCATTCATCGGCGCGTCCAACGACTCGACGATTTCTTCAACCGTGACAATCAGCGTCGTCGCGGCCAACGCCGATTCTTTCTGTGCGCCAACGATGCCGCGAATAAAAACGTTGCCCTGTCGATCGGCGGCTTGCGCATGTAAGACGGTGACGTCAGGATTAATCGCGGGCACGGTCGCGATCTTCTCGTTTGTGTAAGGGCAGCGTACTTCGCGCACTTCCGAGTTAACGCCGGGAAGATCGGTTCCGACGTAGCCGCGTAACATTCCAAATGGCATCCGAGCCGCGCCTGCGATGTAAGCCGCTGCCATTCCCGCGTGCGAATGTTCGTGAATCTCCAGCGGTCGCGGCCAATCATTTTCGACCGCATCGCGCAGCCGATGCAGCGAGCCGACGCCGGGATTGCCACCCCAGGAAAACGTCAGTGCACGGGCACAACCAACACCAATCAATTGATCGTAAATCAAGTCCGGCGTCATCCGGATCAGATGCAGATCGCGTTTTTTCTGGCGCAGAATTTCGTGCCCGGCTGCGAACGGAATCAGATGGGTAAAACCCTCTAGCGCCACGCTCTGACCATCATGGATATATTGATCGATGATTTCTTGTAAGCTGCCGAGTTGCATCGCCTATTCCACTTTCGTCTGCGATTGTTCGCGCAGGTATTGCGCCAGATAATAAAACGAGGCGATCCCTTTGCCCGACGAACCCGACCCTTTCCAGCCACCGAACGGTTGATAGCCCGGCCACGCACCAGTGGTGGCACCTTGGGGACGATTCACATAGGTGACTCCGGCCTCAATGTTGTCGAAAAAGTAGGCTGCATCGTCATCGTTGCCGTAGAGACCGGCGGTTAGTCCGAAACGTGAATCGTTGGCCAGCCGGATCGCTTCAGCGCGGTCGCGTACGCGACAAACCATCGTGATCGGGACGAACATTTCCTCTTTGAACAGCGGATGCGTGGCCGGCGCTTCGGCCAGCGTCGGCGCGACAAAATAGCCGTGCGTCAGTTCACCTTCGGCCAGACGCTTGCCGCCGGACAAAATTCGCCCGCCGTTTTCGGTAAGTTCTTTACTGTAACGCTCGTAGTTTTTCAGCGCGCTGGCTGTGGTCACCGGCCCGAGCCAATTTTCCTTTCGCGAAGGATCGCCAATCGTAATCGCGTTGATTTTTTCCTGGAGCTTCTTGATCAACGGATCCGCGACTTTGTCATCAACGTAGATTCGCGACACCGCCGAACATTTCTGTCCGCTCAATCCAAACGCTGAACGCACAATCCCGTCTGCCGCGCGATCGAGATCTGCATTCGCAGTCACAATGCAAGCGTTCTTGCCGCCCATTTCGGCGATGCACGGTCGCGGATATACGCCACTGGCCATGGTGCGGTAGATATGCATGCCGACGTCAACCGATCCGGTGAAGGTAATTCCGTCGGTATTGGGATGGTTTAGCAATGCCTCACCAACTACGCTGCCGCCACCATTGAGATAATTGAAGACTCCGCGCGGAAGGCCGGCATCGCGGATACAGTCTGCGAGCAAACGTCCGGACCACGGCGTATCAGTCGCAGTTTTCAACACGACTGTGTTTCCTGTAATTAAAGCCGCCGCCACCGGCCCGCCGGCAAGTGCAAACGGAAAGTTATACGGTGCGATGACCACCCAGACACCGTAAGGCTTCATCACGCTGCGATTGTGCGAACGGAAATCCGGAAGCGGATCATCGGGCAAAGGATTATCGAATCCGTTGTGTCCGGCATAATCATCCGCGTAAAGATTGAAAAAGTCCGCTGTCTCCTGCACTTCTCCCAGCGCTTCCATTCGGTTCTTTCCAACTTCCAACGACATCGCTGCGCCGATGTCGTAAACGCGTTCTTCGATGAGCGCAGCAACGCGTTTGAGCGAACGGACGCGCTCTTCCATCGGTGTCGCCCGCCATCCTGAAAGGGCAGCTTGAGCCGCGGCCATGGCATCGTTTACATCATCAACAGTCGCGAGCGAGAAGTGCCCCAGGACGCGGCGCTGATCGATTGGGCTGCGTCGAGTGTCGTGCTTCGCGGTGACGCGGTCCTCGCCATTAATGTAGAGAGGATGGGTCGCGCCTAACGAGCGATTGAGTTCAGCGAGTGCAGCGTCAAAACGCGTATGCATCTCCGCCGGTGGATTAAACATGGTTGCGTAAGTCAGTTTGAAATTCATGCAACCTCCATTTCGCTTAACAGGCGATCGAGCAAAGCCAAGGCATCGCTCAATTCGCGTTCTTCAATTACCAGCGGCGGTGCTAGGATTATCAGGTTTCCGCGGACAGCAAAAGACACACCGAGACCGCGTGCTTTTCGCACGAGCGTCGTCAGTTGCGGAGGCGTTTGCGGCCAAGGTGCCAGCGCCGCGCGACTAGTTTGATCGCTGACTAGTTCAACGATCGCAAACAAACCTTGCCCGCCGCGAACATCACCAATTAACCGATGCTTTTGCTGAAGGCGTTTTAATTCAAGGAACATCTCGCCACCCAAGCGGCTCGAGCGCTCGATCAATTTTTCATTTTCATAAGCGCGAACCGCCGCCAATCCGGCGGCGCAAGCAAGGGGATGACCGCAGTAAGTTAAGCCAGTGAATAACATCTGTGTTTCTAAATGGCTGACGACATTTTCGTTCACCAACACGGCGCCGAGAGGCAAATGCGCGCCAGTCAGTCCTTTCGCTAATGTCATCAGATCCGGTTTGCCGGCCTCACCGTATCGCTGCCAGGCGAACCATTCGCCACAGCGGCCAAACGCGCTCATGACTTCATCGGCGATCAGGCATACATCACGCGAACGCGTCACCTCGCGCAGGCCGGGCCAGTAGTTATCCGGTGCCACGATGCCATTAGTTCCAGCATTCGGCTCCATCAAGACAGCGGCCACGGATTGTGCACCCTTGCGGTCGATTTCGCCAGCCACGGCGTCAACTGCAAGACGGCCACAATCCATTTCGTTGTTGCTACCAAATGGGCAACGATAAGCGTAAGGCGGTGGAACATGCGCTACGGCGAACTGCTCCGGCTCAATTTGGTGACTCGTGCGCGCATCTCCGGACAAGGCCATACAGGCATAAGTGGTCCCGTGATACGAACGATCTCGAGTGATAATCCACCCTTGCTTCAGCCCGCGCGCGAATCGCGCGAATTTGACGGCGTGTTCGTTGGCATCTGCACCGGCCAAAGTAAAAAAAACCCGGCCTCGCTCAAAACCCGCCTTTTCCAGCAAGACCTTTGCAAGTTCTGCCCGTGGCTCGACACCCCAAGCGGATGTAACGAAACATAAACGCTCAGCCTGCTCACAAATCGCTTTCACCACAGCAGGGTGTTGATGCCCGAGATTACTGCATTCGGACAGACTGCTCATGTCCAAATAATCATGACCGTCCGCATCCCAGAAATGGGCGCCACGTCCGCCGACAATGGTGGGGGCCTGCCATTGGGCCGGCACACACCAACTGTGCAAAACGGTATCGCGCTCGCTCACCATCGACAAAGCCTTTCACGAGTCGCTGGGTGGGCGTTCGATAATCGAACATTAATTCGCATTGCGCACTCCATCAAAACCCGTTAACCTGCCGCTGTCAATCAATTCGTTTAGAGCTCTTTTATGATGTTGCGTCCGTCGTTCACCAATAGTCCCGATTACATTCAATCGCTGGACCGTGGGCTGCAGGTATTGCGCGCGTTCAACCGCGAACGGCCCCATTGTACCCTGTCCGAAATCGCCACGCAGATCGGTTTGTCGCGCGCGGTCGCCCGTCGCAGTTTGTTAACCCTGCAACACCTCGGTTATGTGGCCGCGCAAGGCAGGCAGTTTTTTCTGACACCGCGCGTGCTCGAGCTCGGCTATAGCTATCTTTCTTCGCTGGACCTGACTGACTTGGCGCACGAGCCGATGGAAAAGTTGTCGCAGCGGGTCGGCGAATCGTGCTCGATGGCTGTGCTCGATGGCAGCGAGATCGTTTATGTAGCGCGCGTGGCGGTTCGTCGCCTGATGAGTGTCGCGCTCGGCGTAGGCGCGCGATTGCCGGCATTCGCCGCCTCGATGGGGCGGGTATTGTTAGCGGACAAATCGGACGACGAGCTCACCGCCTGGTTGCGCGAAAATACGTTTCGCTCGATTACCGCGCACACGATCTACAAGACGCGAGCGCTTCAAGCAGAGATCCTCAAGGTGCGCCGTCAAGGCTACGCGTTCGTCTCGCAGGAGCTGGAGCTGGGACTGTGCTCGATTGCGGTGCCGGTTCGTTCCGCTACAGGACAGGCGGTATATGGTCTCAACATCAGCATGCGTTACAGCGACGATGTGCAGGCGTTGGCGCGGAAAAAAATGTTACCTGCTTTGCATTGCGCGCGCGAGGCGATTGAAAGCGCTGTGGCACGAGATGGTTGGCGGCCATTGACGGTTTCCAGGAGCGCATATGGCTGACGTTTTCATTGCGGCGGCAACTCGAACACCGTTCGGTCGATATGGCGGTAGGCTGGCCGCATTGCGCTGCGACGATCTGGCGGCGGCGCCGATCACCTCGTTGATGGCGCGTTATCCTACTGTGGACTGGGGCATGGTGGACGAAGTCGTGCTCGGTTGCGCCAATCAGGCCGGCGAAGACAACCGCAATGTTGCGCGCATGGCCACGTTGCTGTCCGGTCTGCCGGAAACAGTGCCGGCGGTGACGGTGAATCGATTGTGCGCTTCTGGCCTGGAAGCAGTTGGTCAAGCCGCTCGCGCGATCGCCGGCGGCGACGCTGAATTTGTGATTGCTGGGGGCGTCGAAAGTATGTCTCGCGCGCCGTTCGTCGTGCCTAAAGCTGAAGCTGCTTTTACTCGCGAGCAAAAACTGGAGGACAGTACGCTCGGATGGCATTGCATTAATCCGGTGATGCAGTCGCGGTACGGCGTCGATTCGATGACGCAAACCGCGGACAACCTCGCTCGCGAACACGGCATTACACGCGACTGCCAGGACGCATATGCATTGCGCAGTCAGCAGCGCACTGCGCGCGCACAGGCGGAAGGTTGGCTGGCCGAAGAGATCACTGCAGTGCAAATCAGCAATGGCAGTGAAAGCATCACCGTTGATGAGGACGAACATCCACGCCCCAAGATCACGCTTGGGCAACTGGCCAAACTAAAACCACTGTTGGGCACGGACAGCACCATCACCGCAGGCAATGCTTCCGGCATAAACGATGGCGCCTGCGCCCTGCTGCTGGCGTCGGCTGCGGCGCTGAACAAACATGGCTTGCAGCCCTTGGCCCGCATCATCAGAATGGCCACGGCCGGGGTGGCTCCGCGGATTATGGGCATTGGACCGGTGCCAGCGATCTACAAATTGTTAGCCAAAATCGGCCTGCGCCTCGACGACTTCGACCGTATAGAAATCAATGAAGCTTTCGCCGCCCAGGTGCTCGCGTGTACCCGCAGTCTCGGATTGGCCGACGATGCCGAGCATGTCAACGGCAACGGCGGCGCGATCGCACTCGGGCATCCGCTTGGCGCCAGCGGTGCGCGTTTAGTGATGACTGCCACTTATGCTTTGCGCAGGCTACAACAGTCCCGTGCCTTAGTGAGTCTATGCGTCGGCGTTGGCCAAGGTGTTGCTTTGGCGCTCGAGCGGGCGTGACCAGTTTAGGGCGACTTCACCATGAGCTTTCCACTACACGAGAGTTGCAATGAAAACTAAATACGACGTGGTCGTCCTCGGTGCCGGGCACAATGGTCTCGTGGCCGCGGCTTATCTGGCGCGGGCGGGTTTGAGCGTCCTGCTGCTGGAGAAGAATGATTACATCGGCGGAGCCACCACGTCGCAAAAGGTCTTCCGGGACTACGATGCGTATCTGTCGCGCTACTCTTACCTGGTCAGCCTATTCCCGGAGAGAATCATTCGCGATCTTGGCCTGAAACTCGAGCTGCGCAGACGTACGACCAGGTCGTTCACGCCGTACCTGAAGAATGGTCGCCAGGACGGCTTGCTCTTGAGCAACGTTTCCGAGGAGACGAGCCGTCGATCAATCTTCGAGCTGACCGGAAGTTTCGCGGAGGCGGAGCGGCTCAAGAAATTTTACGGTTTGACCCGGGTTTTTGCTGAAAATGTCTGGGACACAATGCTAGAGCCGCTCGTGGCAAAGGAAGATTTCCGGCGTTGCTTCGATGCAGACGACGAACACCGCGAAGTCTGGCGCAGTTTGGTGGAGGAACCGCTCGGTCGTGCGGTGGAACGCTATTTGCACGACGATTTGCTCCGAGGTCTGGTTTTCACGGACGCGAAGGTTGGCCTCTTCACTCATGCGTCAGATGAGACGCTGTTGCAGAACCGTTGTTTTCTCTACCACGTCATCGGCAACAAGACCGGCGAATGGAAGGTGCCCGTGGGTGGAATGGGCAGTGTTGTGCGCGAGTTGGAGAAGGCGGCACGAAAGAGCGGGGCGGATATCCTAACGCGAGTCGATCTTCACTCGCTGGATGTAAACGGAAAGAAGCTGTGCGCTGAATTTGAGTTGGACGGAAAAACGCACGCAATCGAGGCGCGCTTCCTTCTCGTAAACTTCGGCAGGAATGTACTGGCGAAATTCCTCGGCAAACCGTATCAGCCGGACCCGACGGATGAAGGCTCGGTGTTCAAGATCAACATGCTCCTCCGCCGGTTGCCAAAACTAAAAACGAAGATTCACCCGGAAGCAGAAGCGTTTTGCGGCACGTTTCGTATCAACGAAGGCTACGAGGAAATGAACCTTAGCTACCAGCAAGCTTTGCAGGGACGGCTGCCTGACAAACTTCCTTCGGAGATCTATTGTCACACCCTCACCGACGACAGCATTCTATCGCCAGACCTGCGCGCGCAGGGATTCCACACCATGACAGTCTTCGGTCTCGATACGCCATGGAGTTTGTTTGCCCACAACAATGAGGCGATGCGTCAGCGCACGGAACAACAATTCGTCGAAGAACTAAATGGCTGGTTGGCGGAGCCGCTTGAAGATTGCCTTGCTATCGCACGCGATGGCAGTCTTTGCATTGAGAGCAAAAGTCCGGTCGACATCGAGGAAGCGCTCGGGCTCTACCACGGCAATATCTTCCAGAACGCATTGACGTTTCCCTTCGCCGAAACAAGAGAACAAGTCGGCACGTGGGGGGGTGAAACGGAATTTGAGAACGTATTTCTCTGCGGCTCGAGTGCCCACCGCGGCGGCGGAGTCAGCGGCGTTCCTGGTCACAATGCGGCGATGAAGGTGCTGGAAACAAAAAGCCGATTATGATCGGGCCTCGACTCGAGGAAAAAGCGGAAGCCATTGAACCTTTTACCACTCGCTGGGCGCGGCATTCTTGCTCTGTAATCGAAGCTGGCCAAGGTGTTGCTTTGGCCCTCGAGCGGGCGCGACCGTCTCGCGGTTACTTCACCGGAACATTGATTGGAGGGGCGAGGTCCTCCGAGCCCGATCACCCATCCGGCGTCGCAGAGCCTGCCCTGAGCTTGTCGCAGGAGCTCCGCAACTCCGGCGACGTAAGCTGTCTCAGCCCCAATATTAATTCGCGCGAGCGACACGCTCACCACTAGACTCCTTCCGCATGAAAACGAGACCGCTCGTCGCGTTCCTGCTCTTTGCTGCCTCGATCACGTTCGCCGCCAGTCCGTCGCCGATTTCTACCGCAAGTCCGCCGGCTTCGCCATCAGCGACCGCCGCCCAACCGCGCAATCTAAAACCGGAAGATTACGCCGGGTTGCGCGATGTGGACGAGCCAAAGTTTTCGGCGGACGGGAATCTCGTCGTCTATATCCTGAAAACGGCGGACCGGGAGAAAGACAAGGTGGGGGGCAACCTCTGGCTGGCGAAATGGGATGGCTCGGAAAATCGCCCACTCACACATGGAAACAATGCCCAGTCGCATCCGCGCTGGAGTCCGGATGGAAAATGGATCGCGTTCCTTTCGGGACGCGAAGACGAGAACGAGATCGATCAACTTTGGATCCTGCCGACCAACGGTGGTGAAGCCGAGAAGATTACGGACGCGAAAGGCGGCGTCGAGGATTTCGCCTGGTCGCCGGATTCAAAGCGTATTGTGCTCGTGGTGCGTGATCCCGATCCGCGCGAGCCGGAGAAGAAGGAAAAAGAGAAGAAGACCGTCCCGCCCCTAGTCATCAATCGTTTTCACTTTAAACAGGAAAAAATTCTCTTCAGAGGGCTGGGACTGCCGTTATCAAGGTATCTATTCCGAGAACGATTCTGAAAATAGATCCTCTGAGGCCGTGTGCCACGCCTTAACTAATTCGAGCCGAACTGCTTGATTGATATGGCGGATGGGGGGGGATTCGAACCCCCGGTGCCTTTCGGCACACACGCTTTCCAGGCGTGCACAATAGACCGCTCTGTCACCCATCCGTAGGATTGACGGTC
>Ga0070698_100004028_pt1 | contig 16171 bp, 16 predicted proteins | sample KBSK1502metaG_FD_65477 | JGI IMG/M metagenome (GOLD analysis project Ga0070698, IMG submission 65477) | Corn, switchgrass and miscanthus rhizosphere microbial communities from Kellogg Biological Station, Michigan, USA - KBS K1-50-2 metaG | ecosystem: Host-associated > Plants > Roots >...
GTTCCCCACTGATCCGGACGCCCCAGGTCGCGTCAAATCCTTTGGCCGCCTCTTGATCCACCGTGACCTGCAAGACGATGAACATGTACGGCATCAGCGTGTTGGCGGCAGCGTCGCTGAGCGGCTGCACGTCGCCGAGTCCCGCCCGAATGTCCCAGCTATGCACCGAGTAGTCGATGAGTTGGAAGGCCGGGTAGATCATGGTGGGCAGCGGGCCCATGTAGACATGGGGGATCATCTCGCTTGTCCACTCCTCCGGCGTCAGCGCGTCGAAGATCTCGAATAGCTTGTCCGACGATTCCTTGAGCCGGGCGATCATGTCCGCGCGTGAGACTGTCCGAAAGCGCTTCGAGCCCGCGTCGAGCATGCCGGCCATGCCCGGCAGGCCGAGGCCGTCCGGAAACGGCTCCTTGGCGCGGGCAAGGGCGAAGCGGTCGATGTAGCCTTCGGTCACGTCCACGAGATGGCCGACCTGATCCCGGATCTCCCACTCGGTACACGCGGTCGGCGTCTTCCAGGTCTCGTCGTCCGTGCTGTCGATCAGGTCGTAGAAGTTCTGACGCTCCTTGCGGACCACCCGCAGCAGGTGGTCCTTTCCTTCCGGCGCCATGGTGTTCACGCGAGCGGACTGGACTTCGACGCTCATGAAGTTCTCCTCCTATTGATCGGTCGAGACCACCCTAGAATGCGCCCGAAATAGCCAAATGACAAGCCGCACAGCCAGCCTTCCCACCATGCGACCCCCGTGGGAAGGCGCTTGGTGTGTGGTACAATCGAAACGTGGCCCACTTCGAAGCGTTTCGCGTTCAGGTCGGAGACCGAGGACGGCTTGTCCTTCCAGCTGCGGTCCGTAAGCAACTCAACCTCCGCCAGGGCGACGAGCTACTCATCACGGTGCAGCCGGATGGGTCCCTTCGGCTGATGAGTCCCCGCCAAGTGGTGCGCGAGACACGAGGGCTCTACCGGACGCGGGGAGGGCGTCGATCCCTTGCCGATGAGCTGATCGCCGAACGCCGGGCGGAAGCAAAGGGAGAAACGCCAACGCCCTGATTGGAAACCCCAACCTGCGTCCTTGATGCGTCTGCCCTTCTCGCCTATCTCAACGACGAAGCAGGCGCCCAGGTGGTCGAGGATGCGCTGGTTCGCGAATCCGCAATTAGTGCCGTTAACCTGGCGGAAGTCCTGACCAAGCTCAGCGAGATCGGAATGAACCCGGACGAAGTCACCCAAGACCTGCGACGCCGGGGACTATTGGGTCGCAAATTGGCTGTGTTTCCCCTGACTGAGGATGACGCCGTTGTAATTGCCAATGTCCACCGAAGGACAAAAGGCCAAGGACTCTCTTTGGGCGATCACGCCTGCCTCGCACTGGCACTTCGGCTACGGGTCCCAGCCGTCACAGCGGACCGCGCGTGGTCGCGACTGAAGATCGGTGCCAAGGTTGAGGTGATTCGCTAAACGCTCCAACTCCCCCAAGCCGCAAACGTCGGCGTGGGGATCGAGGCACGTGCCAGTACGACAGGCGGGTTGGGGAACTGCCCAAAAAGAAGTCGGCTGGCACGCTGTTGCTCTTGTCCGAGAGCGTCACAATATGGGCCATGAGTCAGGTCGTGACGGAAGCTAACGGAGTGAACAGGGCGCAAGGAGAGCGGACTTACGGCTGGTTCTGGTTGGTGCAGGTGGCGGCGGTCGTTGAAACCGCCCTGTTGTTTGCGGCGGGGGCGTACCTTCGCGACGCCGAAGCCCTGACATTCGCGTTTGTCGTCCTGGCGACGCTGGGCTGGATCTTCTTCCGACCAGGGCGGATTGTGCCGGTCGTCGTGCGCACCCTCGTCTTTGCCGACGTCGCGATCTGGATGGTCCCCGCAGCGCTCACCAACGCCGTCAACCACAGCTCGCTCTTATCGATCCTGGTACCCGGGACCCTCGGCACCACCGCCGTTGTGGGATTGATTGCCGCCGCAGGCTTCCTGATTTCTCGCGGTAACCAGGCGGCGGGGAAGCGTGTAGCCCGTGTCGTGGCGGCGGTCGCCCTGGCCGTGATCCTGGTATTGGCCGCGGTCGCCGCGGCCACCGCCTCGAGCACGACCCCGTCCGCCAAGGCGATCCTGATCGCCGCGACGAACGCCCGCTACTCAGCGACCACACTCACCGCAAATCACGGCACCGTCACCGTCGACTTCACGAACAACGATCTCTTCTGGCACACCTTCACGGTGCCGGCACTCGGCGTGGATATCCGGGTCCCGGTGAAAGGCCACGGTCAGGTGAGCTTCAATGCGCCGTCAGGGAGTTACGAGTTCTTCTGCGCCATCCCGGGCCACAAGCAGATCGGGATGCGCGGCACCCTCATCATCAACTAGTCAGGCGGGACGGCGGGTCGACTGACCGACTTCGATGAGGTGGCCGTCGGGATCCCGGACGTAGGCGCGGATCTCGGCGCTATGGACTTTCGGCTCGGTGAGGAACGTCGCGCCCTTGGCCGTCCACTCCTTGTAGATCTTCTGGATATCGGCGACCCGGACATTGAGGAAGGCACTGGTGCGGTTCGAGTCGGGCGGCGTCGTCAGCGTGACCGTCGGTTTGTCGTCGGTCGGACCGCCCCCCTCGTTCAGGATGAGCCAGGTGTTGGCGACCTTCATGATCACCGGATCGCGCTCGATCAGCACCTCGCCGTCGAAGATTTTCTTGTAGAACTCACGGGAGCGATCCTGGTCCGAGACCACCAGGAAGTGGGTGATGACGAAGCCGTCTTTGGGTGCCGGAAAGTCATCGGGGTTCATGCCGCACCTCCATTTGTCACGTGATCGAGTATATGGTCGGTGACGGCGTCGGGTTGCTCCACGTTCGCAATGTGGGCGGCATCAGGGATAACCACAACCTCGGCTCCAGGAATCCGCTGGGCGATCTGTCGCGATAGCTCGGGCGGGGTCGACTGGTCGTGTTCGGCGGCGATCACCAGCGCTTCCGCCTTGATCCGCGGCAGATCATCGCGCAAATCCATTTGCGCGATGGCCTCGCAAGCGCCGGCATACCCCTCGCGCGGCGTCGATAGCAGCGTCGTGCGGATCCGAGCAACGGCATCCGGGTGGCTTGCCGGGAATGCCGGTGTGAACCATCGGCCGATCAGGGGATCCGCGATCGCTTCCATTCCGTGCTCGCGCACCGTCCGCGCCCGCGCGGCGAAATCGTCGGGACGCAGCATGCGCGCCGCCGTGCAGCAGAGGACCAGGCGATCGATGCGCTCGGGGGCGTTCGTGGCGATCCACATGCCGACCATCCCGCCCAGTGAGAGACCGCCGAATGAGACCCGCTTCAGTGCCAGCCGGTCGAGCAGATGGATCAGGTCCCGACCGAGATCCTCGATACGGTACGGGCCGCCCGGCACGGGCGAACCGCCATGGCCGCGGTGGTCGTAGCGAAGCACCCGCAAGGCCCGCGTAAGCCGTTCGAGTTGCGGATCCCACATCGCGAGCGACAGCCCGAGCGCATGCGACAGTACGAGCACGGGCGCGTCGGGCGGCCCGTCGATGCGGTAGTTGAGGTCAATCGGTGCTGGGGTGGCCATACTCCCTGCGGAGGATGTCCTTCGCCACGCGATGCGTGGCGGTCGTCGGTAGCGAATCCCGGAAATGGATACGACTCGGCGCCTTGTAGCCGGCGAGCCGCGTCTTAGCCCATGCCTTGAGCGCGGCCTCGTCCGGAACGGCCCCGTCCTGAAGAACCACGACGGCAACGACCTCATCCTCTTGCAACCCGGCGGGCACGCCGAAGACCGCGGCGGCGCGGACCATCTCATGCGCCAGCAGCGCCTCCTCCACCTCGGCCGGCGCAATGTTCTCGCCACGATGCCGCATCATTTCCTTGTAGCGGCCGGTGAGGAAGACGTCGCCGTCCTGGTCGCGGAAGCCGGCATCGCCCGTGTGCAGCCATCCATCCCTGATCGTGGCCGCTGTGGCGTCGGGCGCATTCCAGTACCCCGGCGTCATCACCGGGTTGCGAAAGCAGAGGTCGCCGACCTCGCCAGCATCCGCGTCGCCGCCTTCCTGCCGGACGATGCGCAACTCGTTCTCGAAGGCACGCGAAGCCGGCTGCCGCGGACGCCCGATGCTGCCGGCCTTGCTCCTCGAGGTCGTGCTCTCGGCACAGCCGAATGGGTTCTCGCTCATCCCGTATCCGGTCAGGATGCATACTCGGAAGCCCGCCTCGAGCCGATCACGCATGGGGGGCGGCGGTCCAGGCGCGGCGTAGATCGTCCGCAGCGACGATTCGACCCAGGTGCTCTCCGGCTGTCCGGCCAGGAACTCCAGCATCGCGCCCACGACGTTCACCGAGGTCACCCCGAGCGCTTGCGCGTCGCGCCAAAAAGTCGAGGCGTGGAACTTCGGCGTGAGCGCTAGGGCGAATCCATGAGCCAGCGCCGTCATCAGCGAGTATGCCTGCGCATTGATGTGAAACAGGGGCAAGCATGCGCAGAGCCGTTGAGGACCTTTAAGGCCGATCCATCCCGGAAAGGATGCCCCGGTTTCGGTGTAGGCGGCGTGCCTGACCATGACTCCCTTTGGGCGACTCGTGGTTCCGGACGTATAGACGATGGCGGCGACCTCGAGCGGTTGGGCCGCGAAAGCCGGCGGCCCCGACTCGAATAACGTCGCGTCTAACGCGTCGACCTCCTCGTGGAGCAACGTGAGCGCTGGCTGCAGATCGTCGCGCACGTAGTCGACTTCCGCCTTGGTCAACTCGGGGTTGACGGCCGCCGGAATCCCGCCATCCCAAATCGCCCCGAGCCAGGCATGCACGAGGGCCGGCGAGTTGGGCGCCGCCAGCAAGACGCGGTCGCCTGAGTTGAGACCCCTACGGCGCAGCCCGTCAGCCGCAGAACGTGCTGAGCGCCCGAGCTCTCGGAAAGATTCGGATCGGTCTGTTGTGACGATTGCCGGCGCGTCCCCAAACCGGTGCTCAGCCGAAGCCAGGAGCTCCGGCACCGTGAGGAATCCCAATCAGGATTTTCCCTCGGGGTCAGGCTGGGGGCCCAATACCTGCTCGGCAACTTTGAACGCCGTGTGCGCCGCCGGGATGCCGCAGTAGACGACGGTTTGCAGCAAAACCTCATGTAACTCCGCGACCGTCACGCCGTTGCGTATTGCGCCGCGCAGGTGGAGCGCGAGCTCGTCCGGTTTATTCAAGGCCACGGTCATCGCGACCGTGATGCAGCTTCGGATTCGGCGGTCGAGCCCGGGCCGGGCCCAGATGTCGCCCCACGCGTACCGCGTGATCAGGTCCTGGAAATCCTTCGTCAAGGGGGTGGTTCCGGATTGGGCTCGGTCGACATATTCGTCGCCAAGCACCTCACGCCGAATTTTCATGCCGTGGTCGCGCCGTTCGTCGTCGTTCATCCCTCTCCTTTGTGCGCACGATACGCGGCAAGCGCGCGATCGATCAGCTGGGCCGAGACCCCGAGATACCCGGCCGGCTCGAGCGCGGCGGCCAGCTCCTCGGGATTGAGATGGCTCGTGATCGCTGAGTCCTCGGCAAGCACGTCCTGGAACGGCTGGCCGGTTGAGATCGACGTCGCAACCGCGGAGTCTACCAGTGCCCGCGCCATGACCCGGTCGACACGCTCGCCAAGCAGGATCGTCAGGTGCTCCGCCATGATTGTGCCTCCCGACAGCTCGAGGTTCCGTTGCATCCGCTTGGGGTGCACCTGAAGCGCGGCCAGCATCGATGCCAGCCTGGAGACGGCGCCGCCAGCGAGCCGCAGTGTCTCCGCGAAGGCCGGCCATTCGGCCTGCCAGGCACCGGCGGCCCGCTCGTGTTCCTGGACCATTGTCGCCAGCAGCACGGCGACCTGCGCGTTGATGCCGCGCACCGCGGCCAGGATCTCGATCGCATCGACTGGGTTGCGCTTCTGCGGCAGCGCTGACGAACCGCCACGCCCGGCGATCGCACGCTTCGAGACCTCGCCAACTTCCGTCTGTGCCAGGAGCACGACATCGAAGGCAACCTTCCCGGCGACACCGGCAGCTACCCCCAGAGCCGAAGCTATCTCGACCACCCTCGCTCGCGCCGTCTGCCATGGCAGTGTCGGTTCCTCGAGCCCGAGCTCGGTCGCCAGTTCGCGCGCGACATCGAGTCCGCGGTCTGATAACGCCGCCATCGTGCCCGCCGCCCCGCCGAACTGCACCGCCAGCCGGCTGCGGCGCACCCGGGCGAGCTCCGATCGCGCCTCGACAATCGCGATGAGCCAGCCTGCGGCTTTGAGCCCGAAGGTGGTCGGAAGCGCCTGCTGCAGCAAGGTGCGCGCCGCCATCACGGTCGCCCGATGTCGATCCGCGAGCGTGGCGGCCGCGGCGGCCGCGTGCTGCAGGTCCGCGAGGACGAGGTCCAGACCGCGCCGCGCGATCAGCATCATCGCGGTGTCGAGGATGTCCTGACTGGTCGCGCCATGGTGCACATAGGGAGCCGCGTCCTGCGACACGGCGGCCCGAAGCGCATTGACCAACGGGATCACAGGATTCGCGCTGCGGGCCGCAGCCCGGCCGAGCTGCGCCACGTCGAAGTCGTCGACGCGGCAGTGACCGGCAATGCCCTCGGCCGCCGCCGATGGGATGAGGCCAATTCGCGATTCCGCTCGTGCCAGCGCGGCCTCGACGTCGAGCATCGCCTGCACCCAGGCCCGGTCGGAGACGGTGGCCATCATCAATTCGGTGCTGAGGCTTGGCCCGAAGAGCGCGTCAGATGGCAAAGAAGACCGTCTCCCGTTCGCCCTGCAGCCGGATATCGAAGTGCAGCACGCCGCTGCAATTCTTCGCGATCAGCGTCTCCCGGCGCGCCGCCTCGACCAGGTTCAGAACCGGATCGGCCGCGTTGGCGTCCGTCTCGTCAGGGAAATACATGCGCGTCACCAGGTGACGGAGCAGGCCCCGGGCAAAAACCGTGACATTGAGGTGGGGCGCTTGCGTGCGTCCGTCCGGCGCCGGCACAGGTCCTCGCTTGACGGTCGTGAAGCCGAATGCGCCTTCCGTGTCCGTGCGGGTGCGTCCGAATCCGGCGTCGGGCTGCCAGATTTCCAGCAGCGCGTCGGGGACCGGTTCGCCGTTGCCGTCGAGCACCTGTCCCTCCAACCGAATCGCGCCGGCCGATCCCGGCGGGACCGTCTGCTCACCCCTCTCAAAGGGCAACCCGACGCCGAAGAAGGGACCGACGGTCTGCGAGGGCGTCAACGGTCCGCTCATGGCTCGTCCTCGAAGGGCGTCGCGGCGCGGCCGCGCAGCACGATGTCCCAGCGGTAGGCGAGCGCCCACTCGGGCACGGTCGTTTCCGGGTCGAACCGCGACACCAGGCGCTCCCGGCCGGCCTGGTCCGGGATCGACCGCAAGATCGGATCGCGCGGCATCAACGGGTCGCCGGGGAAATACATCTGCGTCACCAGCCGGCTTCGGAACTGGCTGCCGAAGAGCGAGAAGTGGATGTGCGCCGGTCGCCAGGCGTTGCGATGGTTTTTCCACGGATAGGCGCCGGGCTTGATCGTGATGAAGCGATACCGGCCGTCGCCGTCCGTCAGGCAGCGACCCGCTCCGCTGAAGTTGGGGTCGAGCGGCGCCGGGTGCTGATCGTCCTGGTCGAGGTAGCGGCCGGCCGCATTCGCCTGCCAGACCTCCACGATCGTATTCCGTAGCGGTCGCCCGTCACTGTCGAGCACCCGGCCCGTGACGATGATCCGCTCGCCGATCGGCTCGCCGGCATGCTGGCGAGTCAAGTCGTGCGCCAGCTGGCTAATCGCCCGCGGAAATAGGGGCGCGGGGAAATCGTGGAAGCCGCCGGGAAGGTTGACCAGCGGCTTGGCCGGTGCGCGCAAGCGCGTCCCCACGTAGTCGGGGTAGAGGTACGGTGGTTCGCGCTCGTCTTCGTTCATTTTTGATGCAACCAGTAGCCGACCGGAAAGACCTGGAGATTCAGGCGGCTGCTGATGAAACCCCAGATCCCCTTAGGCAAGAACATGGCGATGACCACGGCCAGGGACCCGAGAAGGATGAGGTACCAGGCACCGGATTGGGCCAGCGTTTGCTGGATGAAGGTGAAGATGGCCGTACCGACGATCGGTCCTTCGATGCTGCCGACACCTCCGATCAGGGCGATGAAAATCATCTTCGCCGACCACCCTACGCTGAAGACGGCACTGGCGAGGACGTTGAGCTGGCTGATGATCAGCAGTGCCCCTCCCGCGCCGCAGCCGGCGGCGGACACGACGTAGACAACCCGCTTCGCCCACGTGACCCGCACCCCCGCGCTGCGCGCCGCCACTTCGTTGTCTCGGATGGCCGTGAGGTCCAAGCCCATGCGGCTCGAAAGCAGCAGATAGGTGGCGAGCAAAGCCGCCGCGGCCACCGCGAGTGCGCTCCAGTATGTCAACGCCTCACGAAACACCGGGTCGATCAGGGCCAGCCCCGGGAGGCCGGTCCCGGTGCCGCCGCCAAGTGAGCGAAAACGGATGAGCACGAGGAAGAACACCTCGGCCACCACCCAGGTGCCGATTGCGAAGTACTCCGCTCGTAGCCGGAAGACCAGGAAGGAGACCGGCACGGCGATCGCGGCGGCGACAACGATGGCGAACGGGATCCCCAGATAGGGATTGACGCCGTTCTGCGCCAGCACCAACACGGTGTAGGCGCCGACGCCGATGTAGGCCTGCTGCCCGACAGAGATCAGCCCACAGTAGCCGGCGAGCAGATTCCACATGCTGGCGAGCACCAGCAGGATGAAGGCGTTGACCAGGAGATCGGTCATGTCCGCGTAGACCACGTAAGGAAGCGTCGCGAGCAGAATGACCACGACCGCTGCCCCGATCAGGCCCCACAACGCCGATCGACGGGACCGCGTGACCCGGACGGCCACGTCCAGTTCGTCCGGGTCGCGGGATTTCCCGCGTGTCATATGGCCAGCCGAGCGCGGATCAACCCCTGCGGACGCAGCGCGAGCACCGCGAGAAACACCAGGTGGCCGGCGAGCACGCCCCCGCTCGGATCGATCTGGGCGCCAACCGCTTGCGCCACGCCGAGGATGATGCCGCCGACCAGCGTCCCCCACAGCGATCCGACACCGCCGATGATGACCGCCTCGAAGGCGAAGACCAGCCGCGCCGGGCCGGCACTCGGATCGAACGACGACGAGCTTCCCAGTGCAAGGCCCGCCAGCGCGACGGTGGCGAAGGCGATCGCGGCAGCAATCCCGAAAACATGACGCGTGTTCACACCGGCGATCGACGCCGCTTCCTGGTCATCGGCCGACGCGCGGATGGCGCGGCCCATCGCCGTGCGCGACAGAAAGAGCTGCAGTCCGCTAAGGACCACAATCGCCGTCACAAAGATCATCAGCGGCACGTAACCGATGGAGAGCTCGGGCGTGACCCGCAGCGACGCCGAGATCAGGCTGCCGAGGTCGAACGAGTGGCTATCGGCGGAGGCCACGACCAGCAACAGGTTCTGGATCACCACCGAGAGCCCGAAGGTCACGAGCAAGGTCGTCAGCGGCGACACGTCAAGGCTCTTCTGGATGATCAGCCGCTGCGCGCCGTAGCCGAAGAGCGCGAACAGCGGCGCCACGATGACAAAGGTGAGCAAGGCCGGCACATGTGTGGTCGTGATGACGACCAGGGCGAGGTAGGCGGCCAACACCGCGAAATCGCCGTGGGCGAGGTTGACGACGCGCACGACGCCGAAGAGCAAGGACAGCCCGCAGGCGAAGAGCGCGTAGAGGCCGCCGAGAAGGATGCCCTGGACGATGGCGTTGATCCAGTTCACGCGGCGCTCCCCGGGCCGGTGCGCCCCGCCAACCCAAAGTAGGCGGCTTCGATCGTTGCCGTCGTCGCATCCGCCGGTCTACCCTCCAACGTGGTACTACCCTCGAGCAGGCACTGAAACCGATCGGCAATCCGAAGCGCCTGGGCGACGTCCTGCTCGACGAGTAAGACCGCCATGCCCTTCTGGACCAGCTCCGGGAGCACGCCGTAGATCCGCCGCACCATGGTCGGCGCGAGCCCGAGCGAGAGCTCGTCCAGCAGGAGCACCTGCGGATTCGCCATCAGCGCGCGGCCGATGGCAACCGCCTGCTGCTCGCCTCCGGATAGGTGGACGGTCGGCTCCTGGCGCCGGTCCCCCATCCAATCGAAGAGGTCATAGACAGCGCGCAGGCTCCAGGAGCCAGGTCGGCGCGATGATCGGCCGACCAACAGGTTCTCCTCGACGCTCAGCGATGGAAACAGCCGGCGTCCTTCGGGAACGAGCACGATCCCCGCGTGGACTCGGGCATGTGGCGGCAGCGCGGTAATAACTCGGCCGTCGAATCGGATCGAGCCGGCGCTCGGCTGATGCAGACCGATGATCGAGCGAAGCAGGGTGGACTTGCCGGCACCGTTGGCGCCGATGATAGCGAGCGTCTCGCCCGGCGCAACCGTGAGGCTGACATCCGTCAGCGCTTGCAGATAGCCATGTCGGACGCTCAGCTTGCGAACCTCAAGCATCGATGTCGACTCCGAGGTAGACCTCCTTGACCTCCGGGTTGGCGAGAACCGTCTGCGGGTCGCCTTCCGCGATCAGGCGACCGCTGGCGAGGCAGATGATGCGGCTGACCGCACGGGTCAGCGCGTGTACGACATGCTCCACCCAGACGATCGCCACGGAACGCTGCCGCACCTGTTCGACGATCTCGACCAGTTCCGCCACCTCGGGATCAGTCAGGCCGCCGGCGACCTCATCGAGCAGGAGGATGCGTGGCTGGGTCGCGAGCCCGCGCGCGAGCTCGAGGCGCTTGCGCTGCACCAAGCCGAGGCGTCCGGCCGGACGGTTCGCCTCCTGCGACAATCCCGTTTCCTCGAGGATTCCGGCCGCGACGGTGTAGCCCTGGACTCGGGACAGATGGCCACCGCCGTAGGCGGCCACGAGAAGGTTCTCGAAGACCGTCATGTTCTCGAATGGACGCGGCACCTGGTAGGTCCTCGCAATCCCCATCCGACACCGAGTCGCCGGGTCGAGCCGCAGGACGGAGCGCCCATCCATGCGCACGTCACCCGCGTCGGGCTTTAGGTCGCCGGCGATCATCGCGAACAGCGTGCTCTTGCCGGCGCCGTTCGGGCCGACGATCCCAACCGTCTCCCCTGCCCGGAACCGCAGCGACAGGCTATCGGCGACCGTGATCCGGCCGAAGCGTTTGCTGACGCCCGCCAGCTCGAGCAGGGTCGCCTCCGCCGTCATGGATTGGTCGGGACGAGGTCTCCGTTAACGGGAACGTTCTTGTTCGCACTGTTGTCCACGACCTGCATGCTGTAGGGGAACTTTGTTCCTTTCTTCCATTGCACACCCACCGGCTTCTGGATCGCCACACCTGGAACCGGCCCCTTGGTGAAGTCGAGTGGACCGCTGATCCCCGTGTAGTTCATGTTCTTGAGCTGGGTCGCGACCGCGGTGTGGTTGTGCGGATCATCGACGGCGGTGAAGGCCTTGTGGGCGATTTCGAAGAGGGAGTGCACCGACCCGATGCTCTGCACCCATTGCTTGCCGGTGGACGACTCAAACGCGTCCGCGAACTGCTTGCAGGTCTGCCCGGTCAGGGTCGAGCTGTAGGGATGGTACGGCGTCCACCAGGCATCGGTCGCGACGTTGTTGACCAGATCGCCGATGGCTTCGGTATCCGCCGGGAACAGCAGAACCTTGGCGACCGTAGCCAACTTCGGCTTGAAGCCGGCCTGAGCCGCCTGCTTCCACATGGTGTTGAAGTCAGGCGGGATCGGCGCGTTCGTAAACAACGAGGCGCCCTTGCTCTTGAAGTTGGCGATCATGCCGCTGTAATCCTGCGTACCGTCCGTGTACGAGCCACCGTCGACGTTGTGGTAGCCCGCCTGCGCCGAATAGAACTCGAGACCGGTCTTGTTATCGCGGAAGGCGTTGCCGTCGGCATCGTTCGGGTAGGTGAAGGCGATCACCTTGTTTGTGCCCATCCGATCCCACATCGGGATGAAGCATTCGCCGAACTGCTGCATCCCGAAGAAAAACATGGTCGTAAAGTTGAAGGCCGACCCGGGCTTGGCGCCGCGTGCGAAGTACCAGGCCTCCCAGGGGACGATCGTCGACACGCACGGAATGCCGTTCGCCTCACACACGTCGGCTACCGGGTTGGTCGTTTCCGGGGTCGAGGACGTGAGGATCAGGTCCGCCTTGTCGGTCAGGATCAGCTCACGGGCCACCTGCGAGGCGCGATCGGGACTCGACTGGGTGTCCTTGACGGCGATCTTCACGTCGAAGGTCTTGCTGCCGAGCTTGAATCCATTTTTGTAGATGCTCGTGCCCCTTACCTGGCTGAGGACGAAGTTGTCACCCGAGGCAAACCCGGCCAGCGCGCCCGTCTGCGGGCTAACGTAGCCGATGACGATGGTGCCGCTGCTCGTCGTGCTCGAGCCCTTGATCTCGCCGCAGGCGGCCAGCAGGTCGGCCGCGCCGAGCGCCAGAGCGCCGCCCCCAATCGTTCGTAAGACCTCCCGACGGCTGACTCGATTCTCGAACGACAACCCCTGGTCGGCCATTTCCGCTTCTCCTCCCTGTTAGGGCTTCAAATTCGTCAGTACACGGAATATAGTTTCAGAGTCGGCCTATGTCAACCTCGCATGAAGACCTGCGCCGCCACCCCGGTCATTTGATTCGGCGCGCCCAACAGGTGCACTACTGGCTCTGGAATGCCGAGGTCTCCGACGAGGTGACCTCGCCCCAGTTTGCCGTCCTTTATGCGCTTCGGGCGGAGAAGAACATCGACCAGAAGACGCTGGGTGAGCGGGTCTCGCTGGACCGCTCCACGACGGCCGAAGTGGTCGCCCGGCTCAAAACCCGAGGGTTGGTGCAGCGCATCCGTGACCCGAAGGACGCCCGCCGGAACCTGCTTCGCCTGACGCCTGCGGGCTTGCGCACCACCGAGCGGCTGATCCCGAGGGCCGCCCGTATGAACCGGCTCCTGGTTTCGGTCTTGTCCGAGTGCGAGCAGGCGGAGCTCCTGCGGATGCTCAATCTCGTCGTCGACGCTGACGAAAGCCTCCGCAATGAGCGCTCGTCCCTCCCTCCGCCGGTTGCCGGGGAGCGTCGGGGTGGGGGCCTTTCTGAAGCTGGATGACGCAGGTCGGCATCATCGGAGCCGGCCCGGCCGGGCTCATGCTCTCCCATCTCCTGCATCGGCAAGGCATCGAGTCCGTGGTATTGGAGACGCGCAGCCGAAACTATGTCGAGCGCCGGGTCCGCGCAGGTGTCCTCGAACAGGGATCGACCGATCTCCTCGCCTCGACGGGCGTGGGCGATCGCATGAGACGGGAGGGCCTCGTCCACGACGGCATCCAGCTTCGGTTCGCCGGGGAGCAGCATCGCATCGACTTTCGCAAGCTGACCGGGCGCGGGATCACGGTCTATGGGCAGCAGGAAGTCGTCAAGGACCTGATCAAGCAACGCCTGGCGGACGGGGGCGAGATCTGGTTCGAGGCGGAGGCCACCGCTATCGAGGGCATCGAGGGTGACCATGCCCGCGTCGCGTACCGGCGCAACGGCGATCCGGCAATGCTCAGATGCGAGTTCGTCGCCGGCTGCGACGGATCGCACGGGGTTGCTCGCGCATCTTTCCCTCCCTCGCTTGCCGGGGAGGGTCCGGGTCGGGGCGTTTACGAGCGCAGCTATCCCTTTGCCTGGCTCGGCATCCTGGCGAAAAGCCCGCCGGCTTCCAACGAACTCATCTACGCCTACCACGAGCGCGGCTTCGCGCTGCACAGCATGCGGTCGCCGGAGATCAGTCGTCTCTACCTCCAGGTCGACGCCGACGACACGATGGACGCCTGGCCCGAGGCGCGAATCTGGGACGAGCTTCGCGTTCGCCTTGCCGAACCCGAGCTGCAACCCGGCGAAATCATCGAAGACGGCATCACGTCGATGCGGAGCCTGGTGACCGAGCCGATGCAGCGCGGCCGCCTTTTCCTCGCGGGCGACGCCGCCCACATCGTCCCCGCGACTGGCGCCAAGGGCATGAACCTCGCGCTCGGCGATGTCAGGCTGCTCGCCGAGGCTCTGGCGGCATGGTATCGATCGAAGTCACGCGATCTACTCGACCGCTACTCCGACTCCCGTCTGCGGCGCGTCTGGCGCGCGGAGCAGTTCTCGGCCTGGATGACAGGTCTGCTCCACCGGGACCCGGCCGGCGATCCGTTCGACCATAAGCTGCGACTGTCGTACCTCCGGTATATCGTCACGTCGGAGGCGGCGGCGACCACCCTGGCGGAAAACTACGTCGGTTTCGAAGGCGCATAGCCGGTGCTACGCTGAAGCGAATCAGGAGGAGGAAGCGCGATGAGCACAGTCGTATCTGACGAGAAGGCGACCGCGAAGACCGCTCCGAAGGAATACAAGCAGTTCATCAACGGCGAATGGGTTGGAGCATCCAAGGGCGCCACCTACCCGGACCGCAATCCGTTCACGGGCGAAACGATGTCGACCATCCCGGCATCGACCCGTGAGGATTCCAAGCGCGCGGTCGAGGCCGCGGCCAACGCGTTTCCCGCCTGGTGGAAGACGCCGCCTGGCGCCAAGCAGCGCCTCTTCCTGAAAGCGGCCGACATCCTCGAGCGCCGGCAGATGGAAGTCGTCGGCCTGCTCGCCGCGGAGACCGGCTGCACCTTCGGCTTCGGCATGTTCCAGACGATCTTCACCCCGAACCTGCTGCGCCAGGTCGCCGGCCTCGTCTATCAGCCGGTCGGCGAGATCCTCCCGGCCGACCTGCCCGGCGCGTTCTACATGGGGATTCGGCAGCCGGTCGGCGTCGTCGCCGGCCTCGCTCCCTGGAACGCGCCGCTCATCCTGTCGTTGCGGTCGATCGCGACACCCCTCGCGTTCGGGAACACCGTGGTCCTGAAGCCGTCCGAAGAGTCGCCCATAACCGGCGGCATCCTCTACGCCGAGATCTTCGAGGAGGCAGGGTTCCCACCCGGCGTCGTCAACGTCGTCACGCATGCGCCCGGCCAGGCAGAGCCTGTCGTCGATGAGTTCATGGAAAATCCCAAGGTCCGCCGCATCAGCTTCACCGGTTCAACGAAGACAGGCCGAATCCTGGCGGAGAAGGCGGCGCGTCACCTCAAGCGGATGGTCCTCGAGCTCGGTGGACAAAACCCATTGATCGTGCTTTCCGACGCCGACCTCGAGTACGCCGTCAATGCCACGGCCTTCGGCACCTTCCTGCACCAGGGCCAGATTTGCATGTCCGCGCGCCGCATCATCGTCGAGCGTCCGGTGGCCAAAGAGTTCATCGACAAGCTCGTCGCCAAAACCAAAGGCCTCAAGGTCGGGAGTCCCACTGAGATGGACACGATCATCGGGCCGCTGATCAACAAGCAGGCGCTGGAGCAGGTCAGCTCGCGCGTCGACGAGGCGGTTCGCGGCGGCGCCAAAGTTCTGACCGGTGGCAAGGTGCAGGGCGCGTGTTACGAGCCGACGCTCCTGACCGACATGCCCGAGGGGGTGGCGATGAACAAAGAAGAGACGTTCGGGCCGGTAGCGACCATCACGATCGTCGACGATGCCGACGAGGCGGTCAGGGTCGCCAACCAGACGAGCTACGGCCTGTCGGCCGGCATCTTGACGCGCGATGCGGATCGCGGGCTCGCCCTAGCCGAGCGAATCGAGGCCGGGATTGTGCACATCAACGACCAGCCGGTCAACGACGAGCCGCAGGTCCCCTTCGGTGGCGTGAAGGACAGCGGCTACGGCCGGTTCGGCGGGGGTGAGGCGATGCACGAGTTCACCGAGATGCGCTGGGTGACGGTGCAGGGCAAGGGAGGTCGGCCCTTCCCCTTCTAAGCGCCGCCTTTTACTGCTGGGTTTCTGCCATCTGGCGTTGCAGCCAGGTCGGACGGTCCGAAGGGGCGAGTCCCAGCGTCTTATGCAGGCTGGCCATTCGACTGGTGACTTCGCCGTCGCTGACGCCCAGGTAACTGGCAATTCCCTTGTTAGGCAGATCGCGCTCGATCAGGCGTAGCAGCTGGAGTTCGGCACCCTTCAGACGGCTGCGCAGCTCGGCATCTGTGAAGCGATGTACCCAGGCTGCTCGTGTCACTGACCTGTAGTCTCTCACACTTTGGCATTCTTCGCTGAACTCACCC
>Ga0070698_100004029_pt1 | contig 16170 bp, 13 predicted proteins | sample KBSK1502metaG_FD_65477 | JGI IMG/M metagenome (GOLD analysis project Ga0070698, IMG submission 65477) | Corn, switchgrass and miscanthus rhizosphere microbial communities from Kellogg Biological Station, Michigan, USA - KBS K1-50-2 metaG | ecosystem: Host-associated > Plants > Roots >...
AGCAAAGCGGATCACGAATCTGAAAAACGGAGTCAGTGTCTTGCGCTGGTCGCCGGATGGAACGCGTTTAGTAATCGTCAGCCGCGCCGGGCCCAGCGATAGCCGCACCGAAAACAAAGATCGCAGCGATGTACACCATTACAAGAATAGCTCGTACAAATTCAACGACACAGGTTGGTTTGATGATCGGCGGACGCACCTTTGGGTCGTCGACGTGAAATCCGGCAGCGCCAAACAGATCACCGAAGGCGACGATTGGAATGACAGCGATCCAGAATGGTCGCCCGACGGAACCCGCCTCGCGTTCGTCTCAAATCGTACCGGAAAGGAATACGAAGAGAATCGAAACAGTGATGTTTGGGTGATTAGTGCGGAAGGTGGCAAGCTCACGAAGATCTCTGATCACGACGAATCTGACAATCAGCCGCGCTGGTCGCCCGATGGAAAATGGATCGCTTTCACCGGCGAGATTCACGATCGCGATCATCCGAAGATCTATCTGGCGCCGTCGCGTGGAGGCGTCCCCTCAGTACTCGCCGTGAATGGCCTTGACCTGATTCCGAATGGCCTCGAATGGTCGGACGATGGCCACTCGCTCTATTTCGAAACCGGCGTGAAAGGTGAGAACCATCTGTTTCGCGTCGACGTGCCCGCGAAAATAGTGGCGCAGGTTACGTCGGGGGCGCGCGCGGTTCGGAGTGTCGATTTCAATTTCGCGAGCGGCAAGATGGTTTATCTCGTCAACGATTTTAAGCATCTCGATAATCTTTACATTGCCGATCTCAACGGCAGCAATGAGCGACGGCTGACAAATCTGAACGAGGCGCTGTGGAAGCAAACTCAATTCGCCGATGTCGAGCGCTTCACCTATAAGAGCGCGGACGATTGGGACGTCGACGGCTTTTTGGTCAAACCAATTGACTGGCGACCCGGGAAAAAGTATCCATTGATTTTGAGTATTCATGGCGGCCCGGCTGGCCAGTACGGCGTCGACTGGTATCACGAGTTTCAGGTTTATGCGGCGAAGGGTTATGCCGTTTTGTTTACGAACCCGCGCGGGTCGACGGGGTATGGCCAGAAGTTTGAGCGCGGCATCGTCACTGAATGGGGCGGCAAAGACTATCTCGACATCATGAATGGTCTCGATGCAGCGTTACGGAAATATTCCTGGATCGATCAGGACCGGCTGGGTGTGACGGGGGGAAGCTATGGCGGTTACATGACGAACTGGATCGTCAGTCACACCGACCGCTTCAAAGCCGCAGTCACTCTGCGCAGCGTTTCCAATTTCATTTCGGACGATGGCACGCGCGATGGCGCTTATGGGCACACCCCGGATTTCGGCGGCGACATATTTCAGAAGTACGAACTCTACTGGGACCGTTCACCTTTGAAGTACGCGCGCAACGTTAAGACGCCGACGCTGGTTCTGCATTCGGACAACGACTATCGCGTGCCGATCGAACAGGGCGAGCAATGGTTTCGCGCGCTCAAACATTTCGGCGTGACGACCGAGATCGTTTTCTTTCCGCGCGAGAACCACAACCTCACGCGCACGGGCGAGCCAAAGCATCTGGTAGAAAGTTTGAACTGGCAACTCTACTGGTTCGATCGATTCTTGAATGGAAACAAGAGCGCTGTGCCGCCGGACGCGAAGTGAGGTTGTGAGGTCAGTACCACCTGCGTCAGCGGGTGGGTCAAACCGACGGGTGATTATCTGCTTGACACGGGATATGCCTTTACTGACTAAGGAGAAGGCCGCTTAGGGCCACTTCTTCTTGTCGTCAATTAGCACGTCAACTGCGACGCCAGCGGCCCGCGCATAAGCCAGCAACGCAAACAGCGACGGCTCCCGCTCGCCTCTCTCATACCTGGATATCATTGCGCCATCAGGCGGTGACGGTATCCTGTTTAACTTCCCAGCCATACCCGCTTGAGTCAGCCCTAAACGCTCCCGAATAGCTTTCAGCTTCCCGGCTAAACGCTTCGGCCTGGGACGGCGCTTGCTGCCCTTCATCAGGATCGCCCTCCCGATGAATTGCGCTGACGGCTAATTAGCCGTACACTATGCGCCGTGCTAGAGGATGCCCGGACGTTCTGAAGCGTCCGAGCGAGAGGCATTAGCCGCTTTGTCCTCTTGCCCTAGTTTTCAACATCACTACCGCTCACAAAATACCATGTATATAGCCGCTTCGGTTGATCCAATTTACCATCTTGCCAGAGATGATCGTTCGACACTCTGCTTGCTATTCCTTAACCCGCCTGACAAGAGAAAGCGATACGACGATAAGCGATTCATTGACGAAATCCCTGCTAACAAAGTCTGTGCGCTTTGCTCGGAGTGCGCCTCACTTGCTGGGGACAATCGCAGCTTCTCGGAGCGCGTGTCGTATCCGCAGATCATTGAATCGTGAATACAAGGAACTCACCCAAAGAGAAAGCCGCTTAAAGAATTCATTTAGTAGGAGGCGGATCGCACTTCGGCGGATTGCTCATAAGATCGTCTTCTTGCTTCCACTTCCCATCGATTCTTTGATCATTCGTGTACGTGAGGATGAAGAGCCTCAGCAAGTCTTCGTTGCCCCAACGAACAGGTCCAATTATCAGGCCATTTGGAAATCGTTGTATGTGAACTGCGAAGTTTTGGTAGTGGCAATGCCACGGAGTTCGCCATCCAATCCACTCTCGCCAATCTTTGGGACTCTCGTACCACGCTTTAGCGACCGGGCCATACGGCGGACTTAGATCGTGTGGCGGTATTCCGCGTTCTCCGAATTTCTCCCGAAGCTTTTGAATGACCCTTTCGTCGTCACGCCAATAGTTCTCCTTGCCTCCCACGCCCGGATCGTTAACGCCAGTCCAATTACTATCTCTATTGAGAACATAAATCGTTCCTCCACCTCCTGCCTCTTTGTCGCCTTCCAGCCAAAGAGCAATCGCATGCTCGTGCTCCGCATGGTAAGCCTGTCTTACCGGTTGTTCCATTTCTTCAGGGCCGCTCGCTCCAAGCGCTTTTTTGTTGTGTTTATACGCGGGCTCAAATGGCGGGTAAACAGACAGCTCTATTCGGTTTGGCGCAGGCCGCTTTGTGACCACCCGTGTTATTACCCACGCGATCCCACCAAGAATTGCGCCCGTAGCTATGAAAATCCCAAGGCTCATATATGCGCGAGTGTACACCAGTTGACGGTGCTTCTTAACTTCGGCATGACTCCAAAACAATGACAGCCATAAAATGATCGCAATTGCGCCCACGACGCCAACGCCCCAGTCGGGCACGCCGATATAATGCCGATCAAATGCTTCCTTCACGACCCACGCTCCCAAAGTCGTGGCGATCGCGGCAACGACTCTACGGAGACGAGAACGATTCTTACGCTTTCGCATTTATACAAGCCTCCGCATCTCCGAATAAAATCGGATAGATTCGTAGGTCTTGTGTCTTGGATTTGGGGATCGCGAAACGAGACATGCAGCGATTCTACATGGTTGACCCGTCCCGCGTGGAGTAGATAATCTCCAACCGATCGCGCAGGGGTCGCATGTATTAAAAACACACCTGACTACATTTCTGGCCTGCCCCTTGCTCTTTATTACATCTGAGCCGCTTGGCTGACCTGTTACGTTGCAGTCCGCCACGTTTCTGCCATGAAGTGGCAGCTTATTTGGACTAAACGAAACATTGGCGTGGCTGAGTACCGTATGATGTCTTGCCGGTCGATTCAGTAGTTTGAGAGGGAAAGCAGTTGTTCTGCCCCATGCACGGAAATAGAAGAAAGTTAGTTCTCGGTCAGGTATTGCTGGCGCTGGTGGTTGCCGCGGCGGCGGTTGGCGGAGCCTATGCGCAGAAGAAGCCCGCGCCGAAACCGAAAACTGTGCCGGCGAAAACCCTGCCGGCTCAGAATGAGAGCGAACTGTCAAAGCTGCACGACAGTTACATCAAAGCCACGAAAGAATACAAAGCAAGCCTGGAAAAGCTCCTGGCTCTCTATCAAGCCAGCGCGCGCAAAATTGAAGAGCGCGTGAATCAATCGAAGAAGTTGCTTGCTGACGGCCTCATCTCTAAGCGCGACGTTGAGCAGCACGAACAGGCGCTGGCGGACGCTAATCTGAAAGTCACTGAAGTACGAACACAGATCGCCGGCGCCGACACACAAATCGCCCAGACGTTGGTAGAGATCGAAGGTGACAAGCAAATCGCCAAGCTTGGTCCGGTGCGCAAAGGCAGCTTCATCAAAACAACTTCGTTCATTCGTTACAGCGGTGCGGGATCGTGGGTGCTTTCGCAAGCGGGAAAGATCGAGGTGTTTTTTCAACAGACATTCAAGCGGCCACTACCGATCGCCGTATTCGGACAGGGCTCGATTCACAACCAATGGCATCTCGACCATCGTAACGCGATGGACATCTCTCTGAATCCTGACGGGCCGGAAGGGCAGGCGCTGATGGAATACCTGCGCAGCAATGGCATTCCGTTTTCGGCTTTTCGTGGAGCGATTCCCGGCGTGGCCACGGGTCCGCACATACATATCGGAATGCCTTCCCATCGGTACTAGAGGCGAAGAGCAAAGGGCGAAGAGCAAAGAGCAAAGTGGAAGAGACCGCGTTTTACCGCTTAACTCTTAGCTCTTTGCTCTTCGCCCTTTGCTACTTCACTTCGTCCAATCTTTCCTTTGCCTGCGCGATCATCCAGCGAAGCTTCACAAAATCATCCAGGGTCATCAGCAGCCGCGATCGATCGAAGAATCCGCCTTCGACTGCGGCGGCAACTCCGCCTGTTATCTGCTTGAAGACCAGAATCTCAAAGTCGCCTTTGGTGCGATAGCGAGCTTCGAAGTGTGTGAGCTTGGTAATTGAGTCATCCGATTTGGCGATCGTATCGAACGCTTTGATGAGCGCGTCGAGCTCGTCATAGTCGATCAGGGAACGAATTTCCCCCGGTGGCCCGCCTTCCGCAACGATCGTGATTACCACGCCCGTAGCTCGGGTCGAGTTTTCCGCATGGCGAATTTCAGTGGCTTCAACGCGAGCAGTGCCATTCTGCGCCCGCAGAGTCGCCACGTAAGTGCGTCCCTTGATCAGGACCGTCTCCGTGTGGCCTTCGATATCCTCGAGTTTGTTGCGCGGGACGTAGAACTGCGGATCGCGCGGTGGCGGCAGGCGTTCCCAACGCCGCTGTGCACACACCGAACCAAAACACGCGGCGATGAGTAAGACTGAGAGAAATAATGAGCGAGTAGAGGTCATAGAGTTTTTCCTTTCCCTGGACCAATTGAACCTGTGGGTAATGAGGTCAGTACCACCTGCGTTAGCGGGTGGGCGCATCGGTCGACTCGCGAGCTGAGTGCTTGACCCACCCGCTCACGCAGGTGGTACTGACCTCACTCCACTTGATTAATTGTAATATCCCGAGGCCTGTGTCCAAACTGAAAAAGACCTGAGTACTATTGGATATTTGGGAGAGAAGAACCAATTGATGTAACTCGGAAAGGTGCGCAGAGTTCCAAAAGTATTTACAGAACCGCTCGCGGTAGCGAGTGGGTATTTCTTAGAGAAGACTTCTTCTAGAGGAAACCCACTCGCTACCGCGAGCGGTTCTGTACCAAAGCCACTATCTCTGTTTAGCGATCAGCGGTTCTGAATCCTGATCGTGTCTTTCGCGCGCGCCGATGGAAGCCGGCAATGGCGGCGGTGGGTTGGCGACCAGCTTTTCGAGCGCGGCTTCGACTACTTCGTTGATGCGGGTGACGGGAACAATTTGCAGTTCGCGCCGCACGTCTTCGGGGATGTCCTTCAAATCGGCTTCGTTGCGCGCCGGCAGAATGATGCGGTGAATTCCGGCGCGATGCGCGGACAGAACTTTTTCTTTAATTCCGCCGACGGGAAATACCAAACCAGAGAGCGTGATTTCGCCGGTCATGGCCGTGTCGGGACGCACCCGCCGGCCGGTATAGAGCGAAGCGAGCGCGGCTGTGATAGTCACGCCCGCGCTGGGTCCGTCTTTGGGAATGGCGCCGGCGGGCACGTGCAAGTGCACGCCGTAACCTTTGAACATTTCCGGGCCGATGCCGAACTCTTCCGCATGCGACCAGAGATACGAACGCGCCGCGCGCGCCGACTCCTGCATTACTTCGCCGAGCTGTCCGGTGATCGTCAGCCCGCTGCCGCCGGGCAAAAGCGACGCTTCAATGAAAAGGATCTCGCCGCCCATTTCGGTCCAGGCCATGCCGGTAGCGACGCCGGCCGGTAATTCCTTGCGCGCCTCTTCGGGATAGAAACGCGGCGCGCCGAGAAAGTCCGGAATGTCTCCGGCATCGACCGTGATTTTTTTGGTTTCACCTTGCGCGATCCGCAGCGCAATTTTGCGTCCGAGCCGGCCGATAGTCCGTTCGAGCTGGCGCACGCCCGCCTCGCGCGTGTAACGCGTCGCGATCAGGTTGATGGCCTCATCGGTGATTTCGAATTGCTCCGGCGTCAACCCGTTCTCGCGCACCTGGCGCGGCACCAGGTAACGGCGGGCGATTTGTAGTTTCTCTCGATCGCTGTAACCGGCAAGCTGAATCACCTCCATGCGATCGCGCAACGGCGGCGGAATCGGCCCGATCTGATTCGCGGTCGCGATAAAGAAGACTTTCGAGAGATCGAACGGCAGATCGAGATAATGATCGGTAAAAGTATTGTTCTGCTCCGGATCAAGGATTTCCAAAAGCGCCGCTGACGGATCGCCACGATAGTCGTTGCCGAGTTTGTCGATCTCGTCGAGCATCATCACCGGATTGTTAACCCCGGCGCGGCGGATGGATTGCACAATGCGCCCGGGCATCGCGCCGACATACGTGCGTCGATGACCGCGCAATTCCGCTTCATCGCGCACGCCGCCCAAACTCAAACGCTCAAAGTGCCGGCCCATCGCGCGCGCGATCGAGCGACCCAAAGAAGTTTTGCCCACACCCGGCGGTCCGATGAAACAGAGAATGGGGCTCTTGGCATCGGGCCGCAGTTTGATCACGGCGAGGAATTCCAGAATCCGCTCTTTCACGTCCTGAATATCGTAGTGATCTTCATCCAGGACTTTCTGAGCTTCATTCAAATCAAGTCGATCTTCGGAAGATTTTTTCCACGGCAACTCGAGAATGAAATCGAGATAGGTGCGAATGACGTGATAGTCCGGGGCCATCGCCGGCAGCTTCTCCATCCGGCTCAACTCGCGTTCGGCTTCCTTGCGCACGTCGTCGGGCAAATCGGCTTTAGCAAGCCGCTCGCGCAACTGCGCGGCTTCGGCCTGCTCGCCGCCTTCATCGTCGCCCAGTTCCTTTTGAATCGCTTTCATTTGCTGGCGCAGCACGTAATCGCGTTGCGCCTTATCCATTTCGGTCTGCGCTTCGTTGGCAATCTTGGAACGCAGGCGAATGATCTCGACTTCATGCGCGAGGAAATCGTGAGCCAGGTGCATCAGCTCGTCGACCGAGTTGGCTTCGAGCATGTGCTGTTCTTTGTCGACACCCAGAGTGAGGATCGAGCCGAGGAAATACGCCAGCCGTACGGGATCGTCCGCGCTGAGCACGACCATGCGGACCTCCGGCGGGATCTGCGGCAGGTAAGCCAGCGCCTGTTGAATCAACTGTTGCACGTTGCGCTTGGCTGCTTCGACTTCGTCTTTGTTCTTTACTTCCAGATCGGGAAGAATCTGCACGCGCGCGCGCAGGTAAGGCTCTGTTTGCGTCCACGCGAGCACTTTGATCCGATCAGCGCCCTGGACGATCAGGTGCATCGTGTCTTCGACGTGCTCCATGCGCTTGATCATTACCAGCGTGCCGACTTCATAAAGGTCGTCTGGCTTTGCGTCTCCGTCCGCAGTCCTGTCCGCCCGCACACTGACGCAGGCCAGCAGTTTTTCTTCGCTGGACAGCGCGACTTCAACCGCGGCCATCGAGGCGGGCCGGCCGACCGCCAGCGGGACCATCGTTTCAGGAAACAGAGTTGTGTTCTGGAGCGGCAGGACGGGAATTTCAAAAGGCACGCCTTCGCGTTTGACTGACGCCGGTGCGGCGGCCACGGGTTCGGGTTTTGTTTCTGCTTCGGCCATTGGTTTTAAAAAAATGAAAGTTCAGTTAATAAATAAAGGAGATGCCCGGATCACTTTTGCGCGGCGGCGCGCGCGCGGCCCGTCCGGCCCGCTTCATCTTCCTCGCGCAGCCTGAGGATCAAAAGACCGTCACGATAATCGCGTTCGATGGTCGAGTGATCGATCGAGCGGGGAAACTGGATCATTTTCTCAAACCGGCTGTAAGTGATTTCGAGTTGGTAATGAGAGATTCCTTCGCCGCAGGTTCCGTCGCGACGCGATCCGCTAATGCGCAGCATGCGGTCGTCGAGCGTGATCTCAATGTCCCCGGGACGTATCCCCGCCAGATCGACTTTCACGATCCAGCCATCGTCCGTGCGATAGACGTCGGCCGCCGGGCACCACAAACGTCCCGATGGCCGCTTATCACGCGCGCCCTGGATCAAACGAAAGTAACGTTCAAGCGATTCGCCGGACATCAGACACCACTCCGCAGTAAGAGCATCGAAAGTTTCAAGGGGAATCGGATGGTTGAATTATAGCGAAGTCAGCCGGGAAATGTCAGTTCAGGTGGGTACAGAACCGCTCGCAGTAGCGAGCGGGTTTACCCAATACCTGAGAAATCGCAACGCTGTTCACGCTACCCGCTCACTACCGCGAGCGGTTCCGTACCAACTTACCCATCATTCCCAATCGCCTCAACCGGACAGCAGGCCAGCGCTTCCTCGCAAGCCGCCCGCTCCGTTTCATTCTCCGGCTGCTTACTGACATAGGAGTAGGCGTGTTTGAACGAGCGGGTGAAGTTTGCGGGAGCGGTTTCGCGGCAGACATCACAGTCAATGCATGACGAATCGACGTAGAAGGCGCCGTCTGTGCTCTCTTTAACTTTGTCGTTTGGGTCGGGCACGAGTCCGCAGATTACGCAGATTTCATGGATTAGACAAATAGAATCGTGGAGTGCGCCGGCAGAGCGAAGCGGCGACGGCGCTTTGGATCATTGTAAACGAAAGCGGTGTCGCGCTTCGCTTGCCACCGCACTCCAAAGACCCGGTCCTCTGGTCCATTCTTTAATCGGTTGGTCTTTAATCGGTGAAATCTGCGTAATCTGTGGATCAAACTATTTCCGTCGACCGTGAAGCACCAACCAGGCAGCAATGGCAGCTTGTTTCTCATCTGCGCGCCAGGGAGGCGGGAGCGAACGTCCCAGCTCGTTCAGCCTTCGCTTTAAGACAGCATGCTCGGCGCCGAGTTCAGTCTGCACCAGCTCATCGAATTCTCGATCCGGAAATGTGCGCCGTCTTAATCCGTTTGCGTCCGCCGCCAGATCCAGCACGCGGCGAAACAGCAAACCTTCGGCAGCGTGAGCGCGGATATGGTAATTGCCAATCCGAGCCAGATCGCGATCCTTTGCGCCGACTATGCCTGCGCCCGACACTTTGAACCCTTCGGACTTCAGTTCCTTAATCAGTTGCGCGAGTGCCTTGCGGGCGATCGCTTCGATCGCCGCCGCCGATTTCCGCACCGCCTTCTGGCTCTCTTCCCAAGGCAGATCCATCACCTCATGGTAAGGCTGACCCGTAGCCGGAATCTTTGGATCGGCGAGCCGGATTTCTAATTTAGTTAAGACGCGCGGCGAGTCGGACGATCCGCCCAGCACAACTGCGATCGCACGAGCAGTCTTGGCTCTCAGTCCGATGCAGACGATGTTGGATTCTTTCATGCGAAGAATTGAATCCGCAGATTACACAGATTAGACAAATTCAAATACTGTTTGTGCTTTCTTTTTCTGCTTAGACAATAACGATCCACGAAGGGCACGAAGTAACACTAAGAGAAGTTTTCTTGGTGCTCTTAGTTCCCTTCGTGGATCGTCTTATTCCGCAAATCAATATCCAGCTCACATACTTAATCGGTGAAATCTGCGTAATCTGTGGATCAAGGATGCGTCATCGCTTCCGGCTTCACCAGTTCGTCGAACTTCTCTCCGGTCAACAAGCCCAGTTCAATTGCCGAATCACGCAGGCTGATCCCTTTCTTGTGTGCGTGCTTGGCAATCTTGGCTGAGTTGTCATAGCCGAGGTGCGGATTCAAAGCAGTGACCAGCATCAGAGAGTCGCGCAGATACTCATCGATCTGTTCGCGATTGACCTCCAGGCCGGCGATGCAGTATTCGACAAATCCGTGACTGGCGTCGTGCATCAGCCGGATCGAGTGCAGTAGGTTGTGAATCATCACCGGCTTGAAAACATTCAATTCAAAATTGCCCTGCGAGCCGGCGAAACCAATGGCCGTGTCGTTACCCATCACCTGCACGGCGACCATCGTCATCGCTTCGCTTTGCGTGGGGTTAACTTTGCCGGGCATGATCGATGAGCCGGGCTCGTTCTCAGGAATAATCAGTTCGCCCAGGCCGCAACGCGGGCCGGAAGCCAGCCAGCGAATGTCATTGGCAATCTTCATCAAAGAAGCCGCCAGGGTTTTCAAGCCGCCACTGCAAAAAACAATTTCATCGTGAGCGGAAAGCGCCGCGAACTTGTTCGGATGTGATTTGAAAGGCAGCCCCGTCAGCTCGGCAATCTTCTGCGCCGCCCGTTCACCGAATTCCGGATGAGCATTCAAGCCGGTGCCCACCGCCGTGCCGCCAATCGCCAGATCGTAGAGTCCCGGCAGCGTCGCGTTCATCCGATCGATGTCGCGTTCCAGCAGGCTGGCCCATCCCGACATTTCCTGGCCAACAGTCAGGGGTGTGGCGTCCTGCAAGTGCGTGCGGCCAATCTTCACCACATCTGTAAACTCTTTCGCCTTGGCATCGATAGCATCGTGCACTGTTTGCATCGCCGGGATAAGCTTATTCATCTGCGCGGCCGCAGCGATGTGCATCGCGGTCGGAAACGTGTCGTTCGACGATTGCGACATGTTCACGTCGTCGTTAGGATGAATCGGTTTCTTGCTTCCCATCGCGCCGCCCGAGATTTCAATGGCCCGATTCGAAATCACCTCGTTCGCGTTCATGTTCGTCTGCGTGCCGCTGCCCGTCTGCCACACCCGCAAAGGAAAATGCTCATCGAGCTTCCCTTCGATCACTTCATCACAAGCCTGTACGATAAGCTTCAGCTTGTCTTCCGGCAGCTTACCCAACTCGTTATTGACCAGTGCCGCGGCTTTCTTGAGAATGCCAAACGCCCGAATCATCTCGCGCGGCATCACGTCGTTGCCAATATTGAAGTGCAGCAGAGACCGCTCGGTCTGCGCGCCCCAGTACTTGTCGGCAGGCACTTCGATCTCGCCCATCGAGTCGGTTTCGATGCGGGTTTTGAGTTTGGTGGCTTCTTGAGACATTGGGTTTCGCTTTGAGCTTCATCCACAGATTACGCAGATTTCACTGATTGGAAAAGAAAAATTGAATTGCCCGGCTGCCTGGCTGACCCCGGAAGTTCATCGAGTCGATTGACAATTGCCAATCTTGTTGGGTTCCTGGTCTGCGAAATCTGCGTAATCTGTGGATGAACTGGTCGTCCGATCATAACATCTCGATGCGGGAGCCATGATACTTCAAGGCTTCACCGGTTTTCGCACCGGCGGCACCGCTTTGGGAATGTCGCCGTCGTCGAGGCTGAGTTGCTGCTGGCTGTTTTCCTGTCCCTTCAATTTGGGAGCGCTGCGCAGGCCGGGGGGAAGTTTCGGTACCGAGATCTTCACGGTCGACAGCGCTTCGGTGCGGCGCAGGATCGCGCCGCCGCGGCCGGCCACCCAGGCGTTCGCGCCGCCGCGATAAGCGACCGCAAACAGCGGCGAACTCGTAATAGTCGGTTGCGTTTCCCAGGTCAGCCCGCCGTCGTGCGAAGCCAGCACGCGGCCCATCTCGCCGGCAATCAAGACGTCATCGCGGGTCGAAACTGCGACCGCGAACAGCGTAGTCTTCATGCTGCTCTCCTGATCTTTCCAGGTCTTGCCGCCGTCGTCCGTGCGCAGGATGATTCCTTTTTCGCCGACCGCATAGCCGCGCGCACTGTCGGCAAACGCGACGGCGTAGAGCCACTCGCGCAGGTTATGGGAAATGTCTTTCCATGTTTCGCCGCCGTCTTCGGTGCGCAGGATCGTGCCGCCCGAACCGACTGCGACGCCGTGCTTTTCATCCTGAAAGTGAACGTCTTCAAGCCAGGCCATGGTAAGTGAGGGAACCAGACGCCAGATTTCGCCGCCGTCTTCGGTCTTGAGGATGTTGCCGCGCGCGCCCACGGCCCAGCCCAGCTTTTCAGAAACAAAACAGACGCCTAACAATTCCTGTTGAGTATCCGCGTCCTGTTGCGTCCAGACGATGCCGCCGTTTGTGGTGTGCAGAATCGTTCCTTTTTCGCCGACGGCCCAGCCATTGGTTTCGTTGACGAAGGTGATCGCGTCCAGACGCACATTAGTGCCCGACGGGCGCACCGTCCAGAACTTGCCGCCGGAAGTTGTCGCCAGAATTCTGCCGTGCTGCCCGACTGCCCAGCCGCGCGAATTATCCAGAAAGAAAATATCCGCCAGATCGTCCCGCCCGCCTTCGGTCAAGCGCTGCCAGCCGATTCCGCCATCATCGCTGCGCAGGACCAGGCCATCGGTGCCGGCGGTCCATCCCGTATTGTCATCGGCAAAATAAACCGTCACCAACCTCGGATTGGTGCGCACGCTTGCCGGCAACCAGAGTTGGCCACCGTTTGCGGTGCTGAGCACGAGGCCATTGTCTCCGGAGATCCACCCGTGTTGCTCGTCTGTGAAAAAGACCGAAAGCAGGTCGTTCGTCATCAGCACGTCAATAGGTTCCCAGGAGAGTCCGGCATCCTCACTCACGATCACGCGTCCGCCGTAGCCCACAGCAATCGCGCGTTTCGCGTTAATGAAAGTGACGCCGGCAAAAGGAAGCGAGCCCAACTTTACAGCTTCCTTCCAATGACGGCCGCCATCGATGGTCCGCAGCACAGTGCCGCGATCGCCGGTAGCCAGTCCGCTGTTCTTGTCGGCAAACGAGACTGAGTAGAGATGGATGCTGGTGGGACTCTTCTGCGTGATCCAGGTCAGCCCGCCATCGAGTGTCGCGATGATGCAGCCGTAGGTCCCGACTGCCCAACCGTGCGCGGGGCTGTCACGCGCGAAGGTAACCGCATAGAGATGATCTTTGGTTGGCGTGCGAATCTCAGTCCATTTCTCTCCGGCGTTTTTGGTGATCGCAACCGTGCCCCGCGCGCCGACCACCACCGCGCGCTTCGGATCCTGCACAAAAAGACCATTGAGATTGGCGACGATGCGCGCCCGCTGGCTCTGCCATTGAAAGCCTCCATCCGCGGTGTAGAGAATCACGCCGTCGGCGCCTACGGCCCAACCATGGCGCTTGTCCCTCGCGAAGCGAATGGCGCTGATGGCGTTGCCCTGCGGGCGCGGGTTCTGCCATTCCCATCCGCGGTCGGCTATTTGGGCGAACGCCGGTATGGCGATGATTAGAACTGTCAGCAGACTTCCGATAAGTGCGCGAGTTATGGATAAGAAAAGATTTGAACGCAAAGGCCGCAAAGGTTTTCGCAAAGGCCGCGAAGAAGTAGTCCCTGGCGTTACTTTGCGGCATTCCTTTGCGCCCTTTGCGTTAAGATCGCATGACGAGTCCTTAATCAATCGGGCCGGAATAAACCCCGCGCACTTCGCTAAATAGAGAAAGAGCGAACTATGGTGGCGAACGAATTTTGCAGCCTGTGGTAACACGTGCTCTCGTTGAGAAGTGACGCCGGATTTGTTGGTTGCCCGATTATAGATTTGTGAAAGCAGGAAAGCGAGTGCGAAGCGAGATTAGGGAAGAGTTCACAGATTACGCAGATTTCACAGATTAGATGAACGCGGCAAGGGGAACGTGTTCTGCGAGGCTGTTCAGCAAACACTTCCCAATTCAGATTGTCTTGATTGTAATCGGTGAAATCTGCGTAATCTGCGGACTAAAGCGCTGCCTCAAAATAATTCCTCTTCGCTGACGGGATCATCTTCCGGCTCGATCACGCCGACCTTATCGACCGCGTCCTGTAAGACGCTGGGCTCGACGTGGCCCAACGCGGCGATCTTGCGCGCGGCCCGGTCGGCGGCTTCCTGAATAACATGGCCCGCGTGCCCTTGCTCCCAGATCCATTCGACCTGATGACGCGCCGAAGCGTTGTCCAGACGCTTCCACCATTCGTGATTTGTCTTGCGACGAAAACGGCCGGACATGGTTTCGACCACATAACGCGAATCGGTGTAGAGGCGCACGACGCAGGGTTCGGTCAAAGCTTCGAGGCCGAGCGCCGCCGCAGCGATTTCGGCCTGCTGGTTCGTCGCCTTGCCCAGATAAGTTCCGAACGCGCGCCACAGTCCGCGAAACCCGAGCAGCGCTACCGCCGCGGCGCGAGTTTCTTCGCGGCCATTGCCGAGGCTCGATCCATCGCAATAGATGGTTACTGGCTTCACTGGTTTGCGATCTGTATTCAATTGATCAATTCCTGCGAACGTCCAAGAGAGAACCTGAGTATACCCGTCTCTGCCCATAAAGAAGGAACTCGGATGGACAGGTAGTTAATCAAACTTGCCCAGACGCGATGGCTAAGCTGTCCAACCGCAAAGACGGCCATTTTGGATGAGACTCTTAAGGGGCGTATTATCCCAGTCAATGCTCAACGCCCATAAACCTCCAACGCAGGCGGCTTCATTGAACCGGCGTCGCACCTTTGGCAGAGCCTTTCTGGTAATCACAATAATACTCAGCATCCTCCCTAACCACGCCGGCCCAGACATCTATCACAGTGCCGCGCAAGCTCAATCAAAGAAACCAAAACGTCCTTTTCGAATGCTCGTTCTTGGCGATTCGGTGATGTGGGGACAGGGTCTCACGGACGAACACAAATTCTCGTATCGTGTTCGCGAATGGATTTGCGCGAAACGAAACAGCGGGGTTTGCCAGAACCAGGACGACGTGCAAATCCATGTTGAAGCTCATTCTGGAGCGGTGATCGCGCAACCCAGCGGGGATGAATCGAAAAAAGAGGAAGAGCGATTTACGAGGGTTGAGACACCGGTCAAATATCCGGGCGAAGTCAATCACAAGTACCCCAGCGTCTGGGGCCAGGTTGATCTGGCGCGTCACTACTACGCAGAAAATTCGATCCCGCCCGAAGAGGTCGATCTGATTTTCGTTAACGGCGGGATTAACGACATGGGCGCTCCCAAAATATTGCTGCCGTTCTTCGGCGGCAACATCACAGACTTCGCGAAGAAGTATTGTGAAATTCAGATGAAACTCCTGCTCGACAAGTTGGCGAACACTTTTCCCAATGCCAGGATTGTCGTGCCCGGTTATTTCCCGCTCGTTTCCATCAACACTCCTGAGAGCGTTCTCTGGGAAACGATCGAATATTTGTTCCGCGATAAGAAAGACAAAACGAACGAAAAGATGGCGGTTGAGAAAGAATCAACGAAGCCGCCCGCTGCAGCCACGACTGCCAAGGTCAGTACCCTTGTTCGAAACCTCGCCAAGCGATCGCAGCAATGGACCGACGCTTCGAACAATGCCTTTCAGACTGCGGTCAAGAGCTTTAACAGCGAACGTCCTCGGCTGCGAACGGTTGCCAGCGGAGTCCCGTCGCGACCTCCGGAAGCACCGATGCGCGCGCTGTTTGTGGTTGTCCCATTCACAAATGAAAATGCCTACGCCGCCAGGGATGCCTATCTCTGGCAATTGATCCCCAAACCCCCCGGCGTCGAATTGGAGTGTTCCGAGAAGGGTCCGCTGAAGAAATTGATCGCCAGTGACGAACTGCAAGCCACCCGCACCTGCATGTGCGATCAGGCCGGAAAAGGCAACGACCTACTCTGCCTTTGGGCCGGCGCCTTTCATCCCAACGTAGCCGGTGCGGATTTGTATTTCAGATCAATTACCAGGGAGCTGGAAAGGATCTTGCCCTTTGCTGGATTGGCAAAGTAATCAGCCGTAGGAGAGGTCTTGGATATGAGGTCAGTACGGGGAGCGGTAGCGACCGGGTGTCTTTGCCCCAGCCTCGGATTGTTGGGAGCGGCGCGACCCGGTCGCTAGCGCTCCCGGAGTTGACCGCATG
>Ga0070698_100004030_pt1 | contig 16168 bp, 11 predicted proteins | sample KBSK1502metaG_FD_65477 | JGI IMG/M metagenome (GOLD analysis project Ga0070698, IMG submission 65477) | Corn, switchgrass and miscanthus rhizosphere microbial communities from Kellogg Biological Station, Michigan, USA - KBS K1-50-2 metaG | ecosystem: Host-associated > Plants > Roots >...
AGCCTGGTCGTGGAGGTGTCCTTCTACCTGGCCCTGCCACTGCTCGCGGCGGCCCTCACCTGGTTCGCCTGCCGTGGGCGGCGCGCCGCTAGCGACGTGAGCCTGCGCGCCCGGCGGCTGCTAACCGGGATCGCCGTCCTGGGCGCCTCCTCCTTTGGCTGGACGGTCCTGGCGTACTACCCGCACGCCGAGTTCTGGTTCAGCGCGACCCTGCCGCCGCTGATGATCTGGTTCGCCGCCGGGATGGCCATCGCGGTCGCTTCGGCCTGGGCCGCGGCCGAGCCGGGGCCGGATGGCCCGGCCAGCCGGTTCTGCCGCGCGGTGGCGTCCTCGGCTGGGATGTGTGGGCTCGTGGCCGGCAGTGCCTTCGCCATCGCGTGCACCCCGGTAGCCGGGCCAGAATTCATCAGCCTCCTGACGCTGTGGAGCGCTGAGATCAGGCTGGCCCTGTTCACCGTCGTCGCCCTGGCTCTGGTCGCGCCGGTCGCCTTTGCTCCCCAGCCTGCTCGCCGGGTGCCGCGAGCCTCTCTCGGCACGACCATGCACCGCCACCTGCGGTCCGGCGGCCAGCCAGCCGGCCCGATGCTGCTGCGCCGTGCGCTGGGCAGCCCCGTTCCCCGCTTCCTCGGCAAGATCTCCTACGGCATCTTCCTGTGGCAACTGTTCATTGGCGCCGCGTTCTTCGCTGTGTTGCATCTCAAATCGCCCTTCCAGGGCATCTACACCGGCCTGCAGGCGGCAGGCATCCTGGCGGCCATCTCCGTGCTGACCATCGCCGCCGCCACCGCGAGCTACTACCTGATCGAGCGGCCGGCGCGCCGACTCAGATTTTCGCGGCCGCACCACGACCGAACCGGGGGGTCAGGGCTCAGGGAGGATGAGAGCGGCCGCCAGCCGGCCGACAATGACCAGGCAGATGACCTGGGGGACCGCGTTCCAGAGCCCGGTCACGATCGGGCCGGAACCCCCGGCCCACAGCAGGCGCTCGCCCACCGCACCGCACGCCAACGCGGCCAGGAGCAGGCCGGTCAGTAGCCCCGGTCGGGACAGTTCGAGCCACACCAGGCGGGAACGCCGGTAGCTGGCCGCGGCCATGAACAGCCAGGCGGCCGCGATAAGGATGGCCGCACCCGGATACCCGCCCAGCCAGAACCCGAGCAGCAGCAGCCCGCATGCGACCGCTGCCGAGGTCACGACCGCGGAGGACCTCGGACCCAGGCGCACGCGTGGTGACCGGGCGGAAGCGGCGGCGGCCGCGGGCGTGGCCCGGCGTCCTGAACCCGGCCTTCCCGGCCACAGAGCAACGACCATGACCAGGATGAGGGCGCCAAGCCCGCCAACAATCGCATCACGGTACAGGGCGTTGGGCAGGTAGGTCAGCGTCGCCACCCCGGCGGTACCCGGGGCCAGCAGCCATGCCTGCTCCCACCCGTCCAGCCGGACCGCCCGAAGCTGCCTGCCGCCGATGCTCGCCCGCCACCCTGCGTTGAAGTTCTCGTTCACCACCAGGTACGACTGGATGTCCGCCGTCACCCGGAGGCTCCGCCGCTGCGACGTCCACGCCAGCACCCGGGCTGGGGTGGCCGGCACGGACGCGCCGGCGCTCAATGCCTGGGCGCCAAGGCCGTCCAACACGACGTCCTGGACGGTGAAAGCATCCCTCGGCGGCTCGACCACGCGGTTGGCGCCTGCGGTCATCGCGATCGGCGAGCAGGCGGTGAACGGCATGGGCCGACCGGTGAGCAGATCGGCAAAGGTGCCCGACACCCGGGTCGGCACGACCTTCCCGTTGAGCTCGATCAGCGGCCCGAGGCCGCACGGCAGGCGGAACGGCCCGGACGGCGTAACCAGCGGCTGTACTCCCGGGATCACGACGTCGGTGATCTGAAGCGGCGCCACCAGCGGGGTGAACCTGAGCGTCAGCTCATTCGTTCGCATTGGCGCGAAACTCAGAGTTCCCGCTGAGCTGACCATTCCTCCGCGGACTTGACCCCCGGAGCCAGTGAGCAGGACCTGCAACAGGCCTGACGCGCCGGGGGGACGCTGGATCGTCACCCGGCTGACGGTCAAGCGATCCGCCCAGCGGATCGTGAGCGCTGGGTGCGCGTCGGCGGGACTGGCGATCCAGGCAGTCGCCGGGTCATCGTCGAAGGCGGACCTGGCCAGGTCCGCCGGGTCCGAGGTGTACACAGATGACGCCGTCACCTCGACCTGGCCGCTGAACAGCGCATACTTGTGGACCAGCAACGGGGCGATGAGCACCGCCGACCCGCGCAGCTGGGCCTGGCCGGTCGTCGGCTCGGTGAACGCCTGGTCGAAACCGTACTGCTCTTCGGCGAGGGTGGTCAGCGACGGCGAGCATACCCACCGCAGCGAAGTGGGCATGCACGCGGTCGGCCGCTGCTGGGTCTTGGCCAGGACCACCGCTGTGCGGGCACCGGCTGGCCCGAGGCCGGAGACCGGCACCTTCGGGGCGGCGATCACCCGGCTGGCCCGCACTCCGGGCACGGAGATCTCGGAGATCCCCACCTGTGCCCCGAGAGCAGGGTGCGGTCGCGAAACGAGCCCAGTGACCGTGATCCGCAGCCACGTCGACGCGCCCGCCGGCACCCGCAGCGGCTGCGGATTGCCGTTGGCGCGGACCCGGTCGGCGACCCGCCCCGCCGCCGTGGTGATCTCGACCCGGTTGACCACGGGGCCGATGAACGCGTTGTCGGCGAACGTCACCCGGATGACCCTGGCGTTGACCGGGCGGTCGAAGCCAATCTGGAGCCACTGGCCGATCGGCCCGGTCCAGCTGCCCGACTCCCACATCGTCCGCAAGTCCCCGTCGACGGCGGAGTAGGGCATCGTGCCGCTCGCCCAGTTGGCCGGGATGCTCCCGATGTTGGACGCGGACGAGGACGCGGTGATACTCCTGATGCCCTGATACTGCGCCACGCTCTGGTACGGCGACCAGCCAGGCTCGGTGAAGTCGCGGGCCGCCTCGAATGTCCGCGCGGGATCGGTCGCGGTCAGCGTCGGCGAGTACGACGTGCGCACCTCGCCGAAGTTGATCACACGGCGGCGCAGCGAGTCCGTGACCACTGACGCGGCAGCGGGCAGGCCGGGCGAGTCGGCATTCAGCAGCACCGGGCTGTTGTGCAGCAGGCCCTCGTCCGCGAGCGTCAGCACCGCCTCCGGCGCCCCGTACACCCGCAGCGCGGCTGAGGTCGGCACCACGGTCGCCGCCGGCGCTGCCCCGGACACCTGGTAGATCTCCACCGGTGGGTAGGGGGCGTCAACGGCACTCACCGCGTCATCGGAGGTCGACGTCCCGACCGGCCCCCCGAACCGTGCCACCTCGGTAATCCCGGGCGAGGTGCCCAGCGCGTCGTTGACCCGGGCCGGCCAGGCCCCATATAGGCCGGACCGGATCAGGTCGTTGCGGACGACCAGGTACTTCACCCCCATCTGCGCGAGCACCTGGGTCAGGCCGGCGGATCCGTTGCCCGCAGCCAGCCGCTGGTCGATTGCTTCGATCAGTCGCTCATTCCCGGGCGAGCCGATGGCGGTCAGGTCACGTTCCGCCCAGTCCACCGTGCTCAGCGGTTGCAAGACGTCATCCTGGGGGCTGCCCCACAGATACTGGCCGAACGGCGCGCCGGGAACCACGAGCACGGCCTGGTTGCCCGCGTGCCGGTCCAGCCAGTTCGCTGCGCTCACCCAGTAGCGGGGGATCCGCGGGAAGGCGCCGACCGCGGCCAGCCCGCCGATATACGCCGGTACCACCAGGCCCGCGACGGCGGCCGCGCCCAGGACGGCGGCGCCGCTCAGCCGGGGCATTCCCACCGCAGCCCGCAGGCGGGCAAACCGGTCCGCAGCCAGAGGCCGGCGCAGTCGCGCGGTCGCCGCCAGGTGGGCCAGCCCGAGCGCGATCGGGAGCCGGATCAGCGGGTCGAACTTCCACAGGTTGCGCAGCGGCGCGGCCGGGCCATTGATCAGGTGATCGATCGGGCCGGCCAGCGGGTTCCCGAGGATGCTCACGTATCCGGTCGAGATGATCACGACGCCGACCAGCAGGCTGAGCACCAGGAAACGCCGCTCGGGCAGCCCGCGGCGGACCAGCCCGGCCAGGCCCAGGCCGGCGATCAGCCCAGTGAGCAGCGTCGGCGCCGCACCGGTCGCGATCTTGTACGCCAGCTGGTACCACGGCTGCCCGTTCACCACCAGGAAGCTCGTCCAGTCCTCGGTGCCGCGCAGAATATCCCACAGACTGGTCACCGATGTCGTGACGGCTGCGCTTTCGGTGTAGGGCAGGAACGACACGCCGTACTTGCCCAGGAGCAGCAGCGGAATCGACCACCAGGCGGTGGCGAGCACCACCGCAGGTGCCCACCAGGCGAGGATCCGCCACGGCCGCGCTGGGCGCGACCGGGCGAGTATGAACAGCACCGCGGCTATCAGCACGGGGATCACTGCCGAGGCGTTGGTGCCGCCGCACGCCGCGACCGCGGCCGCCGACCGGGCGGCGGCACGCGCGTAACCCGAGCGCCGCCCCCGACCGCTGCGGATGGCCGGGCCGGCGAGCGGCAACAGGACCCACGGCAGCATCGCCGCGGGCAGGAACTGCGCCGACAGCACCCCGAGCAGGCTCAGCCCGAGCGGGGACATGGCGTAGCTGAGGCCGGCCACGATCCGGGTCCACGGCGTCCCGATCCCCAGCCGGCTCGCCAGCGCCACCGTGCCGAGGAACGCCGCGATCAGCACCGAGCCGATCCAGAGCCGCTGGATCACCCACGGATCCAGACCCATCAGCTTCCCGAGCGCGAAGAACGGCCCCATCGGGAACAGGTACCCGACGGCCTGGTTCTGCAGCTGGCCGAACTGAGTGGGATCCCACATCGTGAGGGCCCGGGCGAGGAAGCGGACCGGGTTGATCGCCAGGTCCAGTTTGGTGTCGGAGATGATGTCGGCTGGAGCCGTGACAAACGGCAACACGACGAGCAGCAGGCAGAACGCGGCCACCCGGATGCGCTCCCGGATCCGCTCGTCGCCCGCGGCAATCCCACGGTAGAGATCAGGCCGCTCGGGCGCCTCGATCATGGCGGCCCGCACGCCTCCTCCAGGCCGGACGCCTCGCCCAGGCCGGACGCCTCGCCCAGGCCGGCCGCGGTCCCAGTCCGGATCGCCGCGCCCAGCAGCCCGGCCATCTGCTCCACGCTGGCCTCCCAGGAGAACCGCGACGCCCAGCTCCGGCACGCGGCGGCGACGGCCGCGCGGCGCGCCGGGTCGGCAAGCTCCCCGACTGCCCGCTGCGTGACATCCTCGATCAGCTCACCGTCCCTGACCAGCCAGCCGGTCTGGCCGTCACGTACCGCGTCACGAAGCCCATCGACATCGTAGGCGACGGTGGGTACGCCGAGGGCGGCGGCTTCGAGCACGCACAGTCCCCAGCCCTCGCCCTGCGAGGTGTTCAGGTGCAGCAGCGAGCTGGCCACGATCGCCTGCTTCTCCGCCTCCGGGAGGAAGCCGCGCAGCCGGACCGTGCTGGCCAGGCCGTGAGCGGCGACGCGGCCGGCCAGTGACCGCGCCGCCGGGCCGCGTCCCACCACATCGATGGTGATCCCGCTTCCCCGCAGCCGCTCCGCGATAGGCAGGATCAGTTCGGCTCGCTTATGAGCGACCAGCCGGCCCACCCAGACCAAGCGGGCGCGGCCTCGGCCCTCAGCCCCGGCCGGCTGCGACGGGGCGCCTGGTACCGGGGCCCCGTTCGGGATCAGGTAGATGTCACCGGTCCAGCGGAGCCGCTCGCGCATAGCGGCGATGGTGGAGAGTGAGACCGCCACGCAGGCATGGCGCCGGTAAACCAGCCGCGCCGCCGGCCCTTCCAGCATCCGCCCCGCCCGCGCCATCCACCACGGAAAATGCACGGCAAACTGAGCAGAATGAACGTGGTGGACCACGCACAGCACGGGCACGCGCCTGGGTAGGACGCACGGCGTGAAGAACGGGATCCCGTTCTGGCAGTCGAGTGCGGCGTCGAAGGACCGGCGGTGGGCCAGCAGCCAGCTAAGCACGAGCGGGTACACGGTGAAGCGCCCGCCCATCCTGATGAACTCGATCCCGTCTCGGCCCTCGCGGCGGGCCTGCCCGGGCGCGCGCGCGGTCAGGAAACTGACCTTCGCCCCCCTCTCGGCCAGGCCGCGGGCCATCTCCCACGCATAGCGCTCGGCGCCGCCGGCTTGCGGATGCCAGGGGTCCCGCCAGTTGGCGATGGCGATCCGAGCACCGCTGAGATCCGGAGGGCAACTGCCCGGTACGGTCACGCCGTCGTGACCCCGGTCGGGAGCACCGGCACCCCAGCCGGGAGCACCGGCACCCCAGCGGGGAACGCCGGCCCCCCAGCGGGGAACGCCGGTACCGCGACCGGAGGTGCCTGGAGGCCGGCCGCGAGCGGGGGAACTGGCGCTGGCGCTCGCCCCGCCGCGGCGCGGTCCGCCCGCAGCCGCAGCCAGATGGATGCGACGTCACGAAACGTGGCCGCCGAGTGACGCGCCACCGAGAATGTGGATCCGGGCACGTCCCGCCAGCAGACCGGGATCTCGGTCAGCGTCGCGCCCAGTCGCTGGCATCTGGCGATCAGCTCGACATCGAAGGCGAAGCCAGCAGTCCGCATCGGCAGCGCCGCGGCCCGGGCCAGCGGCCCGGAGAAGAACTTGAACCCGCACTGGGTGTCAGTGGCGTCGGGCACGATCCGGCTGGCCAGAGCGCGGAACGCGGCGGCTCCTGCCCTGCGGATCCCGCTGTGCCGGTCCTCGGCGACCGAGGCATGCAGCATGCGTGACCCGATGACCACCGGGTTCCCGGCAGCGAGGAGGCTGACCGCGACATCCAGAGCGGACAGGTCGGTCGCCATATCGGCATCGCAGAACCCCACGAACGGGGCGCGGGTGGCCAGCAGGCCCGTCCGCACCGCAAGGCCCTTGCCCGCGCGGTGGCAGCGCAGCAACCTCACCGGCACCGGGCCCTCAGGCCAGCCCCGCACGACATCGCTGGTCGGGTCGGTGCTGGCGCTGTCCACGACCAAGATCGCCGTGCGCAGCGGAAGAGCCGCCGCCTTCTGGCACAGCGCAGCCAGCCCGTCGGGAAGCCTGCAGGCCTCGTTGCGAGCCGGAACGACGATCTCAATTGACACCGGGGGCACGTTCCGCTGGCCCTCCGGCGGCATGTTCGCCATTGCCGGGCCGGGTCAGCGCGTCCCGTATTGATACAGCGAGGCGTTGCTCGGCGTGCCATTGGCCACGCCAGTCAGCGAGTTGGTCGCCAGAAAGGCGGCCCCGACGCCGAGCACGATCCCCACGACGATGACAATGAGCAAGCGAGCCACGGCGCTCCTCCTGCGGCAGGGGATACGTTCGATGGCTGGACATTAACCGCAGTCCTAGCCGACCGCCTAGTAACGTGACAGAACTGTAACAGGTTCTACCGGCGCTCGGCCATCAGAGTTACCGGCCGGGCACCTGGTACACCACCAGGCCGGGACCAGCCAGCACCACCCGGCATCCGGGCAGACGGCTGCGGAACGGGTACCCGCCAGGCCCCGCGGCCTGCGGCGATGAAGGCGGCGCCGACCTGAAGCCGGCATCGACGATCACGTAGCGGACCCCAGCGGCCCGCAGCCTGCTGGTGAGCCGCGCGCCCGAGGAGATCACGCCATTCAGCGCCAGCGCCAGCGAATCCTCAGCGGGAATGGCAGCGGGCCCCACTTGTACCCCGTCGTTCCAGATCACCTGCCGCGACAGCAACCGCGGCCAGGGGTCGAGCACCGCCTCGCCATTATTCCACCCGAACCGGCGATAGGCCGCCCATGGCAGCAACAGCGCGCGGCCCGGCGCCCGGTCACCATCGATGACGCGGCGCGCCACCAGCCAATCGGCGGGATACTGCACCGGCCGGAGGCGCCCCGCGGCCCCCCAGGCCAGCCCGGGCAGCAGCACTATCGGGGCCAACGCCGCGACGGCGCCCAGGAGATACCTCATCTCCCTCAGGCCAAACGGCTGGCGGAGCCTGAGCAGCCATGCCGTGCCCAGCCCGGCCCCGGCCGCCTCGGCCAAGGCCAGCGGGGCCACGAACTGCTGGCCATCCCTGAGCACCGCAAAGCCTGGCCAGAACTCGATCATTGCGCGGAGCAGGTCCCGGCCGGGGCCGGTTAGCCCGATACAGGCCAGCACAAGACCTGCTGCGGCGGCGATCCCCAGGCCCGGCCAGCGTCTCCTGGCCAGCGCGAGGTACCCGGCCAGCGCGGCCAGAGCGAGCACCATCCACGCCGCCGAGAGCGGGCCGCCGTACCCGGCCGGCACCACCTGGGCATTCCAGACGCCGCCCAGCATCAGCAGGCTGCCTAGTGCGCCGAACGGCGTGTCGGCCCTGGCTGCGAACGCCGCCACGCCTGCCGGGCTGGTATGGACAGTCCGCATCAGCGCCGGGATCAGCCACGGCAGGCTGAGGACCGCAAGAATCAACAACGCCGTGCCGGCCGACAGGACCCGCTGCCGGGCGCTCTGCCCGGCCGCGCGGGCAGCCGCGGGCACCACCACGAGCGCGGACAGGCACATGGCGGAGAAGCCGCCCACCGCCGCTGGCAGTAGCGCCAGCGTCAAGCGCCCCGCCCAGCGCCATCGGGAGGCAGCGGGCATGGCCCCGGCGCGCAGCACCCAGGGCAGGGCACCGTAGCCGAGCAGCAATGCCCATTGCCCGATGATGAGCCGCTCAGCGACAAAAGGATTCCAGGCGTAGAAGACCGCGCCAGCCATCCGGGCGAGCCAGTGCTCCCCCGCCAGCAGTGCGGCCATGCCCGAGATGGCCAGCACGAAGATCGACAGCAGGAGCAGTTTCTGCACGACGTCCGCGGGCAGCGCCCTGGCCGCGGCAGCAGCCACGGCATCGCTTGGCACTGCCCTGGGCAGGGTGCCGGTCAAGCCGAACATGGCCGCATTGAATGGCTGGCGCGGAACGGTCACCATGTCGTAGCTGAGCAGGAAGCCACGGCCGAGGCCCGGGCCGAGGGCGAGCATGCCGACAAAGAGGCCGGCTATGACCGCACCGGCCAGGCCGACCAAGCCAGGCCAGCGGATACGGCTCACGGTCGCCCCATCCTTTCGCGGCTTCCAGCAGCCGAGAGTGTAGCTTTCCGCCCAGAGAAGTACATAAGCTCCGGTGATGCGCGCCAGCCAGAGCCTCGCCCGGCTTCACCGCGACTGGACCAGGCTGGGCGAGGCAGATCCGCTGTGGGCGGTCTGCGTGGATCCCGCCCGGCACGGCGGCCGCTGGGATGTCCAGGAGTTCCTCGCCACCGGGCGAGCCGAGATCGCGGGCAACGACCGTGCCGCACGCCGGGATACGGCGGGCACGGGCGGATGGCGGAGCATTTCATCGTCATGGATCGCGGGGAAGATGCGGACGCCGGTCGCGCGCTTTGATGCGTCATTCCCGCCGGAACAACACCAGGTTGATGTAGCGTTCCGCGGGTCTCGCCAGCCGTCCCAGCAGTCCTCGCTCGGCCACGTGCGTGTTCGCTCGCTGGTGGGCGGCCAGGTCGAAGGTGTCCAGCGGGAGCCATGATCGTTCGGGCATTACTTTCCCCCGGTACCCCCAAGCGGCGAGGGTGCCCACCAGGTCCTCGATCCGCTGATGGCGCGTTTCGAGTTCAAGCAGGAGCAGCGGTGAGTCCCGCCTGATCGTCCGCTCCGCCCCCCGCAGCGCAGCCGCCTCGTGACCTTCGATGTCCATCTTGATAAAGCGCACGTCGGTCAGGTCAAGGCTGTCGATGGTCACCCGCTGCACCGTGATGGACTGCTCGCTCGGGTGCTCGAGAGAGGCCACCCCTTCCGCGCCACGCCCGCCGGACGGCAGCCAGAGCCGCGCCGTTCCGCACTGATCGGACGCCGCCGCCTCGACGATCTGGGCGGCTGGGAATCTGGCCCGCACCAGCCGGGCCAATACCGGATTCGGCTCGATGGTCACTACCCGGTCGGCCAGGCTCGACAGCCGGGCGGTCCACGGCCCGTACCACGCGCCCACATCCACGGCCGTCCCGCCGCGCGGTGCCCAGGTGGCGATGCATGCCAGCTCGACTTCGACCCGGGGATAGATCGCTCGCATCATCGCAGCAAAGGCCGGGTGGGGCACCGCGCGGGCGGCAGCGGACCGGATACCGACGCCGATCCCGGGGCGTTGAGCATGCTGGCGCAAAGCCATGAAGGAGCAAGCTAGCAGCCAGGCACACGTATGGCTACGCGCTGTCCAGGGCCACCGGCTAGCGCGGAATCCCGATGGCTGGCCCGAAGCTAAAGTAATGCCCGTGACTGCGGAGCAGACGGCCCCTGGCCCGAAGGGCGAGCCAGGCAGGATGCGCCCCCGCGTGCTGATCCTGGCACTGATGGAGGCGATCGCGTCGCTGTCGCTGCTGGTTAAGTGAGGAAGGACTGCACGCTGTCCCCTCCCACGCTGAAAGGCGAGCGCGGCGGCGGCGCGGCACGCTGGACCGCGCAGGCTCACGGGCTGGCCTGGTTGGCGATGTCGTTCGCGGCGATGTAGCCGAACGTCATGGCCGGGCCGATCGTGGAGCCCGCTCCGGCGTAGCTGTGCCCCATGACCGCGGCGCTGGCGTTGCCGGCCGCGTAGAGCCCGGGGATGACCGTGCCGTCGGCCCGGAGTACCCGGGCGCGGGTGTCGGTGACCATCCCGCCCTTGGTGCCGAGATCGCCGGGCACGATCTTGAACGCGTAGAAGGGGGGCTCCCACAGGGCGGCCAGGCAGGAGTTGGGCACGACGGCCGGGTCGGTGTAGTAGTGGTCGTAGAAGCTGACGCCGCGATGGAAGTCGGCGTCCGTGCCGGTCAGCGCGAAGCCGTTGAACCGGTTGACGGTGGCGCCCAGGTTCTGCGGGGGGACGCCGATCGCGGTGGCCAGGCCCCCGATGGTCCAGGACTGGAACACGGCGCCGGCCTGGTACCAGGCGGCTGGGAAGGGCAGGGTCGGCTCGACGTCCCGGAACAGGTAGCGGTTGCGGTAGTTCTGGTCGACGACCAGCCACGCGGGAATGTCGGGCGCGGTCGGGTTGAGGCGGTACATGGCGTGGACGACATCGCTGTAGGGGGCGGCCTCGTTGGTGAACCGCTGCCCGGCAGCATTGATCATCAAGCCGCCGGGCAGTGTCCGCTCGGCGAGGCAGAAGTAGGGCTCGCCGGGCAGCGGGATCGCCGGACCCCACCAGGCGTCGTCCATCAGCGCGAGCGCGGCGCCGGCCTGCTGGCCGGCCAGGATTCCGTCGCCGGTGTTCTCCTTGGCGCCGACGGTCCAGCTGGTGCCGATGGGCTGCTGCTGGTACTGGGCGCGCATGCCGGCGTTGTGCTCGAAGCCGCCGGAGCCAACGACCACGCCACGCGCGGCCGTGACCAGCCCCGGAGAACCGTTACGGGAAATCACCACTCCGGTGACGCCGCCGCCGGAGATGTCGAGACTGACCAGCGGGGTGTTGAGCCACACCGGCACGTTCGCCGATGCCAACCCGGCCCGCAGTCCCGCGGCGGTGGCCTGGCCCATGGTGAGGGGCTTCTGGCCCAGAAGCGCGGCCGTGGTACCCCGGGCGAGGCATTCCGCGGCGACCGCCGCCCCTTGCGCGTTGACGGTCGCGAGTTCCAGCCACTTGTAGTCGGCGCTATAAACCACCAGACCAGCCGGAACGGAAATGTAGGACGGATTCAAGTTGGCCAGTTCCGCGCCGAGAATGTTGCCGTCCAACTGGGCCGGCTCTATGGACCGCCCGTTCGGCATGCCGCCGGGCAGGGAGGGATAGTAATCGCTGTAGCCCTCCATCCACCGGAACCGCAGCGGGCTGTTCGCCATGACGAAGGAGATCATGTCCGGGCCGTTGGCCAGGAAAGCGGCCTGCCGGTCGGCGGGGGACGTGCCGCCGACGACGGCGGCGAGGTACTCGGCGGCCTGGGCGGGGGTGTCCGGGACGCCGGCGGCGAGGATCACCTGGTTGTTCGGTATCCATATGCCGGATCCGGATCGGGCCAGCGAGCCGCCGAACGTGGCCGCCTTCTCGACCACCACCACCCGCAGGCCCCGTTTGGCCGCCGTCAGCGCGGCGGTCATCCCGGCCGCCCCGGCCCCGGCGACGACCACGTCGTAGGCGCCCACGACCGGCACATCGGCATGGGCCGCTAAGGGGCGCAGCAGGCCGGAGCCAACCGCGAGCCCGGCACCGACAGTGGCGGCGCGCAGAACCTGGCGGCGGGACAGTTGCCCGTCGGGACAATGGTCAGGAATGGCATTCTCGGGCATGCTCAACGCGGTCACTCCCTCACTTTGGCGATGACACTGTCGGCGAATCTGCGCAGATTGCCGATCTTCTGCGCCAGCGGCTCGGCGTCGGGACCCACCTCGTAGGGCCAGCGGAAGCCGACGATCACGTCGGTAACCCCCTGCTCCTCCAGCCGGCGCACCCCCTCCACGCTGTAGGCGTCCATGGAGATCACGTGCACCTCGAACGGGCGGCCGGCGGTGCCTGCTTCCCGGCGAAACTCGGCCAGCCGGGCCAGCAGGCCGGGCAGGTGCGCGGGATCACCCCCGCCGTGCAGCCAGCCGTCCCCGGCCCGGGCGGCACGGCGCAGGGCGGCTTTCCCGTGACCACCGACGAGGATCGGCAGAGGCTCACTCGGCACGGGCGCGATCTTGACCGGCGGCAGGTCGAAGATCTCCCCGTGGTACTCGAAGTACCCCCCGGCCGACAGCCCGCGCACCACGGCCAGCGCCTCGTCCATGCGCCGCCCGCGATGCTCCCAGGGCACCCCCAGGACCTCGTAATCCTCGCGCCACGGGCTCGTCCCGACCCCCAGGACGAGCCGGTTGCCGGTGAGAACGGCCGTCGAGGTCGCCTGCTTGGCCACCAGCACCGGGCTGCGCACCGGCAACTTCAGCACAAAAGTTACGAAACGAATACGCTTGGTAACTGCACCCAGGGCGGGGATGAGTGAGAAGGGCTCGACAAAGGGCTTGTCCTCGAGGAACTCACGGGTGCCGTCGGGGTTGAACGGGTACCGGCTGTCGGCGTGCTCCGGATAGCAGATGCTGTCGGGCACCACCATCGAGTCGTACCCGGCCTCCTCGGCGGCGCGGGCCAGGGGGGCGTAAAACGACGGGTCGACCATCGACTCGGCATAGGAGAAGCGCACGAGACCTCCTCGCGGTGCGGAAAAAGTAGAACAGGTTCTTGCCGAAAGTCAATCGCCTCGGGAAGCTAGTGGCATGGACCTTGCCGCGCTCGAAGAGATCCGCCGGGTGAAGTACCGCTACCTCCGCTGCGTCGACCTGAAACTGTGGGAGGAGATGGCGGAGGTCTTCACCCCCGACGCCACCGCGGACTACGGCTCGCCGGCGACCGGCCAGCCGCTGACGTTCACCAGCCGGGATGAGATCATCGCGTTCCTGCGCGACAAGCTCGGACCGGGCATCATCACCCTGCACGCAGCGGGCCAGCCGGAGATCGACATCGACGGCGCCACGGCCAGCGGCAGGTGGCGGTTCGAGGACACCGTGATCGCGACCGAGTATCGCGTGCTGATCAAGGGCGCGGCGTTCTACGAGGACCGTTACGCCCGCGGCGAGGACGGCAGATGGCGGATCGCCCACACCGGCTACGTGCGTATATACGAGACGATGCAGTCGCTGGATGACCTGCCGAGCCTGAAGTTCACGGCCAATATGTGGGCCGCCCAGCCGGCCGGTTGAGACCACGTGATTGACCAGTTTCTAGAACTCGTTCTACTCTGATCCGGTCAGTCTGCATCGGCCTGGTCCGCGTCCTCGCACCAGGCTGCCGAGGCGTCGAGGGGATGCCGGTGCTCACCCAGCCGTTCGCGGACGCGGTGGTCGAAGCCGAGAAGCTCATCACTGACGCGCCTCACATCCAGACCGAGGCGGACCTCATCGAGGGGTACGACTACCTCGCGGGCAACATCCGGGCGTCCCTCCAGCTGGCGTGGGCCTACCAGCGTGACTTCCCGTACTTCGTCCAGTCGACCGGCCCGTATACGAAGATGGGACTGGACAATCCCGACACCCTGTACTTCCACTCCTACCTGCGCGATGACGCGGAATACGTCGTCACCGGCCGCCGTGGCACGACGGCCGACCTGAGCTTCCAGGTGCTCAACGGTGACTACTCGCCCGTTGAGGTGCCGGACAGCCTGACCGCCTTCGACGACCGGGCGATCGAGATCGACGACGACGGTACATTCGAGCTGCGATTCGGGCCGGCGAGAGACGGCCCCGGGCGCAACTACTTCACGCTCGGTCCTGGATCGGCGATGCTCCTGGTACGCGAGGTGTACAGCGACTGGGGCCGCGAACGGCGCGGCACAATCGCCATTCGCCGCGCCGACCGGGCCGGCTGCGCGCCACCCGCGCTTGACACTGGCACGCTGGGCAAGCGTTATGGCGTGGCAGGCAAGATCCTGCTATCCCGGCTCAGGACGTTCCTGGCCTTCCCCGAGTGGTTCTACCTGAAGCTGCCGGTGAACACGATGACGCCGCCGCGCCCGACGCCGGGCGGCCTGGCCACCCAGTTCTCCTCGGCTGGCCACTACGATCTCGGCGATGGCCAGGCGATGATCGTGACCGTGCCGGCGGCCGGCCCGAGCACCGCCCCGTATCAGGGAATCCAGCTCGGCAGCATGTGGTACATCTCGCTCGACTACATCAATCACCAGAGCAGCCTGACCGCCGATCAGGCCCGCATCGACCCGGACGGCCGGATGCGCTTCGTGATCAGTGAGCGCGATCCCGGCGTTACCAATTGGCTGGAGCGCACCGGGCACCGGCGCGGCTACGTGCAGATTCGCTGGCAGCGGCTGACCCGGGACCTCAAGCCCGACGACGGGCCGGCCGTCGAGGTGGTCGAGGTCGATGATGTGGCGCGCCGGCTGCCGTACTACGAGTCGGCCCGGGCGACTCCACAGGAGTACGCGGAGCGGATCGCCGCCCGCCAAGCCGCTGTTGCCGTGAGGATGCTGGGCTGATGCTGCTCCAGGACAAGGTGGTCGTGGTCTCCGGGGTCGGCCCCGGACTGGGCCGTTCCATCGCATTGCAAAGCGCGCGGGCCGGCGCGGATATCGTGCTCGCCGCCCGCACCGCGTCCCGCCTCGACGAGGTGGCCAAGGAGGTCACCGCGCTCGGGCGCCGCGGCCTGGCCGTCCCGACCGATGTCACCGACGGGCAGGCGGCCGAGCGCCTGGCCGAGGCGGCGCTGGCGGCCTTCGGCCATGTCGACACGCTGGTGCACAACGCGCTCGCCATGCCGCCCATCACCGATCTCGCCACCGTCGACCTCGATGCGGTCCGCGCCGCCTTCGACGCGAACGTCGTCGCCGCGCTGCGGATGACCCGGCTGTTCATCCCGGCGCTGGCCGCCAGCGGAGGCTCGGTGGTGATGATCAATTCCATGGTGGTGCGTTATTCGCAGCGCACCATGGGCCCGTACAAGCTGGCCAAGGCGGCCATGCTGGCGATGGCGCAGAGCCTGGCCACCGAGCTCGGCCCGCAGGGAATCCGGGTCAACTCGGTGGCGCCGGGCCACATCTGGGGCGACTCGCTCAAGTGGTATTTCGGCTACCTGGCCAAGAAGCGCGGCGTGGACGCGCAGCAGATCTATGACGAGACGGCGGCGGCGATCGACCTGCGCAAGCTGCCGGAGCCGGACGAGATCGCCGACGCGGTGGTGTTCCTGGCCTCCGGCATGGCCCGGGCCATTACCGGCCAGTGCCTAGACGTCAACTGCGGCGAGTACCACCATTGAGCGCGCTGGAGGGGCGCGGTGGTGCCTGGACTGAGGAGCCACGAGCGAGCCGGAGGGGCGCGGCGCCGCCTGGACTGAGGAGCGAGGAACGAGCGACGAGGGAAGGCGGCGCCTCAAAGGCGCCCCGGAGGCGAGCGGAAGGCAGAGCAGGAGCGACGAGGGAAGGCGCCGCAGTGAAGGGGGAATGGGGAGGCGGGCGGGGCCCCGGAGGCGAGCGGGGGACAGTGAGCGAGCCGGAGGGGCGCGGCGCCGCCTGGACTGAGGAGCGAGGAACGAGCGACGAGGGAAGGCGGCGCCTCAAAGGCGCCCCGGAGGCGAGCGGAAG
>Ga0070698_100004032_pt1 | contig 16161 bp, 17 predicted proteins | sample KBSK1502metaG_FD_65477 | JGI IMG/M metagenome (GOLD analysis project Ga0070698, IMG submission 65477) | Corn, switchgrass and miscanthus rhizosphere microbial communities from Kellogg Biological Station, Michigan, USA - KBS K1-50-2 metaG | ecosystem: Host-associated > Plants > Roots >...
TCCTCGATCTCGCTGAGGCGATCGTGACCCCATTCACGTGCGTTGACGCGCCCCGTCGCCAGGCTCGCGACGACTCCCCTCGGGGCGAACCAGTAGTAAGCGGTGTCCTCGCCCGGCCCCCCGACCAGCACGTCGTCGCCGGGGCTCCCGCTCAGGAAGTCGATGCCGTCCATTCCGTTCAGCGTGTCGTTTCCGTTCTGCCCGATGATCTGGTCGTCGGCCGGCCCGCCGGTGAGCGAGTCGTCGTAGTTGCTCCCGGAGATGCCCTCGACCCCGATGATCGTGTCGGTTCCCGACCCGGTCGCGGTTCCGAGCGTCAGGTCGACCGTGACCGGCCCGGGCGCCGTGTCGTAGAGGACGAAGTCCGAGTAGAACTGAGCATTCGGGCCACCGTCGATCGCGTTCAGCCCTGCGTCGCCGGAGAGCTCGTCGACGCCCTCCCCTCCGAGGATGTGATCGTCGCCGTCGCCTCCGCAGATGAGGTCATCGCCGGCCAGCCCGTCGATCGTGTCGTTGCCTGCGTTTCCGGCGATCACATCGGGGCCGGGAGTCCCCAGGAGAGTGTCGTTGCCGGCTCCACCGTTGATCGTCGCCTGGCGCTCAGCCCCGCCCGAGGCGGTACAGACTCCGTCGGTGGACGATGACGGGGCAGCGCCGCCGGCCAGCGTGAGGAAAGCTGCCGCGGCGGATACGAGGAGAAAAGGCTTCGTGCTTCGTGACGTGGCCTGAGCTTGCCATAGATCAAGGCGCGTGAGGTGTTTCTCGCGCGAACTTCGAGAACGTACAAGCTCGGCCTGTTTCGGCCAAGCCATGCGGCTTTTCGCTGTTACAAGGTTTGTTATGCTCGGGGCGGATGGAGCCCTCGCGCCCCTCGTCATTTCAGCCTGCCGGCGCGGGTGCCCTTTTGATCGGCACGACGTCGGCGGGAGTCGGGGTGGGCGCGCTCATCGGCTGGGGGGCAGGCTCGGCGGCCATCGGCGCGCTCGCCGGAGCCGTCGTCGGGATCCCGGCGAGCATCTTCGTCGTCTACCGCCGCTACCGGGGGTACTTCACATGAGCGCCGGCGCGTTCACGACCCCGCGCCCCGCGCCGAGCATCCTCCTGCCGATCGTGGCAGGGACGGGCGTCATCGCCCTCGCGCTTCCGATCTACCTCATTGCGGGCTGGCGTCTCGAAGCCTGGTTGCTCGCCGCGACGCTCTGGGCCGGGAGCCAGGCGTTCTCGTATCTCCTCGTTCGCCTGCGCACACAGGGAAATCTCGTCGCGTCCGGCGTCGCCGCCTTCGGGATGATGTTCCGCGCGATCGCCGTCATGGTCGTCGTCCTCGCGGTCGCGGTCTCGGATCCGCACCTCGGCCTCGCCGCCGCGATCACCTACGCGCTCGCGTACACCGTCGAGCTCGGGATGTCGCTCGTCTCCTACTTCGGGAACCCGCCCGTATGAGGCGCGCACTGTTCATCGTCGCGACGCTCGCGCTCCTGGCGCCGGGCCAGGCCTTCGCCCGCGGCGAGTTCGATCCGGTGAAGGAGTTCGAGCTGGATCCCTGGGTTTCCATCCACATCGGTCCCCTCGATATGTCCATCAACAAGGCGGTCGTGTATCTGATCATCGGCTCGATCCTGACGATGGCGCTCGGGATCTTCCTCATGCGCGTGCGCGTGGCCGTCGAGGCGGGCACGCGGCAGACGATCGGCGAGCAGATCTACGAGGTCGCCCAGCTCCAGATCGCCGAGAAAGGGCTCCCCTCAAAGGCGATAGGACGGTGGTTTCCCTATGTGGCGAGCCTGCTCCTGTTCATCTTCGTCGTCAACCTGCTGGGCTTCATCCCGCTCCCGTTGACCGGCGAGACCTGGCATGGCTTCCCCGTCTGGGGCATCTACGCCGCAACATCCTCGTTGTCGGTAACGCTCGCTCTCGCGCTTTTGACCTTCCTTTTCACGCACTTCGAAGGGATTCGCTGGAACGGGCCGGTGCGCTACTTCAAGAGCTGGATTCCCGAGGCGCCCAAAGCCTTGCTGGCGCTGATCGTCCCGCTGGAGGTCCTCGGCCAGTTCATGCGGCTGATCTCGCTGAGCGTTCGTCTCTTCGCGAACATGCTCGCGGGGCACATCCTGATCCTGACCTTCATCGGGCTGATGTTCATCCTGGAGTCACTGTTCTTGGCCCCGGTTGTGATTCTGTCCACGGTCTTCTATCTCTTCGAGGTCGTTATCGTCGTCGGCATCCAGGCGTTCATCTTCGCCACCCTGACAGCCATCTACATCGGCTCGGCCATCGAGCCCGAGCACTAGGAGGTACCACGTGGTCGCAACGATCCTCGCAGCGGTAGACGGAGACGTAACGAAGGCCGGGAAGGCGATCGGCCTCGCCCTCGGCGTCGGCCTCGGCGCACTCGGCGCCGGCGTCGGCATTGGAAACATCTTCGGGTCGATGATCCAGTCGGTTGCCCGGCAGCCCGAGCTGCGCGGAGAGCTCCAGGGCATCCAGTGGCTCGGCTTCGCCCTCACCGAGGCGGTCGTGTTCTACGGCCTGCTCGGCTCGATCCTCGCGTACGTCCTCGTTTAGCTCAATGCAGTCAGTCCTCGCAACAAACCCGCTGATCCAGGTCACACCTGGACTGATGATCTGGACGGTCATCTGCTTTCTTGCGACGTTCTACGTCCTGAAGAGGTTCGCGTTCGCCCCGATCCAGGGCATGATCGACGAGCGGCGCAAGCGCATCCGCGAGGCGCTGGACGAGGCCGACAACGCCCGGACGGAGGCGCGGCAGATGCTCGAGGAGCACCGCGCGATGATGGCCGAGGCCCGCGGCAAGGCCGAGGAGATCCTGACGCACGCGCGGCAGGTCGCCGAGGCGCAGAAGAAGCGCATGCGCGAAGAGCTCGAAGTCGACCGCAAGCGGCGGATCGAGGAGACGACGAGGCAGATCGAGGCCGAGACGCAGCGCGCGCTCGAGCTGATCCGGGCGGAGGTTGCCGAGCTGACCGTGATCGCGACGCAGAAGGTGACAGGCAAAGTGCTCGACCAGGCCGACCACAAGCGCCTGATCGAGGATGCGGTCCGCGAGCTCGACTTCTCCGCTCTCGAGGTGAGCCCGAACTAATGGCTGTCGTCTCTCGCACGTACGCGAAGGCGCTCTTCGACAGCGCGAAGGAGAAGGGCCGGCTCGACGAGGTCCGCGAGGAGCTCCAGCAGTTCGTGACGGCGCTGCACGAGGTGCCCGAGCTCGGGGCGCTTCTGCGCAACCCGCAGCTCGACCCGACCGCGAAGGCCGAGGCGCTCGCCGCCGTGATGGAAGGGGCCGACGAGCTCGTCCGGAACTTCTTCCGCCTCGTCGCCGAGAAGGGACGCGCTCAACTGATCGAGGACATCGTCGGGGAGTACGAGGAGCTCGTCGCGGCCGAGGAGCAGATTCTCAAGGTCGAGCTGACGACCGCGTTCGAGCTCAGCGACCAGGAGGCGGCCTCGATCGTGGAGCAAATCGAGCAGTCCTCCGGCAGGAAAGTCGAAGCCATGCGCTCCGTCGACCCCGGCCTCGTCGGCGGGCTCGTTCTCAAAGCCGGCTCGCTCGAGGTCGACTCGAGCGTGCGCGGCCGTCTTGACCGTCTTCGACATGAACTAGTGCAAGGAGCCCGCCCGTGAAAGTCCGACCCGAAGAGATCACCGCGATCCTGCGCAAGCAGATCGAGCGCTACGACGTCGAGACCGACCTCGCCGAGGTCGGGACCGTCCTCCAGGTCGGCGACGGCATCGCGCGTGTCTACGGCATCGAGTCGGCCGTCGCGATGGAGATGCTCGAGTTCGAGCGCGGCGTCACCGGGCTCGCGTTCAACCTCGAGGAGGACAACGTCGGCTGTGCCCTCTTCGGCGAATGGGACCTGATCAAGGAAGGCGACTCGGCCAAGCGAACGGGCCGGGTGGCCAGCGTCCCCGTCGGCGAGGCCCTGATCGGGCGCATCGTCGACCCGTTGGGGAACCCGCTGGACGGTGGTCCGCCGATCGAGACGGATGAGCGGCTCGCGCTCGAGATCAAGGCGCCGGGCGTCATCGACCGCCAGCCGGTCAAGGAGCCGCTCCAGACCGGCATCAAGGCGATCGACGCGATGACGAACGTCGGCCGTGGCCAGCGCGAGTTGATCATCGGCGACCGCTCGACGGGCAAGACGGCGATCCTCGTCGACACGATCTTGAACCAGCACGACCAGGACGTGATCTGCATCTACGTCGCGATCGGGCAAAAGGCCTCGACCGTCGCGCAGATCCACGAGCTCCTGAAAGACCGGGGGGCGATGGAGTACACGATCATCGTCATGGCGCCCGCCTCCGAGGCCGCTCCCATCAAGTGGATGGCCCCCTACGCAGGCTGCGCCATGGGCGAGTACTTCATGAACAAGGGCGGCCACTCGCTCGTCATGTACGACGATCTCTCGAAGCACGCCGACGCGTATCGGCAGATGTCGCTGCTGCTCCGGCGCCCGCCCGGCCGCGAGGCCTACCCCGGAGACGTCTTCTACCTGCACTCGCGCCTGCTCGAGCGCGCCAGCAAGCTCTCGGACGAGCGCGGCGCAGGCTCGCTGACGGCGCTGCCGGTGGTCGAAACGCAGGCCGGCGACATCGCGGCGTACATCCCGACGAACGTGATCTCGATCACCGACGGGCAGATCTTCCTCGAGGCCGATCTCTTCTTCTCGGGCGTGCGCCCGGCGGTGAACGTCGGCCGCTCTGTCTCGCGCGTGGGCGCGAGTGCCCAGACGAAGGCGATGAAGAAGGTCGCCGGGCGGCTGAGGCTGGAGCTGTCGCAGTACCGCGAGCTCGAGGCGTTCTCCCAGTTCGGCTCCGAGCTCGACCTCGAGACCCAGAGGACGCTTGCGCGCGGTGCGCGAATGGTCGCGACGCTCAACCAGCCGCAGTACGAGCCGTGGCCGATGGAGGAGCAGGTGGTTGCGATCTACGCGGGCATCAACGGGTTCCTGGACGACGTCCCGGTGGCGGACATCTCGAGGTTCCAGGACGAGGTGCGGGAGTACCTCCGCACCGAGGCCGCGCTCTACAAGGAGATCCGCGAGACGGGCGACCTGCCGGACGACCTCGCCGAGCGGCTCGACAAGGAGCTCGAGAAGTTCAAGCAGAGCTTCAACCCCTCGCAGGAAGCCAGCCTGGTGGGAGCCGCTTCGTAGCCATGGCCGCGGTTCAGGACATCAAGCGCCGCATCCGCTCGGTCCGCAACACGCGGAAGATCACGCGCGCGATGGAGCTCGTCGCGGCGGCCAAGCTGAGGCGAGCGCAGGCCCGCATCGAGGCGATGCGCCCGTACGCCGAGCGGATGGAGGAGCTCATGGTCGGTGTCGCGCGCGCGAGTTCCTCGGTGCGCGGGCTTCCGCTGCTCCAGCGCCGCGAGGTGAAGACGGCGGCGATCCTCCCGCTGACGGGCGACCGTGGCCTGGCCGGGGCGTTCAACGCCCAGGTCGTTCGCGAGGCCTTCGCGATCGAACGTGGCCTCCGCGACCAGAGCGTCGAGCCGCGCTGGCTCGTCGCCGGCAGGAAGGGCGCCTCGACGCTTCGCTTTCGACGCTACGAGGTCGAGCAGGCGTGGGCCGGCTTCAGCGACAGCCCCCGCTATTCGGATGCACAGGCGATCGCCCACCGCGTCTCGGAGCTCTTCGCCGAACAGGAGGTCGACCGGGTCGTCGTCGTCTACAACCACTTCGAGTCGGCGCTCACCCAGCGGGTCGTCGCCCAGGACGTGCTGCCGATCGCGGAGAGCCTGTTGCAAGGCGACGACAGTGACTCGTCGCAGGCGCTCCTCGGAGACTTCATCTACGAGCCGGAGCCCGAGCAGATCCTGGAGCGGCTGCTCCCGGTCTACGTCGAGACCGTGCTCTACAGGGCCCTCCTCGAGTCGGCCGCCTCGGAGCAGGGCGCCCGGATGACAGCGATGCGCAACGCCTCCAAGAACGCCGCCGAGCTGATCGACCACCTCACCCTCCAGATGAACCGAGCCCGCCAGGCCGAGATCACGCAGGAGATCCTGGAAGTGGTTGCCGGGGCGGACGCTCTCACCGCGTAGCGGGTGACTAACTATTCGCTGGTGGGTACAGTCTGAGTAACTAGGGCGGCGCTTCGAGCGTCGTTATGCTCTTCACCCGCATGGCGTCTACAGACAAACCCGCGGATCTGCTCGGCTCACAGGCCGGCTTGGGCGCGGCGGTCGCGACCGAGTCCGGTGCCCAGCTCGGCGAGCAGCTCGAGGCGGTACGCGCCCGCGGCTACTGGGAGCTCGTCTGGCTCCGCTTCAGGCGCGACAAGGTCGCGATCGCAAGCGGGATCCTCATCATCCTGCTGATCCTGATCGCCTTCGCCGGTGCGCCGATCGCCCAGCACTACGTGGGGCACGGGCCGACCGACCTCTTCCTGGACCCGCCGGCGGTCAGCGAGCTCGGCCTGCTCCCGGCGGACCCCTGGACCCATGTCCACAACAACCAAACCGGTAAGACCGACATCCTCGTCCTCGGAGCTGCGAACAGGCTTGGGCAGGACGAGTTCCTGCGCCTCCTCTACGGCGCGCGCGTCTCGCTCGAGGTCGCCATTCTCTCGACGATCGGGGTCATGATCATCGGCGTCATCTTAGGCTCGATCGCGGGCTACTTCGGCGGCTGGATCGACACGATCATCTCCCGCGTGACGGAGATCACGATGGCGTTCCCCCTCTTAATCTTCGTCATCGCGCTGGCCGCGACCGTCGGCCCTCGGCTGAACGACATCACGCTCGGGGTCTTTCCCCAAGGGGTGATCACGCTCGTCCTGATCTTCACCGTCTTCGGCTGGTTCTACCCGGCGAGGATCATGCGCGCGCAGACTCTGTCCATTCGGCAGAAGGAATACATCGAGGCGGCCCAGATGATCGGCGCCAGCGACATGCGGATCATCCGCTCGCACGTCCTGCCGCACTTGATCGCGCCGATGATCGTCTTCTCGACGCTCGTCGTGGCGAGCTATGTGCTCTTCGAAGCCGGGCTCTCCTTCCTCGGGGTCGGGATCCCGCTCACGGTGCCGAGCTGGGGCAACCTCCTCTCCAGCGCGCCCGAGTACTACACGACGCGGCCGTTCCTGATGCTGTGGCCGGGGCTCGCCGTACTGATCACGACACTCGCGTTCAACCTGCTCGGTGACGGGCTCCGGGACGCGTTCGATCCCCGTTCGAGCCAGCAGTAGTCTTCGGCGCCAGGACGAGGTCGTTACGGGGAATGGCCCTGACAGCCGGTTCCGCCTCGTGGACGGAAAGGGTTACTAACCAAACCCGTTCGACCACGTCTACAGCGTATGGACGGGTGACCGTCCCGGGTCGAAACACGTCGGCTCGAGTTATCGATAGGGAAAGGGAGAAAATATGCGCAAACGCCTATGGCTCTCGGTCGCAATGCTTGCGACTGGGGTAAGCCTCCTGGTCGCGAGCTTCGCGAGCGCGGGCGGCAACGCCGCTGCGGTCAAGAAGGGTGGGCTGCTCAAGGTCGGCACGACCGGTGCTTCGGTCCAGGTCGACCCACAGCTCGCTTACATCACCACTGCGTGGTGGCTCGAGTACGCGACCGCAGCGAAGCTCTTCAACTATCCGGACAAGTCGGGTCCTGCGGGCAGCAAGCTCGTACCCGAGGTGGCGTCGAGGTTCACCGTCTCGAACGGTGGCAAGACCTACACCTTCACGATCCGGAAGGGCTTCAAGTTCAGTGACGGCACCAACGTGACCGCGAACAGCTTCAAGATCGCGATCAACCGCGTTGCCAACCACGACCTCGCCTCTCCAGGCGCGGCGTTCATCGTTGACGAGAACGGCACGAACATCGTCGGCGCCAAGGCCGTCAACGACGGCAACGGCACCAACGTCAGCGGCGTGACGGCGAACGGCAACAAGCTGAAGATCCGTCTCACCAAGGCTGACGGTACGTTCATGTCCAAGATCACGATGCCGTTCTTCCAGGCGACCTCCCCGAAGCTTCCGCTCGACAAGGAAGTCGTCAACATCACCGACATCAAGACGATCCCAGCTGCAGGTCCGTATGCCTATTCACGCAACGACGTCAACACGCTGACGTCGCTGAGGCAGAACCCGTTCTGGAAGGCCGGCCCGGGCAGGACCCGACCGCGCAACCTGACGGGTCTCGATCTGCAGTGGAACCTCAACGAGCAGACCGCGTTCAACCAGGTCAAGAACAACGAGCTCGACGAGGGCCCGCTGCCGGCAGCCGAAGTTCAGGGCATCGCCGGTCAGTACGGTGTCAACAAGACCCGCTTCTGGACGAAGCCGGTCAACTGCACCGGGTACCTGCCGATGAACACGGCGAACAACCTGTTCAAGGGCAACACCAAGCTCCGCCAGGCTGTCTCCTACGCTCTTACCCGGAAGGCCTACGTCAATCAGGCCGGTCCGTATGCGGGTCAGGCGTGGAGCCATCTCTTCAACCCGGGCGTGCCCGGCTGGCGTAGCGTCAACCCGTATCCATTGAAGCCGGCCATCAACAAGGCGAAGTCACTTGCCGCAGGCCACTTCAAGGACGGGAAGATCACCGTCTACTACCGCTCGTCCGGCACGACCAACCCGGCCCAGGCACAGATCGTCCGCCAGGACCTCATCAACCTTGGCTTCAACGCCAATAACATCACGATGAAGCCCTTCTCCGGCGGCAACATCTACGACGCCATGGGCGTCAAGGGCAACGACGCCGACATGGGCGTCTCGATGGGCTGGTGCTCGGACTACCCGGATCCGTACGACTGGATCAACATCCTCCTGTACGGGAAGACGATCACTGACGAGAACAACGTCAACTACTCGTACTTCAATAGTCCGAAGTGGAACACCCGGATGGAGAAGGCCGCTCGGCTCGTGGGCCCGAACCGTCTGAAGGTCTACGGTCAGCTTGACCTCGACATCATGAGCAAGGCTGCCCCGATGGCCGCAGAGAGGACGTACAACAACAGGTACTTCTTCTCGAACCGCGTCGACCCGAAGGCTCTGGTTTACCAGGGCATCTACCAGGACTGGAGCATTCCTGCTTTCGCACTGAAGTAGATCGGGTAAAGGAAGAAAGCAACAAGCGTGGGGCGCCGGTCTTGACCGGCGCCCCACGCTAATCTCGATAGGATTCCCCGCAGGCGCGCTAGACGAAAGAGGAGATCATGTTCCGATACCTCGTCAGACGAACTCTCTGGGCGATCGTTCTCTTCCTCGTGATCATGTTCGTGACGTTCGTGATCTTCTTCATGGCGCCGAACAACCCGGCGCGCGCCATCTGCGGAGGAGACCAGGCGCGACCCGAATGCATCGAGCTTGCGACCGAGAAGCTCGGGCTCGACAAGTCGATCGTAGAGCAGTACCGCCGCTTCATCGGGCGTCTAGTGCCGGTGAGCACCCCGTATAGCCATGGGAGCTTCCAGACGCCGCACTTCAAGACGCCGAGCCTCGGCACGGCATTCGCGACGAGCGAGGAGCTCAACACGACGATCCTCAAGGCAGCGCCCGTGACCGCGTCGCTCGTCATCGGCGGCGCCGTGCTCTGGATGCTGGTCGGGCTTGCCGTCGGCATCTACTCGGCCTTAAAGCCACGGTCACTGATAGACAGGGGCGCAATGGTTTTCGTCCTGATCGGCGTGTCGGCGCACCCGGTCTGGATCGGGCTCATCCTCTCGTACTTCTTCGGCGTCAAGTGGCACCTCACGCCGATCGCCAACTACGCGAACTTCTTCGGCGCGCCGGCGGACTCGGGGCTTCCAGGCGGGCCGTGGCAGTGGTTCTACCACATGATTTTGCCCTGGTGCACGTTCGCGCTCCTCTTCTCGGCGCTCTACGTCCGCATGATCAGGGCCAACGTGATGGAGACTCTGAACGAGGACTTCGTGCGCACGGCGAGGGCAAAAGGGGCGCCCGAGCGGCGTGTTCTGTTCAGCCACGTGCTCCGGAACGCTTTGCTGCCCGTGGTGACGATGCTCGGGATGGACATCGGCGTCGCGCTCGGCGGCGCGATCTTCACCGAGGGCATCTTCCAGCTCCCCGGCCTTGGGAGGACGGTGCTCCTCGGCATCAACAACCAGGATCTCGCCACCATCCAGGCCGTCGTCGTCTTTGCGACGGTTGCGATTCTTGTCTTCAATCTCGTCGTCGATCTGTTATACGCCTGGATCGACCCGCGAATCCGACTCAGCTAGGGACTTTTTTGGCACTCCTCGAAGTCAAGGACCTCCGTACGGCTTTCAAGACCGAGGACGGCGTCGTCCAGGCGGTTGACGGCGTGTCGTTCTCGATCGAGAAGGGAGAGACGCTCGGGATCGTCGGAGAGTCGGGCTGCGGCAAGAGCGTGACCTGCCTGACGATCATGGGGCTGAACCCGAAGCGCAACACCGTCTCGAGCGGCCAAGTCCTGTGGAAGGGCAAGGAGATCCTGGGGTCGAAGCCCCGGGATCTCCGCGCCATCCGTGGAGACGAGATGTCGATGATCTTCCAGGACCCGATGACGTCGCTGAACCCGGTCCACTCGATCGGCAAGCAGCTCGTCGAGGCGGTTCAGCTCCACCGTGACGTCACGACGCGGGTCGCGCGCGCCCGCGCGCTCGAGTTGCTGAAGGCAGTCGGCATCCCGAAGGCCGAGAACCGAATCGACGACTATCCGCACCAGTTCTCCGGCGGCATGCGCCAGCGGGTGATGATCGCCATGGCGCTCGTCAACGATCCCGACCTCCTGATCGCGGACGAGCCGACGACGGCCCTCGACGTGACGACGCAGGCTCAGATCCTCAACCTGATGAAGCGCCTCCAGCAGGAGTTCGGCAGCGCGATCCTGATGATCACGCACGACCTCGGTGTGATCGCGGAGACTGCGGACGACGTGCTCGTCATGTACGCAGCCAAGGTCGTCGAGCAGGCGAACGTGGACGACCTCTTCCGCCGCCCCCAGCATCCGTACACGTGGGGGCTGATGGGGTCCCTTCCGCGCCTGGACGCCGACGTCGAGCGGCTGACGCAGATTCCAGGCCAGCCGCCGTCGCTGCTCAGGCCACCCGCAGGCTGCCGCTTCAATCCGCGCTGTCCGTACGTCATGGACGTCTGCAAGACGACGGAGCCGAAGCTGGAGGGGGCGGGGCACGATCCTAGCCACCTGCAGGCATGTCATCTCGACCAGGAGACCAAGGATCGCGAGGCGGCCAAGCTGCTCGCAGCAACGATGGCGGAGGCGGGCTAGTGGCAACAGCGCCCGCGGCCGGTGGAAACGAGCTGCTGGTCGTCGAAGACGTCAAGAAGTACTTCCCGATCACGCGCGGGATCATCTTTCAGAAGACTGTCGCCCAAGTGCAGGCGGTCGACGGCGTCTCGTTCACCCTCAACCAGGGGGAGACGCTCGGCATCGTCGGCGAGTCGGGTTGCGGAAAGTCGACGCTCGCCCGCTGCATCGTGCGGCTCCTGGACACGACCGCCGGGCGTATCACGTTCGAGGGGCGCGACATCACGAAGCTCTCGCGCGCGTCCATGCGCCCGGTTCGGCGCCAGATGACGATGATCTTTCAGGATCCGTACGCGTCGCTGAACCCCCGCAAGCGCGTCGGCTTCATCATCGGGGAGCCCCTCGAAGTGCACAAGCTCGGGACGCCGGCCGAGGTCAAGACCCGCGTCCAGGAGCTGCTCGAGGTCGTCGGGCTGAACCCTGAGCACTACAACCGCTTCCCACACGAGTTCTCCGGCGGGCAGCGGCAGCGCATCGGCGTTGCGCGGGCGCTCGCCGTCAACCCGAAGTTGATCGTCTGCGACGAGCCCGTCTCGGCGCTCGACGTCTCGGTCCAGGCGCAGATCCTCAACCTGCTCAAGGACCTCCAGGACGAATTCGATCTCACGTTCATCTTCATCGCGCACGACCTGAACGTCGTCCGGCACATCTCGGACCGCGTGATGGTGATGTACCTCGGCAAGGCGGTCGAGATCGCCTCCCGGGAGCAGCTCTACAAAGAGCCGAAGCACCCGTACACGGGCGCGCTCCTCTCGGCTGTGCCGATCGCGAACCCCGAGCTTGGCCGCAAGCGCTCGCCGATCGTCCTCGAAGGTGACGTTCCGAGCCCGGTCAACCCGCCGAGCGCCTGCCGGTTCCACCCGCGCTGCCCGCGCTTCGTCGAGGGGCATTGCGACGTCGAGGAGCCCGCGCTCTTTCCGTTCGGTGGTGGACACGTGGCCGCGTGCCACTACCCGCTCGAGCGCTGGCCGATGGAGGCCAACGAGATGCGGCGGGGAGCGAAGGCGCCCGAGCAGGCCGAGCAGGCCCTTCAGACGTAGTCGGCCCGGATGCTCGTCGCGGCGATTCGCCGTTTTGTAGGGCTTGTGCTGCTGGCCAGCGGCTTCACCGCCGTAGTGGCGCTTGCGATCGGCGCGTTGCTGGGGTCAGGGCTCGATCATTCGCTCGCGCTCGGCTTCTACCTGATGGGCTGCTTCCTGCTCCTGTGCGGCTTCTTTCTCGGCAACCGCGGGCCTGCCCGTGTGGAGTCGGAGTCGGCACGGCCGGCGATGCTGCCGTTCGGCAGTTTCGGCGCCCGGCAGCTGCGCTGGGCGACAGCCGGCGAGCAGAACGAGACGATCATGAGCTCGGCCGTCTTCATTTCGCTCGGAATCACCCTGATCGTCATCGGAACGTTCATCGACACCAGGCATTCCCTGTTCTAAAATAAGACTCTCAACCAAGGGGGTTCGAACTCTGCCGCGGACTAACTTCTGTCCGCTACAGCCGTCAGAGCTATCGAAGAGAAATGATGAACGGAAACTGTGACCGCGCTCGTCAATGGGCATCGCTTGACCTCGACCGTGAGTTGTCGAAGTTCGAGCGCGTCCTCCTCGCGAACCATCTGGCCGGCTGCCCGTCGTGCCAGGAGTTCCGCGCGTCGGTCGGCGGCCTGACCACCGCGCTTCGAACTGCTCCGCAGGAGCGCTTCGAGGTCGTCGTGACCGGTCGCAATCGGCGCCGCGTTTCGCTTCGGCTCGCGCCGGCAGTCGCAGCGATGGCCGTCGCCGCCGTCGGGCTCGGCAGCATTCTCGCCTCGGCCGAGGTGCGAACTCGGTCGGTCGCCCGCATCGCCTCGGCGAGCCCAGGGATCGACACGATGAACGTGGCCACGAGTGTGGCGCGCGCGAACGCCCTCCGGGCGAAGGTCGCCCCGGCCCCGGCGCGGACAGCGGCGCATCGGTCGCTGCGCGGCGGCCCGGTTCTGCGCGAGCCGTAACGCCGGCTCCCGCAGCGATACTGTCTTCCTAGTGTTTCCTTCACTCGTCACGTCGTACGTCTGAAGCCTCGATCACGCCGACCGGGTGTCGGCGCTCGAAAATGACGGACGCAAGCGGGCTCTCCTCGGGGATCTCGTCGGCCCGCGCTTCGGTAGGATCAGATCACTGAGGGGGCAGCTGTCACGCGGCCGCCGAAGCGCACCCGACACACCTCTCCAGGAGACACATGCCTGACCAAAAAAACGGCCGGAACATTGGCAAAGTCATCGAGATCAAGGGCGTCGTCATCGACGTCCTTTTCCCGGACGAGCTGCCCCAGATCTACCACGCCGTGCAGATCACGGTCGACGGGCGGGCTCTCGTTGCCGAGGTCCAGCAGCACCTCGGAGACGATCGCATCCGAGCGGTCGCGATGGACTCCACCGACGGCCTCTCGCGGGGCGTGGACGTGGTCGACCTTGGCGGGCCGATCACCGTTCCCGTCGGCAACGAGACGCTCGGGCGCCTCTGGAACGTGATCGGCGAGCCGATCGACCAGAAGGAGGCGCCAAGCGACGGTGTCGAGCGCTGGCCGATCCACCGCGAGCCGCCGGCCTTCTCCGACCTCGAGCCGAAGACCGAGATCTTCGAGACGGGCATCAAGGTGATCGACCTGATCGCGCCTTACGTCAAGGGCGGGAAGGTCGGGCTCTTCGGCGGCGCGGGCGTCGGCAAGACCGTCCTCATCCAGGAGCTGATCCACAACGTCGCCCAGCACCACGGCGGCGTCTCCGTCTTCTGCGGCGTGGGCGAGCGGACGCGCGAAGGGAACGACCTCTGGCTCGAGATGCAGGACTCGGGCGTCCTCGACAAGGTGGCGCTCGTCTACGGGCAGATGAACGAGCCGCCGGGCGCGCGACTCCGTGTCGGCCTCTCCGGGCTGACCATGGCCGAGTACTTCCGCGAGGACGGCCAGGACGTCCTGCTCTTCATCGACAACATCTTCCGCTTCGTCCAGGCGGGCTCGGAGGTCTCCGCGCTGCTCGGCCGCATGCCGAGCGCGGTCGGCTACCAGCCGACGCTCGCCACCGAGATGGGCCAGCTCCAGGAGCGGATCACCTCCACGAAGAAGGGCTCGGTGACCTCCATCCAGGCCATCTACGTGCCTGCGGACGACTACACCGATCCCGCGCCTGCCACGACGTTCGCGCACCTCGACGCGACAACCGAGCTCAACCGAGCGATCGTCGAGCAGGGGATCTACCCGGCGGTCGACCCGCTCACGTCGGTCTCTCGCGCGCTGCAGCCGGACATCGTCGGCGACGACCACTACAACACGGCCCGGGGCGTCCAGGAGATCCTCCAGCGCTACAAGGACCTCCAGGACATCATCGCCATCCTCGGCATGGAGGAGCTGAGCGACGAGGACAAGCTGACTGTGCAGCGGGCACGAAAGATCCAGCGTTTCCTCTCGCAGCCGAACTTCGTCGCCCAGCAGTTCACGGGCATCGACGGCGAGCTCGTGTCGCTCGAGGACACGATCAAGGGCTTCCGGGAGATCCTCGAGGGCAAGCACGACGATCTCCAGGAGCAGGCCTTCTACATGGTCGGGACGATCGAGCAGGCGGTCGCCAAGGGTCGCGGCTCGGCGGAGCCCGCTGAGACGGCCGAGGAAGAGCCGGCGGAGGCCGAAGCCGAAGCCGAGCGCGAGCCCGAGCCGACTCCCGCCTAGTGGCAACGTTCGACGTCTCGCTCGTCACGCCTGACGGGCCCGTCTTCGAGGGCGAGGTCGAGATGCTGATCGTCCCGGGAGCCGACGGGGAGATCGGCGTTCTCGCCCGGCACGCGCCGCTGATCGCGATGCTGAAAGCCGGCTCGACGCGCGTCCATGTGAAGCGCGACACTGAGGTTCAGGAGTTCGCCACCGGCCCGGGGTTCTTCAAGGTCGAGCAGGACCGCGCGCTCGCGCTCGTCGACGACGCGGTGGACGCGAAGCACATCGACGACGCGCGCGCCCGCGAGCAGCTCGAGGCGGCACAGGCCGAGCTCGAGCTGCTCGACCGCGGCGAGTCCGACGCCGACCGCTGGCAGCTCGAACAGCGGATCAAGCATGCGGAGAACCAGCTCAACGTGATCGGAAAGGGGTAACCAGTGGAGGCTTTCGTACCGGGGCTTTATCCGCGCTCGGAAGAGCTCGTCCAGGCGACTCGCGACCTCGACCGGGGTCGCACGAGCGCCGAGGCCGTCGACGAGCAGACCGACGGCGATCTCGCGCAGCTCGTCTCGGCCCAGCAGGACGGGGGCTTCGACCTCCTCGCGGACGGGATGCTGCGCTGGCAGGACATCTTCCGGCCCCTCGTCGAGGGCAGCGAAGGTCTCGCGACTGGTGCGCTGACGCGATTCCTCGACACCAACAGCTTCTTCAGAGCGCCGAGCGCGACAGCCGCCGAGCCGAAGCTGCGCGCTCCGCTTGACGAGACGTACATCGCGCAACTACCGGGCCCGCGTCTCGTCACGCTCCCGTCGCCTTTTGCTCTCTCGCACGGCACCGATGTCACGCCCAAGGCGATGGCCGAGGGCGTTCTGAAGCCGCAGCTCGACGCGCTCGACGCCGACCTCGTCGTGCTCGAGGAGCCGTATCTCGCGCGCGAGGAGAACGCCGACCTCGGCGCTGTCGAGGAAGCTCTCGAGGCTCTGGCCGGTGGGCCGAAGCTCGCGCTCTGGCTGACGTTCGGGAACGCGAAGCGGGCTCTCGAGCAAGGCGTTGCCGACCTGCCGGTGCACGCGATCGGGATCGACTTCTACGCGACCTCGGCGACGGACGTCCCCGAGGGGCTTGGCAAGATGCTGCTCGCCGGAGTCCTCGATGCCCGGAGCTCGGTGCTCGAGGAACCGCGCGAGATCGCGGCGTTCGTCGAGACGCTTCGAGGACG
>Ga0070698_100004033_pt1 | contig 16161 bp, 17 predicted proteins | sample KBSK1502metaG_FD_65477 | JGI IMG/M metagenome (GOLD analysis project Ga0070698, IMG submission 65477) | Corn, switchgrass and miscanthus rhizosphere microbial communities from Kellogg Biological Station, Michigan, USA - KBS K1-50-2 metaG | ecosystem: Host-associated > Plants > Roots >...
CATGAATTCCTCCGCGCAGCGGAGCTTAAGGAGCCTGTCCAGAGGGCCACACGCTTTTCGGATTAGATGAGCAAGCTACCGTTCAGCTCCGCCTTCAAATCCGACAGGCTCCCAGGCTAAGCTTTCTTGGCCTTTCGGGCCGCCTGCTCCCACACCACAAATCACCAGTCCCTTGAGTTCTACGGGGCGGCGGTCCTACCGCGCAACACCGGCACGCTCAGCTCTTGCAAAACAACCTCGGCGGCACGATGCCCTGCCTCCCCTTCCGCTAATTGCAGGATAATCTCGTCCATTGCCTTGATCATATTGGTCCGAGTCGGTTCATCCGAATAAAGCGACCAGACTGATTCCGCAATATGCTCCGGGACAGCCTGGTGCTGGATAAATTCCGGAATGATCGGTGGCTCCGCGGCCAGAATATTTGGCATGCCTAGGTAATTTACCTTCACCAGCAAACGACCGGGGAGGAACGTAAGCCAGGAGACCTTGTATAGTAGCACAAAGGGAAATCGGAAAAAACTCGCTTCCATTGTGGCCGTGCCGGAGGCGACCATTCCGACAAACGCGCGCTGCATCAGTTCAACCGAGTGACGTATTCCAATGGGAATCCTGGGAAAATCATGGTGAACGGCAATCTGCTCGATCAACTCGCACAACTCCTCCGATGCCGCCGAGACTTCAAAGCGAATCGAAGGATCTCGTTGCAAAAGGATGCTGGCTGCCTCCAGCATGATAGGAAATATTCGACGCACCTCTCGTTCCCGGCTGCCTGGCAGCAAACCGATCAGTTTTGGATCACGTTTTATCGGTATTCGCTTTGCCTCAAGCTCAGCGATCATTGGATGACCGACAAACTCCGTACGCAAGCCGCTCGCTTCGTATAGCGGTTTTTCGAACGGAAAGATGCACATCATGAGATCGAGATATCTGGCCATTCTCACAATCCGTCCTCGATTCCACGCCCAGACTTGTGGACTGATGTAATAGATCTTTTTGCCCGGATAGCCTTTGCGGTGCAGGTAATTTGCCAGCCGGAGATTGAATCCGGGATAATCGACAAAAATCACTGCATCGGGAAGCAACCGGCAGATCTCGCGATACATCCGATGAAATTGAGTCCGAAAGTACGGGTACTTCACTATTACATCCCAGAGACCAACGACCGCTTCCTGGGTCCATTCGAAGATGTGCGAGCCACCTACTTCGCGCATCCTTGGACCACCGGCGCCATAAAATTGGATGTCTGACCGCAAAGAGTGCAGCTCGTGCATTAGCACGGCGGCATGCGCGTCTCCGCTCGATTCTCCGGCTATGATGTAAAGCTTCATGAATGACTAGCCCGGTAATCTCATGAGCGCAGAAGCGCTGGTGAGATTGCCGGCCTTTTGCTTTTCAAGGATTCTGCTGACTCGCAACAAATGCGTTGATCATTTCAGTTATCTCGATGGCTAATTCCAAGGCGGCGGTGGCCCCGGATCCGGAGACCACGGGTTGCAATCCGCGTCGGGCGCATTCGACGAATGATTGCAGCTCTCGTTTCAACGGTTCCTCCTTCTCCATTGCCACCGATTCACGGGTTATTTGGCCATTGACCAGACGATAAATCTCTCCTGCCTGTGCCTGGTAATCCAGTGAGAGGTAAGCGTCTTCTTGGAACACGCGAATCTTGCGCATTTTCTCCGGACTAATCCGGCTAGCCGTCACGTTCGCCACGCAACCGTTCTCAAATCGGATGCGAGCGTTTGCGATGTCTTCTCCTTTGCTCAGGACTGGCACTCCGACCGCATCGATGCTTTTCACCGGCGAGCGGACGAGATGCAAGATGATCTCCAAATCATGGATCATCAGATCGAGAACGACGCCGATCTCGACGCTACGAAAAGGATAAGGAGATAGCCGATGTGATTCGATAAATCGCGGACGAGTGAGACGTTGTTCAAGCGCGCTTAATATCGGGTTGAACCGCTCGATATGACCGACCTGCAGGATCAGTGAGCGTTCCCTGGCTAACCGGACCAGATCTTCCGCTTGAGCCGGTGTCTCGGTAATTGGTTTCTCGATCAGGACATGTTTACCGTGTACGAGTAACGTGCTCCCGATCTCGTAGTGAACAGGGGTCGGCGCCGCTACGGTTGCGGCATCGATCAGGGAAATGAATTCATCCAGTGAACTAGCAACCTTGGCTCCGTATTGGGCAGCGATCGCTTCGGCGGATTCACGATTGATATCCAAAACCGCGGCGAACTGCGCATCTGCCAATTCGGCGCAAATCCGAGCATGATTTTTTCCGATACTTCCGACACCCACCACTCCGATTCTAGTCAGCTCGCTCATTCGCTCATTCCGTAAATTGAAACTTGATGCTGATTGGCTGCGACCTCTACCGCAGGTCGATCAAGCAGCAATGTCCTGCCAGCCTCAACGGCGATGAGCTTTACACCCGACTCCGCAGCAATTTCAATCGTCTGGCAACCGATCACCGGTACATCAAACCGAAAATCCTGGTTTGGCTTCGACACTTTGACGACCACGGCAATTCCTTTTCCAAGGGCAGCGCCTCGTCGAATCGCCTCATTCGTTCCTTCAAACGCTTCGACCGCCAGAACGGTCCCGTGACGGATTACAACCGTCTGACCGATATCCAATCGACTGACCTCCTTGGCAACCGTAAATCCGTATTCAGCGTCGTCTAAAAGGCGGCGCTTTGCTTTCGGTCCAGCCAGCCAGCCAGTTCCGGCCAGCGATTCTTCCAGAAAGGTAATGGCCGGCAACAGAGTAACACCCGCATTGGCTAACTCCGCCGCGACTCCTCCAAACAGCGTCTCCGCATTCCTTCTCTTCAACTTACTCAAAAGCATCAACGCTTTGAGGTCCGGCCGGAGCTCGAACAAATTCTTCGGCGCGATCTGACCGGCCATAATGGCGTGATGTGCTCCCACGCGACTGAAATATTTTAGCAGTCGACTAAGCTGTCCGACCCGAAGCCATTCGATCGTGTCGGCGGCGTCAGCCAAATCGCGGCGAGTTTCATTTTCAAATGCAGCCACATGAATTTCGCGAACACCGCACTGGCGAGCAGCTCGAGCCACCAGCAGCGGGTAGATGCCATTGCCGGCAATAAGTCCTAGAGTGGCTATCTCTGGCATGCAAAAGTCTTAGGCGGTCTTGGCATCCTCAGCAACCGCCAAGCATGGCGAGGGATTCAACTGCCCAACGAACGTCCAAAAATTTTCGCCAAATTCTGTTACAAACCGTTCCCGCAAGGAGTTGGCCGACCCCGCGCTACGAGTAACGGCAAACGTCGTCGAACCAGATCCCGACATCAGCGTAACCTCTGTCTCCGTCTGCTGTTGGAACCACCGTTTGATTTCTGCGAGCAGCAGATATTTGGTAAAAACGGCCGGTTCCAGATCGTTGCGCAAACTGCCCCATACCGTTTCCACCGCCTCGCCGCGTTTCCGCTGCTCGGGCAGCTTGGCGTAGGTTGCATAAGCCCATGCGGTGGGCACCAGGAAACCGGGTTTGGCCAAACAGATCCAGAAATTTTCCGAAAAGTGCCGCAGTTCCATTTCCTCGCCGCGACCAGTGCACCAGGCAGAACGAGCTTCGATAAAAAAAGCAACGTCCGATCCGAGTTCGGCAGCCATCGCCGATAGAGTTTCCGGCGAAATTGGATCACCCGCAACGCGATTCAATAGCCGAAGCGTTGCCGCAGCGTTGCTGCTACCGCCGCCTAACCCGGCACCGATCGGAATATGCTTTTCTAAAACGACCCGGTAATCTCGGCGGTCCCCACTCAACTTTTGGAATGCATCGAGCGCGCGCATTACTAAGTTTGTGGGATCGCGCTGAAGCTCGGGAACATTTGATTCGAAAACAGTCTTGGCCGCTGGTTCGATCGTCAAGCGGTCATACAAAGCTATGGGGATCATCCACGTGGCCAATTCATGATAGCCGTCGGAACGTTTTCCGAGAACTTCCAGCGTGAGATTAATCTTGGCCGGAGTGAATATCCTCATGCAGTATCATCCTGTGAAAGATCTCGTGCTGGCTAAAGATAAAATTATCGTTGCCTTGGATGTTGCCTCTGCGAAAGAAGCGCGAGAACTGGTTCGACGGCTCGGTGGCCGACTGGGATGGTTCAAAGTTGGATTACAACTGTTTACGGCCGCCGGACCGGCCATTGTGGAAGAGATCAAAAAAGCGGGAGCCAGAGTTTTTCTCGATCTGAAATTTCATGACATTCCTAGTACCGTACGGCAAGCGGTCCGGTCCGCCTGTGCAATAGGCGCGGACATGTTAACCATCCATCTGGGTGGTGGATCGGAAATGTGTCGAGCCGCCGCCGAGGGCCGTGCGGAATCGTCCACCTTACTTCTCGGTGTCACTGTGTTAACGAGTCAGAACGATCAGACCCTAGCTGAGGTGGGAACCAAAGCAAATGTAACGGAGCAGGTGCTGCTGCTTGCGACTTTAGCAAAAGCGACCGGGATCACCGGCCTAATCGCAAGCCCCCATGAAATTCGATCGCTGCGGGACCGGTTTGGATCTTATTTCACGATAGTGACCCCTGGCGTTCGTCCAAGCGGTGCGGATCGCGGTGACCAAAAGCGGGTAATGACTCCCTCAGCAGCGCTTAAAGCCGGCTCTGATTATCTAGTGATCGGACGATCAATCACAGGAGCAGAGGACCCGTTGGCAGCATTGAATGGGATAATGGCGGAGGTGGAAGCCGGTGATCGGTAATCAGTAATCGGTGATCGGTAATCAGTAATCGGTCATTGGTGGCGTGGGAGCTTTCGCATAGCAACCTCACTACGATTCATGCCGCCCGAAGGGCCGAGAAAGCTTAGCCCAGGCTTTAGCCTGGGTTGTCTTATTTTTTAACCGAAGCCCTGTAAGGGCGTTGGTAAAAATACTGTTAACTCAAATATCACGCTCGCGGAAATTCCGGCGAGGACGGCCTCCGCCCCCTGCAGGGCTGATCACGTTTATTCTAACGCACCCAGGCTAAAGCCTGGCCTAAGCTTTCTTGGCCCTTCAGGCCGCCTGCTCCCACGCCACCAATCACCGATCACCGATCACTGGTTACCGATTACCGATTACCAGCTCATACCGCACCTCCACAGTCTCCCGGCCCCACGCGAGCGTCTTTTTGACCTCGGCTTCTTCGAACCCAAGAGAAGAATAGATAGAAATCGCTCGGTCGAGACCGCGCACCGTCCACAGAAATACCGTGCGAAAACCGGCCGTGCAGCAATAGCGGACTGACTCTTCGACCAACCAGCGTCCGAGCCCACCGCCCCGGACCGACGCATCCACAAATAACAATCGAAGCTGTGCCTGATTTGCCGGCTGATCGAAGATAAAGACCGAACCGACCACGGTTCCTTTCTGTTTGGCTAACCAAAACTTTGACCGATCGTTCGCGGTGGAAAGAATGAAATCAGCCGCGATCTTTGCACAGTACGCCTCATGCACAGCATTGAACCCGTAGTCTCGGAAATTCTGCACGCCATGGATCAATATGAGTTGACCCAGATCACCCGGCTCAAAAGTGTGGTGAATTGAAATACCGGTCTGCGGTAACTTTGGCGAGCCCGGCCGGTTAATGAACTGGGTAGATTCCGGACGATCCATGGGGCGAACTAATCGTTTCTCGCGGGCTTCAAGCAATGGTGCGCACTACTCCGCCATCTACCCGCAACGCAGCTCCGTTGGTAGCTGACGCCGCCGGGCTGGAAACGTAAACAACCAGGTTGGCGACCTCTTCGGTTGAGGCAAAGCGCTTCAGCAAGCTGGTTGGACGCATCTTTTCAAAAAATTGTTTTTCGAACTCGGCCGCCGATTGATTGGCCTGTTTGGAGAGCCGATCCACAAACTCACTCACGCCTTCCGAAGCAGTTGGCCCAGGCAAGATTGCATTCACGGTAACGCCCGATCCGGCAGTGAGTTCAGCAAGTCCACGAGAGACTGCTAATTGGGCGGTCTTGGTCGCGCCGTAGTGGATCATTTCTGCCGGGATCTGCAGCGCTGACTCGCTCGAGATGAAGATAATTCTTCCCCAATCCTTCTTCAGCATTCGGGGAAGGTAAAAACGGGCTAACCTTACTCCCGAGAGGACATTCACCTCAAAGAAATGCATCCACTCCTGATCAGTAATCTCCACGAATGGTTTCGGTTCAAAAATGCCGAGATTATTAATCAATATATCGAGGTCGGAATATAGCGCGGTCAATTTGGTGGCAACATTGGCCAGGCTGAGATCCCCGGCGAACCCTTCTATTTCCGTGGATCCATGTTTTTGCTTGATCGCATCGACCGCGGCGTTCACCCGCTCCTCATTCCGGCCGCTGACAATCACTCGCGCTCCTTCGCGAGCTAATCCCTGCGCGATGGCAAAACCAATTCCAGCAGTGGAACCGGTTACCAAAGCCGATTTACCCCTCAGCTCCAAGTCCATGTCGGATTACCGCCTAATTCTTTCTGAAGATTAAACGTGGCCTTCACGTTGCCATCCGAAGTTTCGCCGGAGCCTTCCCGTCCGGAAGTTACCGTCGCCGATGCTACGTACAATGGCTGTAATGTCATAATCGTTTTCGTGTGTTGTTATTCTCGCGTTCGGTAGACGTCGAACGCCAGTGCCCAGTATCGATACGATGCACGATCGAACAGAGCGCAAGAAAATCGAGCGAAGATCAATCGGCAGATCCGAAAAATTAGCTGATCCGCTGCTCAGGAAACGAGCTCAGGCTCACCCAAACCGAGCATCCGATAGGCACCGGGCCGCATTCGTTCCAAGACTTGCATATCGTTTGCGATTTTCGCTTCTTGTACGATCCCAACCAGATAGGAGTGCAGCTCACGTGCCAGAATCTGCGGATCCCTAGGAGGGATGTCGCCGCGCTCAATGCCGTCCCGAAGAGTAGCTTCCAAGTAACGACATTTCCCTTGGCTGATCTCTTGAGCCATTTTTCGGATGCTTTCGTCCTGTGTGCTCAGCTCGCATCCAAGCGAAACGAAGGGACATCCGAGCAATCGGCCGACTCGCTCGAAGCGCTCTTTTTGGTTTTGATATATGTGATTAAAATACGAATCAAGTCGTTCAAGCGGAGTCTTTTGCACCGAAAAGACCCGATCCAGTGCAGCCCGGAGTTGGTCCCAGTGATACTCGTAGGCCGCGACCGTTAATTCAGATTTAGATCGAAAGAAATGGTAAAAACTTCCTTTTTTTACCCCGGATTCCTCGCAAATCTGGTCAACACCGACCGAGCCATAGCTTTGACGCCAGATGAGCTCGTGGGCGGTTCGCAGGAGTTTGAGCTTTGACTCGCATTGTTTCATTTAACTAAACAATCTACTAAACCGATCAGTCAAGCGCAAGTGGTTTGTATTTTGCAATTGCAATAGGTGGTATTTTGCAATTTCCGCTCTCCACCTATCGGAGAAGAACTGGAATCCAATATTCCCTTGAGCAAATTTCCAGGCCGGAGTTGTGTTAGCTGATTTTGAAATGGTAGCCGTATTCATCCTTTGCTGCTTAATCGGGTATTACCTCTTGGATTCGCTGGCCAAGGTCCTGAACGTAAAAAACTTAGGAGACCAAGTGCCGGCGGAATTTGTCGGGATTTATGAACCGGACCGATATCGGAAATCGCAGCGCTATCTTCGAACGAAAACTCGATTTGAATTAGTCTCAGTGACTTTCGATCTTGTCTGCCTGCTGGTCTTTTGGGGTCTGGGCGGTTTCGAGCGGCTTGATATCTGGTTGAGAAGCATACATCAAGGGCCGGTCGTCACGGGGATACTTTATTTGGGAGTTTTAGGGGCGGCCAGAGAACTTCTGGAGCTTCCATTTGAGGCATACGCGACCTTTGTGATCGAACAAAGGTTCGGGTTTAATCGCGCCACGTTGAAAACTTTTATGCTCGATCGACTGAAAGGTTGGGCGCTGGCCGGCTTGCTCATGGTCGGTTTTCTCACCATTGTGCTCAATCTCTTGGAACGCTTTGGTCTCCAGATTTGGCCCGTGGCCTGGATAATCACGGCAACGGTTTCAATTCTGCTGATGTACCTGTCCCCAACGCTTATTCTGCCACTCTTCTTCAAGTTTTCTCCGTTGCTGGCCGGACCGTTACGGGAAGGCATTTTGGCCTATTGTCACAAACAAAAGTTCCCGCTCCGGGACCTTTTGGTCATCGACGGCTCACGTCGTTCATCGAAGGCAAACGCCTTTTTTACCGGCTTCGGAAAGAACAAACGGATCGCGCTCTTCGATACGCTCATTGAAAATCATTCGGTCCCGGAGCTAATCGCGGTACTGGCTCATGAAGTTGGCCACTTCAAACATCGCCACGTGATCCAGCATTTTGTTTTCGCGCAAATGAATCTTTGTTTTTTGTTTGTTCTGGCGTCCCTTTGTCTTTCCCGACCCGAACTGTACGCCGCGTTCGGCGTCACGCATCATTCTTACTATGTTGGGTTCGCACTTTTTTCTCTCCTGGTGCAACCGCTCGCGATCATTTTAGGGGTGGTACTGAATTATTTGAGCCGCCGTCACGAATTTGAAGCGGATCGTTTCGCTGGCGAGTCGACCGGCGAACCAGCAGCGTTGATCCTCGCGCTGAAGAAACTTAGCAAAGACAGTCTTTCGAATTTGACACCGCATCCGCTACTCGTCGGGTTGCACTTCACTCACCCGCCGGTGCTGGAACGGATTCGGGCGCTGAGGAATGTCGAGAGCAAGATGAGCGGCAGCCGCCCTGCAATAGGCCGTGCAATGCCCGACGCTATCACTCCCGAGGAGTAATGCCGGGAACGGCGTGTTGGCGCATGGGCGTATGGCGTTGCCGGTTCCCATTGTGTCGGAGGGTGCGTCGCTTGCGACGCCCGGAAACCGCCCCTGACCATGAATGCAATTGTAAAGGTTAAGATATATTCTATACAACTCGCTTTTATATTGTTATATTGGTTGCCAAAAGAAAATATCTTCCCTCGTTTGGGTCCTCTCCCGCTACCTGCTCTTGACGGTGTACACAAAAAAGTCGGCCATACCAGAGGTGTGTTGAACCACGTGGCTTAGGACAAAAAGCGAATCCTTCTGCTGGGTCGTTTCCGGGCGTCGCAAGCGACGCGCCCTCCGACGCGATGGGAACCGACAACGCCATACGTCAACACGCTGCCACCGCCGGGAACGCCAAACGCCAAGGTTTTCGCTGTGATAGGCCTCGCGAGCATCTCGGGAGTCGCCAACGACTTTTACCTTAGTGCTCATGCGCAGCCGCCGGATTGCGAGCCGCGAAAGCCTTGGCCGGAGGCCGCGAAGAAAGAATCTTAAACAACGAGACCATTGTTCAAAAGATACGGCCGCCTGATCCTATACTTTGATCAAGCTCTAGTTTCTTTGGGATCTCTGTGAAGTCTTGTTCAAATTTGTCTTCGCGACCTTTTGTGGAAAGTCGCGTCGAGTCGTCGCATCAATTTTTGCTGCAGCCGATCCATCTCCTGAAAACCAGCATCGGTAGCATCGTCGTATCCTGCTAGATGAAGGAGTCCGTGAACCAGATAGAGACAGAGCTCCTCAAATAGCTCTTTGCCGAGTTGGGTCGCCTGACGACGCGCAGTTTCGACACTGATGACTATCTCGCCATGCTGAAAAGTAATTACATCGGTCGGGCCAGCCATCTGCATAAACTGGAGATGAATGGCCGAGATTCGTCGGTCGGAAACCAGGACAGCTACAATTTCCGCAGGCAAAGCGGTTCGCTCAATCGCCTCCACTTCTGTCAAAGCGCGTTGCGCAAATCGGGATAACGGCTGAAGATCGATCGTTCTCGCACGCTGCCGATTCAGCAACGAAATTTCGGGCATCAGGCTGCCGATGCCGGCGGCAGATTGCGCAACCGGCGGGACTCTTGTTCGGCCTTCTCCTCGTCTTTGGGATACTTGATCCGGGTATGCAGCATGTTTTGCAATGTGAACCGGAAAGTCTCGGAAATTGCCCGAATCTCCTTCAAAGTTAAATCGCATTCGTCCAACTGACCTTCAGCAATCCGCTTATTGACAATTTCGTTCACCAGTTGCTCGATTTTTTGCGGTGTTGGCTTATCCAGGCTGCGGGACGCGCTCTCCACGGCATCGGCCAAGCTAATAATTCCGCTTTCTTTGAATTGCGGCTTAGGTCCGCTATAGCGGAAGCTCTCCTCACGTACCTCCGGGATGTCCTCCTCCCGAATATTCATGATCTTGCCGCCTTCCCGTGCATCCCGCTGTTGTTGCAGAGCTCGTTTGTAAAAATAGCTAACCAAAGAGGTCCCATGATGCTGTTGAATAACGTCGATCACCTTTTGGTTCAGCCCATATTTTAGGGCGATATCGACGCCTTCTTTTACGTGAGCGATGATGATCAGCGCGCTCATTGTCGGGGCCAAATCATCGTGCGGGTTTTCGTCCCCGATGATATTTTCCGAGAAGTAGTTTGGTTTTACGAGCTTGCCAATGTCATGAAAATAGGCGCAAGCGCGGCACATTGTTCCGTTGGCGCCGATTCGATTGGCCGCAACCTCTGCTAGATCGGCCACCACGTCGCTGTGATGCCAGGTACCGGGAGCCTCGAGACTAAGGCGCAAAAGAACTGGATGGTTACGATCTGCCATCTCCAGCCAGGACATATCCGTGGTGATCTGAAAAAGTGACTCCAAAAGCGGTAAAGCGCCGCCCACCGCCATTCCGGTCAACATGCCGTTTAAGATCGCGGCCAGAGATTGTTTCCCGAACATGCCCCAGTCCATGTCCGGAAGTTGCAACCAGGAAATAGAGATGATTCCGAACGATACGGCGAGCAGCCAGGTAGCCAATCCAACATAAAAGCCGGCGCGCAAAAGACGGCTTCGTCTGCGTACTTGAATTGTGACGAATACAGCGATGAAGCCGCTAATGAGCGACATCACCAGCAAGACTGCGTCAACCCCGCGAAAGAGAATAGAACTCCACAGACTGACGAAGACAGCCGCATAGATCCCGTAGTTCTTGCCCAGAAGTACTGACAGCACGAGCGGCGCCAAAGCATAGGGAATGAGTAGTACCCCGACTTCGGGTCGCAACGTTCCGTGCGGATCGCTGCAAAATACCATGATCAGCTTCGCGACGCACAGGTGCAGGAGCATGACCCCAAAAACCAAAGCAATCCGAGAATTCTTGTGAAAGGTTTCGGGGAAATTGATCCAGAGTTGGGCCAACGCTATGATGAACACCAGCAGACCAATGAGGAAGTATTTTGCAGGTTCCGGGTGTTCTCGAGAAAATATCAGAAGACCCAGCACCAGAACGAAGACGACAAACATTCCGGTTTTGACCCATGGGTTTGACTCAAGCTTGCGGACCCACTCCTTCTGCGTCGACTTGCGTCTTTGCTTATTGCAGGCAAGTCCTTTTTTGACCAATCGCCTTCTGTCCTGTGATCCAAACATACCCTTTAAAAATTCTAGTTTAGCTTGTTTGCACGCTACCGCGAGGACGGTCCTTGTTTCTCCCTGAACGCTTTGTAGGCATTAATGATCGATTTCACAAGCGAATGCCGCACCACGTCGCGTTCTGAGAATTCGATAAATTCGATACCTGCGACTCCTCGCAGCGCTTGCAGCGCCTCGATCAATCCAGACGTTTTGTTCAGAGGAAGATCGATCTGCGTCTGATCGCCTGTGACCACGCACTTGGAGTCCGCTCCCAGGCGGGTAAGGAACATGAACATTTGTTCCCTGGTGGTATTTTGCGCTTCATCGAGGATGACAAAGGCATCATTCAGCGTCCGTCCGCGCATATAAGCGAGCGGAGCGATCTCGATTACCCCGCGATCCATAAATTTCTGAATTTCCTCCGCCGAAATCATATCATACAATGCATCATAGAGGGGGCGCAAATACGGAAAGATTTTCTCCTGGAGATCACCTGGAAGAAAGCCGAGTGCTTCGCCCGCCTCTACAGCCGGGCGAGTCAGAATGACACGCTTGACGGTCTCCCGCTTCAATGCTTCCACCGCCATTGCCATTGCCAAATAGGTCTTTCCGGTACCGGCTGGGCCAATGCCAAAGACAATATCGCATGCCTGAATTGCTTGGACATAGGTGAGCTGCTGACTAGTCTTCGGACTGATCGGCGTTCGCCTGCTCGAACCAAGGATCTGCACTTGGGCGAGTTGACCCAATGATTCTTGCGATCTGCCACTTACGACGTCGAGAGCATACTGGAACTCATGTCGGTGAATCTGCATGCCCCGTTGTCGGGCTGCCTCGAGTTGACCAAAGAGCTGGCGAGCCTTCTCGATGTTGTTGCGCTCTCCTTCCAGTCTGAGCCACCCATCTCTGGTGGTGACTTTGAGGTCGAGCTTCTCTTCCAGCGCCTGCAAGAGTCGGAGATCGTTCGCATACAGGTTTTGCAGCGCCCGTCCATTCTCAAACTGAAGCGTTTCTGACTCCACCATCTCGTGTCCTATAAGATCGTGACGCTCCGGTAAAAGTAGCTCATCGATGTGCAGTAGTTCTCACGATGATCAACGCAGAACTTACCGTGTATCGGAAACCGAACACGAAGCAAAGCAAGGATTAAATGCAGCCGGCAACTCCTTACTTTGACCAAGCCAGGAGAAAGAGCGGAACGATCGGCTACGCGTCCTGAATGCGCTCATTTGTACCCGTACACCATTGCCCAATGGGTCCGTTCGACTGGCGAGGAAATGACCTCGACGATGATGTAGTAAGTCCCGGTGGCGGGAGCCGTAAGCCGCGCCGCGGCAAAATGGCCTTTTTGCCAGGCATCATTCTCAACTAGCTTGCCCCGAGAATCGTAAACGTGGATTGAGATGCGGGCATTTTCCACATCGGTTCCCATGCAAAACCAATAATCATTTCCCTTGAACAAAGTGTGAGTGATTGCCTGCTGCTGTTTGACGCCCAAATCTCCGCCCCATTCGTCTTGGCGAACCGCGTACCCCTGTTTCACGTAGGGATCGATCGCCTCCATCGCCCGAGAAATCGCGTCGTCTACAGTCGCATAAGCCGCCGCCTGCGCCGCCAGAACGCCGATCGCAATGAATAATCGTCTCACAAGTGCTCTCAAGCCTTAGAATTAATCGCCTTCACTACATCTCCGGTTATATCGTGAATTCGCTTCACGGAAGCCGGCGTGATCTTCTGATTGATGAGTGGAGAAATTTCATCCAGGCTCTTCTGAACCTTGCTGACCAATTGATTGTTGCGTAGCCGCGGTGGCATCCCAGCTAGTCTTTCTTGGAAGTATTTCAGGAGATCGGGCTGATTCAATAAATCAGCGCCGTCGGCTGAGTAACTCTTGCCCACAATCGACGTGAGCACCTCGGTTCCTCGCAGCCATCCACCCAGGCTGACCAGATGGGCCAACTGGTCATCGCGCAACTGGATCATCGCATTCTTCACGTCAGAAAGCGCGCCATCCAATTCGCGACGAACACCCACCCAATCGTCCGAATCTGCTTTGGTCAAAATCGAGTTGGTTCGAGCTAAAACCGTTCTTTCGACCCCGATTGCGCGTGCGAGCTGCAACACGTCACGACCAACTTGCTTTACTCGCTCCCGATCGGTCGCTTCGACCGCAACAAAACCTTCGGCCACCACTGAGCCAAGCAACAGGGCAATCTGCGCTCGCTCTCCTCGATTGTTTATGTTCGGGTTACGCAGTTCACCGCGCCAGTCCGGTGTGCCTAATTTATCCAAGACATTGAAAACCTCGCTTGGCAGAGGCACAACGACATCTTCCAATTTCGTCGCCGGGAAACGGTTCAGGTCGATCTGCCGAGCTGGTGCGTCGGCTGCTGCCAATCGAGGAAGAGCCGTCGCCATCACAATAACCAATGGAAAAAGAATTCTTTTCATCTTTGTTAGAGAAAACAGTCGAGAGGCGAAATGGGTTTGCTTTCGGCGATAAGCGGCTAAAATCTCCCGTTTTTAGACGCCTTGCTCTCGAAATATCGGGCCCAGCCTAAAAGCAAACTGCATTTTGAGCAAACGCCGAATGACGCGAGCGCGACTGGTAGCTCCCACAACTCAACTCGCTCACGCCAAGAGAGTTTAGCTTGACCTGGGCCAGCAGCGCTATCATTTCTCCAGACCGAAGGATTTTCGATGAATTTAAGCCGATTAGACGAAATCCTGGATCAGTTCCCAAGCAAACGGGTGCTGGTGGTCGGTGATTTGATGTTGGACGAATTTATCTGGGGTCGCGTGTCCCGCATCTCTCCGGAAGCACCAGTTCCAGTAGTGGAGGTGCTCCGTGAATCGTATTATCCTGGAGGTGCCGCTAACGTGGCCCGCAATGTGCGTGAATGCGGCACGGAAGCGTATGTTATGGGTTTGATTGGGGATGACGGTGCCGGGGCGCAGCTTCGCAAGATCCTGGAGGAAACCGGCATTCGTCAGGAAACCGTCCAGGTCGCAGCGACATTCCAAACGATTGTCAAAACAAGAATCATTGCCCGCCAACAACAGGTTGTCCGGGTCGACCGAGAGCGGACTTGGGCTCTCAGCCAAGAAATCGAAAACGCTTCTATCAAGACGATCAAACAACTGCTTCCTCAGATTGATGCCATTATTCTGGAAGACTACGGAAAAGGCTTTTTGCAACAATCGTTCATTGATCAGATTGCCGTGCTCGCCGCTGGAAAGACAGTTACCGCGGATCCGAACCCGCGAAATCAACTTCAGTGGAGAGGAATTACGGCAGTTAAGCCAAATCGGAGCGAGGCCTTTTCCGCTGCAAACGAACCGTGGAAGGAGCCAGCGGAACATCCAACCAAAGATAAGGCACTTCTCGCGATAGGCGCAAAACTGCTCGAGATCTGGGGCCCCAAACAACTTCTTATTACCCTCGGAGACCAAGGAATGATGTTGTTTACCCCGGAGGGATCTCCGTACCACATTCCTTCGCGAGCGAGAGAGGTTTACGATTTATCTGGAGCTGGCGATACCGCGATTGCGTTCTACACGCTGGCGCTGCTTTCGGGTGCAACCGCGGTGGAAGCTGCAGAGATTTCCAACTATGCCAGCAGCGTCGTGGTGGCCAAGTTCGGGACGGCCACGGTCACGCCACAGGAGCTAAAAGACGTCTTCTCCTCGCATAATCATCATGGGCCTCGCTAAGGCAGTATTCCTCGATCGTGATGGCACGCTCATGCGCAACGTTCCTTATTGTGCTGACCCGGCCGACGTACAGATTCTACCGGGCGTGTCCCAATCGCTCAGAAAATTAAGGGAGCACGGATTCGCGCTAGTAGTTGTCACCAACCAGAGTGGGATCGGCCGCGGTTATTTCGCAGAGGGGACATTTTGGAAAGTTCAAGCTGCTTTCGAGCAGCAGGTCGGACCTGATCTCATTGATGCCACTTATTTCTGTGCAGATCATCCCGACGAAGCCACTGATCGGAGAAAACCTGGACCTGGAATGTTAATCGAGGCAGCTCACGACTTGGGCCTGGATCTAGCATCTTGTTTTATGATCGGAGACAGTGAATCCGATATCGAGGCTGGAATTCGAGCCGGTGTGAAATCAACGGTTTTGATCGGGACCAAGGAAAAAGAGCCTCAGGAACGGGTGTGGAGCGCGAAAAACTTCCCGGAAGCAGTGGAACTCATCCTGCGCGCCTTCGGCGCGATGACCGATGACAGTCTTCGGTAGCGGCGACTGTCCCTAGTAGTCCTCTGGTTTAAATGCGACCTCGAAATTGAAGCGGAGGTGCGCGCTCGGGGCTACCAAAAACCGCAGTCGCCATTGTCGGCTTTGGTACCGAACGAGCGGGCTCAGACCAACCGGAACATAGAATTCGAGATTCAATCCCTACGCCCTCGAAAACTACGACCGCGCGAGTTTTGATCGAAAATCACCAACCAAGCCGGTTGGACCCTCGGGTCGGACTTGAGCCGTCGACGCCGGATAACAAGAATGGGCGACTGCGGTTTTTGGCAGCCCCGAGCGTACAACTCCGCTTCGGCTTTCTGGTCTCACCAAACGGAAGGGCGTAGTGGGACAGTCGCCGCTGATATCAGTCTCGCAGTTATTCATAAGCGAGCGAAGCGGCCCGGTACAGCGAGGCGGAGCGAGCTTGTGAATAACTGCGCCGCAGGCGAGAATTTCGCC
>Ga0070698_100004034_pt1 | contig 16161 bp, 15 predicted proteins | sample KBSK1502metaG_FD_65477 | JGI IMG/M metagenome (GOLD analysis project Ga0070698, IMG submission 65477) | Corn, switchgrass and miscanthus rhizosphere microbial communities from Kellogg Biological Station, Michigan, USA - KBS K1-50-2 metaG | ecosystem: Host-associated > Plants > Roots >...
AGGCCTTCGGCACTCCACTCTCGGTTTTCTGCTCCGCCTTTACGAAGTGCTTAGAACTTAAGACGCATTCCTTACGACTGTCTCTCTCACCCGCTATGCCGGAACAAAATCACGTCGCCTTCCTGAACAATGTACTCTTTCCCTTCGAGCCGCACCTGCGCCTTTTCTCGCGCCCCGCCCAGGCTCCCCGCCGCCAGCAGATCGTTCCAGCGCACCACCTCCGCCCGAATAAATCCCTTCTCAATATCGCTGTGAATCGCTCCCGCGGCCTTAACCGCATTCGTGTTCTTGTGAATCGTCCACGCACGTACTTCCGGCTCGCCGGCCGTAAAAAACGAAGTCAATCCCATCAAATCGTATGTCGCGCGAATCAACCGGTTCAGCCCTGGCTCTTTTAGTCCATAGGAGGCCAGCAACTCCGCCGCTTCCTTTTCTTCCATCTCCGCCAGTTCGGCTTCCAGTCGCCCGCACACCGCCACCACCGCGGTATTCGGCCGCCCCTCGAGGGCGCCAAGCTTGTGCCGCTCGACGGCCGTATCAAGTTCTCCCGCCTCTTCATCGCCTAAGTTCAAAACGTAAAGCATCGGTCGCTGCGATAAGAACAGGAACCCGCCAATCGGTTTGCGCTCCTCCGGTGTCAGCGGCAGTTCGCGCAGAGGCTTTTCCGCCTCCAGATGCGCTTTGCACTTTTCCAAAACGGTTTTTTCCAATTCGAATTGCGGATCGCGTTTCTTTTTTAAATCCTTTTCGAGCCGTTCCAGCCGCTTATCAATCTGCTCGTGGTCGGAAAGTATCAGCTCCAACTCGAGGTTCGTCGCATCGCGCAAAGGATCAACCGCGCCCTCGGCATGCGGCACACTGGGATCGTCAAACACGCGAATTACATGCGCAATCGCGTCCACTTCCCGCAGCGAAGCGAGTGAATCCCGCATACGCTCCTTCTGCATCCCTCCCAGATCGACGTACTGCACCGTGGCGTAGGTGATTTTCTTGGGATGGTAAAGCTTGGCCAGCTCCACCAGTCGCGGCTCCGGCACTTTTGCCACGCCAACGCGGGTTTCCTGTCCGCCCTTGGAGGCGTCCACATGCGCCTTTGTCAAGATCCGGAATAGCGTAGTTTTCCCAACCTGCGGCAGTCCAATAATTCCTGTTTGCATAAACCTCGAAGTTTAGCACACACCCTTCCTTGGCCCGGGTGATGGCGCTTCCTCCTCTCCTCTGGCGGATCGTCCTTATGCTCTTTCTGTTTTCTCTTTATTCCTTCTTGCTCTAATCTACCGAAGCCATGAGCACGCCTACCGAACTCCCCTTCGACCTCACCGCCGCGGTTGCCCATCTCTCCGGGTGCGATCCCTGCATCGCACGCCTGGTCGAGAAGGCCGCCGCTTTCGACCCCAAAATCGACCACACGCAATCCCTCTACGAAGCCCTGCTTGAATCCATCGCCTACCAATCCATCTCCGGCAAAGCCGCCGCAACGATCTTCGGCCGCATCAAGGCATTGAGCGCGAGTGGCAGAGTCCCCACGCCAGAAGAAATGCTGAAACTCAGCAAACCCGCACTCCGGAAGGCCGGCCTCTCCGGCGCAAAAATACTGGCCATGAAAGACCTCGCCCAAAAGACGATCGAAGGAATCGTTCCCACGTACGAAGAAGCTCTCAAGCTCTCAGACGATGAACTCGTCGAACGTCTTATTTCCGTCCGCGGTATCGGCGCATGGACCGTTGAAATGTTTCTGATCTTCCGCCTGGGGCGTCCTGACGTGCTCCCCATCCACGATCTAGGAGTAAAAAAAGGCTGGTCCGTCGCTTACGGCAAAAAACACATGCCTCGCCCCAAGGAACTTCTCGCCTTCGGCGAACGCTGGCGTCCTTACCGCACCGTCGCCTCGTGGTACATGTGGCGCGCCTTCGAACTCGCCGGATACGCCACCACCAACAAAATCCGTCCGCCCAAATTGAAGCGAAAGCGCAGCCGGCGAAATCGGTCGGCGCGTAAATCAGCCAATTCCGCGCGACCTCGAGTCAAACCAAGCCGCAAGCGCGGAAACGGTTAACCTACGACCCGCGCAAACTCTCGCGCACCATCCAGAACATTGCCGCCGTGCCCGAGAGCAGCACAGTGCTCTCGAGTCCGACCGAAATGGTATGCAAACGCTGAAACTCCGCCAGCATTGGATTGCCCGCCGGCGTGATCTCGATCGATCCCATTTGCACTCGAAGTACCGCCATCCGTGGACTAACCGCCAGCTGCGAAATCACCGTCAACAAAATCATCAGCATGACCAACAGCCCGACAGGCTCGACCGCACTTGCGAGGTTGCGCGTCCGCAGCACGCGCAGCAGCAAAATCACCACGCCGCAAACAATCCCGATGCCATGCATCCGCGTCAGCGAATACCCCACCATGGCCCCGGCCTGATCCCTGCTTGCCAGCACTGAAAACGCGCCCGGCGCCACCACAAAACTCAGAAAAATATCGCTGCCCAGCCAAATGCTCAAACCTAGAAACTCGAATGCACGAAGAATGGTTAACATGGTTTTGTTCCGTTAGAATAGCAGGGCAGAAGAAAGTGGTGGGCGATAAAGGATTTGAACCTTTGACCTCTCGCGTGTGAGGCGAGCGCTCTAACCGCTGAGCTAATCGCCCGTTGGAACGGGTGGACTGCTCGGCGATTTCATTTTCTTGCATCAAAAAGAATCGCAGCGCAGCTCTTCTTTTGTAACAGGATTGTCCGGGGTTTTCAACCAATGCCGGCCGCTACCTCTCAAGTCGTTTCACAGCTTCAGCGCGCCATCGCGCGCGCCATTTACGGCAAAGAAGAAGCCATTCAGCTTGCGTTGATCACTCTGTTCGCGCGCGGTCATCTGCTGATTGAAGACGTTCCCGGAGTGGGAAAAACGACCCTCGCACAGGCGCTCGCGAAATCTTTTCATTGCACTTTTCAACGCGTGCAATTTACCTCTGATCTTCTGCCGAGCGATGTGCTCGGGGTCAGCGTCTACCAGCCCGACGTGCGCGAATTTGAATTCCGCCCCGGGCCGCTCTTCGCCAATGTGGTTCTGGCCGATGAAATCAACCGCACCACGCCGCGCACGCAATCCGCATTACTCGAAGCCATGAACGAAACCCAGGTCACCGTGGACGGGAAAACCCATCCGCTTCCTCAACCATTCCTCGTGATCGCAACGCAGAATCCGGTCGAGCACCACGGCACCTATCCGCTTCCTGAATCGCAGCTCGATCGTTTTCTGATGCGCATCAAAATGGGCTACCCATCGCATGAAACCGAGCGCGAAATCCTGCGCCGTCGCGCGTTCGATAATCCCATTGAGAAACTCGAACCCGTCGCCGATGTCAGCGAAGTGCTCAGCATGCAGGAAGCCGTGACTCACGTGAAAGTCGATGCGAGCCTGCATGACTACGCCCTGGAAATCGTGCATCGCACGCGCAACTCCGACCAGCTCGCGCTTGGCGTCAGCCCGCGTGGAACGCTGATGTTGCAGCGGGCCGCGCAGGCGCGTGCGTTTCTTGAAGGCCGCGACTACTGCGTGCCGGACGACTTCAAGCAATTGGCGGTTGCCGTCTTCACGCACCGCGTGGTAGCCAGCGCTCGTCACGCTTCGCTTCAGAAGAAATCGGAAACCACGGAAGCCGCGCTGCGCGAAATCGTGGAATCGGTCCGCGTCCCGTTGTAGACGCGATCGCAATCGACGGCTAAGCTCTTGTGGCGCGGGCGCGGTCTTTGGTTTGGGACTGCAAGAATGGCTTTCGCTGCGGGTGCAGCATGTCATTTTAAATCCTGAAGTCTCTCGAAGCGGGTGATCTCGAGTCGATTTTTGACTCTTCTCCGATATGGCGCCCAGCACCTCAACGCTCGCGCAACTCTGGGCCAGAGCCGACCGTCCCGGCGTCCGCGCGTTTTTCCTTTCCATTGCCGCTCTTGGCGTCGCTCTCCTTCTCGCCGTCTATTCCGGGGCGGCCGCTGAACTCGGCCATATCGGCGTAGCCGCAAGCTCCGCGCTTTTTGCGCTCGCGATCGCCGCATGGGTCGCGGTTGCACTCGTGCCCACGCTTGCAAAACGGACACCGCTGCGTTGGATCGGCCAGAAAGTGGACTACAAAATCAGCCGCGCCGGTTGGCTCTATTTTGGAGCGACGCTGCTGGTTGCGCTCGCCGCACTGAACACGGGCAACAATCTGCTCTTCCTGATCCTTGCGTGTCTTGTTTCCGTGATTCTGATGTCCGGAATTCTGTCGTCGATCTCGCTCGCCGGCGCCGAACTTAAGATCGACCTTCCCGAGCACATCTTCGCCGGACAGACCGTGCGGGCCAGCGTTGAATTGATCAATCAAAAGCTGACGCTGCCCTCCTTCGCGCTGCGTGTCGAAGCGCTGGCAGGGAAAAACGCGCCGGCGGCCGCTTTCCTCGAAACGCCGGTCTTCTTCCCTTACCTCCCGCGCCAGGATCGCATGCGGCAAAGCGTGCCGGTCACTTTCCTGCGTCGCGGACAGCACATCCAGGACACCTTCCGTATCGTGACGCGATTTCCTTTCGGCTTCCTCGAAAAAGCGCGGCGTGTGGTCCTGAAATCCGAAGCTCTCGTTTATCCGTCCACGGAATCGAATTCCGAGCTGAGTGAAATCTTTCCGGGAATCGAAGGCAGCATCGAGAGTTACAGCAAGGGTCGCGGGCACGACCTGCACGCCCTGCGGGAATACGTTCCGAGCGATAGTGCGAGCCACGTGCACTGGAAGGCTTCTGCGCGCGCGGGTTCCCTGATGGTGCGCGAATTTGCGCGCGAAGATGATTGTCGCGTGCTGCTGGTGCTTGATCCGCACGGGGGTGAGGAGCCGGTCGGTAATGCAGCGAAAGCAGAGGATCGCTTTGAGCGGGCGGTCACGCTGTGCGCCGGCATTGCGTGGCATTTCTACGAACGTAACTCGTTCCTGCAATTCCGGAGCGCCGGAATTGAAACCATGCTCGCTCCGGCGGAAGAGAATATATTTGCGATTCTGCGGCACCTGGCGCTGGCGCAGCCTGAACCAACCGAGGCGCAGGACGCTCTTCTGCAGGACCTGGCAGCTTCGCCCGAACTCTTCAAGATCATCGTGACCAGCCGCCAACGTGGCACAATTCCCGCCGAACTGTGGCACTCCTCCTACGTGATTTTCCTCGAGTCGCTCGAACAGACTGGGCCGCAGCGATAATCCGCAGTTCTCGCAGCGTTCGACTTTATCTCGAGCGAACGAACGTGAATGCTGTCATTCTGAAGTCCATGCGATGAGGATCGGACAAAGCATCTCCATGATTGCGCCTCGGAAAGCGGTTGTTTCGGGTAAGCCATTGGACGGCATAGAACTCGAACGGTTTCAAAAGTCCCTGCTAGACTGGTTCCAGAAGGATCGGCGCGAACTGCCATGGCGCAAAAATTGCGATCCCTATCGCATCTGGATTTCAGAAATTATGCTGCAGCAGACGCGCGTTGCGGCGGTTATTCCCTATTATGAGAAATTTCTGGCGCGATTTCCCGACGTCGAATCTCTAGCCTCTGCTCCGCAGGAGGAAGTTCTGCGCCTGTGGTCTGGACTCGGCTACTACAGCCGCGCGCGCAATTTGCAGCGCGCCGCGCAGCAAATCGTCGCGAAACATCAAGGGCAATTCCCGCCTCAACGCGAGGACGTTTTGGCTCTCGAAGGCATCGGCGAGTACACCGCCGCAGCCATTCTCAGCATTGCCTTCGATCAGGAGCATGCCGTGCTTGATGGCAACGTCGCACGCGTCCTGTCGCGCCTCGAAGCGATTCGTGGCGACCTGCGGGAAACGAAGCGCTGGCGCAATCTGCAAACGAGCGCAAATCGCCTGCTGGCCCGCAAATCCCCCGGTGACTGGAACCAGGCGATGATGGAACTGGGCGCGACGCTATGCGTTCCCCGCGCGCCGCAGTGCCTTTTGTGCCCTGTCGCGCAATTCTGTGAAGCAAGAAAGCTCGGCATCGCGGAATCACTGCCGGAGGAACGCAGGAAGCGCGCTGCGGTAAGAGTACGTCTCGTCAGCGTCGTGCTGTTGGACGCCGAGAACAATTCACTGCTTCTGCCGCCGCCCGCCGCTCTCGGCAGAAGCACCGCCCCTGACCATATTCCGTCGCTGGTAGCAAAGCTCTGGCATTTCCCGACCGTCTCGGCACAGCAAGAACCGGAAAGCGCGCTGCACGCAGTTCTCTATCGCGAGTTGCGAATCAAAAACACAAAATCCGTTCGACCAGAATTATTGGATAAGGTGCGTCACACCGTTACCTATCGCGCGCTCTCCATCACGCCGTATGTGGTTCGCTTGAAGCAGTTACCAAACATTTTGGGAGCAAAGCGTTTGCCGCTGGCCGAGCTTCACTCCCTGCCGGTTTCGAATCTCACGCGAAAAATCGCTCGAAGCGCTCTCAAACATCTTTCTGCCGTAAATACCAAATACTGACGGTGATTGATTGGACCGCTGCGCCCGAGCGCTCGCCGGCCGGATGTTAGGATGGAGATTCGGCCATGGCCCTCCGTGCGTCACTTTCGATCGCGCCAGCTCCAGCGGAACGCTTCTTTCGCGTTTCGCTTTTTCTGTTGTTGCTGGCCGCGATCCTCACGCTCGTCGGTACCGGAAAAATCGACCTGTTCACCTCGATCGCGGCAACCCTTGCCCTCCTCTACCGGGTTCACCGCTGGTGGTACGGCCATGAACCCGAGCTGACTTCCCGCACCGCAACGCTCATGGTGCTGTGCTACCTGTTTTTTTTCCCCGTGGATATGTTCTTTCTCTCTCGCAGCCTGGCCGCAAATTCTCCCAATCCTCCTCTGTATGCTGCGCTGATCAGTGCGGTTCACTTCTTGATCTTTGTACTTTTGGTGAGGCTGTACAGCGCGCGAACCGATCGCGACGCGCATTTTCTGGTGATGCTTGCGTTTGCAGCGGTGCTGGCTTCGGCCGTTCTAACGGTTGACACGACTTTTCTCTTTCTGTTTTTCCTCTTTTTGCTGTTCGCCGTTGCAACGTATGCAGGACTGGAACTCCGCCGGGGAGCGACCGGCGCGTTAACCCCGCCCGCTGCTTCCATGCCGGACGCTGAGAAAAGACTGGCGCGCGCCCTTGCCGTCGCGGCAGTTACCGTAACCGTCGGCGCGATCCTCTGCGGCGCGGTTCTATTTTTTCTCCTGCCTCGCGTTAGCGCAGGATATCTCGGCAAGACAAGTTTTAATCCCACACTGCTAAGCGGTTTCTCGGATCAGGTGGAGCTCGGTCAAATAGGCGAAATCAAGAAAAGCGCGGCGGTTGTCTTGCGAGTAGAAACGGGTTCGCCGGTCAACTATCCCGCGTTGCGCTGGCGTGGCAATGCGCTGGCAAAGTTTGACGGAAGGCGCTGGACGTCCGCGGAGCCCGGGACGGAAACGCTAGCGGCCAACTCCGACGGCTGGATTGCGCTGCGGGAGCGGCCGAAACCCGGCGAGTCGCACGGCGAAATCCTGCAGTTCACCGTGCTGCAGGAGCCCATGGCATCGAACGCGCTCTTCGTAGCGGGAACGGTGCTGGCAATCCGCGGAAATTTCACCGGCGAGGCGGGAGGAATAAGTCATCGGCGCAACTACATCTATCGTGATGCCGCCGGTGCGCTGACGAATCCGTTTCACAATTACGTTTCTGTGCGCTACACGGGAATCTCGCAGCTTCCCGCGCTTGAGCGCTCGCGTCTCGAGTCAGCCGGTACGGACTATCCCCTGGACATCACCGCGACCTATCTGCAGTTACCGGAAATCGATCCGCGAATCCCTGGGCTTGCTCGCGCGGCGACGGAGCGTGCTGTGACTCCGTACGGTAAAGCTGTTGCGCTTGAAGCATTTCTGAAAACGAAATTCGGGTACACGCTGAATCTTACGGGAAGTCCCGGCAAAGATCCGCTGGCGCACTTTCTGTTCGAGACGCGCTCGGGACACTGCGAGTATTTCGCCTCTTCGATGACCGTGATGCTGCGGACCCTGGGCATTCCCTCGCGTGAAGTGAACGGCTTCTTGCCGGGCGAATTCAACGACCTGGGTGGCGACTACATCGTGCGCGCCAGCGATGCGCACAGCTGGGTGGAAGCGTATTTCCCGGGCAGCGGCTGGATCGTGTTTGACCCAACGCCTGACGCCCCGATCGTTGCGACCAGTTTTTATTCACGGCTCTCGCAACTGGCGGACTGGGCGGAACTGACGTGGAACGACTGGGTGATCAGCTACGACTTCGCGCACCAGACAGCGCTTGCCCAGACTTTTCAGACCAGATCGCGCAACTGGCGAGAACTCGGAGCCGCCTGGTTCGCTGAAAAGCAGCGGCGGATGAAAGAACGCCTGAGCATGTGGCAGGTCCGCCATACAGGTTTTTCGTTTGCACTTCCGCTTTTTCTGATGGCGCTGCTCGTAGCACTTCGCTATGGATGGATTGGCGGGCTGCTGCGGCGGCTGCGCATGGCTCTCGCGCTGCGGAAAAAAACCGGCGCGGCAAGCCCACAAATTGCCTCGCGGATGTATGAGGAGCTGCTGCGCCTGATGGGGCGCCACGGCTATGCCCGCAGCGAAACGCAGACGCCGTTTGAATTTGCAGCGGCTGTAGAGAAGCCCGCACTGAGCACGCTGGTCGAGGAGTTCACCCGGCTTTATGCGGCCGCGCGGTTTGGCGCGGCGAGGTGCGATCTTGCTCGTCTCAAACAGCTCCTTCTGACGATTCGCGCTGAACTGCGAACGCGATAGGCTGGTCTTCCTGAAGGGTCCATTCCCCCCTGGGCGCGGGACAGATCAAGCTGCGTGCTACAATGAAGGATTGCGAAAAGGCGCAATTTTCCCCATGCCGAAGGTCGGATTTGTCAGTTTGGGGTGCCCGAAGAACCTCGTCGACAGCGAGGTGATGATGGGCATTCTTGCGCGCGATGGCTATGAACTGACGCCGCGCGCGGATGAAGCCGACGTGCTGGTGGTGAACACCTGCAGCTTCATCGAGCCGGCGCAGAAAGAATCAATTGACGCCATTCTGGAAATGGCAGAGCACAAGAAGTTCGGATCGGCGAAAAAACTGATCGTCGCAGGATGCCTCGTCGAGCGCTATCGCGACCAGATTCTCGCGCAGGTGCCGGAAGTCGACGCAGTCGTTGGAACGGGCGAAGTCGAACGCGTCCTCGAAGCCGTGCATGGCGATTTGCGCGTACTGCCGGCGGAACCACCCGCATTTCTGTATCACGATTTGACACCGCGGATTCTGACCACGCCGAAACACGCCGCGTACATCAAAATCGCCGAGGGCTGCGATCATCCGTGCAGCTTCTGCATCATTCCGCAGCTGCGCGGACGGTTCCGCAGCCGCCGCTTCGAATCCGTTCTGCGCGAAGCACAGAATCTGGCCTCAGGCGGCACGCGTGAGATCACCCTGATCGGCCAGGACACAACCTCGTACGGGGAAGATCTCGGGTTTCGCGATGGTCTGGCGAATTTGCTCGAAGCGCTTTCCGGCATCGATGAACTTCTCTGGGTGCGCTTTCTTTACGCCTACCCGAACCGCGTCACGCAAAAACTGCTGGACACGCTCGCCGCGCACCCGCGCCTGGCGAAGTACATGGACATGCCATTGCAGCACGCCAGCCGCAACATGCTGGCCCGCATGAGGCGCGGATCGCATGGTGAAGCGTTCTTGAAACTGCTCGAACGCATTCGCGCGACGATTCCCGGGGTTTCGCTGCGCACGTCGTTCATCGTCGGATTTCCCGGTGAAACGCAAGGTGACTTCGACGAGCTCTGCGATTTTGTCCGCGCCGGCCAGTTTGACTGGATGGGGGTTTTTGAATATTCCGACGTCGACAATGCCGGCAGTTTCGCGCTCGATCAAAAGGTCGATCCGGAAGTTGTGACCGACCGCCGCAACCGCCTGATGGCCATCCAGAAGAAAATTTCCCGCGAACGATTGAGGAGCTGGAAGGGCCGCACGGAAACAGCGTTGATTGAAGGACCTTCGCGGGACAATCCGCTCGTCTGGGAGGCGCGGTTCGAGGGCATGGCGCCTGAAATCGACGGCAAGTTATATCTGACGGACATCGAACTCCCTGACGGCCGTTTCGCGGACACGGGCGACGCCGCGCGTGTGGAAATCACGAAAACCGATACTTACGACTTGATCGGACGTGTCGTCGGCATTCTGCCGCGCGCCAAAAGACTCCAGCCGGTCGGCGAAACTCTCGCGCACGAAAAGCTCCATCGCATTGCGACCGGAGCGCCGCTGCGCGTTTTGGGATAAGCTTCTCCGATGAAACACCGTTGCCCTATTTGCAAGACAGCGACGGACTCCGACCTCCACAAGGATTTTCCGTTTTGCAGTGAACGCTGCCGTCTGCTCGATCTTGGCGCGTGGGCCAGCGAAAAGTACGTGGTATCCGATCCGGTCTTCGACGAAGCAGAGCTTGAGGAAACCGACCCCGAGACAGCCGCACGACGAAAGCCGAATGACACGATCCACTGAAGCCGCAGGAGAAAAGCCCGGGCTGGCGCTTGCAATCGCTACGGCGCTGGGCGTCGGCTACGCGCCAAAAGCCCCGGGCACGTTCGGGTCGCTCGTGGGCATCATCACGGCGATGCTTACTTCGCTGTTTTTCCTGCGCCCTCATCGCGTCAGCGACCTGTTCTCGCCCGAGCGCCTGGCAGCTTCTACGCTGATGGATCACCATTTCCTGGTGCCCGGCGCGGACATTCACAATGCTCCGCTGATCGTGCCGGTGACCTGCGCCATACTTCTGGTTCTGCTTCTTTCCTTTGTGGGTGTGTGGAGCGCCGGGCGGACCGCGAAATATGCGGGAATTGAAGATCCTCCGTTCGTCGTGATCGACGAAGTGGCCGGCCAGCATATCACGCTGATTCTACCGCTGATTCCCGTGGCCATGCCGCAACTGGCCACGCACATGGACTTTTCAACGTATGCGATTTTTTCCGCCCTGAGCCTGTTGAATTGGAAATATCTGCTCGCGGGGTTTGTGCTCTTTCGGCTTTTCGATATTTGGAAGCCCTATCCGATCCGCAGTCTCGAAAAGCTGCCCGGCGGCTGGGGCATTATGGCGGACGATTGGCTGGCGGGAGTCTACGCTGCCATTCTGTTGAAGGTCGCGTTACACTTTACCTTGCTATGAAATTCGGTTTGGGTACTCCTTCGGACAAAAACGGCATTCCCCGCATTGAAAGTGTGGCGCCCACGGCTGCGATTCCCGGCGGCGAGGTGGAAATTCGCGGCAGCGGATTCGCCACGCGAACTCACTTGCGCCCGGCCGTTCGCTTCGGCGAAGCGGAAGCCACGCTGGCGCTGACAAGTCCCCACAGACTTGTAGCGCGCGTTCCCGAAGGCGCAAACGGCGGAGTGGTACGTGTCGTGACGCCCGAACATGAGAGCCAGCCGTTCCCGGTCGCGGTGGGAATGCAGATCGCGGACAATTTACATCCCGTGGCCAACCCGGCGGTGGATGCGGACGGCAATATCTATGTGACCTTCAGCGGACCGCGCGGCCAGCGAGTTCCTGTGTCGCTCTACAAGATCACGTCGAACTTCAGCGTGAAGCCGTTCGTGACTTCGTTAACGAACCCCAGCGGACTGGCGCTCGACCGCTCCGGAAATTTGTTCGTCTCCTGCAGACACGACGGAACGATTCACCGCGTCTCGGCGGACGGCCGTTCCGAGCAGTGGATTGAAGGCATGGGAGTGGCGACGGGTCTGGCATTCGACCGCGAACGGAATCTGTACATCGGCGATCGCAGCGGAACGATCTTCAAAATCAGCCCGAGCCGGGAAATTTTTGTGTTTGCGACTCTCGAACCTTCCGTCGCGGCATACCACCTGGCGTTTCATCCCGGTGGCGAACTCTATGCGACAGGTCCGACCACTTCGAGCTTTGACCGCGTGTACCGGATTTCGCAGGGCGGTGACGTGACGACATTTTTTCGCGGGCTCGGCCGTCCGCAAGGGCTGGCGTTTGATCGCGACGGAAATTTGTTTGTCGCGGCCTCGCTCGGCGGGCGGCGCGGCATCGTTCGCATCACGCCACAGGGCCGCGCGGAACTCGCTCTGAGCGGTGCCGGCGTTGTCGGGATGGCGCTGCTCCCGTCGGGCCGCGCGATCGTGGCCACTTCAGGCGCGGTGTTCACTCTGGACTGGGACGTGCGCGGCCTGCCGCTGCTCGGCTGATTCGCCGCTTTCCCTTGTTTTCAAGGCAAAATCCCTCTCTCCGGTCCGCTCATTGGGTGAGCCTGCGGTTCACAACGTAAGTGGAAAACAGCATGCGCTCTTGTGTGACTTGCGCCAAGCGAACGGCTCAAGGTTAAAATGAAGGACAATGAAAGCAGAAATCATTGCCGTAGGTTCGGAACTGCTGACCCCGGACAAGATTGACACCAACTCTCTTTTCCTCACCGAAGAACTGAACAAACTAGGCATTGAAATTGTGAGAAAGACGGTTGTCGGCGACGACCGCGCGCTTCTGCTTGAAGCATTCCGCGACGCGGTCGACCGCGTGCCGCTCATCATTTCATCCGGCGGTCTCGGCCCTACGGAAGACGATCTGACCCGGGAAACGGTGGCGGAGTTGCTCGGCCGCAGGCTGGTGCGCAACGACTCGATTGTGCGGGCGATCGAAGCCAGATTCCGGTCTTTTGGCAGGCTCATGCCGGAAACCAACTTGCGCCAGGCGATGGTGCCGGAAGGCAGCGAGCCGCTCGACAATCCGCGCGGAACGGCACCCGGGCTTTGGATTGAAGCGCGCGACAGCATCATCGCGCTGTTGCCGGGTCCGCCGCGCGAATTAAAGCCCATGTTTCGCGAACAGGTGCAGCCGCGATTGCACCGCCGGATCTCGCCGGTGCGCATGTTCCATCGGGAATTACGCATTACCGGACTTGGCGAATCGCATGTCGATCATCTGGCAGGACCTGTTTACACGCGATATCCCGGAGTGCAAACGACAGTTCTGGCTTCTCCGGGCGAAGTGCAAATCCATCTGCGTATGTGGAGCGAAAATGCCGCGCATGCCGAAGCCACGTTTGCGGACATCGAACGAGGACTCGACCTGGCGTTGACGGACCGCATCTTTTCGCGTGACGGCTCGCCCCTGGAGGTAATCGTGGCGCAGGATTTGCTCAAGCAGAACGCTACGATTTCGAGCGCTGAAAGCTGCACGGGAGGACTCTTTGCCGAGCGTCTGACGACGATCGCCGGCAGCTCCGCCTACTTTCTTGGCGGCGTGGTGTGCTATAGCAACGAGATGAAGACTGCGTGGGCGAACGTTCCGCCCGAGCTGATCGCCGCAAAAGGCGCGGTGAGTACGGAAGTCGCGATTGCTCTGGCGGAGGGAATCCGCCGAGGTGTGGGAAGTACGCTGGGAGTCGGCATCACGGGTATCGCCGGTCCCGGCGGCGGGAGCGAAGAAAAACCTGTGGGCACGGTGCACATTGCGCTCGCGAGCGCCTCGGGGGTGCGCGAACGCGCACTTCGTCTGCCGGGGGACCGCGAAATGGTGCGCCTGCAGGCTTCACAAGCCGCGCTGGACATGGTGCGCGTGCATTTCCTGTACAACGGCAAGACGCCCCCGAAGCGGGGATAGGGGATGCGTCTCTTCGTGGCCCTGTCGATTCCCGCGGAAGTGCGTGAAAATCTTTCCTCACTGCTTGCCGCACTTCGACGCGCGGATGCGCAGCCTCGATGGGTCAACCCGAAAAATCTGCATGTCACGCTCAAATTTATCGGCGAAGTTCCTCCCGAAAGTGTAGCTGCGATTGGCGATGCGCTGGTGGCTGTTCGAGCCGCGAGTCAAGTGAACCTGCAATTTCGCGGGATCGGATTCTTCCCCAATGCCCGCCATCCGAGTACCGCGTGGATCGGCGTCGAGTCTTCGCCGAATCTTCGGGCGCTCGCCGCCGAAGTGAATCTCTTGCTGACCCCGCTAGGCATCCCTCGCGAAGAGAAGCCGTTTGTTGCTCACCTTACCATCGCGCGTTTTAGAGAAACGCGCCTATCGCCTGCGTTGAACACGGAAATCGAAAGGTGGAAAGACAGCCGCTTTGGAACGCTCGTGACCACGGAGTTTCACCTCGTCGAAAGCAGGAGAAAGAGTACAGGAGCGGAGTACACTACGCTGCGTTCGTTCCGGTTCGCGCCGGAAGAAACGGAAAGCAAAGAGCCGTGAGTGTCCCCCTCACACCGATACTGCTGTTCCTGGTTTCCTATCTGCTGGGATCGGTCCCCTTCGGGCTGATCCTTACAAAAGTTTTTCTGGGTGCTGATATTCGCAACGCGGGCAGCGGAAACATCGGCGCCACAAACGTTGCACGAGTTGCTGGTCCGCTGTTGGGTGTTCTGACTTTGACGCTTGACGCCGGGAAAGGATGGCTGGCGGTGTGGCTCGCGGACCGCATGACGCATGGGGAAGCGGGCGTCATGGTCATGGCGGGATTCTTTGCGTTGCTCGGGCACTGCTTTCCGGTCTGGCTGAAGTTTGGCGGCGGCAAAGGTGTTGCAACGGCCATGGGAATTTTTGCCGCACTGTGTCCTGAAGCAATGGTCGCTGCGTTGATTCTCTTTGTGCTGGTCGTTTGGTTCTGGCGCTACGTTTCGCTTGGTTCGTTGGCTGCCGCGGCGGCGATTCCCTTGCTTGTTTATTTGCTCTGGGCGCCGCATTTCGCGCCTCCGAATATCGTGACCGCGGGATCACTGGCCATCGCGGCGCTCGTCATCTATCAGCATCGCGGAAATATCGGCAGGCTGGCGCGAGGCGAAGAGCCAAAATTTTCGTTCCGCAGGAAGCCAGACCAAGCGTGAAAAAGATCGCCATTCTCGGCGCTGGCAGTTGGGGAACGGCGCTGGCGATTGTGCTGACGCGCAGCCGCCAGCCGCACGAGATTTCGCTGTGGGCGCACGATCCGGAACTGGCCGAATTTCTACGGCGCGAGCGCGAGAACGCGACCTACCTTCCGGGCCAAAAGCTTCCGGCCGAAGTCGAGGTAACCAAGGACATCGCGGCCGCAATGTCGGGCGCGCAGATCATCGTCGGCGCAGTTCCGGCGGCGTACGCTCGCCAGGTGTACGCGCTTGCAAAGCAGCACTGGCATGCCGAAATGATTGTAGTCAGCGCAACGAAGGGCCTCGAACCGATCTCGCACGCGCGCATGAGTGAGGTGATTCACGATGTCCTGGGCGATGCGGCGGCCGCGCGCGTGGCCGTTTTGTCCGGACCCTCGTTCGCGATGGAAGCGGCCCGCGGCGAGCCGACGGCGGTCGTGGTTGCGGGGCGCCCGGTGCTCGAATTGACGCGCGTCGCCGGGCGGCATTACGCCGATCCGGCCGGCGAAGTTCAAGCCGAATTTGCCGGTCCTGGATTTCGCCTGTATACAAACAACGATGTTCTCGGCGTGGAACTCGCCGGCGCCATGAAGAATGTGATCGCTATCTCGGCGGGGGTCTGCAGCGGTCTGGGCCTTGGCGCGAATTCGCTTGCGGCTCTCGTCACAAGAGGGCTGGCGGAAATGACTCGGCTGGCCACGCGGCTAGGTGCGAAATCGGAAACCATGAGCGGTCTTGCCGGGCTCGGCGACCTGGTGTTGACCTGCAACGGTGCGCTGAGCCGCAATCGCTATGTCGGAATTGAGCTTGCCAAGGGCCGTGAACTCAAGAAAATTCTCTCGGAAATGAGAATGGTGGCGGAAGGAGTTGGCACCACTGCGGCGCTGCTCGATCTCGCGACCGAAGCGAATGTCGAATTGCCTATCACCGAACAGGTAAACGCCATCCTGCACGAAGGAAAATCACCCGCCGACGCCATTCGCGAGGTAATGGAACGCCCGTCAAAGCACGAATAGACCTGTACGAACGGCCGGGTACAGAACCGTCAATACCGAATGGGCACTTCCGGCTTTTCGTTCCGCCGGTTTCGCCGGCACCGTCGATAAAATATATCTTGGAATTATGGTGGAGAACTTCAACGTGATTGTGGCAAAGCTGCGTGCGGGGCGGGTGCGCATTTTGTGGCTTGTTTTGGGAGCCATGCTGCTTGTGAGCGCGCTGCCGCTGCTGCTTTACCACCGCCAGGTATTGAAATTGAGCCAGGACAAACTGGTGGATACCGAGCG
>Ga0070698_100004036_pt1 | contig 16156 bp, 13 predicted proteins | sample KBSK1502metaG_FD_65477 | JGI IMG/M metagenome (GOLD analysis project Ga0070698, IMG submission 65477) | Corn, switchgrass and miscanthus rhizosphere microbial communities from Kellogg Biological Station, Michigan, USA - KBS K1-50-2 metaG | ecosystem: Host-associated > Plants > Roots >...
CTCCGCCACCTCGAAGCACTCGGACGCAAACCCTCAACCATCTCCGACTACGACTCGATCCTGCGCGTCCACCTCAACGCATTCTTCGCCAACCGCTCGCTCGAACGCATCGCCGCACTCGACGTCGAGACCTACATCAACACCAAGACGCGCGCTGGGCTCAACCCAAAAACGATCCGCAACCAGCTCGCGCTACTCCACTCGATCTTCATCTACGCACAACGACACGGCTGGACGAACACCAACCCAGTCGCACTCGTCGAGAAACCCCGACCCGCGAACGACAGGGACATTCGCTTCCTCGACAACACCGAACTTGAGAAGCTCCTCATCGCTGTTCCAGACGACGAACGCGGCCGCACCGAGCGGATTCTCTACCTCACCGCCGCCATGAGCGGACTACGCCGCGGCGAACTACTCGCCCTCCGCTGGCAAGACATCGACTGGCACGCCAACCTCATCCGCGTCCGCCGCAGCTACAGCCGCGGCCACTTCACAACCCCCAAATCACGCCGCAGCAACCGCGCCGTCCCCATGGCCGAACGACTCGCAACCGAACTCAAAACCCACCAGCAGCAAACCCGCTTCCAAGCAGACGACGACCTCGTCTTCCCCCACCCCACCCTCGGCACCGTCCTCGACCCCTCCAAACTCCGCTACCGCTTCACCCAAGCCGTCAAAACAGCGGGCATCCCCCCGCTCCGCTTCCATGACCTCCGCCACACCTTCGGCACCCGCATGGCCGCCGCCGGCGCACCACTCCGCGCCATCCAAGAATGGCTCGGCCACAGCAACTACAAAACAACAGAGATCTACGCCCACTACGCACCCGACCCGACACACGGCGCCACCTGGGCACAACGCGCCTTCCCCGCCAACAACCAAACGCCTTAGCGTCTCTCAACCGCTTCCATGGTAAGGAGGGGGTCGACGGTTCGAGTCCGTCAGAGGGCTCTGCAAAAACCCCGCACACCGGGGTTTTTCATTTCGGGACGATTTGCAGTTCCTCGAACGTGGGGTAGGTATGGAGCCCTTTATGGAGCCTTCAGGTCGAAAACGCGGTCCTGGAGAGCCACGTCACTGACCGCGAAGCGCCTCGAAGCTGCCCCCAACGACGACGTCGCAGGTTCATACCGGGGGCGGGATTTGGACAGACATCAACGACTGCCTACCGTTTCGTCGACGTGCGGCCGCTGCGCTAGCCCGAAAACACCTCTCAGATCGGCCTATCACAACCCTGTTCTGAAGTCACCGCCGTTCTAGCGCCCACGGAATCGCGGCTGCCGCCGCATGCGGCGAGCGCGGCCGTAAGCGTCACCGAGGCAAGGACAAGGAGCGACCGCATGAAGCCGATGATCCATCGCGCCAGCATTTGAGCGCGGCTGGCAGCAGATGAGCGGGCCGGGAGCGCAGCACCCGACCCGCTGCGACTACTGCGGCAGGCCCCAGTCGAGGCGGCCGCCGCCGAGGTCGTCGAGGAACGCGGCCACGGTCACTAGTGCCGCCAGCGCCGTAAGAAGCCGAAGCCAACCGTTGTTCGAGGGCATCGTCGATCACCTCCCTTCTGAGCGTGAGCGTGCCGGCCGCTCCGCAGCTGCCGCGATTTTCACCAGTTAGGCGGGGACTTCTAAACTTGGCGGCAAATGCCGCGCCGCGAACCCAGCCCGGCCGAAAAGAGCCTTGTCGCCGAGGTGAACGCCCGCCTGGGAACCACGTTCACGACCAAGCAGTTCGCGCGCTGGCGCGAGGAGAAGTACCTGCGACCCCTACGCCGCGAGTGGCGTGGCCGGAACGGCTCAGCGTCGGCATGGGACAAGCAGTTGTTCGACGAAGCCGTTGCGCTCGGCGCTGCGAAGGCTGGGCGGACCCCACTCTACGAGGCGGCATTGTCGGTGTTTGTCGCTGGAGGTCCGATCGGAGAGGAAGCGGTGAGGCGCGCCTACTCGGCCGCGCTCGACGTGACAGAGAGATTCCTGCGCGCCGGCTGCGAAGCAGATGATCCGGCCGTGGTTGCGCACACAGTCGCGCCGACGATGGTCAAACGGCTCTTGCGGACGCGCGACGGTACCCGGTGGAAGAAGCGTCTCGCCGCGGTCGGCAAAGAGCCGTTGGAGAGTCTCAAACGGTTGTGCGAGGCGATGGTCGCGGCTGCGCTCGGCGGCCCGCTTCCATCCCGAGCCGCCGTCCAGGATTTCCTCGACGCTTCTGGACTTGCTGCGGCTGAGCGTGAGTCGACCGGCGGCCTCGGTCCTTGGGCTGAGGGTCTTTCGCGCGAGCGCATATCGCATGGCCTACAGAAGTTCAGCCTGCCGGCACTGCGGATGCGGATCGCCGCGACGCCGTTTGACGACCTATGCCGCGCACGCGACTCCGCCAAGCAGCTCGTGTCGCTGATGGCCGTGCTTGCCCCGGTCATCAAGGACACGACTCAGACGCCTGACGCGCTTGGCTTTGCCGAGTTTACGTATCTCGAGATCGACAAACAGCTGCCGCTCATGGTGCCGGCGGTGCTGATCTTCGAGGAGATGGGCCTGGACGTGCAGCGCGTCGTTCGTCTCGCACGTCGGTTCGTGCCGCTGTATCGGGCGCTGAACGTTCTCCTAAGGGCGATGCCGCGCCACCTTCGCCGCTTCATGACGCCGGACGGGATCGCGCGACTCAACGAGCGGTCGCGTCGCGAGCGGGTCGCGTTCATCCGACACTTGAAAAACTCAATCGCCGATCATCCCGAAGCCGCCGCGACGGTCGGCGCGCACAAGTAGCCAGGCCGAGGACGAGCGACGCATCGCGCAAAGCCGTCGCGTGGGGCTCTCCTGGTCCCGCCCACCTGACAGCCCCGCTGGAGCGGCCGATTTCCTCGGTGCCGCGTCGGTGTGAACACGCGCGCGTGCCGTCTTGGAAACGGCTTGGAAACGCGTTGCTACGATCGGGGCGACCTGGTCTCGCTGGGAGACCGGATGAGCCAAAGGGGGCTCTTGTGTCGTCTGTCCAGACGTATGGCTGGGAGACGCTTGCACCGCATCTCGGCGGGCGTCGTCTCGTTGACCGCGCTGAGCATCACCAGCTCAGCGGCAAGGTGCGCACGCACGGTCCGTTCAAGGGTTGGTTCTTCGTGAAGCTGTGGAACCACGACGAAGGCTGGTCCCACCTCGCCTTCGACCCGAAGCACACGCTGCAGGGGCAGGGGTATGGAAGGACCGAACGGGACTCCTACCAGATGCTCCGCGACATCCTTGCCGCGAAAGGCATTGGCGCGGCCCGCGCCGACCTCTCGTAGCGCAAGGCCGGGCGGGCGTCGGCAGCTCGGCTGACGCTCGCCCATACTGCAGTTCGGAAACCGACGAAGGCAGCTGTTGACCAGCGGCGGCGTCGAGCCTAGCCTCGGCGCGAATGGGCGTTCCGGAGCCGCTTCCAGAGCAGCGCGAGTTCATCGAGCGTGACGCTGCCGCGCACGCGCTCCTCGTCGCGGGCCCGGGTACCGGCAAGACTTGGACGCTCGAGCGGAGGGCGGAGTTCCTGGTCGATGAGCGCCACGTGGACCCCGAGAGGATCGCGTTGCTGACTCTGACACGGTCGCTCGCGCGAAGCCTTGGCGAGCGCATCCCCTTCGGTCGCGCGCAGACGCTGCACTCCTTTGCGCTCTCGCAGCTGAACCGGCTGGGCGATGCTTGGGACAGACGCGTTGCCGACCCGTGGGAGGTCGAGAACCTCGTCCGCACCGATCTGAAGCTCGGCTTCAGGCACGAGTACGGCCGCTCAATCCCGCTCCGGCACATCGACCGCTACCTCTCCGAACTCGGGACGGCGTTTCGCAACAACCAGGACGAGCCGACGGAGATGTCGGTCGAGCAGCGCCAGATCCACCAAGTGTTCCTACAGCAGCGCGAGCTGTTCCGGTACCGGCTGATGGACGAGCTGGCCTACGACCTTGTCCGGTTGCTCGAGCAGGGGGCAGATCTCGACGAGCCGCCGACGCATGTACTCGCAGACGAGTATCAGGACTTGACCGCGGGCGAGTTGCGGCTATTGCAGCTGTTGAACGCGAGCTTTGGGACCGTGATCGACGCCTGTGGCGATGACCGTCAGTCGATCTTTGGCTTCCGCGCTGCCGACCCCCTTGCCCTGCACCGCTTCCCGGACGTCTACCACGTCGACCATCCGGATTACCTGTGGCGCTCGTCACGCTGCCCGCAGCGCGTCTGCGACCTCGCGAATCGACTCGCTGAGACCTTGCCGGCTCTGCCCGGGCTTGAGCGGCCGGCGTTGCAGCCGTGGGAGGGAAGAGAGGACGAGGGCGTCGCCGAGGTGATCGCCGCGTCGAGTCCGATCACCGAAGCGCGTTGGGTCGTCCGTCGCTGCCGCGATTTCATCGACGGCGGCCACCAGCCGAACGAGCTGATGGTCGTCGTATCGGCGTACTTCGACGACGTCTTCCGCTATCTGACGCAAGCTGCCGGCGAGCTTGATGGATCGCCGTTCAGCTTCTACGACCCGCGCCAAAGTGACCCACTTGCAGATGATCTTGGCGTGCGCCTTTTGAGCGCCGGTGCACGCTTGCTCGTCAGCGCTGACGACCAGATGGCCTGGCGGACGCTTGTGTGGGCGGTGCGTGGCCTCGGCGACAGGCGTCTAACGCGGTTGCTGACGGCCGGTGAAGCGACATTCATTGCGAACCTGCGGCGCGTTGCGGAAAGCGACGCCGCCTGCAGGCGCGCCGTAGACGCTGGCGATGCGGTGATCGAGCAGCTCGGACGTCAGGAGGAGGTCGAGCCCGGCGCGATCGTAGACATCCTCGTCGACCGGTTGGGGTGCGGGCCAGTCGATCGCACCGGGGTCGACGCGGTGCGCGGCGAAACGGCGGCGGCACCGCCGCGGGAATGGCTGCAGCAGGTCTTCGGCGTCAGCGAGCCAACGCAGGCCAAGCCCGACGAGGTGCCGGATGCGATCCCGGTGTACACGATCTTCGGTGCAAAGGGGCTGCAGGCGCCGGTCGTCTTACTGGTGAACGCGATCGAACAAAGCTTCGCTGGCCGCGGCGCGCTTGAGGATGGCATCCGCCGCGCGTACGTCGGTGTCACGCGAGCCCGCGACCACCTTCTGATCTCGGCACCGCTCTATCTGCGCGGTTCGTCGCTCGAGCACACAGTTGGCACGCGCGCCGGCGGACTTGCGCAGATCATCGTCGAGGCAGCTGACCACGCCGGGATCGATGTCGAGACGATCCGGCCCGCGGATCTGTAGCGACGGCCGGAGCGAGAAGAGCGGGGACACCGCTGACAGCGATCGCGGCTTGGGATACGGAAGCTTCTGAGCGCCGCGGACGGGGCCCGCCGCTCCGGTAGCGGTACGCCCACAGCGGATCGCCGCCGCATGCACGGCGGCTCAGTTGGAAGACCTGTCCCTGTTGCACCGTTTCGGGGTCACTCCTTTCGAGTCGACCCGTCCGATCCAATCCTGGCTATACCCGGCGCTGGATGGAGCCTTCACGACGAAGCGGCCCTCGTGGAGGGCCGCTTCGCTTTCGGATATTCAAGGCTCCTCGAGCCGGGATGGCCGTTCGTGCGCTTCGCCGGTTAAGCGCAGTCTGACGGCGCATCGACGCTCGTGGCGACTGCGCCGCCGATCGGGACGTTGGTGTAGGTGGCGATGATGTCGACCGGCGTGTTGCCGACGTTCCTGCCGATGTGGACGTCGTTCGGCGCCTCGGCGAATCCCTCGCCGGCGTGGTAGACCTTCGTCTCGCAGCCGTCGGCGCGGGTGAGCGCGAAGGTGCCCGACTTGACGAGCACGAAGGCGGACCCGAAGTGGGTGTGCCAGCCGGTGGCGCCGCCGACCGCGATCGTCACCTCCTGCGTGACGATGTCGGCTCGGTTCTTGACGAACATCTTGACGTCGGGCGAATCGAGGTGGAACGGATCGACCGTCGCCCGACCGAGCTCCGTCCGCGTGATGCCGGTGCCCGGCGTCGCGGTGGCGACGCTCACGGCCAGCAGGGCGGCGCCGAGAGCTAGGAAGAAAACACGTCTCATCTCTTCTCCTTTCCGGACGAGATCGCCTCGACCACGCGAAGCGGTTCGAGCGCCGCACGCTCAGCAACGAGCGCGGCCGCGCAGCTCGACGGGGCCTCGAAAGTGAAGAAGCAGAGCTCGTCCTCGGGGACGTGGATCGATCGCTCAAACCAGACGCGCGTCCCCTCCCGCGTCATCTGCTGGGCGGCCGAGCGCGCCCGCCGCTCGCGCGCCTGACGCTCACCGGCGGCGCCCCGGGCGAGAAACGTCTCGACGAGATAGCTCGGCACCCGACCGACGCTAGGCGGCCGGGCTCAGCTTGAAATCGTGAGTCCCCCTGAACTTTGCTCGGCCGCCTCGGAGTCCGGCCGGTACACGCGCGCGAGCTCGGCGCGCGAGCGCACGCCAAGCTTGGCGTACACGTGGGAGAGGTGCGTCTCCACCGTCCGCTCGCCGAGAAAGAGCGCGGCGGCGACTTCTCGATTTGTCCGCCCCTCAGCGACGAGCGCCGCGACACGCCGCTCGGCGGCGGTCAATCCTTGCTCGCGGCGGCGCCCACCGATCCGGCCGAGCTCGGCTCGCGCTTTCTCGGCCCACGTCGCCGCCCCGAGCCGTTCGAATCCTTCGAGCGCGGCGGCGATCGCCTCACGCGCGGCGCGTTTCTGCCGCTCGCGACGGCGGACGACGCCGAGCGCGAGCAGCGCACGGGCGCGCCCGAAGGAATCGGCTGCCTGCTCGTGCCGCTCGACAGCGTCTTCGAAGAGCGCAGCCGCCTCGGCGACGTCGCCGCGGGCGGCGGCGACGAGGCCGCGGCAGCGCGTGGTGCTCGCGAGCGTTCGGTCGTCACCGGCTCGTCTCTCGGTCTCCCACGATTCGAGAACGCGCACCGCTTCGTCGACGCGCTCGAGCGCCAGGAGCGCCTCGATCTGATCGACGACCCACCAGCGGCGACCTGCGTCACGCCAGCCGAGCCTCGTCGTCACCGCCTCGGCCTCGGCGAACCATCGCAGCGCGGTCTGCGGGTCGCCGCTCTGCATTGCGACGAAGCCGAGCGTCCCGACGTGCACCGGCGTGTGCCGCCCGAATTGCTCCTCGCCGAGCTTCAGCGACCGCTCCGAGTGTGCGCGCGCGAGCTCGAGCCGGCCGCGGTGTGCGGCGACGACGGCGATCGGCAGGTGTGCCCCCGGCACCTCGAGTCCGTACTGCGTTCTCAGGTCGTAGGAACGCTCCGCGTACTCGGCCGCGAGCTCCCATCGGCCGGCCCACAACTCGAGCCACGCGAGGCGATACAGCGCCTCGGCCGCCGACAGATCGTCGCGCTCGTGGGCTTCCTCGTACACGCGCTCGAGCAACGCGCGCGCGAGGTCGTTGTTGTCCATGGTCTCCACCAGCGATAACCGCGCTTTGCGCAACAGGCGCCTGTCGCCAGTAGCGAGTGCGATCTCGTGTGCCCGCTCCGCGTACGCCGTCACCTCTGGATCGCCGACATACGAGCCGAGAAACGTCATCATCTCGAGCGCATCCACCCGCAGCGCGTCGTCGTCGACCTCATCGGCCAGCTCGAGCGACGCACACGCGTGCTCGAGCGCGACGTCGAATCCCTTCGCGAAGCGCGTGGAAAACGCCAGCTGGCATTGGATGGCCGCCTGCAGCGCCGGGCGCGACGTCGCCTCGAGCAACGCTTCCTCGAGCAGCGCAACGGCGCGGCCGAGGCCCTCGAGCTCGGCGAGGAGGAGCAGCACATCGGCACGCGACGCGCCGAGCCGGCTCTGCGCAAGCAAGTCGATGGCGATCGTCCGGGCGCGCGTCCACTCCCCGGAGGCGCGGTGGGCGCGAGCTGCAGCCAGCGCGCGGCGGTGGCGCTCGCCGACCTCGCGCGAGGGCGTTAGCCGCAGCGCCGCCTCAGCCAGCTCCGCCGCGCTCGCCGACGCGCCGCGAGCGGCGGCGATCGCCGACGCATCATCCAACGCGGCGGCGACGGCTGGGTCAGGCTCGTCCGTCGCGAGGGCAAGATGACGGGCGCGCATCACTGGATCCCGGACGATCGCGGCAACGCGTTCGTGGACGCCCCGGCGCTCCGCCCCGAGATCGTTGTAAAGCACCGACGAGAGCAACGGGTGCGTGAACCGAATCGCGCCGCTCTCGCGCTCGACGATGTGTGCTTCAACTGCGGGGTCGAGAGAGCGCGGCTCCACACCGGCGCGCTCGAGCAGCGACTCCGACGGCGCTCCCAGCGCCGCCGCGAGCGCGAGCGCGTCGCGCGTGGTCGTAGGGAGGCCGGCGAGACGCGTGCGGACGAGCTCTTCCAACGACTCCGGAACCGGCAGCGGCTCGAGCGGGTCGACGTCCTCGCCGAGCACGCGGGCGAGCTCCAGCGCGAAGAACGGATTGCCGCCCGAGCGCTCGTGGATGCGCAGCAGCGTCTGACGCGCGAACGGCCTGCCGAGGCGATCGTGGAGGAGCCTGTGCAGCGCACCGACGCTGAGCGGGCCCACGCGCAGCCGTTCAACGTCGACCGACTGCTCGAGCTCGGACGGCTCCAGCCGGCGGGCAAACACGAGCCGGACGGGGCCGTTGAGGCGTCGCAGCGCGAAAGCGAGCGTGCTCGCCGACGAGGCATCGAGCCACTGGACGTCGTCGATCGCAACAACGACCGGCTTCCGCTTGCTCAGGAGATTGAGCACATCGTGTACGGCCACGGCGAGCGCGCGATCGTCGGTGGCGTCGCCCGCGGCGTCGTCGCGCAGAAGCGCGACCTCCAACGCTCGCCGCCTCGGCGGGGACAGCTCGCCGATCACATGGTCGAGGACACCGTCGAAGAGATCGCCGAGCCCAACGTGCGCCAGTCCGCGCTCGGCCTCCGCAGGAGACGCGACGAGAACGACAAACCCGCGTTCGCGTGCCGTCGTGACCGCCGCAAGCCATAGCGTCGATTTCCCGATCCCGGGCTCCCCTTCGAGCACGAGGCCGGCCGGGGACTCGACGGAACCGTCCAGGAACGCGTAGATCTCGCCGAGCTCCGAGTCACGTCCGACGATCTGGTCAGTCATTGCCCCTTCCAGGATCCTGACAGGCTCTGGGCCCTTACTACTCGGCGCGGCGTTTGCGGCCTAGGCTTTCGCCTTCGGTACTCGCCTGAAGCTGATTGCCGCACTGCGCGGAACTAAAACCGGATCTCGATGCCGCGGTGTTTAAAGTCCGGGATCGAGCCCCGTCGCTCCCGCTTTTGACGCGTCTTCCCGCGGCGACGAGCCGATTCGTGGGCTGGCCGGACGTAACGCAGGAGCGATCCCCCTTACGGCAGACCATCGTTCCGCCGCGGGAAGTCGGGAAGCGCCACGACCTTCGACTTCGCGACTGCTCCCTTTCGATCCCGACCCTCGACGATCAGCCGAGCCGCCGTGCGATCGATCATCTTGTTCGCCATCGTGCTCTCCTTTCCGGGTGGGTGGAAGATGGCAAGTACATTCTCCCAGGCTCGTTGTCAGAAGTGAATACGTTCCACTATCAAGAAGCCATCACTTGCGAGTCACGGCCCGAAAGCTCACGATCCCCCGGTCAAGTTCCTCTTAGGGTCCCGACGGCTCGGGAGCTCGTGCACTAGCTCAGCCGTCGAGACCTATGGTCCTGCTAGAGGCTTGATGTGAAACTAGGCGAGCTGGAAACTAGGCGAGCTGAGGTGCCGTCTGCAGTAGCTCGCTTCGCGCCGAGCCTTGGACGACGTGTTCGGCGCTGCTTCGGACTAGCTGCATCGCCTCTGCGTCGGACTGGAATGCGTCGCCCTCCTTCTCGAAGGTGGCGAGATCGGGATATTCGGTTTCAGCGATGAACTCGTTGGCCGCCCCGACAGCGGGAGTCCAAAACGTGGACTCCGCCCACCCGCGGGCTCGCGCGATCTCGTTCAGCTGCTCTGCGATCTTGAGGTATTCGGCGAAGTGGCCGTAGCGGACCTCCACGGAGAAGCGAGCGCGGTACATCGTTCCCCTCCTTACGAGACAGTAAGTCGACGATGCTACTTCACCTCGATTCGGGGAAAGTCACAGTCCGGCGACTTTCACATCAACCCTCTAGTCGGGGAATCGCGCCTTCGAGACGAGCTTTCCGCGTCTGAAGCAGAACTCGAACGGCCGAACGCCTGTCAGTAGCCCTCCGTCGTACCAGCACACCTCGCGGTGGGGACGGCGGTTCGGTCGGCTGCTCGGCATGTTCCAGTGGCCGGTCGGAGATCCGAGATGGAACTGATGCTCGCCGGATGCCTCGTCTGCGGCACCGTGCTCGACTCGCCGCGCAAGTTCTACTGCGGCCCGCCTTGCTCGATGCGGGCGTATCGGTGCCGCAAAGGGGGCGTCCGTGTAGACGCTTACCCTCGAGGGAGGCGTGGTCGCGTGCCGCTCGGTGCGGCGACAAGCCGCGACCGCGCCGCGGCGCTCCTGATCGAGCGGCCCCGGTAGCGCGACCGCGCGGCCTGCGTCCTCCTTCGTCGTCTTCGCGCGTGCGGCGTTCGGCGTGAACGGGTTCGAGGCGAGCGCGAGGATCGGTCGAGTCCGGTCATCAGAGTGTGAGAACGGCCTCCCGGACAACAGGGAGGCCGTTCAGAAGTGGCGCTTACGGCTAGTCGTTCAGCAGCCGAAGCATTGGTCCGGCGAGTTGTCGGCGATGACGCTGTTCCTAAAGGTCAGCGGCTCGTTCTCGAGGTAAAGGCCGCCACCGTGGAGGATCAAGCCGGTTCCCGTCAGGGCGTTGCCTGTGAGTCTGCTGTTCTGGAGAACGAGCGGCCCGCCGGGTGCGCCGTTGGGTCCGTCCGGGAAGGCGGCGTCGAACACGCCGCCACCGCGAACGGTCCCGCTCGCCCCACTCGCATCGACGGTGTTGCCGCTGACCGTCGTGTTGCGCAATGTCGCCCCGACAGCGGCGTCGACTCCCCCGCCCCTGGCGGCAACCTCGCCCACTGGGCTGGAGACATGCACATGGTTATCGGCGACGAGGCTGTTGGTGATCGTCCCGCCGTCGAAGTGCGTCCCGCCGCCCTCACCGCTCGCGCTGCCGGCTGCCGAGTTGGCATCGATGCTATTGCCGGTCAGGCGGATATTGGTGAACGTGCCGCTGAACTCACCACCGCCCGCCGACGCGTCGGCGTGCCCAGACGACCCGGCGCTCGAGGAGACGTGGTTGTCAGCGATGACGTCGTTGCTGGCGGTGATGTCGATGTCCGTGTGCAGGCCACCAGAGAACGCAGTGGCATCACCCAACGAGTTCGTCTCACGCGCGGCGTTCCGGGAGATCGTCGTGTTGCTGATCGCCGCCGCTGGCACGCCGCCAGTGACGTGCATCCCAGCCGCGAGCGCGGCCGTCCCACCTGGGATGTCGCTCGGCATCGACGCCGCGAGCGTGGCGCTGTTGTCCGTCACGGAGCTGTTGCTCATGGTCAGGGTGCCGCCGTTAGCGAGGATCCCGCCCGTCTCGGCGAAGCGGCCGTTCGGTGCCGACGCGATCGACTGGTTGCCTCTGACGGTTACGCCATCGAGGGTCAGGCCGCCCGCCTCGCTGTCGATGCCGGCATTGTCGGCATCGCTTGCGACCGGGCCGCCGGACTGGTTGTCGCTGACGGTCGTGTTCGTCAGCGTCATCGGGCCGAAGCTGCTGATCCCGCCGCCGGCCGCCAGCGCGAACGGGAGATCGCCGCCGATGCACGTGATGGTGATGTCAGCCGGACAGGGAAGGCCGGAGTCGATCGCCGTTAACGGCGCCACACGGTTGCCGGTGATGACGCTGTTCGTGATCGTGACCGTGGCGCCGCCGTGAAAGTCGGTGGCCGGCGGAACCTCGATCCCGCCGCCGAGCGCGATCACGTTGTCGCCCACGAACGCCGCCGCGAAGCTGGAGTGAGTCACCCCACCGGTGATCGTCACGCCACTAATGGAAACGGTCGGCTCGCTGGCGGCACCGAAGGTGCCGATCGTGATCACCGGGCCGCCGCCGCTGATGATCGTTTGACCGGCGCCCGCGCCCACCAGCGTGAGGCTCTTGTCGATCGTGAAGCCGCCGTTATAGGTTCCTGCCGCGACCTGGATCGTGTCGCCTGGACTCGCCGCTGCGATCGCAGGCGCGATCTGCTTGAACGCGCACCCGCTCGGGCAGACGGTCAACACCGTCGCCGAAGCTTGTCCCGCGCCGACCGCCGCGACTACCGCAGCCGCCAGCAGCCCGGCGAAAAGCAGTCTCCTCATTTTCCGCTCTCCCTCTCCCCCCAGGTTGGTCGCAGACAGCCACAGGGCGCGCCAGCCGGGCCGTCGCGGCAGATGCTACGACCCGTTCTTCTTCGCGTCCAGCGTCACCGCGTTCGGCTCGCCACCTGGCCCCGGCTGCTTCCGCCGTTGCTCGTCCATCATCTGACGCATCCGGCGCTCGGCCTTCTGCTGCCCTTTCCAGCGGTGATGCCGGAGCGACAGCCAGATCCCGATCGGTGTGAAGGGCGGCACCCACCAGATGATCCGCCAGAGCCACTTGGCGAAGCTCCACCCGCTGGCTGTCCGTACTCCTCGTGCCACACGCGAAGGCTACGAGCCCCCTTGCCAGGGGGTCAAGCGCGCCGAGCTGGCCTCAACACACACCGCAGAGCTCCGAGGAGACGAGATCCGGAGCTCTTTGAAGGAGGTGCTTCGTCGGGGAATCACCCCGAATGGGTCGGGACATATCCCGTCCGACGTACGGATCCTAACTTGATAAATCAAGTCAACGTTTGCAGTCCTGACGTGCTTATGTTGTCCAGATGGAAGACGTCATCAAACCTCGCGGATTCGAGGGCGGTCGAAAGTCGATCGAACAGCTCCTCGACGTCGTCCTACAGCGACTCGCAAGCTCCGAGGTAGGGATCACCGCCAGGCGGGAGCCGGGAAACGACCCCGGTGTCCTGAGCTTGAAGCCCGACGAGCTCGTCGTCGGTGGTCCCGCCCTTCTCCGAATAGCTCGACCTAGCTGAGAGGACCTGGAAACCGGAGCAATAAGTTCACAGCGAGGACCGCGCGAATGCTCGGCGCTCCATGGGATGCCCAAAATGGTAAGGAGGGGGTCGACACGACGAGCTGGTCTCCGTGTCCTCTGACCTCAGCGAGCGCTCCACGCAAACGCTCGGCCAGCGACTGGCCATCGGCGCCTGCGAACTCGGCCGACAGCAGCGCCGAATCAACAAGCCGCCGGGGCTCGCTTCCGGCAAGGTTCCGGCCGATGTCCGTGGCCAGCCAGTCAGCCCCGAGGACGCCGGGATCGGCGACGAACATCCCCTTGGGAGTCCAGTGGGGTTGGATCCTCCCGACCAGCTCGGCGACGACAAACGAGACGTCGCCCGCCCCCGAACCGAGGTCGAGGACTCGCATGCCTGCCCGGAGACCTGCTCCGTTTAGAAGCGTGTGCGTCGCTGGCGCGAGCGCGCTCCCCTGGATATCCAGGCGCTCGAGCTCATCGGCCTCGTGGCCGAGCTGATACTCAGTGTCCGCGGCACCCGTTCGTCCCCTCTCCACGAGGGCGATTCTTTCAGCGGCGCTCGGCTCACGTCAGGTGCGCGTCCTACGCGAGCGAAAGCGCCTGAGCGGGTGCGGACACTCGGTTCTGCGCAATGTCTGGTTCCGCCCATAACTGACATTGCGTAAACCCGGAATCTGCTGGGCGCCCGGTTTGCAAATGTCTGGTTCCGGCCACTCAAAGCCGCGCGCGGACTTCAGCCTTACCGTAGATCGGCTCGAGGCCCGCCATGAGAGCGGTGATGCGTCGTGCGGCGGGTTCGCCGGGGTTTGCAACGATGATCCCGGCTCCTTGAAGTGTCGAGGCGTTTCCGGCCGACCACCGCACTTCGATGTTCAGGCCGTGCCCGACGGATCGCCAGGTATCGGTGATGGCGGCCGGCGTGTTGCGCGCGAACAACGGGTACCAGGCCTCGACGAGCGCGCCTTCGCGCGACGCGTGGAGGACGAAGTCCCGTGCGGACCGCGCATCTTCGGAGCCGCTGTGGAGATCGAATGGATCGACGAGTACGAAGCCGTCGGGTGCAACTGCTCTGTCGACTCTTGCTCGGCCGGGCGCGGAAATGAGCGACCTGAACACGGAGCCAGCTGGCAGGGCAGCCCGTAGCCGTTTCTGGTCCGCCCTGTTGATCTCGCCGCAGAACCACGCCTCGACGCTCAGATCGGAGGCGAGCGCGATTCCAACCGACCCCGGGTAGACCGGTCGCGACGAGAGACCAGCCCGTCGCCAGAACATCCCAGAGCCGCGATCCTTCTGGAGGATCTTCGTATAGCGGGCGTTCTTGACGTCCCGGCCGAGCACGCCGCTGACCGCGAGCTTCATGAAGTCATCGGCCCACGCCGCTCGCGGCTGCCGATCGGCGTCCGCGAAGGTGTAGCCCGGTCGGCTGAGGTCGTTCCAGGGCCGGCCCGAGTGCGTGTCGATGTAGGTCGTGATTCGGCGCCGCTCGACATGCAGCAGCTCTGCCAGCACGAGATGCTTCACTACGTCACCCGGATCCGCAGCGTACGGGTTCACGGGCGCACATTCGCACAAGCGCGTAACTCTTCCGAAAGGCTCAGGCCAGGCTGACGGCTTCGCCGTTCAGCAGGACGTGGTTTGCGCAGTGTCTGGTTCCGCCCGCTTAAAGCTCCTGGAGCCCTCGGCGGCGCCGGAGTCCCGGACCGAAGTTGCAGCGACTCGACCGGGGAGGGAAACTCACACCGCTGTGGCAACGAAGGCTGCCCCTGCGCTGGTGATGCGTTCCGGAACGGTCGAGGACGCGGATGCCTGCGGACGGATCTGCTACGAGGCGTTTGCAACTCTCGCGACGGGTCATGGTTTCCCGCCGGATTTCCCGTCGCCAGAGGTAGCGATCGACGTTCTGTCCGGGTTGCTGTCTCATCCCGGGTTCTACTCGGTCGTCGCCGAGGGCAATGGACGAATCGTTGGCAGCAACTTCCTTGATGAACGCTGTGGCATAGCCGGGGTCGGTCCGATCACCGTCGACCCCACCGCACAGAACGCCGGCGTCGGACGACAGTTGATGCTCGCGGTACTCGAGCGCGCGAAAGAGCGCGCCTTTCCCGGCGTCCGTCTGCTGCAGGCCTCCTACCACACGCGGTCGCTCAGCCTGTACGCGAAGCTCGGGTTCAATGTACGCGAGGCAGTCGCGACGCTTCAGGGCGTCCCGGTCGCCGTCAGCGTACCCGGCTACTCGGTTCGCATTGCGACCGAGGAGGATCTCGGCGCATGCGACCGAGTGTGCTTTCTAGTCCATGGCCACTACCGGAGCGGCGAAGTCCGCGACGCCGTTCGCCAGGGTCAGGCCAGGGTCGTCGAGCACGACGGGAGGATCACCGGGTACACAACGGGGATCGCATTCTTCGCGCACACGGTCGGGGAGACGAACGAGGACATCAAGGCGCTGATCGGAACTGCGAGCGAGTTCGGGGGCCCAGGCCTCCTCCTACCCGTGCGAAACGCGGAACTCTTTCGTTGGTGCCTCGAACACGGATTGCAGGTCGTTCAAGTCATGACGCTAATGACGATCGGCCTCTACAACGAACCGACTGGGGCTTACCTGCCGTCGATTCTCTTCTGAGGGGTTGTGGCACCGCGGCACCTCGGGTTATCGAACCTCGATGTGGTGTCCTTCCGGGTGGAAGCCCCGTCACTCCCGCTCAACTGACCTCCCGACACACCGCACGATGAACCTGCAAACGTGCGCCCGAACTTGGGACCAGCCGTGCGCTCTGACGGTGACCGAGTTGCACGTGCTTCACCTGCGCGAATGACGCGCTGTGTCGCGCCGCAGCGCGCTTCTTCTCGTTATCCGGGAGGCGATCCCGTTCCGGTCGCATACCTCATGCGACGTACGACGTACAGCTTGGGGCGGAGGGTGACATCTTCGCCGCCGCCCCGGGCGGCCCCGATCGCATCGGGGTCGTCGTTGCGGCGCCGACTTGATGCACTGTGGACGGTTGCCGACAACGAAACGATCTTCATCGCCGCCGGAGACTACTGACCCCCAGGGCCTCCTCTACGTCGGCGGTGCGCTGGCGGCGCCATCGGTATGTCGTGAGAATCGTGCGCGATGGCCGAGCTGCAGCCCGCCGGAACGGTGACCTTGGTGTTCACGGACATCGCTG
>Ga0070698_100004037_pt1 | contig 16145 bp, 11 predicted proteins | sample KBSK1502metaG_FD_65477 | JGI IMG/M metagenome (GOLD analysis project Ga0070698, IMG submission 65477) | Corn, switchgrass and miscanthus rhizosphere microbial communities from Kellogg Biological Station, Michigan, USA - KBS K1-50-2 metaG | ecosystem: Host-associated > Plants > Roots >...
CTTCCAGGTCGTCTCCTCGTCGTGAACCAGCCGCATCTGGCCACCGTTCCTGGCCTGCATCTCCCAGAATCCGCCGCTGCCCCAGACATGATCACGATTGGAGATCAGGATCAGCCGCTTGCCGTCGGGAGACCAGCTGGGGGACAGATAGTGATCGAACCGGCTGTAGTAGTAGCGGGGAAGCTGGCTGTCCCGGTCTTCGGTGATGCGGGTAACGTTGCCGAGCCGACCAGTGGAAAACTCGCCAACGTACACGTGCCAACGGCCTTCATAAGCGGTACTGACAAACGCGATATGGGATCCATCCGGCGACCAGCGCGGCTCGAGATTCACCGCGCCGTCGGCCAGGAGCGGCTGGCTTTCTTTGGTCTCCAGGTTCAGTAGCCGGAGTTCGACGGCGTCGTTACGATACGAGGAGAAGACGATCCAGCGTCCATCCGGCGACCAGTCCGGCTGATAGTCGTACCCTCCGCCCGACGTGAGCTGCCACGCCTCGTTGGTCCCCAACTTCTGCCGCCACAGCGAGCCCTGCATCGAATAGATGACTTCCGTCCCATCCGGCGACCAGGTCACCCAGCCCGGGCCCGACGTGGCCTGGGGCAGGTACATCTCGCGGTAGTAATAGTTGTGGGGGACTTTGATCTGCTTGAGGACTGGCTCCCGTTGTCCGAAGGCGGGAGAGGAGACAACGAGGCCGCAGAGGACTGCCAACAGCCAACGCGGAGCCGCCGAGATCGCTGAGCTTTCGCTGAGACTTGTCAATGTTGTTTCTTCTTATGAAGTTGTTCTCAGCGAAGTATCGGCGTGCTCTGTGTCTCTGCGTTGGATGTGGCAAGGCTCGGGTATCGGGATCCAGCTCGACAACCCAATCCTATTTCAAGTACAGCTGCTTCGGATCCAGCTTCTCCCGCAACAGACTCAGCTCCTCCCCTGAAGGCTGTTCCACGCTTCCCAATGCTGGGCGCGCCCTGAGCTCCCACCCGATCCCGTCCTGGACATCCTTGGTCGTCACCCCGGGATAGAGCGCGGTAAGCACCAGCTCTCCGGTTGCCTCATCAGCCTCGAGGATCCCCTTGTCGGTGATCACCTTGATTGGCCCCGCGCCCGGCATCCCCAGATCGCGCCGAGTCTTGCCGTCCCGGTATCGGTGTCCCGGGCTGGTCACGAAGTCGACCTGTTCCGGGAAGGCCCGCCGGTCGAGCCGGCTGATGACCAACGTCCGCACCGCGTGGACCGCGATTTCCGCTGCCCCGCCGCTGCCAGGAAGGCGGACCTTCGGCTTCTCGTATGAGCCCACCACCGTCGTGTTGATATTGCCGTACTTGTCGATCTGAGCCCCACCCAGGAACCCGACCTCGATGCGTCCCCCTTGCAGGAAACACTGAAAGACGTCCGCCATGCTGCACACCATGAGCGACCCGGTGACCAGGGCAGGGTCCCCGATGGATACCGGGACCCGCTCGGGAACGGCCCCAACCGCACCCGACTCGTAGATCAGGACCAGGTTGGGTGCGTGGGTTGCCCGGGCCAGGTTGCACGCGAGGTTGGGCAGGCCGATGCCGACGAATACCACCTCGCCGTCCCGCAGCTCGCGCGCGGCTACGGCAGTCATCATTTCTGACGGGGTGTAGCCGGCGACCTGTCGCCCTGCCGTCTGGCCGCCCTCAGTAACCATAGTTGACCCCCGCACTCATCAACTCCTTGGCCGCCAGTCGCTGGGCCAACCCAGGCTGCTTCGCCATGTATGCCTTCCGGTCCGGCACTCCGCGCACGAACTCGTCGAGGTACGCCTCGAGCTTGGCCGGGTCGCGCGAGATCGCCTCCCACGCCACGTAGAAATCATTGTCCCGGTCGTAGTAGCCCTGGGAATACGACGGATGTGCGCCCCACGGCTCATGGACCACGGCATCCACGATGAGTCCGGGGATCAGGGTTCGGTTGGGATCGCTCCGGATTACCGATTCGTCCACGATCTCTTCGGCCACGACGATCACCCGCTTGGAAGCAAAGGCCGCCTCTTTCTGTACTCCCAGCAATCCCCAAATCTGCGTATTGCCCTGGGCGTCCGCGCGCTGGGCGTGGATGACGGTCACGTCGGGATTGAGGGCCGGAACTGTAGCCAGCATCTCGCCAGTGTAGGGACACTTAACAGTCCGGATCAGCGGATTCGCCTTCGCGAGGTCGGTTCCCATGTAATTCCGCATGGTCCAGAACGGGAGCCTTGCCGCGCCGGCACTCATCCGCGCCACCATTCCGAAGTGGGAGTACTCCTCGATCTCGAGCGGCGGACCCTTGCCTTCCACCGCGCGGCGGAATGCGTGGAGCGAGCCCGCGCCCGGATTCCCCGCCCAGCTGAAGACCAGCTTCCGCGCCACGCCGGCCGCGATCATCTGGTCGTAGATCAGGTCCGGGGTGAGGCGGCAGATGGTGAGATCCCGCCGTCCCTGGCGGATGATCTCGTGGCCGGCGGCAAAGCAAATGAGATGGGTGAATCCTTCGATGACCACGGTGTCACCGTCATGCACATGTGCCGCGACGGCCTCTTTCATCGAGACGACTTTGGAGCCGATCGCCTTGTGATTTGTCACTTGTCACCTGTCACTAGGTCGGCGGCTTCGATCTCGGCGATCAGCCGTTCGCAGGCACCGACCAGGTGAGCGTCAAGCAGGGCAACGGCCCGGTCCGCGTCGCGCGCGGTGAGCGCGGAAAGCAGCGCGCGGTGCTCCCGCTCGAAGTTGTCGCGATACTTGAGCATCAGGCTATAGGAAAGCCAGTATCGGTCCACCCGGCGCAGCAACTCGGTGATGAGTTCCTGGAAGCGAGGCCGGTCGTCCAGATGATAGACCAGGGAGTGGAATTCCATGTCGAGCGCTCCCCAGGTCGCGCCGTCATCGGTCTGCTCGGCAAGGTCCAGAAGCGAAGCGGCCCGCACCAGGTTCTCGGTCGTGAGATTGGGAACCGCCCGGCGGATCGCGCCGGTCTCCAGCATCGCCCGGATTTCGTAGATCTCCCGAATCTCGGCGGACGATAGCGCGCTCACCATGGCGCCACGATTGGCCTGGTAAGTCACCAGGCCTTCCGACTCCAGCTGGCGCAAAGCCTCTCGAACCGGGATGTGGCTGACCTGGAGATTGGCGGCGATTTCCGCCTGGGGCAGCGGCTGGTTGGCCTTGAGCTGGCCGGAGGTGATAGCCTCTCTAAGTACTGCGGCGACAACCTCATGCGTCGCCTTGCGGCCGGGCCGTTTTACCCGGCCCAGCACCTGGTCGATCCTCAAGGACTGAGCTCCCAAAGCTGGACTCCTGTAGGCTCTTGCGAGAAGAATATATTATATATTATCTTCTTGCCAAGTCAACAACCCGGGTCCTACCATGAATGCTCCGGCAGCTGTCGAGACCACCAACCAGCCATTTCAGTATCCGCTGACTCGCGAGTTTGTCGAGCCGGACTGGACGCGGCTGCCCGGCTACAAAGGCGTCTCGAAGGAAGACTGGGAAAGCGCGCTCTGGCAGCGCAAGCACACCGTCAAGAACCTGAAGGAGTTCCAGGCGGTACTGGGGCATCTCCTGCCGGACACCCTGCTCGCCAGTATCGCGCGGGATCACGAAGAGCGGGCGACGATGTCGATGCTGCTCCCGCCCCAGATGATCAACACCATGAATACCGAGAACCTGTGGGAAGATCCGGTTCGCCGGTACATGGCCCCCGCGTTTGACGATCGTCGCACCGACTGGCCCAATCATCCGATGGCCTCCCGCGACAGCCTGCACGAAGCCGAGATGTGGAAGGTGGAAGGACTGACCCACCGCTATCCCACCAAAGTGCTGGCGGAAATGTTGTCGACCTGTCCCCAGTACTGCGGGCATTGTACCCGCATGGACCTGGTGGGCAACGATGTGCCCCAGGTCGAGAAGCTCAAGTTCGCGACACCGCAGAAGGATCGGCACCAGCAGATCCTGGAATACCTCCGCAACACGCCCTCGGTCCGCGACGTGGTGGTCTCGGGCGGCGACATCGCCAATCTCCCGATCACCGTGCTCGAGCCCTTCGTGAGCGCGTTGATGGATATCCCGAACATCCGCGATATCCGTCTGGCCAGCAAAGGCCTGATGGGAATTCCCCAGCACTTCCTGCAGGATTCCGTGCTGCAGGGCTTGGAGCGGCTGGCGAAGAAGGCGTTTGAGCGGAATATCGATCTGGCCCTGCACACCCACGTGAATCACGCCCAGCAGGTGACGCCGCTGGTGGGCAAGGCGGCGAAGAAGCTGCTGGAGATCGGGTTCCGCGACGTGCGGAACCAGGGCGTGCTGCTTCGCGGGGTGAATACCACGCCCCAGGACCTGCTCGAGCTCTGCTTCATGCTGCTCGATCACGCCAAGATCATGCCTTACTATTTCTACAATTGCGACATGATTCCCAATTCGGAGCACTGGCGGCTGGGGATCTTCGAGGCGCAGCAGCTGCAGCACGACATCATGGGCTATCTCCCCGGCTTCGCGACGCCGCGGATTGTCTGCGACGTCCCCTACGTCGGCAAGCGCTGGGTCCACCAGCTGGCCGAATATGACCGGGAGAAGGGTATCAGCTACTGGACCAAGAACTACCGCACCGGAATCGAGTATGACGACCCGGAGGCGTTGAGCCGGAAGTACGAGTACTTCGATCCGATCTACCTTTTGCCTGAGTCCGGCCAGCGATGGTGGCGGACCCAGGCAGCTTGAACCGGAGGGTTTGTCATCCCGAGCGAAGCGAGGGATCTCAAGCCCGAAACTCTAAAGTGACTTGTGTGATTCACGCTTGAGATTCTTCGCTGCGCTCAGAATGACAGCCGCGGTGAAAGGAGAACTCCCATGCTGACTAAGACCGAAACCAAGCCGTCCACCAAGGGTGCCGCCATGCCGGACTACCCCCGGATCGTGACTTCACCGCCGGGCCCCAAGGCCAAGGCCATCGTGGATCGGGACAGCGAGTGGACCTCGCCCTCCTACATCAAGGAATACCCGCTGGCGATTGCCGGCGGCAAAGGCGCGATGGTCGAGGACGTCGATGGCAACCGTTACATCGACTTCATGGCGGGCATCGCCGTCTCCGCCACCGGCTACAACCACCCCAAGGTGGTGCAGGCGATCCAGGAGCAGGCCGCCAAGTTCCTCCACGTTTGCGGCACCGATTTCTATTTCGATGGCTTCGCCCGGCTGGCCGAGCGGCTGGCCAAGTCGGTGGCGGGCCCCAGCAAGAAACGCGTGTTCCTGACCAACTCGGGCACCGAAGCGGTCGAAGGTGCCATCAAGCTGGCCCGGAACCATACCAAGCGCACCGCACTCATCGCCTTCCACGGCTCCTTCCATGGCCGGAGCTACGGGGGGATGAGCCTGACTTCGAGCAAGACCAAGCAACGGAAGCATTTCGGGCCGTTCCTTCCCGAGGTGTACCATGTGCCCTTCGCCAATCCTTATCGGGATGGCGGTGACCAGGCGGCACTGGAGAATTCGCTGGGAGCGCTCAGGGCCCTGTTCGACCGGCAGGTCTCGCCCGAGGATGTGGCCGGCATCTTCGTCGAGCCGATCCAAGGCGAGGGCGGCTACGTCATTCCGCCGATGGGCTTCCTCAAGGCGCTGAGGGAGATCTGCGACCAGCACGGGATCATGCTGGTGACCGATGAAGTGCAGTGCGGCGTTGGCCGCACCGGGAAAATGTGGGCCAGCGAGTGGGAAGGCGTCGAGCCCGACATCCTCTGCACCGCCAAGGGACTCGGCTCCGGCATGCCCATCGGCGCCTTCATTGCCAAGGACTCGGTGATGAGCTGGGAGTCAGGGTCGCACGGTTCCACCTTCGGCGGCAACCCGGTCTGCGTCGCGGCGGCACTGGCCACCCTGGATATCGTGCAGGAATCGTTGCCCCACATCAAGACCATGGGCGAGCGGATCCTCAAGACCTTGAAGGACATGCAGTCGCGGCACACGGTGATCGGAGACATCCGAGGCCGGGGACTCATGATCGGAGTAGAGTTCGTGAAGAACCGGGAAACCCGCGAGCCCTACCCGGAATTAATCGACCGGGTGACCGACCGGGCCTTCCGGAAAGGATTGCTGCTGCTGGGCTGCGGCAAGAGCGCATTCCGGCTCGCCCCGCCCCTCGTGCTGAGCGAGTACGATGTGGATACCGGCCTGGCGATCCTGGATGAGTGCCTGCGCGAAGAGAAGTGACAAGTGACAAGTAACAAGTGACAAGGGGTAGCACGATGGCAACGACACAAGAAGCAGCGCCGCAGAAGATCACATACACCTCGACCAACGTCGACATGGGCGAGTTCCACACCTCGTTCACGGAGGCGTTGAACCGGCTGCGCACGTCTCTGGGGCAGACCCATTCCCTGTACATAAACGGTAAGCCGGTCGAGGGATCGGGCGGCGGGGCGCCGATCGTCGATACTTCCCCGATTGATACCTCCGTGGTGATTGGTACCTTCGCGGCCGCCGGCCCGGAACAGGTCGACCAGGCAGTGAAGACTGCCCGGGTGGCTCAGAAGGCCTGGGCCGCAAAGCCCTGGCGCGAGCGGTTGGCGATCATGCGGAAGGCGGCGGCGATCATTCGCGAGCGGAAGTTCGACCTCGCGGCGACCATGAGCCTGGAAGTCGGCAAGAGCCGGCTGGAAGCGATGGGCGACGCCGAAGAGTCGGCCGACTTGATCGACTATTACGCGGAGCAGGTCCAACAGGCTAACGGCTTCGTTCGGCCCATGGCCAATTTGACGCCGATCGAACGCAACACCGACGTGATGCGGCCCTACGGAGTGTTTGCCTGTATCGCGCCGTTCAATTTTCCCCTGGCCCTTTCCACCGGCATGTCGTCCGCCGCGCTGATGGTCGGGAACGCCGTGGTCTACAAGCCGGCGGAAGACACTCCCCTGACCGGCCTCAAGCTGTACGAGGTCTACCGCGATGCGGGCGTGCCGGCCGGGGTTTTCAACTTCATCTCCGGACGCGGCTCCCAGATGGGCGACGCCCTGTGGCAACACCCCGGCGTGGACGGCATCGTCTTCACCGGTTCCAAGCCGGTGGGTCTCCGGATCTTCCACGGGATCAGCGCCAACTACGTGAAGCCGTGCCTCCTGGAGCTGGGCGGTAAGAACGCCACGATCGTCATGGACTCCGCGGATCTCGACGCCGCGGCCGAAGGCGTCATGCGCTCGGCGTTCGGGCTGCAGAACCAGAAGTGCAGCGCCACCTCGCGGGTGTACGTGCACAAGGGCGTTGCCGAACAATTCCTGGCCCGGCTCCAGGAAAAGATGAAGACGATGAAAATGGGAGACCCGACCGAGCAGGACGTCTATTTCGGGCCGGTGATCAACGCCAAGGCGGTCGCCCGCTACGAGGCCGCGGTGGACCAGGCGAAGAAGGAAGGCAGTATCCTGGCCGGCGGAGAGCGCCTCAAGGGGGGCGTTTTCGACAAGGGCAACTTCGTTGCACCGACGGTCGCCAGGCTTCCGCTCCAGAGCTCGCTCTTCTTCGAGGAACTCTTCGTTCCCTTCCTCGCCGTAGGCGAGGTCAGTTCACTCGACGAAGCGATCGCCGAAAGCAACAAGGCAGAATACGGGCTCACGGCCGGGTTCTTCTCCCGGAAGCAGGAGGAGATCGATCGCTTCTTTGACGAGGTCGAGGCCGGGGTGTGCTACGTGAACAAGCGGAGCGGCGCCACCACCGGGGCCTGGCCCGGCGCCCAGCCGTTTACCGGCTGGAAGGGATCCGGGTCAACTGGAAAGGGCGGGTGCGGCCCCTACTATGTGCAGCAGTTCGTGCGGGAGCAGTCGAGAACGGTGATTAGTGACAAGTAACAAGTGACAAGTAACAAGTAACAGGTAACAAGTGACAGGTAACAAAGAAGCCCTCAAACGACGGGGGCTTTTTTGTTGCGTGTCACTTGTCACCTGTCACTTGTCACTATCACAAGTCGCGTAATGTCTTCTCAAAGAGCCCGACCAGCTCGTCGATCTGCTGTTCGGTGATGATGAACGGCGGCGCCAGCATCACCAGGTCACCGTTGGTGCCGTCGGCATGGCCCACGTTGGGCCACACGATGAGCCCGTTATCCCTCGCCGTCTGGGTGAATCGCTCCGCGTATTTCTGCCCGCGGGGAATCGGCGCCTTGGTCGCCTTGTCCGCCACGAACTCGACGCCGGCGAGAAGACCCCGGCCCCGCACGTCCCCGACCGTGGGGAAGTTGGTGAGACAGGACAACTTGTCGTGGAACTGCTCGCCCATCCGGGCGCATCGCTCCACCAGCTTGTGCTGGTCGAGGTAGCGCAGGGTGGCAAGCCCGGCGGCGCAGAGAACCGGGTGATGCGAAAAGGTCTGGGCATGCAGGAAGTCCCCGGAGTGTTTGACGATCACATCCAGCACTTTGCGGGTCGTCACCACCGCGGACAGCGGGACGTAGCCGCCGCTGATGCCCTTGCCCAGCGTCATGATATCGGGCGAGACGCCGTATTGCTCGATGGCCGTGAAGGTCCCGGTCCGTCCCGCGCCGGTCAGCACCTCGTCGCAGATGAAGAGGACGCCGTGCCGGTCGCAGATCTCGCGCACTTCCCGGAAATATTCCGCCGGCGGAAGCGATGCCCCGGTCGAGGAGCCGCCCACCGGCTCCGCGATGAACGCCGCGATGGTGTCCGGGCCCTGCTGCAGGATCATGTCCTCCAGCGCCTCGCCGCTGCAGCCCAGGCAATCCGGCTCACACCCATTGCACCCGCAGCGGTAAGGGTACGGAGCGGGAATCCGGATCACGTCCACCAGCCACTCCCGGTACATCAGCTTGTAGTGCTCCCGCGCCGATGCCGACAAGGCGAGCATCGTGTTGCCGTGATACGACGGCTGCAGCGCGATGATCTTGTGCTTGCCCGGCTGGCCCGCCTCGACCCAGTACTGGCGCGCCAGTTTCAACGCCGCCTCGACCGCCTCGGAACCGCTGGACAGGAAGTAGCAGAACTCCAGGCCGGGCGGGAGGCTCTTGGCGAGCTCGTTGCTCAGCTCCTCGACCGGCTGATGGGTAAAGGCCGTGCCGTTGAGGTACGCCACCTTCGAAGCCTGCTCCGCCATCGCTGCGCCGATCTCCTTCACTCCGTGGCCGATATTGGCGACGAAGGCGCCTCCCGACCCGTCGAAATAGCGCTTGCCTGTGTCGTCGAAGAGGTAGCACCCTTCGCCCCGGACGATCAGCGGGTGGTCCCGCGTGAGCTTCCGGTAAAACACATGGGAGTTTGGATAGGCGTGCGTCATATGCTTATATAGGTTGGTTTCCGAGACAGAATTCTAATCAAAGAACCCGTAGGCCGGGGTCACCGTGCCCGGCCGGACCTTTTCCCAATCAACTATGCGCTTCGTCATCGCTCTCCTCGTGCTCCCCCTCGTCGCCGCCCACGCCCAGTCCCGGGAACGAGCCCGCGACCTCGGTATCCCGCTCGACGGTACCCCGGGTAAGTACAATGCCATCACCGACGTAGCCGGAGTCAAGGTGGGCCACAGTACCATCATCCGTGGCTCCGGCCCGCTGGTGGCCGGGCAGGGACCGGTCCGCACCGGCGTCACCGCGATATACCCCGTCTCGGATTCCATCCTGCAACCCGTATTCGCCGGCTGGTTCAGCCTGAACGGCAATGGCGAGATGACCGGTACGGCGTGGATCGAAGAATACGGGGAGCTGCTCTATCCCGTCCTCATCACCAATACCAACAGCGTGGGGACAGTACGGGATGCCGTGATCGAATGGGGAATGAAGCGGGTGACGGAAGACGCCTGGAATTGCTGCCTGCCGGTGGTGGCGGAAACCTGGGACGGAAGCTTGAGCGACATCTTTGGCTTTCACGTCCAGAAGCAGCACGTATTCGCCGCGCTCGACTCGGCGCGATCCGGCCCGGTGCAGGAAGGCAACGTCGGCGGGGGAACCGGGATGGAATGCCTCGGCTTCAAAGGCGGGATCGGCACCGCGTCGCGCGTAGTGGCGATGGGAACCGACACCTTCACCGTCGGTGTGCTGGTGCAGTGCAACTTCGGGAGCCGAGGTCAGCTTCGAATTGCCGGGATTCCCATGGGACGCGAGATCACCGCCCCTCCCGATTGCTACGAAACCCGGGGGCCGCTCGACTCAGCGCAGGCCCGGTTCCGCTGCCCCGAGGTGCGCGGGGAGGCTTCCCCTTACGATCCCGAGGCGCCGGGTCCGGTGCCCGAGGATCACGGATCCATTATCGCGATTGTCGCAACCGATGCCCCGCTCCTGCCCCATCAGTTGAAGCGGATCGCGAAACGGGTAGCTCTGGGAATTGGACGGATGGGCGGTGTGGCAGGGAGCAGCTCAGGGGATCTTTTCCTGGCGTTCTCGACCGCGCCGGCCGAACCCAACCAAGGGCTGATTCTGAATCAGCGCATGGTGCACGACAACCTGATCAGTCCCCTTTATACCGCGACGGTCCAGGCCACCGAGGAAGCGATCATCAATGCCATGCTCGCAGCGGAAACCATGGTCGGCGCCAACAACTTGCGGGTGACTGCCTTACCCCATGACCAGGTGCGAGCGATCTTGCAGCGGCACAACCTGCTTACTAAGTGACAAGTGACATGTGACAAGTGACAAGTAACAACTCACGCCTTGTCACTTGTCACTGTGTTCGAACACTTCGAGAAAGGCTCTATCCCAGGCGGCGGGCACGCTCTCCCGCGGCGAATACGGTCCCGGCTGGTACGCGCGGGATGAAATCCCCTTGAATGACAGCTCGGTGATGTGCCAGTCCTGCCGGTTGGTGATGTCCCAGAACTCCACCGCGTCTTCCGGATTGAAGTCGGGCCGGCCGAAGGATTCCGGGTTGAACATCCACTCGCTGATCACCTTGGTGCGGCCGACTTCCTGGGGCCACAACGTGTAGTAGTTGCAGTAGTCGGGATGCACACTCAGCATGAGGTTCGGGAAGATCGTGTAGTAGTATCCCCGCTGCATTTCGTCCGCCGATAGATTGCCGAGCGGCAATCCGCAGGCTCGGCCCGTCATCGTCATGCTCTTGTTGGGCTCCGAGATCATCATGTAGCCCCCCAGGAACGGCCCTTCGATCAGGTCGTTGGCGCCGCTGGTATAGGGCATCAGGCTGGACAGCTCCGGATGGATGACCGGGCAATGCAGGCACTCCGAGTAGTTCTGGAAGATCAGTTTCCAGTTTGAATTCACATCATACTCGGCCCGTTTACCCACCTTGAGACCAGGCAGATTGAACCGGGTGAACTTTCCGGCCAGCGGCGCGAATATTTTGCTGAGCGGCTCCGGCTTTTCCGCCAGGTTGATAAAGAGAAACCCTTCCCACTCTTCGATGCCCACTGTCCGGAGCGGATAATCCGCCTTGTTGAAGTTCTCGACCTCGTTCATATGCGGCGCGCCCACCAGCCGGCCATCGGTGGAATAGGTCCAGGCATGGTAGGGGCACTGGATCGTCTCCGAGAACTTGCCCCTCTCCTCTTCGCACATCCGGGTGCCCCGGTGCCGGCACATATTGTAGAAGGCGCGGATGACGCCCTTCTTGTCCTTCAGGATGATGATGCTCTCCTTGCCGACGGCCTGGAGGAAATAGTCACCCGGATTGGCCAGTTGCGACGCGCGCCCCACGCAGAGCCACCGGGTCGCGAGCAGGTGTTCCTGCTCCTTCACGAACAGCTCCGGTGAGGTGTAGTAGCGAGCCGGCATGGTATGCTGGCCCTGCTGGTAGGACTGGACGGTGGATACGAACGTCATCGGTCTAGCCTCCTGAGCAATCGTCAATCTGCGCGTAGGCCGGGCCTCCGTGCCCGGGCCCTCAGCTCTTGAGCATTTCCTTCGCCGCCAGCCGTCCCGCCGCACCCGGAAGGCCGGGGCCCGGGTGGCTCCCCGCGCCGCCCAGGTAGAGACCTTCGATCGGGGTGCGATAGTTACCCCACCCCGCGACCGGGCGCATGAAGAGCATCTGGTCCAGCGCCAGCTCGCCCTGTCCCAGGCTGCCTTCGGTGGCGCCCAGCTGCTGTTCGAAATCCAGTGGCGTCATGACCTGCTGGGCCAATACGGCGCCGGGGAGGTTGGGCGCGTACTCGCCGAGGCACTTGATCACCCGGTCTCCCAGCGCCGCACGCGCCGCGCCGTCCCAGGTCCCTTGCTTCAGGTGATATGGCGCGTACTGCATCCACACCGACATCACATGTTTGCCGGCGGGGGCGAGCGACCCATCCCGGAGCGAAGGAATCACCGCTTCAAGGTACGGCGCCCGGGAGACGCCACCGTGCTTCGCGTCGTCATACGCCTTCTCCAGGTAGTCCAGGCTCGGGCTGATCGAGATCAGGCCCTTGAGCAACTCCGGTCCATCTACGCCGACGAACCTGGGCAGCTCGCCCAGGGCCAGGTCGATCCGCGCCGCTACCCCGCGATAGCGGATGTTCTGCACCGCCCGGGTAAAGTCAGGCATCAGATGGATCGGGTCGACCAGTGTCAGCATGGTTCGCCGCGGATCGGCCGTGGAAAGCACCTGCCTCGCCACCAGTTCCTCGCCGTTCACCAGCACCACGCCTGACACCTGTCCATTCGTCGTGGTGATCCTCGCCACCGGTGAAGTGGTGCGCACCATGATACCGAGCTTCTTGACGGTCTCGAGCAGCTGATCGCCGAGGTGCGCCGCGCCGGCGCTGCGAAACACGCCGATCGGCCGGCGGACCCGGTGATGCAGGAACAGGAAAGCGGTGCCGGCGGACCGGGGGCCCTGGCAGAGGCCGGTGATTCCCGCAGCGCCCAGGGTGCCCTTGAGCGCATCGCTCTCAAACCAGTCGTCCAGCAGCTCCGCCACTGCCATGGGGACCACTCGGAGCAGCTCGATCATGTCGTCTTTGCCGAGGCTCTTCGCCTTCCGGCCCAGGCCGAGCAGGGTGAAGAGATCGGCGACCGCGGTGCTGGTGAGTTTGGGTGGAGCGCTGGCGTAGAGGTACGCCAGGAAACCCGAGATCTTGTGGGTCAGCTGGCAGAAATCGTCCCAGCGCCCGGCATCGGCCGGCGAGAATTTGCGAATCTCGTCCGCCGTCGCCGCAACCGAGTGCTTGAGCACCAGGGCGCGATCGCCCAACGGAGTCAGCACCGCGGGATCGATCGCCGCCGCGCCATTCAGCGAGAGGCCCAGCTCGCCGGCCAACCCGCTATCCATCGGCTGCGACCAGTGCACCGCGTTGCCGGCCTTGAAGCCGGGATGAAACTCCCGTACCGCCGCGGAGCCGCCAGCCGTGTCCTGGCTTTCGACCACCACGACTCGCCGCCCCGACTTGGCGAGCAACGCGGCGGCGACCAGCCCGTTCTGACCTGCGCCGATGACTATTGCGTCGTAAGAATTACTCACGGCTAATGGCTGATAAGAGATGGCATATGTGTTTCGCTGGTCATTTGTGAATTAGTTGACCCACCCTGCCTCTTGAGCAGGAGTCTTTTGTGCGCGGGGTTAGCTAGTCCCCGAAGTAAGCCTTGCCCCAAACTGGAACACGAAGCGCACGGAGTCCTCGGAGATCACGAAGGACAACCTGTAACAGTCTCTTGATATTCTTCGTGTATTTCGCAGTCCTTCGTGGTCTACGTGTTCCAGTCTAGGCTGAACTGAACTCCGGCACCATCTCACCGACCACACGCTACGATGCCACCTGCCGTCTGCAATCAGCTCTTCAGGATTTCCAGCGCTGCGAGCCGCCCGCTTGCTCCCATGATTCCGCCGCCCGGATGGGTTCCCGCCCCGCACTGCCAGTAGCCCCGGATCGGGGTGCGGTACTTGGCGAACCCATGCGACGGCCGGAGGAAGAACAGCTGGTGCAGCGAGAGCTCGCCCTGGAAAATGTTACCCTCCGACAGGCCGGTAACCTGTTCGATATCATAGGGCGTCACCACCTGGCGGTGCAGGATGCATGACTTGAGGTTGGGCGCGTACTCCGACAGCGTATTGATGACGGTGTCGCCGAATGCTTCCCGCTTTTCGGGGCTCCAGCCGCCGGTCTGGTTGAAGGGCGCGTACTGCACGAAGATCGACATCACGTGCTTGCCGGGAGGCGCCATGCCCGGATCGATCACCGAAGGGAAGATGATGTCCATGTACGGTTTCCTGGAGAACTCACCGTACTTGGCATCGTCGTAGGCCCGTTCCAGGTAGTCGATGCTGGGACTGATGGAGACGGCGCCGCGATGGTGGGGACCCTTGCCCGGCATGCAGGTGAAGCTGGGCAGCTCGGAAAGCGCCAGGTTCACCTTGCCCGACGAACCACGGAACTTGAAGCGCCCGATGGTATCCACCAGCTCGACGGGAAGCTCTTTCCGGTCCACCAGCCGGAGGAAAGTCTGCCGCGGGTCCAGCCCGCTCACCACCGCGTCGGCCTCGATCTCGTCGCCATTCTCCAGCGCCACGCCGGTCGCCTTCCCCCCCTTCACCAGCACCTGCGCCACTGCGGCATTGACTCGGATCTCCGCGCCGTGGCTCCGGGCGGCGGAGGCAATCGACTCGCTGATGGCGCCGGTGCCGCCCTTGGCGAAGCCCCAGGCCCGGAAGGCGCCGTCGATCTCGCCCATGTAGTGATGCAACAGCACGTACGCCGTGCCGGGGGAGCGCGGGCCCAGGAAGGTGCCGATGATGCCGCTGGCCGACTTGGTCGCCTTGAGCGGCTCGCACTCGAACCACTCGTTCAGGAAATCCGCCGCGCTCATCGTCATCAACTTGTAGAGCCAGTGGAACCGCTCTTCGCCCAGCGCGGCGAAGTGCTTGCCCAACTTCGCCAGCGACAGCAGCTCCCTGGGGCTCAGCGACGTGGGATCCGGCGGCACCATGCCGATGATCGGCCGCACCGCCATCGCCATGTGGTGCATCAGCCGGCCGAACTCGTCGTATGCCTCCGCGTCCCGGGGCGAGTGCCGCACCAGCTCCCGCCGGGTGGCGTCGTGGTCCGCCCACGCGGCGAGATAGTCACCATCGGGCAGCGGGGTCAGGGTACTTTCCAGCGGGAGCACCTGGAGGCCGTGGGCCGGAAGATTCAGGTCCCGGATGATTTCCGGGCGCAGCAGGCTCACAACGTAGGAGTAGACGGTGAACTTGAAGCCGGGAAAGATTTCCTCGGTGACGGCGGCCCCACCCACGCGGTAGCGCTTTTCCAGGACGACGACCTTCTTGCCGGCGCGCGCGAGGTAGGCCGCGGCCACCAGTCCATTGTGGCCCCCGCCTACGATCACCGCGTCATACTTCTGTTTCGTCATTTTCGCTTCCGCTCCGGATCGAAGAACGGCGTCTTCACGATCGTCGCCGCCGCCTGCTTCCGCCGGTGCTCCACCGTGATTTCCATGTTGACGTCGCTGCCCAGCTTCGCGTAAGGCGACTCCAGGTGGGCCAGCGCGATGTACTTCTTGAGGATCGGAGACCAGCACCCGCTGGTCGCGTATCCCACCTGGCGGCCGCCGACGTAGACCGGCACGCTCACCCGCCACGCCATGGTCGGCAGCTTGGGTGGCAGCTTCACTTCGGCGTACAGCCGCTCGAGCGACTCCCAGTCCACCTCGATCCCCACGAATTGCCAGGCCGCTCCCCGGTGCTTCTCCTCGACCAGCGCCTGCTTGCCGACGAAGGGCCCCTTATCGAGGCTGACCGTCCAGCCGAGGTTGAGCTCGAAGGGCGTCGAGGTCTGGGAGTCGATCAGGGCGTGGTGCGACGAGACGTAGTCCACTTCGAGCAGCAGCAGCCCCGCCTCGATCCGCGCAACGTCGAGCGCCAGGATGCCGGAGGGGACCAGGCCGTACTGCTCGCCGGTCCGGGCCAGCGCGTCCCAGAGGTCCACCGCCCGTTGCGCCTCTACCCAGATCTCGTAGCCCAGGTCGCCGGTGTAGCCGGTTCGGGAGACCGTCACCGGAATCCCCTTGAGGTTGCCCGCCATCACCCGGAAGTACTTGAGGCCGGAGACGTCCAGGCCCAGGGCGAGCAGGATGTCGCGGGAGAGCGGCCCCTGGAGCGACACCGCGCCGGTGGATTCGGAGACGTCTGCGATGTTGACGGAAAGGCCCAGCGCGTTCTGAAAAAGCCAGCGGAGGTTGGGGTCCGCCGAGGTCAGCCGGAAGGTGTCCTCGGACAGCCGGGAGACGGT
>Ga0070698_100004038_pt1 | contig 16145 bp, 17 predicted proteins | sample KBSK1502metaG_FD_65477 | JGI IMG/M metagenome (GOLD analysis project Ga0070698, IMG submission 65477) | Corn, switchgrass and miscanthus rhizosphere microbial communities from Kellogg Biological Station, Michigan, USA - KBS K1-50-2 metaG | ecosystem: Host-associated > Plants > Roots >...
GCAACCGGCGAGCTCACCGCAGCCAGCTGAGCACGGCGCCCAGAACCCGGAGACGCTGACGCGCCACCGGGCGCTGCCGCACGCCCAGCCGAGGTCTATTTTCGGACCAGCGGAAGGTCAGAGCCGTCTCAGCCGCCGGGCCGCGGCAAGGTCCACGAGTTCCCGCATGCCCAGGCCTGGGCGGCGTCGAGAAGGTCCAGAATCACTCCGGTCTTTGCCTCGGTGTAGGCGATCCGGTCGTCCGACCACACCGCAGCCGCCCCCAATTTCACCTTGGCGTAGGCATCTTTGGCAGCGGGATAGCTGCGCAGATAGTCGCGGAACAACAGGTGCTCGCGCTCCCAATCGGATCCGACTTGGCAAACGTGCACATGCACCTCGCGGGGCTGCCCGGCGAACGGGCGGAAGAAGCGGTGCAGGGCATCGCGGCTGCGCAGCTGCACCCCCGCCTGTTCGATCTGGGCCACATACCGGGACTCATCCTCTAGGTCGGCCACGCTGACCTGGACATCAATGGTCGGCTTCGCGGGCAGTCCGGGAACGGCCGTGGACCCGACGTGCTCGATCCGCAGCGCGGTGCCCGCGAGCTGGCCAACGAGGCGATCGCGCCACCGTTGGTAGCGACCTGGCCAAGAGGGATCGTAGGCGACCACCTCAAGGCTCAGGTCTTGCCGCTCGCTGCCCTCGGTCCTCGCGAACCCCGGCCAGATGACCGGCATGACCGATCGGGCCAGCTCGACGCGCTCGGCCTGGGGGAGTTGGTGCCCGGCCAGTCCGCGCCGCCGTGCGACGAGTTCATACAGGTCGATGATGGTGGTCCGGCGTCCCTCCGCCTCCCGCAGGCGCCGCCAGGCTTCATGCGGCTCAGCCGAGGGTTCCACCCGCGCCGCCGCCAACCGCGCATCCAAGGACCGGGAAGAAGATCTGCCCGCGGGCATGCCACCAAGAATGCCACCAGCGCGGCATGCTCCAGGCCGTCCAGGACCGGCAGCGAATTGAAGCCTGCGACGGGCTGATCGTCAAGCCTCGGGTTGCAATTTGGGTTGCAGTTCACTCCGGTACGGCCCAGTTCACCGGAGTACGCGCACGCGCTCTGACCTGCGTGGCGAACGGCTATGAACCCGGCTGAACTCCCTCCGCTCAAGCTTTTAATCCGTGGGTTCAAGGTTCGACCCCCTGGCGCCCCACGCGTTCGGACCCTGGTCACACGGCTGTGAGCCATTTTGGCTGGTCAATGGGACACGCCAGCGGGCCACGAGATCGCCCGGCAGAGATCTGGAACGCCAGCTGGGCCATGGAGGAACTGGGCCGGACCCGGTAACTTCCAGCGGCACCTCCTCTGGCCTCGTCCAGCGCGCCCATATGAGCCCCGAGCCGCTATTGACGCAAGCTGCCGCCGCCACTACAGTCCATGCGGCGATATGTCCTGATCTGCGCGTGTGGAGGTCGCCGTCATGGCCGCCGGAGACAGTAGCGAAGTGGTGGTTCGGCTGGAGCCGCATGGACGCAAGGTGACGAGCGTGGTGTTCGATGCCCTGACCGCTGTCCTCCCCGCCGGCCAACGGCCTGAGGCACTGGATGAGCAACAAGAGCTCTACGCCGACCTGGGGATGGACTCGTTGCGTTTCGTCCAGCTGCTCGTCGAGCTCGAGAGCAAACTTGGCGTCACTCTGAATGATGAGGAACTGCTGACGATCGAGCTGGTGACCGTGGCGGACCTGGTTGATCTGGTCGAGCGCATCTCGCTTCCGGCTGCAGAGTGAGGTCTGGATCGCAGCATCAGCGGAGGTCACCACATGGTTGAGACAGCGCGTGACCCGCAGCTGCCCACTCACTGGTTCAACATCCTGCACGACAGGCCTCATTATGTGACCTCGGCCGTATCGAGGTCACGATTGCCGGACGAGCTGAAACGGGCGCGACGCGGCGTGCAGCTCCAGCAGCCGCTTACCCTCGCACGGCAGTCGGTCAACACGGCCGATCGGTTCATACCGATCCCCGACGAGGTGCTCGACCTGTACGCGCAGTACCGCCCGACCCCGCTGCGTAGGGCGGGGCGCCTGGAGGAGCGCCTCGGCGCCAACGCCCGCATCTACTACAAATACGAGGGCGCCAACCTGACCGGGAGCCACAAGCTCAACACCGCCCTGGCGCAGGCCTACTACTACGCCCACGCCGGGGTGGGGCGCATCGTCACGGGCACGGGCGCGGGCCAGTGGGGGGCCGCTCTCGCCTACGCGTGCCAGCTCATGAACCTCGGCTGCACGGTCTTCATGGTCAGATCCACCCTGCGTCAGAAGCCCATCCGCGGCGACATGATGCGGCTCTTCGGCGCGATCGTCCATGAGAGCCCGAGCGACCTGACCGAAGTCGGGCGGAGCGCACGCGAGAAGGATCCGGCGGGGACCGGCACCCTCGCCGTGGCCAACGCGGAAGCCCTCGCGCTCGCAGGCGAGGACCGCCAATCACGGTTTGCCGTCGGGAGCGGCGAGAACTCGGTGCTGCTCCACCAGACCGTCATCGGCCAGGAGGCCATCTCGCAGATGGCCCAGCTGGGCGAGTTTCCCGATTGCGTCATTGCGCCCATGGGCGCCGGATCGAACTTCGGCGGCATCGCGCTGCCCTTGCTAGCTGCGGCGGAGGACTCCGGGAGGTCGATCCGGCTCGTCGCTGTCGAGTCCACCGCGTGTCCGAAGCTGACACGAGGCCGCTACCGCTACGACCTGAGCGACGCTCTGGGCGCAACCCCGATCACCAAGGTCTACTCGCTCGGCAGCAGCTACGTGCCGCCGCCGGTGTACGCGGGCGGACTGCGGCACCACAGCGCCGGGCCGCTGGCGAGCGCCATGTATGCGGACGGCTCCCTGGAGGCGATGGCCATCGACCAGCTCACCTCGTTCCGGGCCGGCATGCTCTTCTGCGAGACGGAGGGCATCCTGCCCGCTCCCGAGTCCGCCCACGCGGTGGCCGGGATGATCGATCTCGTGTCGCGGCACCCGCCCCAGGAGCCCCCGCTGGTCGTCCTCGTGAACGTCAGCGGGCACGGCTTGATGGACGTGGGTGCCTACAGCACCTTCGCCGCCGGCGAGATCGAACCGGTGAGCGCGAACGAGGCCAGCCTGTCGCAGAGCCTGAGCGCGCTCGAAGAGTTCAACCGGTGCATCGCGGAACCCGCAGAAGCGACATGACTGCCGAGTGGTTGGCGCGGTCGTTGCTGCCGCAGCCGGGCAGGGATCACGTGGCGGCGAGGGAGCTGGCGCGACGGCATGCGCCCAGCGCCGCTGTCGATGACGATGGCGGGGAGTTCAGGGAAGCCTGGAAGCGGTTCGCCGATTCCGGGTTGTTCCGGCTCACGATCCCCGACGCGGGACTCGACGTCGATGCGGTCCTTGGCACCCTTGAGGGGCTCGGTGAGGGAACCCGGAACGCTGGCTTTCTTCTCGCCATCGGGGCCCACAGCTTCGCGGCGGGGGCTGCCATCTCGCGGTTCGGAGTCGAGGGCCAGCGTCAGACGCTGGACCTCATGCGGGACGGCAGCGTGATCGCCGCCTTCGCGGCGTCGGAGCCGGAGGCAGGCTCCGACGTCATGTCGCTCAGGACACGTTGCGTCGCGGTCGGCGACGACTACGTGCTCGACGGGACGAAGCACTTCGTGACCAATGCGGGGCTCGCCGACTGCTTCGTGATCTTCGCCAGCAGGGAGCTGCGGCTGAACTGGCGGGGCGTCACCGCGTTCCTCGTGCCACGCGACACGCCAGGCCTATCCCTCGGACTGGAACAGCGACTGATCGGCCTTACCGGCTGCTCGATTCGCCCGGTGCATCTCGACTCGGTGACGGTTCCCCGTTCCGCCCTGCTGGGGCGCCCCGGACAGGGATCGTCGGTCTTCCGGCACGCCATGCTCTGGGAGAGGAGCCTGCTGGCGGCTCTGACCGTCGGGACGATGCGCCGCCAGCTGACCGAGGCGATCGACGCCTCGCTTGCCCACGGCGAGCCGGCCGAGACGAATGCCCGTCACCCGGACACGGTCGGTCAGGTCGTCGACATCCTGAGCCGCTACCTACTCGGGCGGCTGCTCGTGCGCGACACGGTGACGAAGCTGGCCGCGAGCACGCTCACGCCTGGACAAGCGAGCCTCACGAAGCTGTGGATCAGCGAGGCGCAGCTCGCGACCAGCCGCGACCTGGCAGGGGCCGACATGACCACGAGGCTCCTCACCGACTCGCCGCGCCCGGGTGATCTGTTCAACGCGATCGGCGCGACGATCTACTCGGGCACGTCCGACCTCCAGAGGAGGATCATCGCTGCCGAGCTCGGGATACTGGAATGACCTCGGCACTGTCAGATCTGCTCCTCCAGGCCGCCGATGCACACCCCGACAGGCCGGCCGTCTGGTCGTCGACCGGCGAGCTGACGTACGCCGAGCTGTGTGACCGCTCCCTGCGCCTTGCCCGCGCCCTGGTGGAGCACGGGATCGAGCCCGGCGACCGAGTGGTGATCGCCCTGGCCAAGGACGTGGCGCTTCCGATCGCCATCTTCGGCACGCTGCTGGCCGGCGGGGCCTACGTGCCGATCGACTACCTGACTCCACCAGCGCGAGCGCACGCCATCGCCGCCGACGCCGAGGCCGTCGCCGTGATCTCCGGCCTGCGGACGATGCACGCGATGTTCCCCGACGACGCGGGCCCGGCTCACGACCGCCCGAGTGACAACTCTCCGGCGCTGCACTGGCTCGGCCGGGGCTGGTTCGATCCGGAGAGGTCCCCGGAACGCCGGCCGGTGAGCGAGAGCACGAGTCGAGTCCAGCAGCTCGGTCAGTTGCGCTCGCCGGTCAAGGTGCCGGCGTCGGCGCTCGCCTACATCCTCTACACGTCGGGCTCAACAGGCCGGCCGAAGGGCGTGGCGCACACGAACGCCAGTGCGCTGGCGTTCATCCGGTGGGCGGTCGATGCGGTGGGACTGAAGGAGAACGATGTCCTCTCCCAACATGCGTCTCCGTCGTTCGATCTGAGCGTGTTCGATTTCTTCGGCGCGGCCATGGCCTCTGCCCGACTAGCGCTCGTGCCGGCCTCGACGTTCGGTCGGGTCGCCAGCCTCTGCCGCTTCATCGGCGCGGCCGGCGTCACAGTTTGGTACTCCGTGCCGTCGGCTCTGCTGCGTGCCAGCGCCACTGAGTCGCTTGCGGTCCTTCGGGGCAGCGCTCTGCGCCAGGTGATCTTCGCCGGCGAGGAGATACCGGTGGGACCGCTGCGCATCCTGTGGCAGAACCTGCCGCCGTCCTGCCGGATCGCGAACTGGTACGGCCCCACGGAAACCAACGTCTGCACGTTCCACGACCTGACGGCGCTCGACGTGCATGGCGGGAATCCGATTCCCATCGGAAGGCCTTGCCCTTATGCCAGCACGTCACTGGCGGCGGACCATGACGCCGCCACCTCGAATGGCGCGGCGGGCGAGCTACTCGTGGCCTCGGACACGCTCATGTCGGGATACTGGAAGCTTCCGGATGCGACATCCCGGGTATTCTCCACCGGGCCCGACGGGCGTGTGTACTACGCGACGGGCGATCTCGTGTCACGAGACGCCCGCGGGCTCACCTTCTGTGGCCGGGTCGACCGGCTCCTCAAGGTTCGCGGGTATCGCGTGCAGCCCGAAGAGGTGGAGCACGTGCTCGAGCAGCGAGCCGAGATCGGTGAAGCATCCGTCGTCAAACACCGGCGGGGCGACGTCGACGTGCTGGCTGCCGTGGTACGCCTCGCTGGCGGGGGAGCGCTGGATCCCGATGCGATCATCGGCCATTGCTCCAGGTTGCTGCCGGCCCACATGGTTCCCGATGTCATCCTGCCCGTCGGCGACCTACCGCGTGGCACTCGGGGAAAGGTCGACTACCACGCGGTGCTCGAACTGGTGACGTCGCATCATGACGCCCTCGGCCGGGTCGAGTGATCCAGGTCGCGGTCCGGCCCTGCGGCTGGTGACCCGTCCGGCTGCGGCCGGATCAGCCCGAGGCGGGCAAGAGCGCCTGTGGCCCAGAAATCCCAGTGGGCCGGGCTTCTCGCGATGGCGGCGCTCACCTCGGCGGCGCAGCGCCCGAATGCCGTCGCCGTGTCTCCTTCCATCGGCACTGGCGCGGAGATCTCCCAAACCTGGTGGCGGTAGTCGGCCGCGCGGTGGAGGAAAGCCATGAGCACCGGCGCGCCGGTCACCTGGGCGAGGGTCACGACCCCTGGCAGCAACCGGGCCCGGCGGCCGAGGAAGGGAACCTCGATGGCGCGGGCCTGATCGCCATCCAGCGGCGGGACGTCGATCGAGATCGTCACCACCTCGTTGGCGCGCAGCACGGCAGCGGCCAGAGCTGCGACGTTGAACCGGCCAGGCCCTGGCTCGATGTTCGGCCGCTGCCGGTATCGCCACGTCGGCCTGGTGTAGACCCGGTCCCAGAACCACCGCTCGGCGGGTGAGCGGTCGGCCGTGTAGCCGTGTGCCCGGCGCCCGATGACGGTGACCGGGAAGCCGCTGGCGTGAAGCACCGAGAAACCGCTGGAGTGGGAGCCGAAGTGGCCGGAGCACAGGATGGCTCCCCTGCCCGCGGCCAGCGCGGCCTCCAGGTGTTCCCGTCCATGGATCTCGACCAGCCGCCGCAGCGGCCGCGCCCCGCGCCGCAGCCGCATTACGTCGACCGCCTCGCAGGAGACGAACCGGAACCTGTCCCTGGTCACCCGCTGGGCCGCAGCCGGGCTGAGCTCGTTCCCGAGCACCAGCCGCAGGTTACGTGTCAGCTCGGTGCGCTTCCGGGCCTGGCACCAGAAGAGACAGTCGCCGCGCCAGCACGCGATGCGATAGCCCATCGCGGCCGGCAGGCGGGCCAGGACCGGCGCGACTGCCGCCCAGTAAGCCATGCCTTCTACAAAGCGCACCAGCTTCCCCGCGCGGTTGAGACCCGCGCGCGGGCTCCTGCTCCGGGGGCGCGCGGGCAGTTCGCGCTGATCGGCGTCCAGCGAGAAGTCCACGTCGCCCCCTACCCCGGTACCCGCAAGTCTGACCTCCCCGCCCGTTGCGGCGGCCGGCCGCCCGCGGTCGATCGTAGTCTCCTCCCCCGATACCGGCCGAGGCCAGCGTCGCCCGCCAAGAAGGGCTTCATGAGACCTGGACCGCGGTCGCGGTGTGTGCGCGGTCGGCGACACCCGCCGGAGCTGAGCACCCACGCGGTCAGGCGAGCGGAACCTCCACCGCGGCATCCGGCTTCGGGTAATACCTGGCCACGTCCCCGGCGCCGTACTTGGCGCGGAACCTGTCGAGGATCTCGCCGACCCGCGCCGGACCGGTGACGGGAGTCGCGCGCGCGGCGAGTTGAGCTCCCCCGGCGACCAGCCGGATCGCCGGCGTCTTCAGCACATTCCTGTACCAGTTGGAGTCCGTCCCGGTGACCGGCACCAGGTACAGCGTGTCGCCCTCGCGCGCAAACCACACCAGGAGCGAGATCGCACGGCCCGATCTCCGGCCGGTGACGGTGATCTCGACCTCGCGGGTGATTTCCAGTGCCTTGATGAAATCTTCGTCTGCCGTTCCCATGGCACTACCGTCGCACCTGGGCGGGATCGGCGCAGCAGTGGAGGCGCGATATGTGCATCCGCGCGGCCAGCCGCGCGCCGTCGGCCTCGTGGTCGTTGAGGTTGGACGCCAGCAGGTCGACGAAGCGCACGAACGTGTCCTGCGCGGTTCCCATGGATGCCCTCCTGCCCGGGCCGCTCCCCCGGGCGCTTGATCGGTTTTGCGCTCCCTCCCTCCCGGCTCCGGTTGCTTCCGATAGCGTCGGCGAGTAGCGACCATCCTGCCCGGTAAGGGGGAACCATGACCGCACCCGCGACGACCCGCAGCAGCCGGTTCGCGCTGACCGCGGCGCTGATCATCCTCGGGATCCTGTTCGTCGTCGTCGGGGTGATCTACGAAACCCAGACCGCGGCGCACCTGCCGTCGTTCCTGCCCGGCCACCAGGCCGGCGACACGGGCCATCACGTCAAGCACGGGATCGCCGCGTTCGCGCTCGCGGTGATCGCCTGGATCGGCGCTTGGTTCAGCACCGGACGCCGCTCCCGCAGCCGCTCCTGACCCCAGCCCAGCGGGTACTGGGGTTGCTGGTCCCGGACAGACCCTCGTCCACCGAGGCGTACTGGCCGGTGAGGCCGATCCTGGCACGCTCAGGTCACCACGATGACCGGAGGCAGCTCGCGGGCGGGCATGTGTCCGGCGCACCGTGGGTGGTGCGACGATGATGGGCATGGCCGACACCCCGCAGATCACTGACAACGCCGGCGAGTCCCGGTTCGAGATCGCGCTCGACGGCAGGCTCGCCGAGATGGACTACCGGATCCGCGGCAACCGGCTGGTGATCCTGCACACGCTGGTGCCAACGGAGATGGAGGGTCACGGCGTCGGCGGTGCCCTGGTGACGGCCGCGCTGGATCGCGCGGTGCGCGACGGGATGACCCTGGTGCCGCTCTGCCCGTTCACCCGCGGCTGGCTGCAGCGGCACCCGGACGCCGCCACCCGGGTCAGCATCGACTGGGGCGCGCCCGACGAGGCGCCAGGCTAGACGCTGCTGCACGGGCCGGTCGCCGTCCGGCACCGATCCGTGCCGCCGGGGATCTGCCTGAGGGGGCCTAGGCTGGCCTGTCATGAGGGTGACCATGATGCTGGCCGATCACGCGCAGGTGGCTGACGGGAAGCTGTTCATCGCGGGCGGCGGGTGGTCGCTGGCCGGGCCCGGCCCGATCCCGTGCGGTATCGCGCTGCTGTTTCACGTCCCGTGGCAGCAGACCAACGAGCGGACCGCGTTCATGCTGCGCCTGCTGGACGAGGACGGGCGGCCGTTCCCGGGCACCGGCGAGCCCGGCGGGCCATCCGTCGAGGCGGGCGGCCAGATCGAGGCGGGACGGCCGGCCGGGATGGCGCCCGGGTCCGACATCAACGTCCCGGTTGCGTTCAACACCGTGCTGCAACTGCCGCCCGGGCGGCGCTTCACCTGGGTGCTGGAGATCAACGGGCGAACGGACGACGCTTGGCGGGTGTCCTTCGCCACGAGGGAGGCACCGCCCGGGGCGTTCTGACCCGGTTCGGCCGGCCATGATCCTTGCCAGCGGCCTGGCCAGCCGCCATGATGCCATCCAGGCCATCGCGTGTCCCGGGGCGGGCAGCTTGACAGGAGCGAACGCGTGGGGCGCCTGACCGCTGTCCAGAACGGAGGGGGTTCGACGTGCTCAAGGGGTTCAAGTCGTTCATCTTGCGCGGCAACGTCGTCGAACTGGCCGTCGCCGTCGTCGTCGCGCTCGCGTTCAGCACCCTCATCACCCAGTTCATCACGTACATCATTCACCCGCTGCTGGCCGCCACGGTGTCCGGCAAGAAGCTCGGCCTGGGCTGGCTGCTCCGCCACGGCAACCCCGCAACGTTCGTCGACATGGGCGGGCTGATCGGCGCGATCATCTACTTCGTCATCTTCATGGCGGTGATCTACTTCGTCATCGTCCTGCCGTACAAGGCGGTCCAGCGGCGCCGCGGCATCAACGCGTTCGCCGACCCGCAGCCGGTCAAGACGTGCCCGTTCTGCCTGTCCGCCGACCTGCCGGCCGCCGCGTCCAAGTGCAAGCACTGCGGCACGGACCTGCCCAGTGAGGCCGCGGCGGTCTGATCGGCGTCCGCCTCGTGACCGCCCGCGGCCGTGGTTCCGGGCGGGCCCGCGGCAGCGGGGTTACTTCGCGTCGGCGTAGCAGCTGACCACGGCGGTCGTCACCGGAAAGCGCACCGGCGTCGCCCCGAACACCAGCCGCCCGGCCTCGGTGGCCGCTGCCCCGACGGCCTCGACCACTGGCCCGGCGAGCCCCTCCGGGCAGTGCACCATCACTTCGTCGTGCTGGAAGAACACCAGGTGCGGGCGCCCGTCCCCCGGTCCGGCGGAGCCGGCCGTCCCGGGAGCGCCCGCCGGGCCGAGCGCCGCCAGCCGTGGCCGCAGGCAGGCGAGCAGCACGAGCGCCCAGTCCGCGGCGCTGGCCTGCACGACGAAGTTTCTGGTGAACCGGCCCCGGGCGCGCACCGACCGGGCGGCGCCCGGGTCGCCGGAGCCGGCGGCGAGCGACCGCCACGCCGCGGACGGCGGCGGGCACGACCGGCCGAGGACGGACCGCACCACCCGGCCCTCCTCCCCGGCCCTCGCGGCCGACTCCACGTACTCGGCTGCGACGGGGAACCGCCGCCTGAGCACGGCGAGCAGCTGGCCTGCCTCGCCGCCGGCCCCGCCGTACATCGCCGACAGCAGCGCCACCTTGGCCTTGGCCCGGTCGCCGCCGAACGCGCCCGCCAGCTCCGTGTACAGGTCACCGGCGGCCGCCGCCTCGGCGAACGCCCGGTCTCCGGCCAGCGCGGCCAGCACCCTCGGCTCCAGCTGCGCGGCGTCGCCGACCACCAGGGTCCAGCCGGGATCGGCGATGACCGCGCGGCGCAGGACGCGCGGGATCTGCAGCGCGCCGCCGCCGTTGGACGCCCAGCGGCCCGACACCACCCCGCCGACCACGTACTCCGGCCGGAACCTGCCGCCGGCCACCCAGGCGTCGAGCCAGGCCCAGCCGTGCGCCGTGTGCAGCCTGGCCAGCTCCTTGTACTCCAGCAGCAGCGGCACGGCGGGATGATCGACGCCGCGGAGCACGCCGGAGCGGGTCGAGGCCACCGGGATCCCCTCGGCGGCGAAGGCGCGCACGAGCTGGGCCGGCGAGTCCGGGTTGACCGGCCGGCCGCCGAACGCCGCGCTGATCTGCGCGGCGAGCTCGGCCAGCCGCCGCGGCCGCGACCCGCGGGCCGGGCGCGGCCCGAGCAGCCCGGCGAGCAGTTCGTCGTGCACGTCCGGCCGCCACGGCAGCCCGTCGAAGCTCATCTCCGCGGCGGCCAGCGCGCCCGCCGACTCGGCGGCGGCGAGCAGCCGCAGCCGCGCCGGGGCCTCGTCCGCCGCGATCCTGGCCAGCTGATCCGCGTGCACGGCCGTCAGCGCGTCCAGCAGCTCGGCGCCCGTCAGCCTGTACCCGGCCGGCTCGAACAGCGCCTGCTGGCCGCCGGATGGCACGGCGCCCGGCCGGACGGACGGCGCGTCGGCGGCCTGCTGAGCGGCGGCCTGCTGAGCGGCGTCCTGCTGAGCGGCGGCCTGCTGAGCGGCGGACGTGGCCGGCGAGGCTGCCTGCTCCGGCTCCCCGGCGTGCAGCCGCCCCCACGCGGCGGTGAGCGCCGCGGGCTCGCGGTGTCGCCCGTCACGGCCGAGGAGCAGCGCCTCCACCAGCGCGATGTCGTGGCAGCGCGCCACGCGCAGCCCGGCGGCCAGCAGTTGCGGGTAGCAGCGGGCCGCGGACTCCCACACCCACCGCACCCGGCCGCTCCGCTCCCGGGCCGCGATGGCGGAAGGAAGATCGTCAACCCGAACGGCAGCCGCCGCCGGGCCGCCATCGGGAGCCAGGTCGCACAGCAGCGCGGACCCGTCCGCGAGAGGGGCGACAGCGACCGGCACGGTCGCGGCGCTCCTGGCAGGTCCCGGGACGGCGGTCGTCACACGCCCATTCAACCCGCACCGCGCATGGAACCCGCCGTGCCTGCCGGTCCTGTGCGCTTCCGCCCGAACTGAGTCTGGGCCCGGCCCGGGGCCTGGCCGGGCCGGGTCCAGACGTCTAGCGGAACTCGGCCGCTGGGCCGAGCCTCCGGAGAGGAAGGTGGTGGAGCGGGGGCATTCGTGTAGCCGTGTTCACTCTTTAGCGTAATGGACAATCGGCCGCATAGTGAGCTTGCTGTTCCGAATTTCTACGGTTGCTGTTCTCCCGGCCGACTTCGGTGGGTCAAAAGCGCCGTGTAGGGTGCCGCGAAGACCCGGACCGGCACGCCCGTGACCAGGCATCGGACGTGTCGCTCGGCATCCCCACCCGGCTTCCTTCCGTTACGGCACCAGATGGCGTTGAAGTCAGGCTGTCAGGCCGACCTGAGTACCGGCTGGGGCAAAGCTGGGAATTCGGCCCAGTTGCCGTCAGCGCTATCTGAGCCGGCGGGCGCCGGGCCGGCGGAACGCCGGGATTGGCTTCCCTGGATTGCGGCTCACGCTGAGCTTGGTTGCGGTGGGTTCACCGTTCGGCAGTGCGGTGAACCCACCGCGGTCATGATCGGCTCGCTCAGGCGAGCCGCAGCCAGACGCGGACTCCGCGGCGGCGGAGCCCGGGTCGGCCGCCGCCTGCTGCGCGACCTGGTCCGGGCAGGCCGGAGCCGGCCGCGCGGTCCGGTCCGCGCCGTCCGGCGCGGTGCGCGCCTGCGGCCGCGCGGCCAGTCCCGCCGACACCTGCCCGGGCAGTTCACCCGACGTCCAGCCTGCCAGGTCGGCGCTCAGGCTCCCGGCGTCATCGCGCTCGGGTGACGCTGCCATGTCCGGGGGCGCCGGCTGCAGAACGGGGCTGTCGGGCGCCCACTCGCCGGGCGCCGGCTCCGCGGTCCCCGCCAGCCCGGCCTGGCCGGGCTGGCGGGCGGCGGGGCCGGGCGGCTGTACCCCGTTGACCGCGTACCCCGGCATCGGCACCGGCTGCCCCGCGGAATCCGGTTCCCAGAGCAGGCCCTGGTCGTACGGCTGGTCCGCGCCTTCGTCGCGGTCGAGGAGGTCGGACAGAAGCTCAGCCTCCTCGGCGCCGACGCCGAACACCACGCGCGGCCGCCCCCAGGGCTCTGCCAGGGAGTATCCGACGTAACTTGACACCGGCTGCGCCTGCTCGGCGGCCAGTCCCTGCATTCGGCGCCACCGATCCCAGGACCGCTCGAGCCGCACCGCCGCCTGATGCGCACGCGCCATCAACTCTGGATCACCCATCGCGCGATCCTCCCCCTGAATGCGGCATTGCGCTCAGCCCTGGTGGGTGGCTGGAGAGCGCTCGTCGCTGCCAACGCCGTGCGCACGCGCGCGAACGCGTGCGGTCACCTGGTGCGCGGATGCCAGGCGCGCCGCCCGTCACGTTCGGCCGTAACCAGCGGCGTGGCCAGTATGGCAGACCCCACTGCCGGATACTAAGAGTTACGGCAAACTCCATTGTGACTACTTAGAGTGGTCAACGACCTTGGGCGCGCCGACGAGTCGCGGGTATCCTCCGCGCGCGAGCCGGCGTCCACCACGAGAAGCTCGCTGAGCCTCGGCGCCCGCGCACGGATGCCCGAGGCAAGACTGAGCCGCACGGATGCCCCGGCGCGGGGCGGGCGTGGCCCCTCAACGTGAACCAAAAAGCGCGCTATATACCGGCCCCAGCGCTTCACGTTGTCTGATGAACCCCAGCGAAGGCGAGTCCTATGGTCCGGCCCTGGGTGTGTGGTGCTCGCGGCCCCGTGATCGCGCGAGAAAATGTCACGCAGGGTGACCGCGAAGCCGCCGCTGGGCCGTCGTCGGCGGCCGGCTGATGATCTGCTTTCGCCCCCGCGCCACCCTCTGATGCCCCCGTCGGGGTGGCGATCTCCGGGTCCCCCGAGGAGAGGGAGGCTGGCGCGGCGCCCCCCGTCCGCCTGGCTGCCATGCTCCGCCGCCGGGCGGTCCTTCGTGTCGTGTTGCTGGCTGGCGGTGGCCGCTGGTGCACGGCCGCCGGGTGCTGACCGATGGGGCTGCCGCCGCCGGACGATAGCTAACGTGACGCAGTCGCCCGGCGATGGCAGCTGACCTGCCGTCGTGCGGCGGGGCCGGTAAAGCCCTGCCGTGTGACGAAAGCGGGGAAGGCAAAGGTCATTCCATGCGCTGCTGCGGAATGCCCGCGAGCAGCGCGCGAACCTCGGTCTCCCGGTACCGGCGGTGACCCCCGAGCGTACGGATGGAGGTCAGCTTGCCGGCCTTCGCCCACCGCGTGACGGTCTTCGGGTCCACTCGGAACATCGTCGCGACCTCCGCTGGGGTGAGCAGCGGCTCGGCCTCGGGTGTGCGTGCAGACATGTGTACGGCCTCTCCTCCTGGACCGGTACTGCGATCCTGCGTTCTCTCAGTTGCTTGCCTGGCGCTCCGCCTGGAGCCTGTCGGGATGTCCTATATGGCCAACAGAGACCATATTGCCATCACGACCGGTGACACGTCGACCACCAGGAGCAAAGTTTTCGTCGCGGCTTGCCCTGTTGTACGGCTGATGCGCGTCACGCTGCGTGATTCTAGCGATACGTACAGTAGCATCGTGGCTGAATCGGAAAAACTAGCCGGGGCGACGATGACGTCCTCTTGGGGCCGCCGTTACGCCCTCCCGGGGCCCGCGGTGAGGGGTCTCCCGGACCGCGGTGACGGCCCCCGGGACCGCGGAACATCCCGCCCGCAAGCGATCAGCGGGGCGCGCCGACGGTGCCCCGGCACCGGGCGCGCGGGAATACCCTGGACTCCGCACCCGGGTCAACGAGGACCCGGGACCTGACCGGAAGAGTCACCACAGTGACCACAGTGTTCGCTACATCACACAACGACAGCGGATCATCCGATCACTCAGGACACGAGCAGGTCGTCTTCTGCCAGGACGCCCCGACCGGGCTGCGGGCAATTATTGCGATCTACTCCACGGCGCTCGGCCCCGCCCTCGGCGGTACGCGGTTCTATCCGTATCAGAGCGAGGCGCAGGCCCTCGCCGATGTGCTCAACTTGTCCCGGGCGATGACCTACAAGAGCGCGCTGGCCGGGCTGGATCTCGGCGGCGGCAAGGCCGTGATCATCGGGGACCCGGCCACGCTGAAGTCCGAGGCGCTGCTGCGCGCCTACGGCAGGTTCGTCCAGTCCCTCGGCGGGCGGTACATCACAGCGTGTGACATCGGCACCTACAGCGAGGACATGGATGTCATCGCGCGCGAGTGCCGCTACGTGACCGGCCGCACCGTCCCGCACGGCGGCGCGGGCGACTCTTCGGTGCTCACCGCCCTCGGCGTGTTCCAGGGCGTGCGGGCGGCCGCCCAGCACGCGTGGGGCAGCCCCGGCCTGGAAGGCAGGCGGATCGGGATCGAGGGCGTCGGGAAGGTCGGCGCCCGGCTGGCGGACCTGCTCGCCGAGGCCGGCGCCAAGCTGGTGATCTGCGACGTCGACCCCAGGGCCGTCGAGCGGGTCCTGGCCCGGCACCCCGGCGTCACGCCGGCGGCTGACCGCCAGGCGCTGGTCGCCAGCCAGCTTGACGTGCTCGCCCCGTGCGCGCTCGGCGGCACACTGGACGAGGAGACCGTCGCCGCCACGTCCGCGAGCATCGTCTGCGGCGCGGCCAACAACCAGCTCGCCCACGTGGGCATCGAGAAAATGCTCGCCGACCGCGGCATCCTCTACGCGCCCGATTACCTAGTGAACTCGGGCGGCCTGATCCAGGTGGCGGACGAGCTCGAGGGCTTCAGCTTCGACCGGGCCAAGGGGCGTGCGGAGAAGATATTCGAGACCACCCGGAGGATCTTCGCGCTGGCGGACGAGGAGGGCGTCCCTCCCGTGGTGGCGGCCGACCGGCTCGCCGAGCGGCGGATCGCCGACGTCGGCAGGCTGCGCGGCCTCTGGCTGCCAGCTACCGCGCGGTCAGCGTGAGCAGAGACTTCGCAAACCAGGTACGGTTATACGCGTACGAAAGCTGGCACGCGCTGCCCTCCAGACGATGGAGCGGGCGACGGGTCGGCTTGCTGTGCGGGAAAGCCGGCAAGCAGCGATAGCAGTGAGCAGTGGCCTGACCGGGCCAGAAGGATGTTCAAGGGGGTCGAGCCAATGGGGCGCGGCCGAGCCAAGGCCAAGCAGGTGAAGGTGGCACGCCAGCTGAAGTACAACAGCGGCGGAATGGACCTTGACCGGCTGCAGGCCGAGCTGGGTAGCAGCACGGACCAGCACGACGAGGACCACGCGGACTCCTCGCATTCCGGTCACGAGTACGACGATCACGGGTACGACCGGTACGCCGACGACGAGGATGACGAGGACGCGGACGCCAGTCGCACGCCCTAGGGCGTGTGCCGTGGGTCCCGGTCGCAGCGTGCCGGCGCGCCTCCGGCGCGGAGCTTGCCGGCGCGCCTCCGGCGCGGAGCTTGCCGGCGCGCCTCCGGCGCGGAGCTTGCCGGCGCGCCTCCGGCGCGGAGCTTGCCGGCGCGCCTCCGGCGCGGAGCTTGCCGGC
>Ga0070698_100004040_pt1 | contig 16144 bp, 27 predicted proteins | sample KBSK1502metaG_FD_65477 | JGI IMG/M metagenome (GOLD analysis project Ga0070698, IMG submission 65477) | Corn, switchgrass and miscanthus rhizosphere microbial communities from Kellogg Biological Station, Michigan, USA - KBS K1-50-2 metaG | ecosystem: Host-associated > Plants > Roots >...
GAAAGCAGCCATCGGACGATGCTAACCTTGCCTTCGGCCGATAGGGGCGTAGCTCAGCCTGGTCAGAGCATCGGTCTCCAAAACCGAGGGCCGAGGGTTCGAATCCTTCCGCCCCTGCCAATCCTCTCAGACCGGTTTCGTATTCGGAATCGACGATTTCGGGGCCTTCCGCACGAGCTCTCGCGCGACCGCTGAAACTCCCTGTCTAGCCAATGTATAGCCAAGGACATCACCCGCCGAGCATGCTCGTCTGCGCCGCGACCGCCTGCTCACGCAACTCGCGCATCACGTGGCTGTAGGTGTCGAGCGTCAGCGTGATGCTCGAATGCCCGAGGATCTCCTGAACCATCTTTGCGGGAACGTGGTTGAGCAGCAGCAGCGAGGCGCAGCTATGGCGTAGGTCGTGAAACCGGATGAGCGGCAGGCCGGCCGATTTCAGCACCGCCCGGTGGTCCTCCCACACGGCCTTGGGGTTGAGCGGCTCGCCATGCGGACCGACGAACACTAGGTCCCAATCGTTGAGCCACCTCGGGCCGAGCGCGAGCTTCTCGTCGCGCCACCTGGCGCGGTGCGCGCGCAAAGCGTCGACGACAATCGCGGGCAGGTCGAGCGTGCGCCTCGACGTCCGTGACTTGGGCTCGACGAGGGTCGGCACGCCGCCTTGCCTCGCGCCGGCCGAATCCATTGAAGCGCGTGGCTGACGCGAAGCACGCCGCGCTCGAGGTCGACGTCGGACCATCGAAGGCCGAGCACCTCCCCCTGCCTCAAGCCGAGACCGAGCGTCGCGACGTAGAGCGCCTCGAGACGGTTGCCCTTGACGGCCGCGAGGAAGCCCTTCACCTGCGCCGTGGTCAACGAGGGCACGTTCTCGTTGACGACACGGGGCGGCCGCGCCAGTCGCGCGACATTCCTGCTCACGAGCCCGTCGCGCTCGGCCACGTGCAGCGCGGTTCTCAAGACGGCGCGCATGTGGTGCGCCGAGCGGGGTTTCGCTCCAACCTTCACTTTCGCGCTGAGCATCGCCTCGACCTCGGAGGGAGTCAGCTTCGCGAGGCGCTTCTTGCCGATGGCGGGGCTCAGGTGTCGCCGGATGATGACCTCGTAGCCCTCGAGGGTGCGCGGCCGGATGGTGCCCTCGAGCCCACGCAACCAGCTATCGAGCCATTGCTCGACGGTGACATGGCCGCCCCTGGGCAGAACGCCGCGGCTGTGATCGGCCACCGCTCGCTTGAGTCGGCCGACGAGCTCGTTCTTCCCGTTCATGCCCGCGTACATCGCCATGCGCCGGCGCTTGCCGTCGACGATGCCCTGATCGACCAGCCCGCACCATCCCACCTGCTCGAGCTCGCCAGTCAGCGCGTTCTTGCGCCTCCATGGAAAGACGGACCCATCTCCCGACTCACGCCTCTTGCTCATCGCGTTCCTCTCCTTACCGTGTCGGTTAGCGCAGGCAGCCGTCCCTGTGTCGTCTTGCCCAGGCGCTCGGGCCATTGCTTGCGCGCCCGGTAGATCCATGTCGCCGCCGTCGAACGTTTCACCTTCCCGGGGAAGTGGTCCTGAACGGCTTTTGTCGGGTGCCTTCCCTGCCGGCGGGCCTCCAAGTAGACCTCGGCCACCTCGAGGTAGAAATCGGTCGACTTTGCCCTCGGGCCCGGTGCGAGTGCATCGACCTGCTCGGCGAGCGAGTGCAAGACTTTCTCGTCAGTGGTCTTCAGCGCGCGCGCGAACCGGCGAGTGAACTGCTCCGTGAGGTCGCCGAGCGGCAGCTCACGCAAGGCAGCCTTGTCGATGGCGGGTGCCCCGTCGCCCTTTCCGGGCGTTGGACCAATCACCAACGTCGTGCACCTGAGCCCCTCGTCGTCGAGGGTAAAGGTGGCGACGACCGGATACTTGTGGCCGCGCGAGTCAGTCCAAACCACCGCAGGCGCGGTGTCCTCGAACACGCCGACCCGGACCGATTGACTGGATCTTCGGGCGGCTGCCACAGCTCAGCGTGCTCCGTTGAGTCGGGTGGCCTTGAGTTCGAGGGCGTGGCGGTCGGAGCCGTATTCGGCGGGGCGCTCACCGCCTCGCGATGACTGCACCTGTATCAGCGCCCACCTGCCGGTCGCGCCGTTCTCGTCGTAACTCGGGACCACGATCCACTCGCCCTTCCTGATGCCTGCCATGTCAGTCCTCCCGGCCGGTGCGTGAGTTCGGGTTCGCACCGACTGCCCACAAATGCTATACGGAATGCGCGCAACATGCAACACTTCGGCGGATGTCACGCGGATTGACGGCTGAGCATGGAGTGATCGCCGAGATACGGGCCAAGCGCCTGCTACGCGAGGCTCGGACCATCCGGGAGCGCGCCGGCGTCTCCAAGCGGCGCGTAGCGGCCGAGCTCGGGGTGCACGCGGCCACGGTGGGGCGCTGGGAGAGCAGCGAGTCGCACCCCCGCGAACGCCACCTGATGAGGTACGCGGAGCTTCTCACGCTGCTCCTCGTTGAAGGGGAGGCGGCATGAGCGCCGGCACCGAGCAACTATTGCTTCGGCCACGCCTGCTGAACCTCGAGCAGGTACGTGAGGTTTGCGGCGGCATCGGTCGCGACCTGGGGCTCAGGGTCATGGCCGAGTGCGGAAAAGTCTCCCTGGGTCGTCGCGTTTTCGTCCGTCCGGAGGACCTCGACAGCTATCTCGAGCGGTTGCGCGAAGCCACTACGTCCTAGCAAACATCCCACCACAGGAGGCGCCGCCACGCTCACCACACATAAGAAGGACGGAAGCAGCAGTCGACCCGTCGGCCGCGCCGGCGACTGCACCACGCACGGCGGCAGGGAGCTCGACCGGGCCGGCTGGCGGGCCGCGCCCCGGCGGCTCCCTCCCGCCGGGGGCGGGCTCGGATGAGTGGCGGCAAGCTCGGCGACGGTCGCCGGTCGGTCGGTTTCGTACCGGTCGAGCTCGAGGCCGCTGACTCCCGCGCGAGCAACGAGGCGCTCGGCCTAGCGGTGCGATTCCGGGCGGAGTCGGACCGAAGGCAGACGGACGGCATGCTCGACGACCGCGAGGTCGCGGCGGTGGCTGCGATGCACGGGATCACCCGCCCCAGACTGGCCGCGCTTCTGTTGGAACTGGTCGCGGCCGGCCTCGTGGAACGAATCGAGGGCCGGGTGCGCGACCTGAACTTCCTTTGCTGGTGCAACTCGAGGGCCGACCTGCAGGCGAAGCGCGACGCCGCCGCACGCCGGCAGAAGGAATACCGCGACCGGGTCGCCTCGAGGGAGGGCGACACCCCTCGTGACGGTGAGGTCACACGTAACGGCGACGGTCACGTCACACATAACGGGGACGCACTGTCACACGCCCTCATCTCAACTCATCACATCTCATCTCAACCCATCACATCTCAGTCTCCAATGGAGGGGCTTGGGAGGGGTGCAGGGGAACCCTTGCGCGAGGTGTTTCGCAACCCCCGTTCGGTGAGGGCTCATATGGCCCGTGGCATTGGCGAGCCCGAGGACGAACGGGCGGGCGAGGACGAGGGGGAATGGTGAGCACCCCCGGCACCCTGAGCCCATTGCCCTGGCGAAAGGCGGCCGCCCTCGAGCTCGAGCGGCTTTCCGAGCTGCACACCCGATGCGATGACAGGCAGGCCGAGGCCCGGCTACTCAGGGACCGACTCGTCCGCCTTCGCACCGAGCTTCAATGCGAGTCGCTCACCGAGGCGATAGACCACCTCGACTCGGCGGCCCTTCTGATCGGCGACGCGCGGCGACATCTGGAGCCCATCCCCGAGGGGGTCACCTGATGCGCAATACCAGCGCGCTACGGACCGAGCAGCACCTTCTTCACGGCTTCGCTGCTGACCGCGACCACCAGGTCGCGAAGCATTCCCGCCGCCTCGCCGCCAGCCTTCGCCAGCAAGGTCTTCACCTTCAGCGCGGCAGGCTTCGACTGCGGGGTGTCTGTGGTGAGGTCATCGAGGCTCGCAGTGATCTCGCCCTTCTCATCGTCGCTCAGCCCCGACAACTGCTTGGCCAACTGCTCCGCCGCCGCCTTGGTCTTCTCGGTCCACGGGTACGGCTTACCGCAGTTCTCGCAGTACGCCGGTGGCTTGTAGATGTGGCCCATGACGACGACAGCGTCCGAGATGTAGTCGCCCCGGATCGGATACCCGCAGTCCGCGCAGGCGACGATGGTCGCCGCCCCGCACTTCGGGCAGAACTTCTTGCTGCTCGCCGGAAATTGCTGAGTCGAGTTGTTGGTGACGTGACCGTTCAAACAGACCTGCGCTACGTCGTACATGCCTTCGCCCTCGTCGAACTTCCAAGCCATACCGGCAGCCTACCGCTTGCGAGGGTCGCGTCGATGACCGCGCCCGGCGCTCGTGCTCGCATCGGTGTCGTTCTCGCCGGACGGCATGGGCAGGGCCTCCTCCGTGCGCAAGGCGGCGGAACGCGGCCGGCCCTCGGTTTGCATAACCGCGGCCTGAGTGGTTTTCGAGTTCGTATAGCCACCTGTCGAGCCCCGCGAAGGGCGGCCTGATGCCTCGCACCAGCACCTCGTTCGCGCCCGGCAACCAGGTCGCGTTGAAGCATGGCTCTCGTTCGCGGACTGCCATCCAGAAGCGCGCTTCTGAGGTGCGTGAGGAACTCGCTGAGTTGTTGACAACCCACCTGCCGCATGTCGGCCCGGCCGACCAGCCGCTCGTGGACCTAGCGGTCGACGTCGTCACGAAGCTCCGGCTCGTGAACCAGCACCTCGACCGCACGAGCGGCGGCAGCCTCATCGACATGCGGGGCCGGCCGCGTACCTGCTCGGCGCTCTACCTCGCGCTCAGCCGGCAGGCGCTCGCGGCCTTCGGCGAGCTCGGCATTGGGCCCAGGGCCAGGGCGAGCATCCTCAGCGGGCTCGGGCTGGCCGCGGCAACTCGTGCGAAGCGGGTCGAGGATGCGCACAAGCGACTGCAGGCCAACGTCGCCGCCGACCTTGCCGAGGAGGCTTCGTGACAGTGCTACGGCAGGTAGCCGACCTTGGTCGTGATCTTGTAGCTCTTGTCGCACGTAAAGGACTCGGGCCGTCGCAGCGGCAGCGCCATCGAAACCATTTCGGCCAGATCGAAGCACACATCAAGCCCGGCGCTATCAGCTGCAAACCAAGCGTGGATGTTGCTGCCCACGAGCTGCGCGTCGAGGAGCCTGCGCTCCGAGAGCGGCACCTTGTCCCGAAGCTCGCTCAGAAGCGCCTTGACATCGGCATCGGTGTACTTGCCGGCGGGCCTGCTTGCGTCAGGAGGCACGAGTGTGTGCGGGCTCGCCATGGTGACTCTGAGCACCCACGAGTCGAGCGAGGTTTCGTCCACGGCCAGAGTCTACGCATCGCGGGGGTTCTTGCATGAAGGGCCTCGTCGCGTTCGCTCGAAACAGGCTCGGCGTCCGGCTCTACCCAGGCCAGGTCGACGTGCTGACGACTTGGGCGCGCAGCGCCCGGCGCAAGTGCGTGCTGTGCCTCGGCCGGCGCTCAGGCAAGGGTCTCATGGGCGCGGTCGCCGCCATCTTCAACGCGGTCGCGATGGACTACGCCGGCACGCTGCGAAAGGGTGAGACCAGGTTCATCCTCGTCGTCGCCACGCGGCAGGAGCAGGCGCAGGAGTTCATCCGCGTCGTGCGTGAGCTGCTCGAGGCTGCGCCTGACCCTGACCTCGCCGAGCTCGTTGACACGACCGCATCCACCGCCGTCGAGGTCGTGTTCACGAACAACGTCGTCATCAGGGCGATGCCGTGCAGCAGCCGAAGCACGCGTGGCCTCGCGGCGTCGCTGGTCATCTTCGACGAGCTCGCCCACTTCGTCACCGACACCGAGGGACCTGCGGCGGGCAAGGTCGTGTGGCGCGCGCTCACCCCGTCGGTCGCGCAGTTCAAGGACCGCGGCTTCATCCTCGTGACGTCGACGCCTTCATGGGCGAGCGGCATCCTCTACGACCTCATCACGGCCGGCGACATCGGCGTGGACCGCGACCTGCTCGTCATCCGAAAGGCGACCTGGGAGGTCAACGCGACCATCAGCAGGGAGTCGCTCGACGCTGACTTCACCGCCGACCCGGAGTCGGCCCGTGTGGAGTACGGCAGCGAGTTTGCCGAGGGCGGCGGCGCTTATCTCGACCGCGACGCCATCCACGCCGCGGTGATGCCCGGTCGTCGATCGCTTCCGCCGGTGCCGGGCACGCGTTACGTCGGCGCGGCCGACCCGGCGTTCGCGGCGGGCGGCGACGCGTTCACGTTCTGCGTCGCTCACAAGGTCGGCCGGGGCGAGAAGGCGACGTACGTCATCGACCGGCTCGAGTCGTGGCGCGGCAAGCGGGCGCCGCTGAGCTCCGACCTCGTGCTCGACGAGATCGCGGACCTCGCGCGGCTGTACCACCTGGGCGAGGTCGTGTCCGACCAGTTCGCGGTCGTGCCGCTCGCCGACGGCTTGCGCCGCCGTGGCGTGACGCTGCGGCCGCAGCCGCTCACGGCCGAGCGGAAGGCCGACATCTACTCCGCGCTCAAGCGCGCGCTCAACATCGGCGCGGTCGAGTTGCCCGACGACCCCGCGCTCGTCTCGGAGCTCGCGCAGCTCGAGGTGCGGCCCTCGCCAGCCGGTAAGCCGCGCATCAACGCCGCTCGCGGTGGCAGGGACGACCTTGCGATGGTAGTCGCGACCGCCGTGCATGCGTTCGGCGCCGGTGCGGTGAGGACCAAGACCTATCCCCGCATGCCGGCGAACGGAGACCCCAGGGACATCATGCCGAGGGCCGCGCGCCATGCCGAGAGGCCGCGTGGCAAGAGGCTCGGCATCGCGTCGAGCGTCCCGCTCGTCGCGTCAGGCAGCGGAGCCACGCGACGCGGCTTGCCTGGGCACCTGCATGACGCGGTGCAGGGGTTCGCCGACTCGCTGCCGCTCCAGGCGGGCCCGCAGCGATGAGCAGGGATCTCGTGGTCTCCAATCACGCCTGGGTGCGCTGGAAGGAGCGCGTTTGCCCATCCCTGCCGCGCGCCGAGGCCCGCGCATGGCTCGACAGTTTCATCGCCGGCGGCCGCGTCAGCACCCGGGCGCGGAGGTGGACGCGACCGACGCAGGACGGCCGGCGGCTGCCACTCAGGCGAAAGGCCCAGGACCCTTCCGATGAGCGCCACTTGCTGCTGCTCTACAACCCGCTGCTTGCGGGGGTCGCGTTGCTCCTCGAGGGCGACGTGGTCTTGACAGTAGTGACCGACGACCGCCCGCGGGTCCCGAACGGCTCGCTGATTGTCCCCGGTGGCCGCCGCGCGTCAGGCGACGCGTCCGGCGAGCGTGGGGCCGACGGCGCGCGCGCGGCGGCTATGGAGCGAAGCGGATGACAGGGTTCGACCTGGTCGAGTGGGCCAGCGAGGTCATCGAGCGCAAGGCCGCGCGCCTGGCGTGGTGCCGGTGCATGCCCCGGTGCTCAAGCGGGCGATGGCGCACGCGCTCACGGCCCGACCAATCGACGTCGACTATGTGGGCGACCTCGCCGAGGAGCTTCGCTGGTGCCGGGACACGCTCCACATCGAAGAACACCCTAGGAGGACGACCTGATGGACGCAGCGACGCAGATGCAGGCCGCAATGCGGCCGACGGGCGAGCCCACGGAGGATGAGCTCAGGCTCATCAACCGGCAGGCCCAGGTGCCGCTCGGGAAGGGCGACGTGTACGTGTTCGGGCTCGAGATCAGCAACGACTTGCGAGACTCCTACAACACGCGCATGGACCCCGACACGACGTTGCGCAACTACGTCGACGACTTCCGCGAGGGGCGCTCGATCCAGAACTCGCATCGGACCGAGGAACTGCCCCTCGCGAGGAGTTTCGACGCCGCCCTCGAGCGGCGCGGAAGGCAGGGTGATCCGAAGGACCCCGCCCGCGACGCAGTCGTCATCAAGGGATACGTGCCGCGTGGCATCAACTTGAATGGCGTCGCCTCCGACGACCTGATCAGGGGCATCGAGACCGGGGTCGTCCGCGACGGCTCGGTCCACTTCGACGACGGGGCCCGCTACGTGTGCGACATCTGCGGCAACGACATGTACGAGCGGGAGTCGAGCTGCCCGCACCTGCCGGGCCTGACGTACGGCGGGAAGCGCGCCGGCGCGACCATCGTCGACGGCCACGCGCTCGAGGCGTCGCTCGTCTACGACGGCAGCACCCCGATGGCGATGATCGACAAGGCGCGGCGCATGGCCGCGGCCGGGTTGCTCAGCCCCAAGGCCGTCGGCCGCGTCGAGCAGCTCTACCGCACCCGTCTTCGCCCTGCGACACCACAACGAACGGAGGAAGCAATGAAACCCAACGAGTACACGGAGGCGTTCAACGCGGGCCGGATGGTCGGAAGGGCCGAGGCCAGGGGCGCGACCGGTGCCGGCTCCGTCGCCGGGTCGACGGTGCAATTGGCGCTGCAGCACCTCGCGAACGCGAAGGGCGGGCACGAGCACCTCGACGGCCACCTCGGCAGCCTGGTGACCGGGATCGGCACCCTGCAGCCGGTCGGCTACGGCCGCGCCGACATGATGGCGCCGCCGGCCCTGCCGCCTGAGGTCGCGCGTTACGTCTCGAGGCTCGAGACAGGCATCCGCACCGCGCTGACGATGCTGGAAGGCCCTCGCGAGGCGGTCGAGAACGCGGAGAGGACGCTTCGCCTCGAGCTCAACATGAACATGGGCTCGGAGGGCGGCATCAAGTCGGGGCTGCCCGACACGTGGGCGACGCAGGCCGACCTGAACCCTGACCTGCTGAATGCGCACACGGACTATCACCTGGTGCCGGCCGAGTCCCAGGCGACCGCGAACGGCATGGCACCGGGCGCGTTGCCCGGCACCTTCGAGGTTCTCGGCCGCAGTCGGCGGCGCCGGTCGCACATCGACCCGTCGCTGGACGAGCGGGGCAAGGCCGCCGACATGAGGCGGTTCATGGCCCGCCCCGACGGAGGTGCGGCATGACCGCGCTCGAGCAGCTACGCAAGCGCGTCGACGACCACGCGCGGCGGATGTCGGAGGCCCGCCGGCGTTACCGTGAGGACCTGGCGACGCTGCGGCGCTGGCCGGGCTTCGACATGGAGCGGTCCGCGTGGCTCATGGCCGCCCAACAGCGTTTCAGGACCGAGGCCCGAGCCCTCGCGGATGAGGCGGCCGAGCTTCGCGCCCTGTCCCGTCGGTTCGGCGCGGACGCCCCCCGCGTCGAGGACAACGAGCTGGTCGCGCTGGCCGAGGAGCTCACAGGCTTCCGCCCCTCGACGATGCCGACGACGATGAGCGTGGCTGACGGGCTGAATTGCGGGCGCGTCACCGCCACCCCGAGCCCCAACCCCTCGCTGCATGCCCGTCGACCGCAAGGTGGCAGGGCCAGGCTTCGGCGTTTACGAGGACTGAGCGGTGGGCCGCATCCTTCGCCCCGACGAGCTCGGCCGCACCCTCGGCGACTTCGACCGCCGCCTGCAGAAACTCGAGAGGTCCCCGTTGCTGAACAACTTCCCCCTCATCTCGAGCGTCAACAGGGCGACGCAGAATCAGAACGTGCCGCCGTCTGGCAACTTCGACGGGTCCACCAAGTACGACGTGGCAATGGATTCCGGCTTTGAGTGTCGGTTCACGCTGACGGCGCCGACGCCGATCATCTGGTTCAGTTACGTGACGCTAAAACTCAACGCGCCCGGCGGCGGCTTCTTCGCCTACCTGACCACCGCCGTCAGCGTGAGCCCGTGGAACCCAGCGATGGTCATATTCGAGTCAGGATCGCAACTGTTCGACAAGGGCATCGGTGGTTACATCCAGAGCGGGCACCACTACGTCATCGCGCCGCAACCCACGGAGGGGAGCATCGGGCCCGGCGCGGCGCCGCTCGGCATCCTGACCAACCTTGGCCCCCTGCCCGCGGGCACTTATGAGGTCCGGCAGCGGCTCACTGGCGACGCTGGCACCCAGATCCAGTATTACCAAGGCAACGTCCAGGTTCTTGCGCCCGGTGGGTGACGGGGCCGATGATCGAGGAGACCAGAACAAAAATGGCTGAGGATAAGAAGCCTGTCGTCGACCGCGAGGAGGCCGAGCGCATCGCCCGCCGCGACCTGCCCGACTTCGCCGCCGCGCAGACGTTGCGGGCCCCGTTCCCAGTCTCGGCCGAGCGGCAAGCGCAAATGGTCGATGACCTGCTGCCGAAGATCGTTGAGGCGATAGTCGACGGCTCATGGCCGCTGTCGGCGGACGGGCGCCTCACATTCCGGTTGATCGGCACGACCACACTCTCGGTGCCTGAGTCGAAGCGAAACTAGGCCCGGACGAGCACCCCACCCGCGAGGACGTAGTACCGGCCCGAGGCGAGGTCGACGTAGCCTGACACCGCGTATGAGCCGGGCCCGATTGTGCCCGCAGGTCGCAGCGCCGCATATGCGCACTCGTACTTCGTGGTGCTCGCCGACAGCGTGACCGTCGACGCGGACATCACCTCGAGGGTGCCGCAGTATTCCGGCCTCGGCAGGGGCGCGGGTGCCGATGTCGCCGGGGCGGGTTGGACTGGGGCAGGTGCCACGGGGGCCGCGGTGGATGGCACTCCCGGGCTCGGCGATGTGTCGGCCACGGGTGAGGGCTGGACCGACGGCAAGGCGGTCGAGGGAGCGCCAGGCGAGGGGCTGCCGACCACGTCGGCCTGCTGGACGCGCACCGCGCCGCTGGACTGGGGTTGGCCCGCATGCGTCAGGAGCGCGCCACCGAGCGCGCCACCGACCACCGCGATGACGGTGACCGCAACCCAGCGCGATGACCCCGAGAGTCGCATGGCCCGGGCATGATGACAGGAACAGGCTCCATTTACAGCTCACCTGTTTGGTGAGGCAAGAGCGGCGCGGGGCCCGCCTCGTCCCGCGCCGGGCCGAGAGGTTATCGGGATGCTCGGTTGGGAGCAAGCCCAAGGTGACGAGCCGCCGCGGGGGTGCGATGCGGGGCCCGATTCCGTCGGCCGGAAACGCCGAGGCAGTTCCTCGCTCCCCCGGCACGCCTGGGGTGGCGTGCGTAGCGCGGCTCGCGGCCGCCACATTGGGGCTCCTCGGGGCGTTGGAGCAAGGCTGGAGTTTGCTAGGAGCGGCAGGCGGTCGAAAGTTGCCTGCCGAGGCGGCCGTGCGGCGCTACACTCGCCCCGATGGCGAAGGTGCGGCTCAGCAGCATCCTGTTCAGGGCTGCACGTCGAACGCGCGATGTCGAGGCCGTCGCGACGGGCGATCCGGGGCGCGTCGCACGGCGGGCAAAGAACAAGGCCCTAGCGCGTGGCCTTGCCCGTGTGCTAACCCGCCTTTTCCGCGCCTAGCGGGAGCTGCCAGGGAGCGTCTGGCGAGATGTTTTGGCCTCATTTCGACCGCCTTCAAATGGGAATGCCCCGTGCCGCCTCCTTAATCTGTAGCTTGCAAACACACACGAAGTTCGGTAACAATGCATCTACTCCTGCCCACCGTCCGTCCGCAAGGGCGTACTGGTGGGCCCCATCCCACTCATGACGCCTCCGCGGCGCGTTGCCGTATTCATCGACTACCAGAACTGCTACGGGTGGGCGCGGCGTGCCTTTTGCAGCGATGCCGACCCCCCTTCAGCCGGCCACATGGACCCCATGAAGCTGGCGCAACTGCTCGCGAGCAAGGCAGCAGGCAAGGCCTACCTCGTTTACGTCGGCGTGTACTGCGGCCTGCCCGACGCGAGCAAGGACCCGCGGACCAATGCGGCCCGGAAGAAGCAGATGACAAGGTGGGAAGCCCTCGGCGCGAAGGTAATTGCCCGTCCGCTGCGCTACCCGCCCGGCTGGCGAGTTGGCGCGGCAGACCGCCCAATAGAGAAGGGAATCGATGTGAAGCTGTCCATCGACGCGGTGATGATGGCCCTGCGCGGCCAGTACGACGTGGCCGTCATAGCGTCGTGCGACACCGACCTGTCGCCAACGGTCGAGGCTATCGTGCAACTTAGTCAAGAACCTGTCCTCGAGGAGCGTCTGCTCGCGTCGTCGACAACCGAGTCCGGCGAGACCGTCGAGAACGTAGTCGTCGAGCGGGTCACGGAGAAGGCCCGGCAGGTGGAGGTGGCCGTCATCGCATGGGTCGGCCACGGCAGCCGACTCTCGGTGGCCGGCGTAAAGCTGAAGGAGTGCTGGGTCGGGGACAAGGACTTCCGCGCCATACGTGACGAAACGGTCTACGACGTCGAAGCCTCTCCGCCCCCCGCCGCAGCGGCGCGGCCGCGCCGCCGATGAACCCATACCTCGGGCTGGTGCTCGTCGCAGGTGCCACAGCGTTGGCCGCTTCGGTAGGCACCTGGCTCGCCGGGCGTTGGCTGCAGGAGAGGGACGAGAAAAGGCGAGGCCTGGCCGCAGGCAGGCTCCTCTACCTGGAGTTGTCGCGCAACCACCGAGCAGTGAGGCAGTTTCGCAAGGGCGGTAAGACCTCGGCGTCGTTGCCGTTTCTGACGACTGCGACTTGGGAGCAGGTTCAGGTCGACGTCACACGAATCATCGACAAGCGCCACGTGGGGACCCTGGCCCTGCCGTACTTCTGGGTCTACACCATCCGCGCTGCGGTCGAGGGCATGAACCTACTCGAGAAGGGTTATGCAAAGCTGACAGGCTACGAGCGCGAGTGGTTCGACGACCTCGAGAAGTCGAGCCTCGAGGCGATCGACCGGCTCGGGTCTGTTGTATGGGACAAGGGGCAGCTTGAGCGCCTGCGCTCGGCGATGTTGGAATAAAGGCACCTGGGGTTCTTCACGCCCCGTGCCCGCCTCGAACGCTGCGACCACAGGCGCCGCGGCGACCTCAGCAGGCAGGGGCCTTCTTCACAGCCGCGGTTGACCATGCCGCGTCCCACGTGGCATAGTGTGGTTTCTAATGCGTGAGCGGTCAGGCACCAAGAAGAATCCGCACGCGGCGGCCCTTGGCCGGTTGGGCGGCCTCAAAGGCGGGCCCGCTCGTGCCAAGCGGATGAGCTCGGACGAACGGCGCGAGTCGGCTCGCCGTGCGGCCCAGTCGCGGTGGGGCAAGCGGTCGTGAAGGACATCGCGGCCCCTTCAGACTCCCCCATCACGAAAATCGAGCAGGCCTGCAGGTCTGTCGTCGCGCTGCGCGAGTCGCCGCTGCTCGTTCTCTACTACCCCGGTGGCATGGGCACGATGAATGTCAGCGACGTCGCCGACTGCTACCAGGCATTCCGAAACTCCGGCGTGACGCCAGAGGCGCCGCTCTCAAACTGCGATGTGCTGCTCCACACCTACGGTGGCGACCCGACCGCGGCGTACCAGTTGGCCGAGTTGATCAGGAGGCTTGCCCAGCGAGTGACGTTCCTGGTGCCCAAGAACGCATACAGCGCGGGCAGCCTGCTCTGCTTCTCCGGAAACGAAGTGCGGATGGGTCACTACGCGGGACTGTCACCCATCGACATCACGTTCGAATGGAGGACTACGGAGGGTGGTCGGGAGCGAGCGGAGTTGGTGAGCATCGACCACTTCATGGACTTTGCGGCACAGAGCCAAAAGCAGATCGCGCAGGGCAGCGCCGTCGGTTCGGACTTGATGTGCAAGTTGGTCGACGAGGTCGGCGCGCTTCGGGTCGGCGCATTCTTTCGCAACCGCACGATCACCGGCGCCTATGCACAGGAGCTGCTCGACAGCTACATGCTGAAGGGAAGGCCGAACGGCGTCGGCCGCAGGAATCGAATCATCCGGGAGCTCCTGTTCGAGGCGCCTTCCCATGAGCACCACTTCGGTCTCCGACTCTGCCGTAAGCTCGGCCTCGAGGTGACGGAGATGCCGACCACCGAATTCGACGTCACCGCCAAGGCTGTCGAAACGCTCGACGCTATGGCTGCTGATGGCTCGATCTGCCTTGAGGTCACCGATGAGGAGAAGATGCCCTTCGTGGCGTTCTTTCCATTAGCCACCACCACAATGGAGGTTCACGATGAGCACGGAGCTAAATAGCCAGCCCAAGAAGAACCCCCTCGAGCTCCATCGTGAGATGTATGAGCGCCGCAGGCGGGACTCACAGCTCAATGTCCCGTTCCGGCCGTCGTCGAAGCCGGCTCAACGAGATCAGCGTCCGCAACCATCGAGCCGCAACAGGTAGGGAGCGGCGACTTGATCGACGACCTGGTGGGCTACCTCTGGCGATGTGGCTTGGTCGCTCAGTCAGTGCAGCGGTTGCTGCCCGATCTGCCCCGGTGGGAGCGATTCCTGCGCGGCCAAGGCGTCGCCGCCATTCCGCCGCTGCCGTCGCTGTCGTGGACTGCACGCGAGTCGAAGGCGCACAACCTTCTCGCGCTGCTCATCGACCAGTCGTCACTTGTACCAGACGCGGCCAAGCAGCATCACCTCCGCAACCTGACTGGGGTACGGCCCTACAAGACCTAGGTGCTCGGGCCCCTCAAGGTCGCTCGGGTGCTGGCTCCGGGGCCTCGCCCGGTAGTTGCTCCTCGATCGCGTGCGCGAGCCCTCGTAGGCGTTCGGCGAATGTCGACCTGTCTCTGGTGATGAGTGTGGCCGCGGGGTAGGTGAGCATCTGGACGTGTTGGTCGCTCAGCGCGATACGCTCGTGTCCGGCCTCGGGCGCGATGAGCCGCGCGAGACACCTGAGCGTCGACACCACCATCGAGGCATCCCCGGGCTCAAGTCGATAGTCAGTCTCGGCCATTGTCACGAGCTTAGCTGCACGGCGGTTTCGCGCGCGCGTCGCATTGCCCATCTGATCGCGCCACGCCACGCGGCCGCGTCGGCGTCGTCGAGCCGGCCCCAACGGTGCTCGCACGCGAGGCACGCCCATCGCGGCAGATCGTCGTAGACGAGGCAGCCCCAGGTCATCAGCAGACCGAGCTCGGCCGCGCGCATCGTCATCGGCTTCGGCTCGCCGTAGACGATGGGCACGACGCGATGAGCGCCGCAGCTCGGACATGTGCGGCTCGTTCTCAATCTGCCTATCCTGACCAGGGAAGCCCGGTTGTCAGCACCAAAGGAGAGCCCAGATGTCCGAGCACGATGACCCGTTGGTCGAGGCGCTGCGTCAGAAGCAGCGAGGCCACGAAACCGCAGAGGAACGCTATCGCCAGGAAGAGCGTACGCGGCGGCAGTTGGTCGAGCAGCACGCAGCCGCATTCGCCGAGCTCGCTGGTATTCCTCGGGAGCGACTCGCGGCCGCCGCCCAGAAGGCCGGTATGAAGTTCACGGTGGACGAGCACGGCGACACGGTGATGCTGCGGCTCGGGCCGTCGACATCGCTTCAGTTCAGGATGCAAAACCTCGGCCAGCCGTCGATGGACCTGCCGGGCGGCGAGGTACTCGGAGCTGCCTACTTTGGCGAGGCGTCTACATCGAAGGACCGAGCGAGCCTGAACAGCTGCAACTTCCTCAGGTTCCGCAGGCAAGGTGATGACGAGGCCTATTGGAGAGGGTGTAGGTTCAGGATCTCCGGTGCGGTTCCTGGCGAACGGGTGGCCCAGAGGCTGCGCCTTGAGGTTGTGCCGACTATTGACGACACCTTCGGCATCAGCGACACCGTAACGCTGCGCGAGAATGGGAGCAAGGCCGCCCGCATGATGCACGTGGTGACAGTCGACTTCACTGACGACGTACGCGCGTGGTTCGAGGAGATCATCGCCAAAGCCTTGAGATAACCGACGCGGCATGTATAGCCAAACGGTATAGCCAAGCCCGCCGACTCGCGCCGACTGCGGCCGACGCTTCGTATTCGCCGCCGACCTCGGCCGACTGTGATCGACCGCAGGCTCCCAACTCCAAAACCGAGGGCCGAGGGTTCGAATCCTTCCGCCCCTGCCAGCCCTCCTCACTCACGCGGGTACTGCCGGCCGCTGCTGCGTTTCCTTTATCTGAGAGGCAGCTATCGGCTCTCCTTATGTCTGCGATCAAAACAATCGATTTGCTTTATGGGTCGTGCACGACTAGCGTGATTGGGATGAAGAACGGAAAGGCGAATGGCGCTGGGGACGCCATTCTCTATGGCGCCGACGGATCGCGGGAGTCGGCGGCCATGGCCGAGCTTCTGAGGGAGATGGGCGTCGAGTTCGAGTACAGATCAGTGAACAGCGATCCGGCAGCCAGGCGCGAATGGGAAGACCTCGACGGCGAGCGCATCCCG
>Ga0070698_100004041_pt1 | contig 16142 bp, 12 predicted proteins | sample KBSK1502metaG_FD_65477 | JGI IMG/M metagenome (GOLD analysis project Ga0070698, IMG submission 65477) | Corn, switchgrass and miscanthus rhizosphere microbial communities from Kellogg Biological Station, Michigan, USA - KBS K1-50-2 metaG | ecosystem: Host-associated > Plants > Roots >...
ACGGTCCTGAACGCCAGGTTGGTTCCTGCTTCACATCTGGTCGACCACCCGCACTCCGGCTGGCACCACGAAGGTAAAGGCTGCGGCCGATACCCGTTCATTGCCCCGCACACCCGAGAACGTCAGGGTACGCACGCCGCCGGTGCGCTCCTGGAAGCGTAAGCGCCGGGGAAGGCCATCCTGGCGATCCACCCAGATCGTCGCCTCGGTAAAGGGAAGGTTGGGATCTTTCGGAGTCAGGCTTACCACGTCGGTGAGGCGCCCGTCGACCCGCTCCTGCCGCAGGCCCTTCGCTTCGAACCGGCGGGACGGGTCGGTGAGCAGCCGGCTCAGGTTGAAGAACTCGGGCAAGCTGGAGATCGAGATCTTCATCACCTGGCCGGGAGTAGTGCTGGGGGTGTACACCCAGGCGTCATGCCCGTCGAGCACGATCGCCTCGCCGGCGGGATCGGTAAACCGCATCGCAAGCTTGTCGTCACCGGCCTGGATCAGGTGTCCCCGACTCCGGAATGTCCCCAGCATGGCGTCGTCGATCACTTGCCAGAAATCCGCGCTGAACGACGTGAGCCCGCGATAGGCGCGCGCGGTCCGTTCCATCACCTGGTCGGCGTCCTGCGCGAACAGCGCGCCCGGGAATCCCGCCAGGGCACCCAGCAGCAGCAGTCTTCGCATTGCTATGCTCCCAATTCAGCGGGCTCCGCGATCCGGCGACCGATTGCGTCGGCGATGTGCCGGATCTCCCGCATCATTTTCTCGAACTGTTCCGGATAGAGGCTCTGGGCGCCGTCAGACAAGGCGCGATCCGGCGTGGGGTGAACCTCCACCAGCAGGCCGTCCGCGCCGGCCGCAACCGCGGCCCGGGCCATGGGAATCACCATGTCGCGGTGCCCGGTCCCATGACTGGGATCCGCGATGATGGGGAGATGGGACGTGGCATGGACCACGGGGATTGCCGTCACGTCGAAAAGGTTCCGGGTCGCGCTGTCGAACCCGCGGATGCCGCGCTCACACAGGATGACGTCGGGGTTGCCTTCGGCCAGGATGTATTCGGCCGAGAGCAACAGCTCCTGGATCGTGGCGGCCATCCCGCGCTTCAACAGCACCGGCTTGCCAACCCGTCCCGCTTTCTTGAGCAACGAATAATTCTGCATGTTGCGGGCACCGATCTGGATGATGTCGGCGACCTCGGCGACTTCATTGACCGACTCGGGATCCATGGCCTCCGTCACAATCAAAAGCCCGCTCTCTTCCCGGGCCCGGGCCAGCAGCTTCAACCCGGCCTTGCCCAGCCCCTGGAATGAATAAGGGGAGCTTCGAGGCTTGAATGCGCCAGCCCGCAGGATCGTCGCACCGGCTTCGCGCACCGCCTGGGCGGCCGCGATGATCTGGCTTTCGGACTCTACCGAGCAGGGCCCCGCCATCACCACGACTTCGTCCCCGCCGACGGCGAGACCGCCGGCGAGACGGACTACGGTGGACTCCGACTTCCATTCCCGGGAGACCTGCTTGTACGGCTGGGTGACCGGGATCACTTCGCGCACCCCGGGAAGGCCCAGCAGACGAGAGGCATCCACCGGCCCCTCGTTGCCGACCACGCCTATGGTTGTGCGCTGGCGCCCCGGCATGGGACGGGCCTGAAATCCCATCTCCTCAATAACGGCCACCACCCGCTGAACATCGGCGGGTGGAGCGTCATTTTTCATGACGATGAGCATATCCGAAGGCTAACGGTGCCTGACCCGAAAGCCAACTTGGCGGGTTAGACCGGCTCGCGTTCCCCCAGCCGGACGCCGACGATGGTGGAGACCCCGGGTTCCTGCATCGTCACGCCGTACACCGCGTCCGCCGCCTGCATGGTGCGCGGGTTGTGGGTAATGACGATGAACTGGGTGGTCTTCTTGAACTCGTCCAGCAAGCGGGTAAAGCGCCCCACGTTGGCGTCATCCAGCGGAGCATCCACTTCGTCCATGAGGCAAAAGGGGCTGGGCTTGGTGAGATAGATGCTGAACAGGAGCGACACCGCCACCAGGGTGCGCTCACCGGAGGAGAGCAGGTGGATCCGCTGGGTGCGCTTGCCGCGAGGGGCGGCGTGGATGTCAATCTCGCTATCGAGCGGCTCGTCCGGATTGGCCAGCCGGAGATCGCACTCGCCGCCACCGAACAGAGTCTGAAATACGTGCAGGAAGTTGGCCTGGACGGCGGCAAAGGTTTCCATGAACATGGTGCGTGCCGTGCCGTCGATTTCCCGGATCGCCTGCTGGAGTGACTGGCGCCCCGCGACCAGATCGTCGCGCTGGGTGGTGAGAAAGTCGAGCCGCTTGCTTTCTTCCGCATGTTCCTCGACGGCGAGCGGATTGATCGGCCCGATCTGCTCGAGGCCGGTGACAATACGAGCCGCCTCATTCTCCAGCGACTCCCGGTCGAGGTCGAGCACCGGGGCCTCTTCCAGAAGCGCGTCGATCGGTTTCTTCCACTCGGCTTCGACCCGCTCGATGATCGAACGCTTGCGAGCGCCTTCCTCTGTCACCTGCAATTCCAACCGATGATACTCCTCGCCCATGTTCTCCAGCCGGTTGCGATAGGAGGCGAGGTCGGCTTCCGCGGTGAGCAAAGTATCTTCCGCCGCCGCCAGCTCGAGCTCTACATCGGCCGACGCAGCTTCCAGCTCCAGCAGGGCAATGCGCCGCTCGGCCCGCTGCTCCTGCCACTGGAGTTGTTGGGCGGTGACCGTCGCGGTGTCGGCATCCAGCTGGTCCAGCTCGCTGCCCAACTGGAGCGCCAGTTGCTCGGCCTCGCGGCCCACGCTGGACGCGCGTTCCAGCCGCTCGGTCGCGGCCTGCACCCGCGCGGCGACATGGGCCTCCTGGACCTGCCAGCGAACCCGGGTTTCCCGCGCGCTCTCCTGCTCGACTTCGAACTCCGCCAGGTGGGCGCGGATGGTGCCCAGGCTCTCCTCCAGCCGGGCGCGTCCCAGGTCGCCTTCGGTGAGCGCGGCGTTGATTTCTGACATTCGTTGTTCGGAGCGCCCGATCCGATCGACCAGGCTGAGGTGCTGACTTTCCGATTCGCCGTGCTCCCGGCCGAGGTTCGCGACCAGGCGCGCCGCATCGTCGCGGGCGGCCAATCCCAGGCGGTCCGCCTCGCGGGCGAGATCGGCGGCGACGGTCGCCTGTTCCAATCCGGTTTCGGCATCTCCCAATTGCTGCATGGTGCGCTGCAACGTGCCTTCGGCCTCGGCCAGGCGACCCCGTGCCCGGGTCAGTTCCGTGGCCAATTCCTGGATGTCGGCGCGGCGCCGCAGCGGGCCGGACGGGGCCGGCGCGCCGGCGAGGAGGATCGCGCCGTTAGCGCGGCGCAACATCCGGCCGCCCGACTCGAGCACCTCGGAGCCACTCAGCAGTGCCCGTACCCAGCGTTCGGCCGGTCCCCGAGCCTTGAGCCGGTCCTGGAGTGGATCGTCCTGGCTGGATCCGGTGGGTCCGGGAAGCACCGGGAGCAGCGCGACCGCTCCGGGTTGCTGGGCACCGTGCCATCGCTGAATCGCCGGAATGGCGTCCGTATCCCGAACCAGCACGGCGTGCACCCACTCGCCCAGCAGGCGTTCGGCCAGCTCGGCGTCGGCCCGGCCGGTGTCGATGAAATCGCTCAGGGGGCCCAGGATGGCTCCGTCGAACAGATCCCGCGCCGCGAGAAGAGCGGCGGCGCCGGGCGCCAGGCCCACCCGATCCCGTTCCAGATCCTCAAGTGCCTGGCGGCGGGCCGCGAGCTGGGCAACCAGCTCTTCCGCTTCTCTCAATGTGGCCCGGTTAAGTGCCTCTTGCCGGCGGAACTCAGCGACTTGGTGCCGGTTGCGGTCGGCCTCCTGGCTGGCTCGGCGGGCCTCGGCTGTCCGTTGTTCCGCGGCCGATTCGGCTTCCTGGTGCCGGGCCTGGGATGATTCGAGCTCGTTCTGCAGCGCGGTGCGCCGAGCGCCGAGCTGAGATTCCCGCTCCCGCAACGAGGCGAGGTCGCTTTCCAGGGCGCCCCGTTCGCCCTCCAGCGAACGAAGGGTCTGGGCGTGGCGTTGCAGCTCTTCTTCGTGTCCCCGCAAGGCAGTGCGCTTTTCAGTGAGCCGCTGGCGGACGAAGTCCTCCGCGGCGGAGCGCCCGGTCAATTCAGATTGAATCCGGGATTGTTCGGCCAGCGCCTTGCCGCGTTCTTCCTCCGCGACTTCCCGTTCCCGCGCGGCCTGGAGCGAGCGGGTCGCCATCTGGGCCCGTTCGTCCGCGGCCCGGACCCGCCGGGTCGAAGCGTTACCCAGGCGCTCGGATGCCAGCGCCAGGTCACCATCCAGCTTCCCGAGGTCCAACCGGACCGCGCCGAGCCGGCGGGCAATGTCGGTGCGCTGGGCTTCCAGTCCGGCCCGGGTCCGGGAAGCTGTCTCCCGATCCTGCTCGGACTGTCCCAGAGTCTCCCGCATCTGGGGGAGGTCGTGCGCCAGGGTTTCCCGCCGAGTTCTGATGGTGACCATCTCGGTGTCGATCTCTTCCAGCAGCCGGCGCGCCAGGGTAAGCTGCACCGCGAATTTTTCTTCGTTGAGCTTGTAGTACCGTTCCGCCTTGCCGCGCTGCCGGGCCAGGCTGCGAATCTGCGACTGCACCTCGGCGATCAGGTCCTCCACCCGCTGGAGGTCCTGCGCAGTCTCTTCCAGCCGACGCTCGGTATTCTCCTTGCGATCGCGGTAGAGGCCAATGCCGGCGGCCTCCTCGAACAGCGATCGCCGCTCCTCCGCGCGGTCCGAAAGCAGGAGGTCGATCATCTTCGCTTCAATCACTACGCCGGCGTCACTGCCGAGGCCGGTTCCGCGGAGCAGGTCCTGGATGTCACGCAGCCGGGTCGGGGCGCGGTTCAGGAGGTAGTCGCTCTGGCCGGAACGAGAGAGCCGGCGGGTGATGACCACCTCCTGGTATGCGATAGGGAGATCACCATCGCTGTTGTCCAGGTAGAGCGATACCTCGGTCAGGTTCACCGGCCGGCGGGTCGCGGCGCCCTGGAAGATCACGTCTTCCATCTTGCTGCCCCGCAGCAGGCGAGCCGACTGTTCACCCAGTACCCAGCGCACCGCGTCGGACACGTTCGACTTCCCGCACCCGTTGGGGCCGACGATCGCGGTGACGCCTTCTTCGAAGTGGAGGGTGACGGAATCGGCAAACGACTTGAAACCGGTAAGCTCGATCCTGGTAAGGTTCATTGCTGGTCCGGTTGATAGATGAAAAAGGGTCGGCCGAGTTTGCGGCCAGCGGCTTCAGCCGTTTCGCGCGATTCGTAGGGACCCAGGACGACCCGGTATGGGTCTCCCTCGCGGTGCGGATTCAGGACCGAGGCCGGCAGACCGGCCTCCTTGAGCTTGGAGGCCAGGTCGCCGGCCCAATCCGGGTTCTGCGAGCTGCTGACCTGGAGGTAGACCCGGGACTGGGTGCTCGTCGAGTCGTTTGAGACAGCGACGGCGGTGTCGGTCTGGACCGGCAGGCGGGTACCCCGCTCGGGAGTCCACGCAATCGGGAGCCAGAGGTCGCCACCGCCGCCCGCGACCCGGCCGGTTTCCGGCATGCCGTCGGCGGCGAGGTCGTGCGCGACGACATCGTCGCCCTGCCTGAGCAGCAGAAGAGAACCGGCAGCCGCCACCGGCAAATTGTTGCTCCATCCGGTGGCGAACGCGCCTCGATAGGTACCGCTGCTGAGGTCGACTACCCAGACGGAGTCCACACCGGCCGGGTGGACCAGCAGCCAGCGGCCATACGGATCGGGGCGCAAGGCGCCGGCGGGGCCGGGAAGGTCAATGGTCCGTAGCACTTTGTCCGAGAATCGATCGATTTCCAACAGGCCACCTTCCCGCCGGGCCACGTAGAGGCGGTGCCCCGAGGCCGAAAAGACCACTGACTGGGCGTGCCCGTCGACTCGAATGGAGCGAAGCGGCGGCTCTACATGGGGGGCGAACAGTACCACCGCGGTGTCCGCCGCGATCGCCACCAGGTCACCCCACATGGTGGCGGCAGCCTGGCCGGGCGGAAGGCTGAACCGTTCCACCGGCTGGTCGGGACTCAGGATGAGGAGCTGGCTGTTGTTGTCCGTATTACCCGAGATGATCGCGAGCAGTTCATCGTTCAGGGTCCCGAAGAGATCACGGGGTCGAGCCGACAACCGATCCGGGAAGCGGGTCGGAGTTCGGCGGACGATCTGCGTGACCTGATTACTGTCGTCCACCGTGTACAGCACGCCGTCGGGACCGATGATGGTGCTGCGTACCGCCGCGAGGTAGGACCGGACCTTCCCGTTCTCGAGGTCCAGCGCGACGATCTGGTTGTCGGCGCCCGCGGCGAAGACCAGCCGCTGGTCCAGGTCGGCGCCCAGGGCGCGCTGTAGGGGCGGGAACGCGCCGGTACTGGGCCACTCGGCGTTCTGAAGCCGGGGCAGCCGGTACACCTCCGCGGCTCCGCCGGCGCGGGGAAGCCGCAAGAGGCTCGCCGGCGGGGACGCATTCGACAATGCGAGCCCACCGGGGCCTGGAGAGTCGGTGCAGGAGAAGAAGACCAGCGCCAGTAAGGCGCTGCGATGGAGGCGGGGATGCTGCACAGCCAAAGATAGCAAAAAAAGTGGCGGGTAGCGAGTAGCGAGTGCCGATTTCTGGTGTAGTCCCTATGACCCCAGTCCTCAGTATCGCTACCCGCTACCCGCCACCGCTGTTCGCTACACGCTCTCGCTACGGTTTGTCCTAGAACGTCGGTCCCAGGCTGATAGTCCAGAGTCCGCCCACCCCCGGCCGACGGATCGGCTGCGCGTAATCGAGGCGCAGGATCACGAAGTTGAACAGGTTGGTCCGGAGCGACGCCCCGAACGACTGCAAGGGAATCCGGTTCTTGAGCGGGTTGCCGTGAGTGTTGCCGTCCAGCCGGACCCGGCTGTTCTGGTTCCAGGCTATCCCGGCGTCATAGAACAGGGCGCCTTCCACCGGGGGGACCCCCAGCGGCAGCCAGTGGAACAGTTGGGAGTTGAGGACCGGGAACCGCACCTCCGCGTTGAATACGGCGATCTGGGTTCCGATCAGCCGATCCAGCGCGCTGCAACCCGTGAGGGTGCCAAGGTCGTTGGAGCTCTTACACTCGTTCCGGAAGTAAGATCCCGAGGTGTTGCCACGAATCAGGTCGGTGCTGCCGAGGTAGACCTGGAACTGGTCGGCATCCCGGCCGATTCTTCCGAAATAGAGGCCTCGGGTGGCCAGTACGATGGGTCCAATCAGCTTGTCGTACCGGCGATAATCGACCGTCGCGGTGGTAAACGTCCAGGTGCCTACGCTCTGGGCGAGGGAGAGCCGGTAGCGCTTGCCGAAGAAGGGACCGACATACCCATTCAGAGAATTGTCGAAGACCAGCGCCAGCGAGGGCTGGACGTAGTTGGAACTGCCCAGGTCCTGGGTGCGAATCTTGGGATCGGCGGTGCGAAGTCCGGTGAGACCATCGAACGGCTCGATCAGGCTCAGGCGGTCATCGCTGACATTGGCCACCCGGAGCCCGGCCTCCACCCGCCGGAAACGATTGAGCGGGTAGTAGCCTTCGGCGAACGCGCTGCGGAGAACCAGGCGACGGACGTTGGTGACGAGGGTGTCCTCGGTGCCGGTCGTCGCCTGCCGGATCTCGGTCGCTTCGCGGTAGAAATACGGTTCCTGGCCGGCACCCACTGCCCAGTTGATGCGATGCGCCAGGTTGATATAGGCGGCCAGGATCTGGGACTCGGCCAGTGACCCGTTGACGTAGCCGGAAAAGACCAGCGTGTGGTCCCCCAGCATATCGCTCAGCGAAATCGCGGTGCCGCCGAAGAATCCCCGGCCGAAGGTATCCCGGGAATAACCCACCGTCGGCCGAGCTACGTAGTCCGGCGTAAACGTGGTGCGAGCTTTCTTGATGGTGAATTCCGACGTGTCCGGCAGCGCCATGTGCACCGAGTCCAGCAGCTGGGCGATGGAGACCGGCGGGGGCACCGTGGAGTCGGCCCGGGCCTGGCCCGATTCGCGGAATCCGTTCTCGGTGCGGTAGATCGACCCGCCTTCCCGGACCGCGCCGGCCGGCTGGGCTGCGCGCTGCGAATCCGGGCGGACCGGGGCCGGTTGGTTCTGGATCAGGGCGATCTGCTGGTTCCCCTGCTGGGGTTGCTCGTTATATGGCTTGCGCAGCGCCCTGGGATTGTCGACCGAGTACACGTCGTACATTTCGTTTTCGTAGTACACGAACGCGAGGCGATCGGCGTTCCGCGCCCAGGAAATCGCGGGGGAAAGCGGGGTGATGCCCTGGACCCCGGTGAACAGGTTGGTCAGCTGACTGATGCTCCGATCGGTCAGGTCGTACAGATAGATGTTCGACACCAGGTTGCGGTCGGAGACGAACGCGATGGTCTTGCCGTCCGGGGAGAATTGCGGGCTCGAATTCCGCCCGCTTTCCATGTGGTCGAGCGGCTCGATCGTGCCGCCGTCCAGGTGATATAGCGCGATCCGCATGTTGCCGAAGGTGAGCGCCTGGAAATCGGTCGCCGGCCCCCGGTCGGTCGCGAACGCGATGGTCTTGCCGTCGGGCGACCAGACCGGGTGGAGGTCCGCGTAACGGTCGTTGGTCAGCTGGCGGAAGCCGCTGCCGTCGGCGTTCACGATATACAGGTTGGAGATTCCGCCGTCGTACCCGGTGAAGACCAGCTGCTTCCCATCCGGGCTCCAGGCGGGCGTGGTCATGCCGTTAAGGTCGATGCTGATGCGCTTGACCTCGTGGTGCCGGGCGACATCCACGATGACCAGGTCGTCCTTGGGTCCCTTCTTGGCGGTCAACGCCAGGTAACGGCCGTCCGGAGACCACGCCACGCCGGAATTGATGAACCGGAAGGTCTCGTAGTTCGGGCTGAAGGACGACTTGAGAATCCGCCGCTTGACCCGACCGGTGTTGGCATCGGCGAGGTACAGGTCGACGAAGTAGAAGTCCTTCTCGCTGAAATACGCGATCTGGCTGCCATCGGGCGAGAGCGCCGGAGCCAGGTGGAGGGTACCGTCGGAAAGCTTCTTGGTCAGCACCGGCTTGGCGAACGCGCTGGCCCGAACCCGGTTGCCGATCTCGGGCAGGTAGCGCTTCTGGACCGCGTCCCTCCACTGGTTGGAGAGCTCGTCGAATCCGAGTCCCAGCACCCGTCGGAAGGAGCCTTCGAGGCTGCCGCTCAGGCTGCCCTGGAGAATGGCTCCGATCGCTTCATCACCCCAACGCTCACCGATGTAGGCCATCAGGGCCTCGCCGTAGCGGTAGGGGAAGATCCGGGGATCGTTCTCCATCTGGTCGATGGTAGGCAGACTCCCTTCCAGCGCCGCGTCCCGTAACCACATCGCGGTATTGGCGTCAATCCCGCCCTTGGACAAGTACTCCGCCATGCCTTCTACGAACCAGAGCGGCGGGTTCACTGCGATAATGGTCTGGATTCCGGCCCCGGCCCGACCCCGTGCCCAGGTGTCGTACTGGAACTGGTGGACCATTTCATGGGTCATCACGTGCTCAAACTCGGCGTAATCGCCGGTGAAGGGCAGAATGTTCCGGTGCTTGAGGAAGTCGGTGAAACCGCCGGTGCCTTCACTCACCTCGCCCGAGGTCGCGTTGGTCTGCTGGAAATCGGAATGCGATGCGTACAGGATGATCGGCTTCCGCTCGTGGAATTCGTGGTTGAGCACCCGGGAAAGCCGGGCGTATGACCGCTCCGCCATTCGGGCCGCGTCCATCGCCGCTTCGCGCTCCCGGGGGTAGAAATACACGTCGAAGTGCTCAGTCTGGATGATCTGAAAATCGAAGGTCTTGTACTGGACCTTGTTCTGACCAAAATACTGAGCTGACGCGACGGCCGGCGCCGCCGCGAATAGCACGAGTAGAAGAGTAAATTTCCTGTTCATGATGTTGTCCCCACCGTTACGAACTAGCGAGCAGTTCCGGGGCATCTCCCCAGAGACGCTCCAACTGATAGAACGATCGAGTCTCGGGATGGAACAAGTGGATGACGAAATCCACGTAGTCCAGCAACACCCAGCGACCCGCGTTCAATCCTTCGACGTGATGCGTCCGCATCCCCCGCCGGCCCATCTTTTCCATCACCGAATCCGCGATGCCACGCACGTGAGCATCTGACGTGCCGGAGGCGATGACGAAGTAATCCGTGGCGTCGGTCAGTCCCCGGAGGTCGAGGATGACGACGTGATTGGCTTTGAGATCATCAATAGCTTCGACGGCGGCCTGCAGCGGCACCGGAAGCGCAAGTGTCCCTTTACGAACAGACTGATTAATACGTTGGTTCCTCCCTCAGGCTCTCAGGGAAACGTCGAGTTCAGTCCTCAATCAAATAAAACACCGCCCAGGCTCCGGCACCCACGTGGGTACCGAGGACCCCGGTCGCGAGGGAAACGAAGCAATCCCGGGGCTGGTACGCCGCCACCAGTGCGGTGCGGACCCGTTCCGCCACGTCCGGCGCTTCGGCGTGCGCAATCCCGAAGCGGATCGCCCGGGGCCGGGGAGTGAGCCGCTTCTCCAGCAGCGACAAGACCTTGGGTACCAGGTTATCCCGGCCCCGCACCCGGTCTACCGGCTGGATCCGGCCGGTAGCGTCCAGCGAAAGTATGGGTTTGACGTCCAGCATTCCGGCCAGCCAGGCCTTTCCCCGGGTTACCCGTCCCGAGCGGATCAGATTGTCGAAGCGGTCCACAGTCACCAGGCAGCCGGACTGTCCCCGCAACCGTTCCAGCTCTCTTGCCACGTCGGCGGCCTTCCACCCTGACTCGGCCAGCTCGGCTCCACGGAGGGCGAGCAACCCAACCCCGAACGACGCGGAGGCGCTGTCTACCAGGTGGATCCCGGTAAGTCCCGCCGCCTTCACCGCCGCCTGGGCCGACTGGTAGGTTCCCGACAAGGTCGAGGACAACAGCACCGCGACCACTTCATCGGCCTCGCCCCGGGCATCGCGCAACACCCGGACAAAGTCCGCCGGGGTAGGCTGGGAGGTGGTTGGCAGGGCCCGGGAAACCCGGAGCCGGCGGTAGAACTCTTCCGGCTTCAGCTGGACCCGGTCCTGGAACACCTCATCGCCGAACATGACCTGCAGCGGAACCAGGGCGATGTGATGCCGGTCCAGGACACTGTCGGAGAGGTCCGCCGAAGAATCCGTCACCACCGCGACCGGCCGGCGGTCAGCGTGGGACAGCTCCCGGTGTTGGGCCCGCATGTCGTCGGCCTTGGTCGCCTCGACTGTCCCCCAGCGGGCGGCATAGGTAAAGACGGCCTCCGGGGTATCGGTGTGCACATGAACTTTGAGGAGATTCCCGGCGACCAGGACCTGCAACGACCCTCCGAATGTCCGCATGACCTGGCGGACCTCATTGGCTGGGGGGATTTGCTCGCCCCGGACCATGACCTCGGTGCAGTACTGGAAGTCACGCTCCGCGGCCACCTCGGCCAGGGCCGCGGGGCTCATCAGGTCGCCGGCCGATATCGGTTCGGCGGGGAGGATGGGGTCGCCCTCGATGAAGCGAACCACCCCCTCGATCATCCGGACGAAGCCCTTGCCGCCGGCATCCACCACTCCAGCTTCCTTGAGCACGGCCATGAGCTCGGGGGTCCGAGCCAGGGCCACTTCGCCTTCGTCCAGGAGCCGGTGCATGAAGTCACCGATATCCATGTCCGGGGTGGCGACCCGCTCGGCCGCCGCGGCGGCCTCGCGCGCGACGGTGAGGATGGTCCCTTCCCGGGGATCGTCGAGGGAGGCGTAGAGCCGATCGGAGCCGGTGCGGATGGCCGCGGCGATGTCGACGGCGTTGGCCGTAAGCCGGTCACCGAGCGCGTCGGCGAAGCCCAGGAGAAAATGGGCGAGCATCATCCCGGAGTTGCCCCTGGCGCCGAGGACGGCTCCCCGGGCCATGGCCTTGGCGGTGTCCTGAAGCGACGCGTCGCCGACAGCGCGGAGCGCATCGGCGACGGAGCGGAGGGTCAGGCTGAAGTTGGTTCCGGTATCGCCGTCGGGGACGGGAAAGACGTTGATCCGGTTGATCTCGTCCCGGCCGGCGGCGACCCAGTCCGAAGCGGCGAAGAGGGCCCGGGCCAGCCGGGGACCGTCGACGTAGGTAATGCCCACGCGGGGTCCGGCTATTCCTGAACCACCGAGACCCTGATCTCAGCCTGTACCTCGGGATGCAGGCGGATGGCGACGGTGTGCTGGCCCAGGCTCTTGATGGGATGGTCGAGATCGATCTTCCGCTTGTCCACGCTGAAACCCTGGCTGGCGAGCGCGTCGGCGATGTCCTGCGCGGTAATCGACCCGAAGAGCCGGTCGCCCTCGCCGGCCTTGCCCGGCAGGTTGACCGTGAGGGCATTCAGTCGATCGGCCAGGGCGGTTGCCTCGCCCTTTTCGGCGCTCAGCTTGGCGTTCCGCGCCTTGGATTCGGCGGCGATCCGTTTCTTGTTGCCTTCAGTGGCCTCGTAGGCCAGGCCCTGGGGGAGCAGGAAGTTGCGGGCGTACCCCGGCTTGACGCGCACCATTTCGCCGGCCTTGCCCAGCGACTTGATGTCTTCACGCAGAATGACTTCGAGCATGTGTCTTCCTCGTCAGGTTCATTTCGTCGCGATCTCGCGGGGCCGGCGAAAGTCGATCCAGGTGTCCGCCAGACCGAGCAGCACCAGGCCCACGAGAGCGAAAGGTAACAGAAAAACCGTTGCGATCACGATCAACAGCGCCGCGGCACCGGGCCGGAGAAACCGGCTCAATACTGCCGCTCCGCGCACCGCATACAGGACGGCACAGATCACCAGGACATTCTCGGCGACCGTGGACCAGTATCGCACGGTGTACAGCATCAGGTCGACCAGTGGGCTCGTCTCTGCCAGCCGGTTGACCACGTCCAGCGATGGCAACAAAAGCACCAGCACCGCCAGGATCACCAGCCACACCAGGTGATCGGTGAAACGGAACGCTGCCAGCCCGTTCGCCGGCCGGCCCACCGGCCTGCCGGTCACCATCTCGACCCACTTCGCGGCGATCACCAGCCCCAGAACGCCGCTCAGCATCAGCCGGGCAGGGTAGAGCCGCGCGACAGACCCGCCGGCATTCGCGATCCGCTCGAGCAGGTCCTGGGCATCCAGCGAGCGGGGACCAAACCGCGGATTGGCCGCGAGATCCCGCCAGACTCCCCACCACTCCCGGGTGAGGGCGATCCGCAGGTCTCCCCACGAGATGCCCCAAACCGAGCACCAGATGGCCACGCCAAGGGCAGCCAGGAGGACCGCCAGTGACGCCCGGCCAAAGAGCCCGCGCCGGTCCGACGTGCTCAACACCACGAAGGCGCCGGTCATCAGGATCGCCATGGCATTGGCCACCTGCTCCACGATGCCCTGAGAAAGCACCAGCCAGAGCAGGGCGAACAGCGCCGAAATCAGGGCCCATCGCCAGGCCCGCGCGGTGGCGGGGCCGCTGATGAGCAACAGCCCGGCGAGCGGACCGAGGAGCAGCATCGGCGACGGGGAAATGAACAAAAGACCAAGGAGCGCAAGGCCGGTCCCCTGCGGGACCGGGCTCCGCTCCGGTGCCGGAACCTGGGGGCTGGTCAGCCGATATGCCCCTTGATATACGGCAGCAAGGCCAGTTGCCGGGCCCGCTTGATCGCCGTGCTGAGCTGCCGCTGGTGCCGGGCACAACAGCCGGAGAGCCGGCGCGGCAGGATCTTGCCCCGCTCGGTCAGGAAGCGGGAGAGCAGGCGCTCGTCCTTGTAGTCAAGAATTCGAACGCTCATCTCACAGATGGGGCAGACTTTCTGCATCCTTTTCATTCTTCCTCTTCCTCCTCCCCTTCTACCTTCGCCACGGCAACCGGCGCGATCTGCTCACCCTCGCTCACGACGACGAGGAAACGGAGCACGCCGTCGTCGAGCTTGATGGCGCGCTCGAATTCCGGCAGCAGGTCGCCGTTGGTCTCGAACTTGGCGATGACGTAGTAGCCGGTGTCGTGCTTCTTGATGGGATAGGCGAGGGTGCGCTTGCCCCAGTGGGTGGCTTCCGGTGCGGCTTCTCCGGGCCTCTGGATCAGGGCATGGTAGCGGGCCAGCTTCTCGTTGATGGCGGCCTCTTCGAGCGCACTGTCGAAGATATAGACCACCTCGTACAGACGGGTCATGACACCTTCCTTTGGACGTTGACGCCCCGGCATTGGTGTGTTAGCCGAGGAGGAGTAAGCTTTTGACGGGGCGGAAGATAGAAGAGGGGGGCCGGGATTACCAGCCCCCCTCCTCCGGGTCAACGATCCGGACTCAGTTCGAATTGGGGAATACCCGGACTACAAAACTCGAAAACTGGCCGGCCCCATCGTATACCGTCAGCGTGACGTTGTAGAACTGGTTGGGCTGGGGATAGTTGTGCTGCGCAGTCGCCCCCGTGGCTGTGAATCCATCCCCGAAGTCCCAGTGCCAGGTAGCGATCCCAAAGTCGTCGGTGGAGATGGTGCCGTCTACCTGGACCAGCCCGGCGTTCGGAAAGGCGGTGAAATTGGCAACCGGCGGCTTACCGGCCTGCCCACCAGCCGCGGGAAGCTTGAATGTCTTGGTGATCTGACTGGTCTGATTGGCGGCATCGGCCACGGTGAGTTGGGCGGTGTAGACGGCGCCGCTGGCGTAGTTGTGGCTGACGGTGGTCCCGGACCCGGTGGCATTATCGCCAAAGGCCCAGCTGCGGGTGGTGATGCCGTGATCGTCCTGCGACTTGGCGCTGTTGAAAGAGCAGCTCAATGCCGTACAGTTGAAATCAAAACTGGCGAGTGGCGGCAGATCGCTCGAGGCTCCGAAGAGCGCCGGATAAACCAGCCGATTGGGGGAGCTGGCACCCGGATTCCCTACCACTCCGGCAGTCGAGGTCGAAAGGATGGCATAAAGTACCCGACCCGGCGCGGCGGTCGGGTTGGTCTGGAGATAGCGCGCCACGGAACCGACCACGTGCGGTGTGGCCATCGAGGTACCGCTGAGCACCGCTGTGGCGGTGTTGCTGGTGTTCCAGGCTGACGTGATGCTGACGCCAGGGCCGAAGATATCTACGCAGAATCCGAAATTGGAAAACGATGCCCGCTGATCGTTGATGTCCGTGGCACCCACGGTGATGGCATTCGGAGTCCGAGCCGGCGAAACCTGGCAGGCATCTCCATTGTTATTGCCGGCCGCGATCACGTAGGTGATTCCTGCCTTGATCGAGTTGCTGACCGCCTGGTCGAGAGCCGGGTTGGCCGCCCCACCCAGACTCATGTTCGCGACGGCCGGCTTGACGACGTGCCCGGTAACCCAGTTGACCCCGGCAACTACACCAGATGTAGTACCAAAGCCGTTGCAATCGAGCACCCGCACCGCATGCAGCCTGACGTTCTTGGCGACGCCGTAGCTGGAGCCGCCTACGGTGCCCGCGACGTGGGTGCCGTGACCATGACAATCGGTCTGGCCGAAGCCATCGCCGATGGCATCAAACCCGAACACGGCACGGCCGCCGAAGTCGACATGGGTCCGCAGGATGCCGGTATCGATGATGTAGGCGTGGACCCCGGTCCCGTCATTGGCGTAGGAGTAGCTGTTGTCGAGCGGGAAATTGCGCTGGTCCAGCCGATCGAGGCCCCACGACGGCACCGGGGTCTGGACCCCGGCGATCGATACCACCCGGTCGGGTTCGATGTAGGCCACGGATGGATCGCGGCGAAGGTCGGCGACCGCATTGGCATCCAGGTCGGCGGCGAAGCCGCGGAGTGCGTCCTCATACAGAAAGCGAACTCGACCATTGAGGGCAGTGGCGCGGGCGGCCATGACGGTGGGACTCGCCGCGGCATCCTTCAGGACTACGATGTAGCGCCCCGGGATCGAATCTCCCGGCCGCATTTTCGACAGGTTGGGAGCATCAGTGCGGGTGGCGGCGGGTGTGTCGCTGTCGTCGCGACAAGCCGACACGACCAGCCATCCGAGCAGTAGCATCAGGCAGGAGCGGCGCACGAATCCCTCCAGTGAAAGGACTGACGGGGTTTTCATGGGTAGACGGGGTGGAAAGAGGTTTTGTTCCCGTCAAACGTTGAAGCGGAACAGCATGACG
>Ga0070698_100004042_pt1 | contig 16139 bp, 13 predicted proteins | sample KBSK1502metaG_FD_65477 | JGI IMG/M metagenome (GOLD analysis project Ga0070698, IMG submission 65477) | Corn, switchgrass and miscanthus rhizosphere microbial communities from Kellogg Biological Station, Michigan, USA - KBS K1-50-2 metaG | ecosystem: Host-associated > Plants > Roots >...
CGATCGCCGGCTGGCTGCGGTAGGCGTTCGCGTTACGAAGCGCTTCGCGCTCCGCACTGCCACTCGGCAAGGTCTCGCCCATTTTCAGTCGCGTCCAGGTGTTGGTCGCGAGATCGAGGATCTGCACGTTGGAGCCCCACGCGCCGTCCTTCTTGATCGTGTAGATGCTATCGGTCGGAGCATGGTAGGCGCCGAACGTTGGGCCAGTCGCGTCGCTACCGACGCCGAGCGGCGACGTCGGCCAGGGGGCCTTGCTCCACCAATTGCTCGTTGCACTCGGATCGAAGATCAGGCCGCCGTGGACTACTTCGAGGTCGGTCGTGGCGTCGCGACCGCACACCGTCAAGGCTCGGTCGCCCGCAGAAAAGAAGAAGCCGGGCATCATCACGGCTCGATCGCGCTTGGTGTCGTAGACCCACACCACGTTGTCCGGAAAGTTCGGCATGACCTGCGGCGCTGGAGGACAGGTCGGCGAGATCTCGGTCGCCAAGCCGGTCTGCGGATCGACCGCTTCGACGGCTGGCTGGCCGGCGTCTGAACCGTAGCGGTCTCCGCCGGCAAGCAGGAAGACGTGTCTCGTGCTGTCCCACGCGAGCCGCGCATGCTTGCCAGCGCGAACGGTAGGCGGCGTACCAGCGGGCAGCGCAGGAATCATCGTCCACGTGTTTGCCGGTGGGCACGCGGGCGCCGAGCAGTTGTCGGGCACCGGACACCCGAGTGCCGAGCAGCTGTCGGGCGAAGAGTCGTCGTCGAAGGCGCCGCCAAACGTGCGGCACGCCGCCAGCGCAGCCAAGACGACGACTCGATGAACGTTTCGGTGCTTCATTAGATCTCCTGTGAGCGAGTCACTGCGTCACGCAGGTGTCGGTCTGCCACGGCGGCCGGATCTTCCAGACGTTCGTCCGTCCGTCCAAAACGACGTAGTAATCGCAGCCGTGACGGAACCAGCGCTTCCAGATCCCTTGGACCGCACCGCGCGGCGGGTGGATCCCATCGAGCGGGTCGTGGCGAATCCAAACGCAGGCCGGCAGCTGCGCGGTGCCGCAGCCGGTTGGGTCGAGAGTGTAGAGCGCGCCCGTGCCGCTCGTGATACCGGGACCGAACGCGACGAGCCTTCCCGCGTCCCACATAAGACCGGCGCCAGCGATCGTTTGCACTGCGGTGTCGCCGCTGACGGCGAGTAGAACTTCGCCGCCCGCAGGGTTCGTGAGATCGATCCGCCGGATCGCAAACTCGCTCGACTGCTTGTTGAAGCGATAGAGCGCGCGGCCGACGGGATCGAGCGCAAGCGGTGAGGTTTCGGCCGCCACGCCGCTCGCGCTGAACAGCTGTGTATAGGTGTCGGTCGTCGGATCGTAGGCGGCGAAGCCGCCGTTGTAGCGGACCCAGAGCCGCTTCTCTGCAACGTCGGCCACCGCCGTGGTCGCGTAGCCACCCGGTCGAGGCGCCTTCGCGGTCCACGCCGCAAGACCCTCGCCGTTTGGATCCCACCAGAACGTGTTGCGATCGGATTGGCCGCCAGGCGACCAGTAGATCCCGCCGCTCGACCACATCTGATCGATCCACGGCATCCACGCCACCGCATCGTAGGAGTGGACGCTGGCCGGCGAGCCGTCCGCATACGGGTTTGTGTACTCTGTGCTCGCGGTGCTCGAGCTCATGCGGACTGCCGCGAACGACGTCGGAGTCACTAATCGCCACCGGCCGTTTGGGACGTCGAACGCGATCACCTGGTTGCCAGCCCAATCGGCGTGGCCACCGCCACGTGGAATGATCAGCCAGCCACGCGAACCGTCGTAGTCTCCCGACACCCACGCGGTGATCGCGTTGGCAACTTCGTCGTTGCCGCCGGCAGGAAGCGACGACGGCAAGCATGCGGGCGCAGCCGCAGCGCCCGGCTGGCCACAGATCGCGGGGGACCGGTCGAAGCGCGTGTCGGAAAGCTCGGTCCAAAGACCGGGGTCACCGGGCGGGCTCGTCGGCTCTGACGACGACGAGGCGTCATCGCAGAGGCTCGAGCAAGCGAACGTCACCAGCGCAAGAGCGATCGTCAGGACATTCATCGCGGTCCTCGCGGTCGCAGATCGACGCCGCGCGATCGGGTATGGGCGGCAACATCGATCAGAACCATGTGGGGGGAACAAACGACTGCTTCGCCGCGAAGAACACGAACTGCCATGGTGATCGCGAGCGATGCGATCGCCGCTCCACCCGGTGCCACCTGCGGCGCAGGGCACGGCCGTCCGTCTTCCATGCGCGCGAGCGCGCGACCAACAACGGTGGTCACGGCAGGATCGAGGACCTCGGCGAGTCGCTCGACGACCACCGCGAAACGCTCGACGTACGACTCGTGATCGACCGATCCGGTCGGCGGCAACCCGAACAGCTCGCGGAACGTCGCGCTGCAATCGTGCGGCGGAAAGTAGACCGCGGCCGCGCCCCAGCCCACTGTCATCGCGCTCACGACGGGCAGATGCTTTCGCTGGCATTCGTCGTGGAGTGCCACGACGCCGGGGAGCGCCAAGAAGTCGATCGTGTCGAAGACCAGATCGACGTCGCGAACGAGGTGCGCCGCATTGTCGGTCGTCACCCAGTCGAACACCGCGGTCACCTCCACGGCGGGGTTGATCTCGCGTAGCCGGCGGGCAAGCGCTGTGACCTTGGGTTGGTCGACATCGCGGGCCGAGTAGACCTGCCGGTTGAGGTTATGAACCGCGACGACGTCGCCATCGACCAGCACCAGGCGGTCGAATCCGATCCGCACTGCGGCTTCCGCGATCGTGCTACCGAGACCGCAGCCCGCGATCAGAACTCTTGTCTTCCGGATCGCGTCCTGCGTTTCCGGGGGGACATATCCGTCGTTGCGCAGGACCAGCTCGTCGTAGGTCAACACATCACCCCTCTTCCGAAAGACTTCGTCCGATCGCTCCAGCAGGAGGCATGCCGCGCTGCGCACCTTTAGACTCCGCAACTTTGAGCGCGTGTGCGCGCGCGGTGGCTGTCACCGCCCGCGGGCGGCCCGCGTGCGGTCAAGCCCCTGATCCGACCAAAACCCGCACTTTCGCGCAGGCATGGTGAGTGCTTGATCGTATCCGGCCATGAGTCTTCGAAAACTTTCGCGTCGGTTGTTGCCGCGTACTTTGCGCCACCGACTGATCCGGACGAACTGCCGGATCGATCGCACCGCTCTTCGCGGTCTGCGGTTCACGCAAGCGCATGACGACCACGACCACCGCATCGCGTTCAAGATGGTGCACGATGCGTACGTGGGGCGTGGCTGGCTGCGGCCGCAGCAGGACCCATGGCGTCCGTACCCGATCGACGCGCCCACTAGCACGGTGCTCCTGCTGTGGCGCGACGAGGAGCCCGTCGGAACCGTCTCCGTCGTGCTCGACTCGCCGGCGGGCATGCCGATCGTACGTACGTTTCCCGATCACGTCGGCAAGCTGCGTCGATCCGGTCGGCGCCTCGCCGAGCTCACTGCGCTCGCACTCGCACCCGAGCATCGGCGGTCCGGAATCGGAGTTTGCCTGGCGATCGAGGCATGGCGGTATTCGCGCATGCAACTCGGGGTGACGGACCTGCTGAGTGTTGTCGATACTCACATCGCCGATTACTACATGGCGTTGTTCAAGTTCGAGCCGCTCACACCCGTGCGCTCGTACGCCGGGTTCGCGCCCGAGGAGCGTGCCCTCGACGACGATCCGGTGATCGGCTTGCACCAGGACGTGGAACAGGCCGCGACCTGGGTAGAAACGACCCGCGCGGTCTGCGAACCGCACCAGATCGACATCGCCAGCTTAGCGCTCACTTCCTTCCCGGCGCGGTTCGAGTACTTCCAACCAGAGCGACGTGCGCGCCGAGCTACCACCATGACCGAGGCGTTCGCGTGGTGATCGAGTGATCAACGATTCGCCGCGAGCCACGCGTCGAGCTCCGCGAGCTCCGTCTTCAGTTGCGACCGGCCGTACCACTCGCGCGCATGAGTCGCCAACGCGACGGCGCGCGCCTTGTCGGTTGTCACGATAGCGCGGGCCAGCGTGAGCTCGATCCGGGCCCGCCACTTGCCACCGATCTTGTGGGCTTCGCAAATTGCGAAGGCGCGCTCGAGCAGCTTCGCCGCCTCTGCAGGCCGGCGCTTGGCGAGCTCGACCTTGCCGGCGCCGACGAGCACGTCGAGGAGGTATGGATGATCGGGGCCGACGACCTTCTCGGTAATCTCGAGTGCTTCGTGGAACGTGCTCAGCGCGGCATCGAGCTTGTTCATCGCTGCGAGCGCGCGTGCCTTCGTCTCCATCGCGAACGCGACGTCGTCGTCCGCTTTGCCCGAGAGCGCGAGGAACATCGCGAGTGCACGATCGGCTTGCGCGAGTGCCTCTTTCGCACGACCGGTAGGGACGAGCACGAGCGCCGCGTGGTTCGCGAGCGCCCGCGCCATCCGCCCGCTCTTGGGCAGCTCCGCGCGCAGCGTCGCGAACAGCTCGTCGTACGTGATTTGTGCTTCGTCGTAGCGGCCAAGCTCGGCGAGTAGACCTGCTTTGTTCGAGAGCGAGGACAGGATCGTGGCGTGCTTCGCAGGCAACGAGCGTTTCGCCGCGGTCAACGCGGCGTCGGCGTACGTGAGCGCGTCTTCGAGCTCGCCAAGGTCGTAGTACTGCGAGTCGACGTTGGCCGCGCTCATTGCCGCGTCGGGATGGTCGGGGCCGAGCACTCGGGTCCGGATCGCCTGGGCCTTGCGGTGGATCGCGAGCGCCTCGTGATAGCGGCCCAGCCCGTTGAGTGCCACGCCGACGTTGTTGTAGGCGTTGGCGGTATTGGGATCGTCCTCGCCGAAGATCTTGCGGCGGATCGCCAGCGCTCGTTCGTTGTGTTCCAACTGCTTGGTGTATTCCCCCGTGGCGCCGTACATTCGACCCAGGCCGCTCTCGAGGATCGACTCGATATACGGATCGCCGCCGAGCCGTTCGATCGCCGCCTTGGCATCCTCCGCGATCGCGAGCGCTTCGCGAGGCCTCTCCAGCTGCTCGCCGAGCACGCCGACCATCCATGCCAGGGCGCGGGCGCGGATCTCGTCATAGCCGCTGGCCTCCGCGGCGCGCGTTGCTTGCCGCAGCGTATCGACTGCGGGCTGCGCTTCTTGGAGGAACACCTGAGTCTCTCCGAGCCGCATCAGAGCCTCCGCCTCGATCGGCCGGTAGTCGAGAGTCTTCGCGGCCTCGACAGTGTGCTTCGCGACGTCGGCGGCCTCCTTGAACTTGCCACCGTCGTGCAGCGCCTTGGACCTCGCGAGCGTCTTGCGGAGCTCGTCGACCATCGATCGCGTCGCGGGATTTGCCGGAGGAGGAATCGCCGCGAGCAGCTCTTTGACATCGGCACAGGACTCGAGAGGCGTCAGCGCACTCGTCGCGCCGATCGCGCGCTCGACGACCTTGGCGTCCGCGGCAACGAACACATCGACGAGCTGGCCCAGCTCGCGAAGGCGCTGGTCGAGACAAGCCATACGCAGCGTCATCACCGATTCGGGCTGCTCGCCGCGCAGCCGCGTGGCCTTGCAGCTATCCGTGTGCATCGCGGTCCACGCGCTCGCTCGCTCGTCGAGACGCTTCGCGACGCCGTCGAACGCCGTCTGTGCATATGGGCGATCCGCTGCAAGAAACGCGGTTCTGACGGCCTCGCGCCGCGCGTTGTCCCAGACGCCAATGAGCTTGCGGTCGGCACCGTTGCACAACAGGGCGCGGTTCTCTTCGGTCATCGCCATCGAACGAACGGTCACAGCGGTCGCGATCCCGAGCGTGACGACCACGCCGGCGGCGATCAGCCAGCGCCGCCGCCGGATCGCGGGATCCGCCGACAACGCGTCGAGGAACGCAGTCATCGACGGAAACCGCTGCGCCGGATCGAGGGCAAGGCCGCGCTCGATCACTCTGCGTAACCATATGGGAACGTCCGAGTCGGCGGGCGGCTCGGCAAGCCCGGTCGCGAGCATCGTCCGGTACGCCGCGAACGTCCGCGCCTCGTACGGTCGCTTGCGATACAGACATGCATACAACGAGGCGGCGAAACTGAACTGATCCGATCGTGCGTCGCCCGGCAGCTCGGCGAGATATTCCGGGGCGGCGTAGCCGGGTGTGCCCATGATCGTACCGACCTCGGTGAGCTCTGGAAGTGACGGACGCGAGCCGCGTGCGAGCGGCGCGTCATCGTCTTCGGTCGCATCGTGTGCAGTGCGTGCGAGGCCAAAGTCCATGACGAGCACGCGACCGTCCTTGCCGATCATCACGTTGTCGGGCTTGAAGTCGCGATGGATCAGCCCCGCCGCGTGTGCGGCGGCGAGTCCGCGGCCTGCAGCGGAGAATATGCGAACCACCTCGCGCCACGATCGCTTCTGATGTTTCACCCAGCGGCCGAGCTGCTCGCCGTCGATGAGCTCGAGCGCGAGGAAGACGTGATCCCCAAACGTCCCGACGTCGTAGACATGAATCACGTTGGGATGCGACAGCTGCGCCATCGCTTGCGCTTCGCGGAGCAGCCGAGCGCTGCCCTCCGCGGTACGGATATCGGGTTGCAAGAGCTTGAGCGCGACGCGGCGATGGAGCTCCGGGTCATGCGCCGAGTAGACAACGCCCATGCCGCCCTCTCCGATCTGCTCGTCGATGATGTAACGGCCAAGCTTCGCGCCACGCAGCAGACGCTCGTGCACCGGTCGAGCTGACTCGCGAGAGCGTGGCTTGCCCTCGACCGCGGTCTTGGCATCCTGGCGGGGAACCAGTGACCGTGTCCGCTCGGGATCGTCGTCGGGTCCCGCCATCGCCACATCATATCGCGGGCGCGGTGCTACGAGCGACCGCCCGCGGACGGACCGCGGGCCGCCCACGCGATGGGAGAGCTCGTTGCTCTGCAAACATCCGTTGTGCCGGCGAATGGAACCGAGCACCTGACTTGCAATTGCGGGGAGCTCTCATGAGCTGGCTCTTGAGCGCGTTCGTTGGGCACGAGCACGCGCAACCGCGCCTCGAGGAACCACCATCTTCATGCATAAATCCGCTGCATGCCGAGGTGGCTGCGCACCCGCCAGTCGCGATGGGCCAAGGGGGTGGAGATCCAGCAGCGATCTACGCCGCGTTGTCACACTTCACCGACGACGAGGCGAAGACCCCATTGCTCCATCACGCCGGCAAGCATGTGCTCGACGGTCTTGTCGAGAGACGGCGCGCGCTCGCGAAGCACACCACGAAACATCCCGCGTTCGTCGCGGGTGACATCGTGTACGAGCAGCTCGCGTTTCAGCTCGCTTACCAAGACAGTGTGAGCGCCAAAGACGAGGCCTGGTTGGCGATCCAAGGCCTGCGCGCCGGCAACGTCGTTCATGGCGTACAAGGTTTCGCCATGCTGCCGTTCGTTCCGATTCCCGGAAGCGATCGAGCGCCGGTATTGGCGTTCCGCGGCACCGACGATCTGAAGGATCTCGCGGACGATCTCAACCCTCGGGGCGTTGGCATGTACCAGCTCGCCGCCAACGAGGGAAAGATCGCGATGGCGTTAGCCGCCCTTCAGGGGTACGACGAGCCCGTGGTGGTGACCGGCCACAGCCTCGGTGGTGCGCTGGCGCAAATGGCAGCCGCGCGGTTTCCGAACCGGATCGGGAGAGTCGTCACGTTCCAGGCGCCGGGCATCCCGAAACACATGCTGAACCGGATCGAAGCGATCAACGAGAAGTCGGTAGCAGCCGGCGAAGGGGAACGCATCAAGTCGCATCACTTCGCGATCAAGGACGACATCGTGAGCCTAGCCGGTCACGCGCATAGCCGCGGGCACAACACCGAGATCGACCTCCCGGGTGTGAGCTTCTTCCTCAAGCATACGGGCAACCACTCCCTTTCGACTGACGTGGGTGCCACCACAACGTCCGCACAGATCCCGTTCGTGCCGACGCCCGCACAGATCGAAACCGTCCGCGCTGGCGTCGGCCACGTCCTTAGTGCGCTGGCGCGTTTCTCGAAGGTCGTCGGGATCGACAACCACGCCGGCTACCTCGACGTCTGGGACAAGGTTCGAGACGCGCTAGACCGAGATGCGTCGTTCGAAACCGTCGCTCAAATCGTTCTTCGCGCCAGAATTTCGCCGCAGGACAAAGCGCTGATGATGGAGAACCTCAACCAGATCCGCGCCACGCACGCCGTACGTGCTTCCTAGCTACTTCTCGCGAAAGTCATCCGCGAGCAAATCGTATTGCGCGAGCCACCGGTAGACCTGTTTGCGCGATCGTCCCGTGAGAGCTGCGATCTCCGAGATCCGGCCCTGATGCTCGCGTAGCATTTGCTCGAGCTGCGGCCGCGTCGGGATCGGCTGCCTATCACGCGTAGGTTCCGGCTTGGCGGAACTGACCGGTTGTTCGGTGCTGCTGATGCCGAGCCGATCGGAAATCATGGAGAGCTCGAAGCGCTCCTGGTTTGCGCCGTTGATCTTCAGCTGCATCGCGACCTTCTGCACTTCGCGCACGTTGTAGGGCCACTTGTAAAGGAGGAGTGCCTCAGCCAGCTCGGGGGAAAGTCGAGGCATGCCATCCGGGAACCCACTGACGAACAGTGGCAGGATGTCTTCGCGTCGCTCGCGGAGTGGCGGCAACGTCACGATCAACTCTCCGACGCGAGCAAATAGGTCGCCGCGAAACGCGCGATGTGCGACCGCTTCCGCGAGATCGGAGTTCGTTGCCGCGATCACGCGGACGTCGCACGGAATCGGATGGACACCGCCAACGGGGATCACGGCGCGATCTTCTAACGCCCCGAGCAGTTTCGCTTGCACCGGCAAGGACAGCTCGGCGATCTCGTCGAGGAACAGGGTGCCGCCGTGAGCTGAACGAAAGAACCCGGCGTGATCGTTGCGCGCGCCGGTGAACGCGCCAGCGACGTGCCCGAACAGCTGGCTCTCGGCGAGGGTGTCGGGGATCGCCGCGCAGTTGACGCTCATGAATGGACCCGTCCGGCCACTTTCCTCGTGGATCGCGAGAGCGACCAAGCTCTTCCCGGCCCCGCTCTCACCGAGCAGCAGCACGGTCGCTGGCGTGCTCGCGACGTGGCTCACGCACGAGCGCACGAAGCAGATCGCAGGCGACCGGCCGGCGAGGCGACTCAGCGGCGCATCCGCCTGTTCAGCCGGCTCGTGGCGCCAGAGCAAGATCGAGTTTCCCACGCGGATCACGTCGCCATCGTCGATGTCGCTCGCACTCACCCGTACGCCATTGACAAACGTCCCGTTGCGGCTGCCCGAGTCGGTGATCCGACAGCGGATCGGCGAGGTCGATACCTCGAGGATCGCGTGGCGGCGAGAGATCGAAGTATCTGCACGCAACGCGGCCAGCTCTTCGTGCTCCACCTCGCGGCCGAGCGTGAGCGAGCCGTCGACGATCAGCCGCGGAGACATCAGGACGCCCTGGGTCTCCCCAAACAGGACGCGAAGGCTAGGTAGAACAGCGCGCGACGTCTTGCCCGGTGGGATGGGCGGAGTCGTCCGTATCTCCTCCAAGCTCACCTTCAGCTGCTCCTTGCTCTGCCAACCCTAGCATGACAGTCGAGCGTGTCGCGGCTGGATCGATCGCAGCGCACTCTCGCTCGTCCCACTGCGAGTCACCGACGAGCACTGGAAACCAGCTCGATCCCGGCGACCGCACCACATGGGCCGACATCGTCGAGATCGCGCTCGCCGTGCGCCGCGTGCTCGAGCTACTCGACCTGCCGAGCGTGATCAAGACGAGCGGTCAGCACGGCGTGCACATCCTCGTGCCGCTCGCGCGCGGCCACACCTTCGCGCAGGCCGAGGAGCTCGGTCGCGGCATCGCGTGGTTGATGCTGCGCGTGCTTCCCGACAAGTGCACCGATCGAGAACGAGAAGCGCCACGGCCGGCTGCTCGTCGATCACAAGCATCAGTTCATGGCGAAGACGCTCGTGGTGCCGTACTCGCTGCGCGTGTCGGCCCCGCTCGTGTGGGACGAGCCCTCGACGGCGCTCGATCCGCGCTCGTTCACGCTGCGCGCTTTGCGTGCGCGACTCGACGCGAAAGGCGACCTCGCAGCGCCGCTGCTCGGCGGCACCACGCGCCTCGATGGTGCGCTCGGGCAATGAGAAGATCGACGAATGCGGGTGCCAGTGATCGGGCTCTTACTTGCCGCCTGCGGCCGCATGTATTTCGATCCGATCGATGACGGTGGGTTGCCGGCATCGGCATGCTTGCCGACGCCCGAAGTCTGCAACGGCATCGACGACGACTGCGATGGCGCGATCGATCCCGGCTGTCCGTGCACGCCGTTTCTTGCGATGACGAGTGGCAGCAGCATTGGATATCGCACCGACATCGCATGGACGGGAAACGCGTATTATGTCGTCCGTTTCGACGGCGCGGGGCCCTGGCGAATCTTGAACATCTTGGATACCGGTGCCGTCGGCGCAGAGCTGCCCCTGCAATTCCTCAGCATTCCGCGCATTCTGTGGACGGGCGATCGCTTGATCGTGATCCTTAGGTCTGCGGGCGAAGTCCACGCGTACAAGCTCACGACGACCGGGACCATCGAGAGCGATGTATTGGTCGGTCAGGGAACCGATATCTGGGTCTCGCGCGCGGGTCGGGATATCGATGTCGCGTGGACCGAGATGGGCGCTGTCGAACGTCGGTTCCACGTTCAGCGGCTCGATCACGATCTAAACTTGCTAGGCCCGCGCCACACGCTGGTCGTGCCGAGCTCGGCTATATCGACGGGGATCGCAACATCGCGAACGGTTGCGTTTGCTGCACTAGTGGGCTCGACGGCCACGGCCATCACGCTAGGCACGCCGAGTCCGATCGTCGAAGCACAAGCGAGCCGGATCGAGGTCTCGGGGAACGGCACTGGGTTCATGGTAAGCACGCCGGCGCCGAGCGATACACTCGCGCTCGTTCATGGCGATCCCGATGGGAAGCGCGACGCCGGCCCGTTCGTGCTCTCGCTTGGCTTCTCAGCGCTGTCATCACACGCCGCGTTTGCACGCGGCGAGCACTACGTGATCGTAGCAACCGGCGCGATCGGCACGGACGGCGTGGCGCAACGCTACGACGTCGATGCGAATGGCGTCGTGCAGTCGCAAGCGGAAATGTTTCGCGTCACTCTCCCAAGCGTCGGCACGTTGGGTGTGGCTAGCGCGTACGCCGACGCCGGGCGCACGGCGGTGTGGTGGGGGTATTTCGACGGGACCACGTCCACCGAGTTTCTCGCGCAGACCTGCCCATGATCACTTCGTGCAGCCTGCGATGTGAGTGCGGTTGTTCGTCGCGGACCCGGCGAGGTCGCGCGCGCGGTCACGTATGCGCTCGGCGGCCTTTTGCGTGTCGCCGCGGTGCGCGCGGGTCTCAACCTGCTCCGCGATCGCGGCAAGCTCGGCAGCAACTCGGACGATGCCCTCGAAGACATTCCGATCACGAGCGATGATACAGAGCTCGCGATCAGGCGGCGCCATTCTCTCTGCTCGACCATCGCGACGCTGCGCCGACCACCGCGGTCGGCATGGCGTCCGAGATGCGGGCACAGTGTCCGGGCGTCGGACGTCGCATGCGTATCTGTCCGTACCCGCGCGCAGCCACGCTGGCATTACTCGCGCACGAGCAGGCGGGCCATGCCGTCCGGCCATGCCGTGCATCATGCGTTCGAACGAGCTCCCGGCGCCGCGACGCGCCCGCATGATCGCTGACCACCTCGAGACCATGTTGCAGGACGCGCCGGATCAGTCGGGCTGACTCGCGGCCATCCGTCGCTGTCGACTAGCTCGCGCTCGACGGGAACCAGGTCTCAGACTTCGCGTTCATTGCCAGCCGAGTGAAGTTACATTCGCAACGGTGATCGTGCTGAGCCGCCATGGATAGGGCGGGCTCGTCGCATCGCTCCAGAAGTTGAGCTCACCGGTCGCCATCGGATCCAGCATGTCGCAGGTTTCGACGCAGAGCTTGTTATTAGACGCATCGCCCACCATCTGGATCGCGATGAAGAAGTGTTCGCCGGCGTCGAGCAGAACGGGGGCGGCGAGCGTTTGCTCGACGAGCACGACACCGACGGGGAGAGTGTCTGAAAGATCGATCGAGAGCTCGTCGAGGGCATTTGGTGTAGCCGGTGGCGTTGTCGTCGTCGACTTGAAGGCCTGGACGACGTGGACGAGCCCTGCGAGGCAGTTCTGCGCGGGTTGGTTTTCGAGCGCGTACTCGATCTTGCCGACCGTGAACGGAGTGCTCGGGGGCGTAAGCCGAACGGCGAGAAAATGGCCGTACTCGTTGACCGCCGGACGCACGAACGTCGAGCAGCTCGCGGTTGCTCCTACGTTGCTAAGTCGGATCGTCGCAGGTGGAAAGTCGATGGTCGTGCTGTCACCCCCATCGGACCCGTGCACGGGAAACCCGAGTCGACCGCACCCAACCAGGGCGATGGTCGCGACCCGGAACGCTGCACCCATTGAGCCATCGTAACCCTACACTTGTATCGGGTCATCACGACAAGTGTGTCTCCCTCGCCGACGTGCGTCGTGAAGCGCGATCGCCGGCTGCAACACGAGCCCTCGAAATTTCGACACCGAGCGTTACACACCACCTCGGGCGGGTATCTACTCGAGACGGAGACTTCTGATGAAACTCGACGATTGGAACAAGAAGGGCCGCGACAAGAACGCCCGCGTGTGCAACGCCTTCGACGAGATCCTGGACAACGACGGCGGTTCGGATGAGGACTTCACGGAGGACAAGCGGTCCGCGAAGCTCGCCAACGCGGTCCTTGAACAGGTCGTCGCGTTCAACCGAGCAGGGGACTGGCGGAAGGCCCGAGCAACCTTCGACCCCGCGCACGGGCCCTTTGTTCCGCACATGGAGAAGACGGATCTGGGCCTGACGGCCGTCGCGATCCTCGGCCCCGACCGCTTCCTCATACGTCGGGGCGCGGCCGGTCAAGAGGGCGTGCACGTCCTCCACCTCGACGGCGATCGGGTCGAGACCGTCAAGGACGCGCACGCGTTCGCGCTCTCTCGCGACCGCCGCTGGCTCGTCCTCGCCACGCCAGCTGGGCTCGTCGTGACCCGCGAGATCGGAACAGCGCCAACGAAGACCGTTGCGTGGCCGAATGGAGTCACGGTCGATCCGGCCGCGCTCGAAACGCTCGATGTGGCCAACGACGGAACGAGCATCGTGTTCGCGAGCGACGTCGTCGGGATCTGGCTTCTCCAAGACGGCCGCTGGACCCAACTCGCTCCGCGGCCCGGTGTTGGCGACGACGCCGCGAGCGACGGCGATGAGGACGACGAGGACGACGAGGACGACGACGAGGACGACGAGGACGACGAGGACGACGCCGCGAGTGAGGGCGATGAGGACGACGAGGACGACGAGGACGACGAGGACGATGAGGACGATGAGGACGACGAGGACGGGCAGGCGGGTATTCGCGTCGGGACGTACGCCGAGCTGAGGGCGCAAATGGTCGGCGCCATCGGGATTGATCGAACCCACGCGGCGATCTCGCCCGACGGAAAGCTCGTCGCGTACGGCTGGCAAGACGCGGACGGCCACCACGTCGACCGCATCGAAGGCGGCGTCCTCGCGCCCATCTGCGTCGTCGAGCCGCGGAGCGACTACCCGTACCACGCCCGCTTCACCGACGACTCACGATGCATCCTCTCCAACTCGCGGCACATGCAGAGTGGCGTCACCGTCTGCAAGGCGCTCGATGGCATCGCCGCCGAGGACGAGGCGCCCGCGACGGACGAGTACCTCCGCGCGTACGGGATGGTGGTCCTGCCCGGCGTCCTGTTCGGGATCGACGAGCCGGTCGCGTGGATCGGCGGCGCGGGTTGGTCCCACGCCGCTCCGGTCAGCGGCGGCAAGCCGGTCTTCACCCACCTCTTTGGATCGACCCTTGAAGGCTTCGACTACGACCCGGTCTCGAAGCGTGCTGCCGTCGTGAGCACCTCGGGGATGCTCCACGTGCTCGATCCGGCAGCGGTCGCGGAGCGTGGGAGCGAGCGAGGTTACCGTCCGCGGCGGGAGCTCTACCGATGGATCTTCTGGGACACCCTCGACGCTCCGATCCGTTGGTGAGCGCAAGGGAACACCATGACGGCATCCACGCCGTCAAATTACGAGCGACTACTCGACCGTTTGTCGCTGCGCTGCAGGAGGTTCGGAAGGCACACGATCACGGCGCAACAAGCGCTCGATTCGTTGTTCGCTGATGCCACACGCTGTCCGGCTATGATGGACGCTGCGCTCACCGAGATCGGTGTTGGCTTCGGCGAGACGGCCACGCTCGGCGAGCTCTGGTTCTACATGCGGCAGTGACCTGTTCAATGGAGGATTGCGCAGCCCTCGGACATCGTAAGACTCGTGCCGCTTCGCGCTTCACCGCAGCAACGATCCTGAACCGCCTCGTGGATCTGGATCTTGCTTCCGATGGTCGTCCGGTGCGCGTCTCTCCTCACGACCCCTTCACGAATCGTGGCCTCTCCATCCCGCCTTCGACCCGAGCTTCACGATCTCCTTACGTGACGCGACGTCGCTCAGCCTGAACGAGACGTTTTTGCACTTGTAGCGCCTGAGGTATGCATTGCGACGGCACCAACGACATCGGGCTGGTCAGCCTCGTCGTGCTGGAGCGATGCCCGTAGTCATGGAGCGATGCGATAGTGCGGCGTCGATCGCTTCGCGATGGTTCTTGTCGGTTTGGGCGTAGACTGGTTCCCCGATGCAGGGTCTTCCCCTTGCCCTGGGGGCCGTTGTGCTCGCGGCGGGCTGTGGCCGGATCGGCTTCTCGACAGAGCGCGACGGGTCCGACGCATGTTCCCCGGCGTGTGCAACCGGTTCGTACTGCAACGGGGCCAACTGCGAGCTCTGCGATCAGCACACGCATTGCGGCGTCTCGTGCGAGGACTGCACGGCGTCCTCTCTTGCCTGCGACGCGAACGCGGGGAGGTGCGCAGTGGCGGCCGACTGCACGGCGACGCCGGACTTCACGCTCTGCAACGTCGACACGACGGCGAGTGACGGCGCGGATCGCAGCTACGACGTGTGCATGGGTGGCTCATGCGTGTCTCCTGGGTGCGGCATGTTCACGTGCAACGTGTCGGGGCCAAGCTTCCGGTTGCCGGACACCGGTCAGATCCAGTGCTTCGACGACACCACGGAGATCAATTGCCCGAGAAATGTCGCGGACTGCGCCGCAACGCCGTTCTGTGGTCAGGACGCGCAGTACGGCGCGGACGTCGCTTCGCCGTCGGTCCGCTGGAATCGCAGCGAGCCGGTCGCGGGCGAGCCCATCGTCACCGACAACGTGACGGGGCTGATCTGGCAGGGCTGCGTGCTCGGGCGAACTGGGAGCAGCTGCGAAGTCGGGACCGCTGCGCTCAACCAATGGGTAGATATCCGCCTGTACTGCGATCAGCTCGCGTGGGGCGGGAGCTCGAACTGGCGGTTCCCCGACCATTACGAGCTTTACAGCCTGGTCCATCTCGGACCGTCCTCCACTGCTCGCTTCGACACGACGGCCTTTCCGAGCATGGATGGCGACGTATGGGCGAACGGCATGAACACGCAAGACAATCTCTATGCGTGGCTTGTGTCGTTCCTCGCCGGCGAGATCCATGTCGCGTTCGGCAACTCGCGGATGGCGATGTGCGTGCAGACCGGAGCGGTCACCGCATCGCGTCCAACCGCCCGGTTCGATCGCGCGGGCACGTCGGAGGTCGTCGTGCGCGACGCAGTGACGGGGCTGCAGTGGCAGGGCTGCGAGGTTGGGTTGTCTGGCGCGGCGTGCGACACGGGGACGTCGACGATGACTACGTGGTCCGATGCGCTTGCGACTTGCGAGGCGCTAGCGTGGGGCGGGAGCGGCGATTGGCGATTGCCGAGCACGTTCGAGCTGTACTCCATCATCGACACGCGCGCCTACGCGCCGGCGACGAGCTCGGTCGCGTTCCCGGCGACGTCGTCCGTGCTTGATTGGACCTCGACGACCAATGGGGCCGGGCCGACGGAAGCATTCGTCGTGGACTTTGCCGTTGGCGGCCTATTTCCCCGCGCGAAAACCGAGCCGCACGCGGTGCGCTGCGTCTCGGGTTCGTGAGCGCAGGGCACGATGTCG
>Ga0070698_100004043_pt1 | contig 16137 bp, 14 predicted proteins | sample KBSK1502metaG_FD_65477 | JGI IMG/M metagenome (GOLD analysis project Ga0070698, IMG submission 65477) | Corn, switchgrass and miscanthus rhizosphere microbial communities from Kellogg Biological Station, Michigan, USA - KBS K1-50-2 metaG | ecosystem: Host-associated > Plants > Roots >...
TCGCTCCAGGAGATCGCCGCCAGCGAGGAGTCGCCCCAGGAGACGTCGCCCCACGAGACAGCGTCCCAGGAGACGTTTGCCTTAGCCGTATCCGACCAGCTGACCGCGTCGAAGACGGGCAGGCTGCCGCCCGCCGGATCGGGCTTGACGAACTGATCGAGGGCCTTGTTCGGATTCGGGATCTGGCTGACGAAGGCCGCCTGAACAGCATTGACTTCTCCCAGGCCGAGCGAGCCGGGGACTGCCGAGGGCGTCGGCCGCGCCGTCACCATCAGAGCGCCCTTGATCTGGTCCGGCGTGTAGTCCGGATGACGAGCCAGGATCTGTGCCGCGATCCCCGAGACGATCGGAGCGGCGAACGACGTGCCCGAGAGCTCGATGTAGCCGGGCGAAACGATGTGATCCGCCTTTTGGATCGCCAGCGTCGAGCCCATCGGCACGGGGCCGACCATATAGCGGCCGTCGGCAGCGACCTCGGGCTTCGCGAAGCCGTCGTTCGTGTAGCCGTAAGCCGACCAGTAGGGGGCCGTGTCGTTCCTGGGATTCGGGTTACCGTCCATGTCCGCTGCGCCGACGGTGATCACGAACGGATCGTTGCCGGGCGCATACTTGACCCCGCTCGGGCCGTTCGCAACTCCATAGTTGCCGGCCGCCGCGACGACCGTGACGCCGCTGAACCAGAGCTTCTCGACCGCCTGGTCGAGCGGGTCGTGGGTGAAGCTGCTCGAGTTCGAGGCGTGGAGCGAGAAGTTCGCGACCTTGATGTTGTACTTGTCCTTGTTGGCGAGGATCCACTGCGCCGCGGCGATCACGTCGCTCGTCCGCGCCGTCCCCGTATCGTCCATCACGTCCAGCGAGACGATGTTGGAGCGAGGCGACGCACCGGCGTAACCGGCGGCCTGACCCGCTGCGATCCCCGCAACGAAGGTCCCGTGACCGCGACCGTCTCCGGGTGAGTTGTTCGGCAGGCTCGTGAGGTTGACCGACTGCACGACTCTGCCGCCGAAGTCCGCGACACGGGACGTGTCGACCCCGGAGTCGACGATCGCAATCGTCGGCGCCGTCAGGTCGGACTGCGTCCGTGTATCGGCCGGATTGGACGTGACCCTCGCGTTCCAGAGCTTGTCGATTCCTGTGTTCGCCACCCATAGCTGCTTCGACGTATACGCGAGTCCTGTCGGGTGAGCAGGGGCGTCAGGCGTGATCGTCAGCCCTTGGATCTGCGAAAGGTCGGCGAGCTTCTTCGCATGAAGGTCGAGCGCGATGCCGTCGATGAGATTGAGCTGGCGGTCGAGATGACCGTTCGCCCTGTTGAGGATTTCGCTCTTCGGCAGATCGCCTGCGTTCGCCGTCACGATCACATGGATCTTGGCGTTCGGATGCTTCGCCGCGTTCACGAGCATCCCGGGCGAGACGTACGTCTGCTGTCCCGGATCCGAACTACTGCCGTTACTGCCTGCGCTCGCGGCGAGGGGAATCCCGAGTACAAGCACTGCGGCCATCATCGTGACGAGGCCGCGTCCACCCTTTCCCCAGAGCGCGTTCGAGCGCGAATCGTCGTTATTGCCTGTGCCCCAGAGCGCACTCGAGCGACTCTGGCCACGAGGTCCTCCTCCGTTCCTCAGCATTGCCATCCTTCCTCTCACCCGCTCTCAGCGGGGCCACATTCCGCAGGAGCACGACGCCACACGCCGCGCAGATCGAACTCGCGGAACGTATTTGGCCGCCAGGGCCGCAACATCCCCCGCCTGGGTGAGGGGCGCAGCGATTCCCCCTTCCGAGTGATCAAGCGTTCGGGATTACGAAAGAAGCCCCTACGGGTAGCGTTTCGCCGATGAAGCGGCTCGTCGTCGGCCACCTGTTTCCGGACTACCTCAACATTTACGCCGACCGTGGCAACATCGCGGTGCTCGCCCGCCGCGCCGGCTGGCGTGGCTACGAGGTAGACGTTCGCGCACTCAGTGCAGGCGCGGAAATCCCGCCCGCAGAGCACGACCTGTTCTACGTCGGCGGCGGCCAGGACCGCGAACAGGCGCTGATCGCGCCGGAGCTCGCCGCGCTCGGGCCGGCGCTACACGATGCCTTCGCCGGCGGCGCGGCCTTTCTCGCGGTATGCGGTGGGTATCAGCTCTTGGGGAGCTTCTACCGCGATCAGAGCGGCCAGGAGCAGCCCGGAATCGGCCTGCTGCCGCTCCACACCGTGGCCGGGACGCGGCGGATGATCGGCGACGTCCTGCTCGAATGCGAGCTCGAGCCCGGTTCGAAGCGGACTCTCGCCGGCTTCGAGAATCACGCCGGGCGCACGATTCTTGATCCAGGCGCAGAGCCACTCGGTCGCGTCATCGCGGGTTTCGGAAATGACGGCGAAAGCGGCTTTGAGGGCTGCCGGTCGGGTCGTGCCATCGGCACGTACCTCCACGGCCCCCTACTGCCGCGCAATCCGTGGCTGGCCGACTGGCTGCTGGCCCAGGCGATCGCGCACAGAACGGGCGAGCTCCCCGTTTTCGAGCCCCTCGGCGATGAGCTCGAGTCCGAAGCCCACGCCGTCTCGGCGCGCCGAGCCGAAACCCGCGGCGGCCGCTTCTAACGCTCGAAGCTTTGGCGGCGCGTCGGCGAGGTTCCCGCACGCCGTTTCGTCTCGCCCGGGACCCCGGGTCCAACCCCCGCCCTCTATTTGGGTGGGGCCGCACGCTCCGCCCTCGGCGGATGACGCTATCGGCAAGATCCGCGCGGGTGGCAAACGGAGATGTGACGATTCGGTGACAATCGCCGCCGCTCAGGTCGGAGATCCGGGCAACGCGTGGCAGGAAAGCACCCCCGGCCTAGCGTGCCCAGAGCGCGCCGAGGTAGACGGCCGGGTCCCCCGGCCGCCAGCGCTGGACAAAGCGTTGGATCGGCGGATGCAACACGACGTCGTCGAGCTCGTCGACCCCGAACAGGCGGTGGCCTCGCACGGCGGCGTCCTGTGAGTTGACGGCTTCCAGCGAGCGCCCGCCGAGGTCGCCGGCGAAGACGATGTGCACGACGTGCTTGGCCGCATAGCTCTGGACGGGCGAGATGGAGTCGACGATCGCGACCGGGCCTTCGACGGCGATCTCTTCGACGATACCGAGCTCCTCCCCGAGCTCACGGTGCAGCGCGTCGACGAGGCTCTCCCCCGTGTTGACACCGCCGCCGGGCAGCAACCAGTACTCCTTGCCCGGCTTCTCGTGCCGGCACAGCAAGACACGATCGTTCCAGCGGAGCAGCGCCGAAACGCGGATCCTCGGCTCGGTCACGCGCGCGACGACCCGAAGCCGCGAACGCCGCGCTCGCTCTCGGGCAGCTCGTCGACCTCGACGAGCTCGAGGGCGGGCACCGGTAGGACGACCAGTTGGGCGATCCTCATGCCCGGCTCGATCACGAACGCCTCGGCTCGGTCGGTATTGAGCAGGACCACGCGGACCTCGCCGCGGTAACCCGAGTCGATCAGGCCGGGCGCATTGACCACGGAGATCCCGTGCCGTGCTGCGAGACCTGAGCGCGGTTGGACGAATCCTGCGTAGCCTTCGGGGATCGCCACCGCAAGCCCCGTCCCGACGACGGCCCTCTCCCCCGGTCCAAGCTCGGCCCGTTCACACGCGGCGAGGTCGAGTCCTGCGTCGCCCGCATAGGCGCGCGCAGGGACGACCGCTTCCTCGCGCAGGCGCTGGATCGGAAGCTCGATCACTTGATCGAGCGGGCAGGCTGGTCCCCTGCCTCCGCCAGCAGAAACGGCGCAAAGCGAGGAAGCTCGCGACGAGGCAGGTGCGCTCGCAGGAAGACTCCGTCCGGTTGGTCGATCCGCTCCTGAATCGGGGCCCCGAGCGCGTAGAGCTCGGCGAGACGTCCGCCCTCCTCGTAGGGAAGCAGCATCCGAACGCTCTCGAAGCGCTCCTCGAACCTGGCGGCGATCCGCTCACGAAGCTCGTCGAGGCCCTCGCCCGTCTCTGCGGAGATCTGGAGGGCACCCGGGTAGGCGTTCGCGAGCCGGCGGCGCCGAAGCGGGTCGACCAGGTCGATCTTGTTGACGACGAGCTCCACCGGCACGTCCGTGACGCCGATCTCGGCCAGAACGCTTTCGACCGCCGCACGCATCTCGTCGAGCTCCTCGTCGGACGCCGACCCGTCGACCAGGTGGAGGACGAGATCAGCCACGAGGGTCTCCTCGAGCGTCGCAGCGAAGCCCTCGACCAACTGGTGCGGCAGGCGGCGGATGAAACCCACCGTGTCCGTCAGCAGGTACTTTCGGCCGTCGACTTCGAAGCCGCGGGTCGTCGGGTCGAGCGTTTCGAAGAGCCGGTCCCGAACGGAGATGTCGGCGCCCGTGAGAGCGTTGAGCAGCGTCGACTTTCCGGCGTTCGTGTACCCGGCCAGAGCCACGACGGGCGTCTCGGAGCGGCGGCGAGACTTCCTTCGCGTGGCGCGCTGCCGCTCCAGGGCGCGCAGGCGGCCACGCAGAACGGAGATCCGGCGGCGCGCGAGTCGGCGGTCCGTCTCGAGCTGGGACTCGCCGGGGCCACGCGTCCCGACACCGCCGCCGAGCCGCTCGAGATGCTGCCAGAGCCCGCGCATGCGAGGCAGGTTGTACTCGAGCTGCGCGAGCTCGACCTGCAGCTTTCCTTCGGCGGTGACCGCGTGCTGCGCAAAGATGTCGAGGATCAGCTGCGTCCGGTCGATCACGCGCGCCTGGAGGGCGTTCTCGAGCTCCCGCTGCTGCACCGGCGAGAGCTCGTCGTCGACGAGCAGCGACTCCGCGCCGGAGCGTGCAAACGCCTCTTCCAGCTCGACGAGCTTCCCTTTTCCGACGTAGGTGCGAGGAGTCGGCCTGGGTGCCCGCTGGACGAGCTCCCCGATGGGCTCGACACCTGCAGTCCGCGCGAGTTCCCGCAGTTCGGAGAGCTCGCGGTCGGCGTCGATCCGTTGCGCCAGCACGGCGACGACGAACCCGCGCTCGGGCTCGGCACCCGGCGCAGGATCCGGCTGGCGTAGCGTCACGCTGAGATTATGACTTCCAGAGGAGAGAATCCGCACGTGCGGATTGGAGAGCTTCGGAAGCGGCTGGCCGAGCGCACGCTCGCGCTCGTGGACATTCCCTCGATCAGCCGCGCGGAGGCCGCGGCGATGGCGTTCGTACGCTCTTCTCTACCGCTCGAGCCCGTCTGGGAGAACGACGATGTCCTCTTCGCGACGACCGCGCGGCAAGCGGGCCGCCCGCTCATCGTGCTCGCTGGTCATGTCGACACGGTGCCGGCACAGGACAATCTCCCTGGTCGTCTCGACGGCGACGCCGTCGTCGGCCTTGGCGCCAGCGACATGAAGGGCGGCGTCGCGGTGATGCTCGAACTGGCCGACTGGGCAGCCCGCGGGGAGCTCGCGCTCGACCTCGGGTTCCTGTTCTTCACGCGCGAGGAGCTGGCGGCAGAGGAGAGCCCGGTGCCGGCCTTCCTGAATGCGTGCCCCGAGTCGCGCGAGGCGAAGCTCGTGATCGTGCTCGAGCCGACGGACAACGAGCTCCACGTCGGCTGCGTGGGCAACCTGACAGCCCTGCTGACATTTCGGGGAGTCAGTGCACATTCGGCGCGGCCCTGGACCGGCGAGAACGCGATCCACAAGGCCGCCGCCGGACTGGCGCCGCTCGCTGCGCTGGAACCTCTCGACGTCGAGGTCGACGGCCTGGTCTTCCGCGAAGTCGTCAGCGCGGTTGCGATCGAGGGTGGGATCGCCGACAACGTCGTTCCCGATCGGTGCATGGCCCGGCTCAACTACCGCTACGCGCCGGGCCGCTCGCGCGAGCAGGCGGAGGCACGGCTGCGCGAGCTCGCGGGCGAGTCGGAGCTGGAGATCCTCGGCAACTCGCCCCCGGCGCACGTCGTCGTCGACCGGCCGCTCGTGACGCGGCTGCGCGAGGTGGGAGACTTCCCCGTCCGGCCGAAGCAGGCCTGGACGCCGGTGGCCCAGTTCGCAGAGGCCGGACTCGACGCGGTGAATCTCGGTCCGGGCGCAACGCGGTACGCGCATCGCGCGGACGAGCAGGTCGAAGTCGACGAGCTCGTCCGCACCTACGAGGCGCTTCGCCGTTTCGCAGCGGCGCCGGGTAGCGTCTAGACGTGCAGTTCTCCCCGGTTCTCGCCGCCACCGGCACGTACCCGTTCGTCCGCCTCGAGCAAGCGAAGCGGAGGCTGGCGGAGAAGGGCGTCGAGCTGATCGACTTCGGCAAGGGCGATCCGCGCGAGGAGACCGATCCTCTGATCCGCAAGGCCCTCGCCGAGAGCATCGAGCCCCAATCGAGCTACCCGCTGGCCGAGGGACTTCCGGAGCTCCGAGCGGCTATCACGGGCTGGTGTGAACGCCGATTCGGCGTCGAGCTCGATCCCGAAACGGAGGTGATCCCCACCTACGGCAGCAAGGAGGCGATCTTCCAGCTCGCTCAGGTGGTGCTCGATCGCGACGGCGACAAACGGCTTGTCCTCTCGACCGAGCCCGGCTACCCGGTCTACGACCGTGGGGCGCTGTTTGCGGGCGCCGATGTCGAGCAGCTGCCGCTGCTCGAGGAGAACGACTTCCTGCCTGACCTCGACGCGATTGACGCTGAGACCTGGGCCCGGACCGCGATCTTCTGGATCAACTATCCGAACAACCCGACCGGCGCCATAGCACCGCTCGGTTTCCTCGAGCGCCTCGCGGAGCTCGCCGTCGAGCACGAGTTCCTGCTCGCCGCGGACGAGGCCTACACCGAGCTGTGGTTTGACGAACCGCCCCACTCGGCGCTCGAGGTAAGCGACCGCTCGCACGTTGCGATCTTCCAAACGCTCAGCAAGCGCTCGTCGATGACCGGCTACCGCTCCGGCTTCGTCGCGGGATCGCCGGAGCTGATCGCCGCGCTCCGGCAGTACCGGCCGTCCGCCGGCACCGCGCCGCAGGAGTTCGTCCAGCGGGCCTCCGTGGTTGCCTGGAGCGGCGAGGACCACGTCGAGCGCACCCGCAAGCTCTACAGCCGCAAGCGTGAGGTGCTCCTACGAGCACTCGAAAACAAGGGGATCCGTGTTGCGGGAAGCCAGGCGACCATGTACCTCTGGCTGGAGGTTCCGGCCGGCGAGAGCTCGGAGGAGCTGGCAGAGCGCCTGCTGGAGCACGGGCTGATCGTCTCCCCGGGGACGTTCTTCGGCCCCTCCGGGGAGGGCTACTGGCGGCTCGCGCTGGTTCCGACCCAGTCCGAGTGCGAACGCGCGGGAGAAATCCTGGAGCGCGTTCTGTGAGCGAACTTTCGCCGGAGCGCGTCGAGGAGGTGATCGCCGCCCTCGATAGGGGTGAGCTGCGAGTCGCGGAGCCGGTGGACGGCGACTGGCGTGTGAACGAGGAGGCGCAGCGCGCGATCCTGGAGTACTTTCGACTCCGCGAGCTCGAGCCGCGCGAGGTCGGGCCATTCGAGTATCTCGACAAGATTCCGCTCAAGCATGGGTACGAGCGGCTGGGCGTGCGCGTCGTCCCGCCGGCGACCGCGCGCTACGGCGCCTTTCTCTCCCCAGGGGTGGTGCTGATGCCGAGCTACGTCAACATCGGCGCCTGGGTCGGACCGAACACGATGGTGGACACCTGGGCGACGGTTGGGTCGGGGGCGCAGATCGGTGCCGACGTTCATCTCGCAGGCGGAGTGGGGATCGGCGGCGTGCTCGAGCCGCCGGGCGCGCGGCCGGTGATCGTGGAGGACGGAGCGTTCGTGGGATCCCGGGCGGCGATCGTCGAGGGCGTGATCGTCGGGGAGCAGGCTGTGATCGGCCCACACGTCACGCTCGGTGCGTCGATTCCGGTGATCGACGTTACCGGAACGGAGCCGGTCGAGCATCGCGGCTACGTACCGCCACGGGCGGTCGTCGTTCCGGGAACGCGACCGAAGGAGTTCCCCGCCGGCACGTTCAACCTTGCGTGTGCCTTGATCATCGGCTGGCGCGACGCGTCGACCGATTTGCGGGTGAGCCTGAACGACGCGTTGCGCGAGCACGGTCTCGGCGGTTGAGCTCTCAGCCAAGCGCCGATCGCATCGTCTCGAGCGTGGCCCTCGCGGGCCCGTCGATGCGGGACGCCGTGCCGGGCCGGCGCGGGACCCATCCCTAACCCCCACCCTCCCTGGGGAACGGTCGCGGGCTTACGCCACGCTATCGCGGAGATTCGTACTTGTGTGAGGCCGGGTCGCGCCGGATCTGTGACTTCTGTGTGGAGCGGTCAGCAACATGACTCCCACTCTCGTCATTCAAGTCGCTCGGCCGGGCCGGTCAGGTAGGCCTGACCATGTTCGATCCGGACACGGAGGGTGCCGCCGGGGAAGCTGACCTGCGTCTCGCCCTCGCCGCGGAGGGCCGCGGCCACGGCGACCGCACTCGTGCCGGACGAGCTCGTCTCCCCCACCCCGCGCTCCCAGATCCGGGCGGTGATGTGGCGAGCGCCGTCCACACGCCCAACCTGGACGTTCGTTCGGTCTGGAAAGCGCGGCTGCGTCTCGAGCAGCGGCCCGATCCGCTCGATCTCCGCCGGATCGCCCTCGACTACCGCGTGCGGGTTTCCGACCGAGACCGGCACGAACTCGACCCCTTCGAGCAGCTCGGCAGGGCCGACCTCGACCGTACCCAGTTGCTGCTCGACGAGCTCCCCGGTCATCCGGGCTTCCGTGACGCGATCGCCGACCCGAATTCGGACGTCGTTCGCTCCCGTCCGATCGGCGAGCCAGCGGGCGGCGATCCTCGTCCCGTTACCGGAAAGCTCGGCCCGGGAGCCGTCCGGGTTCCAGATCGCGACCTTGGCCTCGGGGCCATCGACGTCGACAACCTCCAGGACACCGTCCGTCTCGTGCCTTGCCGACAGCTCGCGCGCGAGGTCAGCCGTCAACCGCTCGTCCTCGACGAGCAGATAGACGTTGCCTTGTGCGGACCATCTCGACGATCTCATCGGCGACCTCACCCGGCGGGCGGTCGGCGGCGACGCTAACAAGGCCCGGGATACGACGCATCCACTTTCGCTGGTACGCCGCATAGCGGCGCGTACGGAGGTTCAGCGCCTCGATCGCCTGTTCGGGTTGGAGGTTCGAGATCTCTTCGAGGCCCATCGCCTTGCGCGCGGTCGTCGAGATCGGCCCGGCGAGCGCGCTTGTGACCTCGTTCTCGACTCCGGCGGCGAACATCGCTTCCGACCTCGCTTCGATGCGGCGCCTCAGCTCGTCGGACGAGAGTTCGAGGCCGACGACGAGTGTCGGATGGCGAGTATCAGGGCTCCAGAGCCGGTTGGTTGCAGGTTTCAGCGAGCGGCCCGCGTCCGTGAGCTCGAGTGCCCGCACCACGCGTCTGCGGTCGTTCGGGTGGACGGAGACGGCCGCCGCCGGATCGCGCGCGGCGAGCAGCTCATGGGCACGTTCGCCGCCGAGCCGGTCGTACACCCGTTGCCAGTGCTCCCGCCGCCCAGGACCGGGCGCCGGAGGCAGCTCCAGCGACGCCAGCGCGGCTCGGAGATAGAGGCCGGTGCCGCCGGTCACGATCGGCGTCCTTCCCGCAGCCAGGATCTCGTCGATCGCCTCGTGGGCAAGTTGCTGGTACTCGGAGACCGAGGACTCGTGGTCGAGCTCCCAGACACCGACGAGCCTCGCGGGGGTCGACGGCTGGTTGGTCAGGATCGGCAGGCCTCGGTAGACCTGCATCGAATCTGCTGAGACGATTTCTGCAGGAAAGCGCGATCCGAGCTCTTCTGCGACTACTGTCTTTCCCGATGCCGTCGGACCGAAGATCGCGAGCACGAGCGAAACGTCCATGCACCGATTGTGGTGTTTCCCTCCGCGTCTTCGTGCCGATACCGACCTCGTGAGGATTCCACGCGCCCTCGGCGACCGCACGCACCTCGAGCGGACCCCTCGCGAGATGGTCGCGTTCATCGTGCTCGGGGCCGGGCTGGCCGCAGCCGCCCTGATCGGCGTGTCGTGGGCCGCCGGCTTCGGGGCGGTCGCCGACCGCCTCCGTCACGGTGATGCCCGCTGGCTGCCGCTCGCGCTGGCCGCCGAAGCCCTCGCCTATCTCGGTTACGTGCTCGCCTACCGTGAAGTGGCACGCGTGGACGGCGGCCCGACGCTCCCCCACTCCCGTGCATTCGCACTCGTCGCCACCGGCTTCGGCGTCTTCGTCCCGCGCGGAGGATTCGCGCTCGACCTCCACGCCTTCCGCGAGGAGTTCGTCGACGCGCGCGAGGCCAGGGTCCGTGTGCTCGGCCTCGGGGCGCTCGAGTACGCGCTACTCGCGCCGGCTACGTGCATAGTCGCGATCCTCCTGCTGGTCGACCACGTGCATCGGCCCGCGAGCGGGCTGACCATGCCCTGGGCGATCGCCGTTCCGGTCGGTGGCGTCCTCGCGCTGTCCGCGCTACGACTCCGCGAGCGGCTGAGCGGAAACCGGGGGTGGCGCGAACTACTCTCGCAATGGCTGGACTCGATTCATTTCATTCGCCAGCTCTTCCTCAGGCTCGAGCACTTCGCGGGACCTGCCGGCACCGCCATTTACTGGTTCGGCGACATCGCCTGCCTCGCGCTCTGCCTCCGCGCCTACGAGGGCCACTTTCCTTCGGTCGCGCCTTTGCTGGTCGGCTACGCCACCGGCTATGCGCTGACTCGCCGGACGCTGCCGCTTGCCGGCGCTGGAGCCGTCGAGGCGCTCCTGCCGTTCGCCCTCTTGTGGAGCGGCACACCACTGGCCGCCGCGGTCCCGGCGGTCCTGGCCTACCGGATGATCAACTTCTGGTTGCCGATCGTCCCGGCTGTCTTCGGTTTGCGCTCGTTGCGAGCGGCGCGGCTCGGCTGAGCAGCTCGCGACTCAGGCGGCAACTGCTGCCAGACGGCGTCCTCGCAACGTGGTCGAGGTCGCCCCATCGATCTCGACCGGGACGAGCTCGCCCGGCTGCGCGGCGCCCGTGAAGTTCACCGTCGTGTTCCGGCGTGTGCGCCCGCGGAGGACCTGGTCGTCGGTTCGGCTCGGCCCTTCGACGAGCACCTCTTCAACCCGGCCGATCCGTTCGCGATTGCGTCGTTCGGCGACCCGCTGGACGACCTCGACGAGGTGTTCGATCCGCTCGCGCTTGATCTCCTCGGGAACTTGGCCCGGCATCGTGGCCGCTTCGGTCCCTTGCCGGGGCGAAAAGACGAAGGTGAAGGCGCTGTCGTAGTCGACCTCCTTGACGGCGGTGACGGTCTGCTCGAAGTCACCGTCCGTCTCGCCGGGGAAGCCCACGATCAGGTCAGTGGTGAGCGCGAGATCTGGAATCGCCTCTCGCATCTCATCGGCCAGCCGCAGATAGCGCTCGCGGGTGTAGGTGCGGCGCATGGCCTTGAGGATCCGCGTCGAGCCGGACTGAAGCGGAAGGTGCGCGTGCTCACACACCGCGTTGCACTCCGACATCGCCTCGATCACCGGTCGGCGGAAATCCTTCGGGTGCGGGCTCGTGAAGCGGATTCGCTCGACCCCCTCAACCGCATCGCAGGCGCGCAGGAGCTCCCCGAAGTCGGTTCGAAGGGCGGGCAGGAGATCGCGGCCGTAGGAGTTGACGTTCTGCCCGAGCAGCGTGATCTCAAGCACCCCGTCGCGCGCAAGCTGCTCGACCTCCGCCAGGACCTCGCCAGGCCGGCGGCTCTGCTCTCGCCCGCGAACCGCGGGAACGATGCAGTACGCGCACTTCGAGTTGCAGCCCATCGAGATCTGCACCCAGGCCTGGAATGGGCGCTCGCGGTGCGTTGGCAGACCGCCCGCAAAGCTGCGGTCATCGAGCCCGAAGCTCCCCGTCGCGACGCCGACCCCGCCGACGCCGACCCATTCCCCGAGGTGTGGGATCGATCCCGGGCCGAAGGCGACGTCCACGTACGGGTAGAGCTCGAACAGCCGTTCACGCTGTGCCTCTGCGTAGCAGCCGCCAACTGCGATCACCTTGTCCGGATCGCGCGCCTTGATCGCCCTCGCCTGGGCGAGGTGGGCGGCGAAGCGCTGGTCGGGCTTCTCGCGGATCGTGCAGGTGTTGAAGACGAGGACGTCAGCGCTGCTCTGGTCGGGCGCCTCGCCGAGCCCCAGCTCCTCGAGCATGCCCTTGATTCGCTCCGAATCGTGGGCGTTCATCTGGCACCCGAACGTGGTCACGTGGTAGCGCTTCACGCAGCGAACTGTACCGCCGCAACGCGGGCTATTTTGCGCGCTGACCGAGTGCCTGCTTAGGCGCGGGCTCGGGTTCGTCCACCGCAGGGGAGCCACCGTCGGTCGCGTTCTTGGCGACGTCGATCGCCCGGCTCTCCCGGATCACGGTGACTTTGATCTGACCGGGATATTCGAGCTGGTCCTCGATCTCCCGAGCGATCTCGTGCGAGAGCAGCACGGCCTGGTCGTCGTCGACCTCCTTCGGCTTCACGATCACGCGGATCTCGCGGCCGGCCTGCAGGGCATAGACCTTTTCGACGCCCGTGTGCTGCGCAGCCAGCTCCTCGAGTGTCTCCAGGCGCTTGATGTAGTGCTCGAGACTCTCGCCTCGAGCGCCCGGACGGGAGGCCGAGACGGCATCGGCTGCGATCAGCAGCACCGCCTCCACGGTTTGCGGCTGCACCTCGTAGTGATGCGCCTGAATCGCATGCACGACCGCGTCGCTCTCGCCATAGCGGCGGGCGAACTGCGCCGAGATCGCCGCGTGCGAGCCCTCGATCTCGTGCGTGAGCGCCTTGCCGAGATCGTGCAGCAGAGCGGCGCGGCGAGCCGTCTTGACGCTAGCGTCGAGCTCGGAAGCCATGATCCCTACGAGATGGACGACTTCGAGCGTGTGCTTGAGGACGTTCTGGCCGTAGCTTGTCCGGAAGCGGAGCCGGCCGAGGATCTTGACCAGCTCCTCATTGAAAGAGCCACAGTTCGCCTCGAAGACGGCCTGCTCGCCGGCGTGCACGATGTGCTCCTCGATCTCCGCCTTCGACTGGTAGTACATCTCCTCGATTCGAGCCGGATGGATGCGCCCATCCTCGATCAGCTTGGCGAGGGTCAACTTGGCGATCTCCCTTCGGATCCCGTCGAAGGAGGAGAGAACGACAGCTTGCGGCGTGTCGTCGATGATGAAGTCGACGCCCGTCAGATGCTCGAGGGTGCGGATGTTCCGTCCCTCGCGGCCGATGATCCGGCCCTTCATGTCGTCGGAGGGGAGCTCGACCAGCGACACAGTGGTCTCAGAGGCGTGGTTTGCGGCAACGCGCTGAAGAGCGTCGGCGACGAGATTGCGGGCCCGCCGCTTGGCCTCCGTCTGGGCCTCTTCCTCCATCTGCCGGACGCGACGCGCGAGCTCGTGGCGGATCAATTCTTCCGAGCGGCTGAGGAGCTGTGACTTGGCCTCGTTCGTCGTCATTCCCGAGATCCGCTCGAGTTCGGTCAGCTCGGCTTCCTTCGCCTCCTTGAGCTCGTCCTGAAGCTGCCTCGAGTGGGTCTCCCGGTCGGCGACGCCTTGCTCGCGACGGGTCAGCTCGGTCAGCTTGCGGTCGATCTCGTCTTCTTTGGCGAGCACGCGTTCCTCGATCTTGATGATCTCGGCACGGCGCTCTGAGACCTCCTGCTCGACCTCTGCGCGGAGCTTCACGGACTGCTCGCGCCCTTCGATTTGGGCCTCACGCCGCACTGCCTCGGCTTCGCGGCGGGCCTCGGTGACGAGCAGCTGACGCGTCCGGCGCGCCGCTGCAAGGCGAGAGCCGGTCAGCGCATACAGAGCGATGAAAGCGAGGGCTGCCCCAGCTGCGAGGCCGATCAGGATTCCGATGACGACGAACATGGGCGCTCCTAGCGGTGCGCCCACATCAGGCATGCCTCGAATCGGGGGTACTTAGAAGGACCTTCGGAGAGAGGCCCAGCTGGCCGCTACTTCAACGCTGGTGCGGCCTCCAGGAAGCTTGGTCAGATGGCGATTTCACGTTTTCAGTACCGATTCCGAAACAGTCAGATGCAGGCAAATTGTCGTTTGGATCTTCGTATCCTAGCTCCGGCCCCTCGCTCTGCGCAACGCCGATTTCCCTGGCCTCGTCCGTGTGCACGGAATCCGGCTGCGGCTAGGTCGCGAGGTCCTCGGTCGGCAACGCAGCCTCGACCGACTCGGGGGCGAACCCACGTGCCGCCAGCCAGCGGGCCGTCCTCGGGCTGGCGCCACGCCGGGCCGCCAGACGGACAGCCCGCTCGCGCTCCGGCTCGAGCGCGGCCAGCGCCGCGGCGCAAGCTTCCGGGTCGATCCCGTCCTGTTCGAGCTTGAATCTGATCGCGGTGTCGCCGAAGCCCCGCTCGGCAAGCGCGGCGCCGCGAGCCTCGGCGTAGCGCTCGTCGTCCAGTGCTCCGTGCCGCCTGAGGGTTGCAATCGCCTCTTCGCGCTCCCGCTCGCCGATTCCGTTGCGCTCGAGGATGCCGCGCAGCCCTTGCTCGGAGCGGTCGTGGCGCGCAAGTGCCCGAGTCCCCGCTACTACAGCATCCCCGCGGCGAAGCTCGCGCCGGAGCGTCCGCAGACTCTCCCGGTCGAGCTCGAGGCCGATCGAGAGACCGCTACGCGCCGCTACGTCGAGCGGGATGGTGCGCCAGCGTTCGCCGTCGAGCTCAACGAGCACGCGCCCCGGCTGTGCGGGCCGGAGCGCCGTTACTCTCGGCATCGGCTGGAGCCTCCTCCTCTTCGGCGGCGGGCTTCTCCCCGGCAGGCACCTCGACCGCAGTCGGCAACAGCCGCGCCGAGACCACCTGGTCGGGCCCGGCGTCGGCCTGGATCTTGGCCAGGATCTGCTGGGTCACGTCCGGGTGCTCGCGCAGGAAGGCGGTCGCGTTCTGGCGACCCTGGCCGAGCCGCTCGTCGCCGAGGCTGAAGTACGAGCCCGACTTCGTGACGACTTTCCGCTCGAGCCCCGTGTCGAGCACCGTTCCCTCCCAGGAGATTCCCGAGCCGTAGATGATGTCGAACTCGGCCTGCTTGAATGGCGGCGCAACCTTGTTCTTGACCACCTTGACGCGAACACGGTTGCCGTAGGCCTCGACGCCTTCCTTGAGCGTCTCGATCCGTCGGATGTCGAGACGAATCGACGAGTAGAACTTCAGTGCGCGGCCACCCGGAGTGGTCTCCGGCGATCCGAACATCACCCCAATCTTCTCGCGGAGCTGATTCGTGAAGATGCAGATCGTGTCGGTGCGGTTGAGCGTGCCGGCGAGCTTGCGCAGCGCCTGCGACATCAGCCGCGCCTGCAGCCCGACGTGGCTGTCCCCCATCTCGCCCTCGATCTCGGCCTTCGGCGTCAGTGCCGCGACCGAATCAACGGCCACGACGTCGAGGGCGCCGGAGCGGATCAGCAACTCCGTGATCTCGAGGGCCTGCTCGCCAGTGTCGGGCTGGGACACGAGCAGGTCGTCGATGTTGACGCCTATGTTCTTCGCGTAGGTGGGATCCATCGCGTGCTCGGCGTCGATAAAGGCGCAGATGCCTCCGCGCCGCTGAGCCTCCGCGATCACGTGGTAGACGAGGGTCGTCTTGCCCGAGGACTCCGGGCCGAAGATCTCGACGATCCGCCCGCGGGGGAGGCCGCCGATTCCGAGCGCGAGGTCGAGCGAGAGCGACCCGGACGAGACGGCGCCGACTGACACCGCCGCGGCATCGTTCATCTTCATCACGGCGCCCTTGCCGAAGGCGCGCTCGATCTGTCCGAGCGCTGTATCCAGTGCTTGCTCGCGATCCACGGTCTACCTCCCTACCCCAACTGATTCCAGGACGGAATACTGCGCCCCCGACGGCCGCAGAGTCGACATGTAAACAGCTGCTTCGGACGGACGGTTTCGGTACGTCTCGCCCTGTCGAGCTTTTCCCTGCTCACAAGACTAAAGCAAGCCTTCGCTTCTCGGCCTCATTTTGGCCTGTCTCTGTGGCTCCTGTTGTCATCGCGTTGTCACCCCAGGGCTCGGGCAGGTCGTCGGGGATCAGGTGGATATAGGTGCGCAGCGTGAAGGCCGGATCGGAGTGGCCGAGGAAGACCGAGACCTGCTTCGCGTTCCAGCCGCGCAGGAAGAGCTGGGTCGCGCATGTGTGCCTGAACGTGTGGAAGCCGACCCAGGTGCGGGGGAT
>Ga0070698_100004044_pt1 | contig 16137 bp, 11 predicted proteins | sample KBSK1502metaG_FD_65477 | JGI IMG/M metagenome (GOLD analysis project Ga0070698, IMG submission 65477) | Corn, switchgrass and miscanthus rhizosphere microbial communities from Kellogg Biological Station, Michigan, USA - KBS K1-50-2 metaG | ecosystem: Host-associated > Plants > Roots >...
TAACCGGCGAATTCAGCCGGGCCGCCGCTACCCCCGAGAAGGTCATGGCCTGCGCTACCGGCCGTGTGCAGCAAGCGGCATGAAAAAGTTCAATTGAATGCCATCCGTGAAAAGACACGAACCACGACGTTCTTAGTGTAGTTTTGTGGATCGCACTTCTTTACTACCGCAAGAGCCGCTCTCTGGATGCTTATGAATAATGCTGCAGATACAACCGGGACTGGAAAGGCCCCCGCTCATTCCGAGCCTGCGTCGTTGCCTGACGCCGCCGAGACGACGCCGGTCACCAGTATCGGAAAATTCAAGATTCCGACAGAGGTTCTCCGCGCCTACACAATGGTGTTTGCGCTAATCGCTATCTGGATCTATTTCCACTTCTCAACCAGTCGCATCTTCCTCGATCCGCGAAACTTCTCCAACTTGATGCGACAGACGTCGGTCACCGGAGTGTTGGCGGTTGGAATGCTGATGGTCATTGTCACTGCACAGATCGATCTCTCCGTGGGTTCGGTTGTGGGTCTTGCCGGTGGCATCGCCGCGATTGCACAAGGTTGGTATGGTTTTGGGTTGATACCTTCGTTAGCGGCCGGCGTCGCTGTAGCGATCGCCATCGGGGCTCTGCAAGGTTCCCTGACGGCGTACCTCAACATCCCCGCTTTCATTGTCACCCTGGGCGGATTGCTGGCCTGGCGTGGCGTTATCCTCGGGTTAAGTAAAGGAGAAACAATCCCGCTCCGGCTCCAGACTTTTAAGGCGATCGGACAAAACTATGTCGACCGGCGCGCCGGCTGGATACTGGCCGCGTTGGCGATAGCTGCGGTTGTGTGGATGATGATCGCCCGCAATCGCGCCCGGCGCCGGCATGGCCTTGCTGTGCCTTCTTTAGGTTCAACCATCGTTCGCATCGCGCTTCCCACCGCCGTCATCCTCTGGTTCATTTATACGATGAACACTTATGAGGGCGTGCCGATACCGGTAATCATTTTGATCGCTATCGCCTTGGCCGGAGCGTTTTTGACTCAGAACACAACCTTCGGTCGTTATCTTTATGCCATTGGTGGCAACCCCGACGCGGCACGTCTTTCCGGTATAAACATCCGTAAGCACATTTTGGCAGTGTTCTGCATCATGGGTGCGCTCGCGGGCGTGGCGTCTATCATCTACACCGCGAGGGTAGGCAGCGCCTCACCTGACGCTGGACAACTGCTGGAGCTGGATGCGATTGCGGCTTGCGTAATCGGCGGCACTAGTTTGATGGGCGGGCGGGGAACTGTCTTCGGCGCCATACTGGGTGCGCTGATCATGGCGAGTCTCGACAATGGCATGTCGTTGATGCGCGTCGAACCTTACTCGCAAATGATTATCAAAGGCGCCATCCTCGTGGCCGCCGTTGGTTTGGATATGGCTGGGCGCAAACGCGGCTAAATGTTTTGTGGGATGAAGCAGACGCAGAAGCGGTAGCGTTAGCGACCGGGTCATTCTCTATTCGTTCGCTGACTTGGTTAATCTAGTTTGGTCGCTGGTCCTGTCACTCCTGGTTATGTGACGCGGTTTTCTTTTCCGACTTCAACAAAGCAAAGATGTTTCGACTAATCGTGATTTCGATAATCTCGCTTTTTTCCTGCTCAGGTTTGTTCGCACAGGCAACTAACATCCTTGCTCCAGGCGCGCCGGGCAACGATGCCCATTGGCCAAGCGCCGCGAAGAATGGATTCGGAACCTCAAACACATTGGCTTCGAAGGTTTGGTTTACGCTGAACAATGGGGTGATGACCGAGGTCTACTATCCCCGGCTGGATGTGCCTAATGTTCAGACGCTGCAGTTGTTGATAGTCGATAACAAAGTAGAGACTGAAAGTGAGGACACGGTTCATCGTGTTGAGCTGGCCGATTCCCAGGCGCTTTCGTTCCGTCAAATCAATACGGCGAGGAGCGGTGACTACACGATAACAAAGACCTATGTGACTGATCCGCAACGCAGCACCGTTTTGATCGACGTTGAGTTTGACAGCAGAGCTTCTGCCAATCTTTATGTCTACTACGACCCGTCGCTGAACAACAGTGGCATGCACGACTCAGCGTGGAGCGAGGGCGATGCACTTCTCGCTGTCGATGGCGATAAAGCTTCGGCGCTGGTTTCAAGTACAGGATTCGAGTTTCAAGACTGGGTGGGCAGGCAGTTTTTGAAGCGAACAGATAGGTCCCCACGACGCGAGATTTCGAATGGTTATCTTGGCGTGAGCGATGGACTGACCGAGCTAAAGAAGAATTGGAATGACTCAGGTTTTACGCCGTATCGACGCGCCGAGAATGGAAACGTAGTTCAGGTAGCGGCCTTGAAGGGTTTTGAAGGTCGTAGCGGGCGATTTACTTTGGCGCTCGCTTTTGGCAGTACGACAGGTGCTGCGTTGCTCAATGCCCGAGCATCGCTCAAAAAGGGATTTCCCCGCGCACGTCGAGAATACGAGGCTGGCTGGCACGCATATCTCAAACCACTTCAGCGCGTCGAGTCAAAATACCAACAGCAGTTCAATGCGGCGGCGATGACGCTAAAAGGCCTTGAGGACAAGACCTATCGCGGCGCAATGATCGCTTCGCCGTCCATTCCCTGGGGCGGTGGGCCAAACGCAAACGAACCGACCATTAGTGGTTATCATGCGGTTTGGGCGCGCGATCTTTATCAAGTAGCGACTGCATTTCTAGCGCTGGGCGATCGCGCCAGTGCCAACCGGGCGCTCGATTACCTCTTCAACGTACAACAAAAAGCGGATGGCAGTTTCCCACAGAATTCCTGGGTCGATGGTCGCCCGATCGGCGGTGGCTTGCAGCTCGACCAAGTGGCATTCCCACTCGTGCTTGCCTTTCAGTTGAAACGCACTGACAAGTCGACGTGGCTGAGGCACGTCAAGCCGGCAGCGGATTTCATTCTTAGCAAAGGTCCCGCCACTGACCAGGACCGTTGGGAAGAAAAAAGTGGTTATTCACCAGCCACAATTGCCGCAGAGATTGCCGGCTTAGTCTGCGCCGCAAGAATCGCGTCTATTAATGGTGACGAACCAAGCGCAAAACGTTATCTGAGTGTGGCGGACAAGTGGAAGCAAAGCCTTGAGCGATGGACCGCGACTAAAGGTCGTCAGCACGACGGACATTATTATCTGCGTATTTCCGAGAACGATGATCCGGACGATGGGGCGAAGATTGAGATAAACAGCAGCAACCGGCTTGTGGATGAACGCGCACTGCTTGATGCCGGCTTCCTTGAATTAGTCCGCCTGGGAATAAAAGATGCGAACGATCCATTGATTAAGGAGTCACTCGCGCTGGTCGATCAGTTAATCAAAGTGGAAACTCCAGGGGGTTCCGGCTGGTATCGCTACAATCATGACGCCTATGGCGAGCGCCCGGATGGTGGCAATTATGACGGCCACACCGGTGTGGGACGCCTCTGGACACTGCTCACCGGCGAACGCGGCGAATACGAAGTTGCGCGTGGTGACCTGACCACTGCGGGAAAGCGGCTCGATGCGTTGATGGCTTTTGCCAACGACGGAATGATGATTCCGGAGCAAGTGTGGGATCGTAACGAAAGTCCGCGGCCGGAGCTTCGTTTTGGCGAAGGTACCGGCTCAGCCACGCCTCTGGCCTGGTCTATGGCGCAGTTTATTCGTCTCGCAATCAACCTCAAACAGGGACATAATATAGAGACTCCAAACGCAACCACAGCGCGATACTTGAAAGGTGCAGCACGCAATTGAAGGCTGACGGAACCAAAACGTCTGAGTTGGTTTTCGCTGCGGATCTCGGCGGTACTCATCTTCGTGTAGCTACCATAGACCGCAACGGTAGGCTTTACTGCCGGAAGATACAGCCGACGCCACAAGCAGAGAAGCCGAACGAGATTGTGCATGCGCTGATCGACGCCGCTCACTCATTTCAACCCACCCCGCCCAAAAATGGCGGTGGGATTACTGCCATATCGGTGGTGGTCCCGGGAACCGTGAACGTCGCTGAGGGCGTGGTCGTGAAAGCTCCGAATGTACCTTGTCTTGACGGGTTTCGTTTGGCGGCGGCGTTGGAGAGTGAACTCGAGTGGCCCGTTATTTTGGAGAACGATGCCAACGCCGCCGCCATAGGCGAGCTGTGGCAAGGCGCAGGACAAGGATATCGCACTCTTATCTGCGTGACGCTAGGCACCGGCGTGGGCGGCGGAATAATTCTTGACGGGAAATTATGGCGAGGCGTTGATGGCTCGGCTGCGGAGATCGGGCACATCGGTGTGGATCCATTTGCTGGAGTTCCGTGTACCTGCGGCAGCCGCGGGTGTCTCGAAGTCTATGCGTCGGCGACCGCCATTGTGCGGATGACCCGCGAGTCAAGACCTCGGTATCCCAACTCGATTCTGCATAACATTGAAGATCTAACATCGGAAAAAATCTATCAGGCGGGCAGGGAAGGCGATGAACTGGCGATAGAAGTTTTCCGGCGCATGGGAGTTTATCTGGGAATCGGCCTCGCCAGTCTAATCAATGTACTCAATCCCGAAATTGTAGTGATTGGCGGCGGCCTATCAAATGGCTGGGATCTGTTTGGGAAGCATATGCACCAGCAGGTAATTGAGCGTGCGTTTCCGATTCCCGCCCGGCGCGTCAAGATTGTCCGCGCTCAATGTGGCGATGACGCCGGTCTACTCGGCGCCGCGAGGCTGGCATTTAAGGATTAAAATCGTTCAGCTTGAAAGCCTGTCAACGAGGGAAGAGAGAATCAACTAAGAAGTCTCATGGTCGGGAAGGTGGGCTTGCCCCCGCTCTTCTCATAAGGAATCCGATATGAAGCGTTCGGTCTTAATCCTTTGTCTTGCCCTTAGCGTGATATCGATTGCCCGAGCGCAGGACATAACCAGGCTTGAAAAGATCGGCCCAGTCACCACTTTCACCAAGTCCGAAAAATCTGTTGTCTTCAACTGCCAGGACAACTCGCAGGTCCAGCTAACAATTCTCAGCCCCGATCTTGTGCGCGTCCGCGCGTCCTTCGGCAAACCATTCCCCACGAAAGATCATTCATGGGCAATAGCAAAAACGGAATGGGTTACGCCGCGCTGGAGTCTGTCTGAAACAAACGAGGCCGTTCTGATAACCACTGACGAGCTTGAGGTGCTCGTTCGTCGCTCACCCTTGCTGATCGAGTTTCGCAATGCAAAGACCCACGCAGTTATTAATGCCGATCAACAGCCAATGGCATACGACGCCAAAGGACTGCTGAAAGAAATGTTGTTTGATTCACGTGGGACTTTCGTTGCTGCTGCAAAGAAGCTTGGATTCGACGAACACTTCTACGGCTTGGGCGAAAAGGCCGCCCGCCTCGACAAACGTCGCAGTTCTTTTGTGAACTGGAATTCCGACACGCCGGGTTATCTCGAAGGTAGAGATCCAATCTATCAAACCATACCGTTTTACACCGGACTGCAAAACGGCGATGCATACGGCATCTTTTTCGATAACAGCTATCGCAGCTATTTCGATTTCGGCAAATCGTCGCAACAGCGTGTTTGGTTTGGCGCCGAGGGTGGCGAGTTAAACTATTACTTTTTCTACGGACCTTCGTTGAAGAAGATTCTGAGTCGCTACGCAGACCTCACCGGTCACATGCCGATGCCGCCATTGTGGGCACTGGGTCATCAACAGAGTCGCTGGAGCTATTATCCCGACACCATGGTTGAAGAGGTTGTCAGCGAATATCGCAAACGCGATCTGCCGCTCGATGTGCTTCATCTGGATATTGACTACATGCAGGGTTATCGCGTGTTCACCTGGGACCGAAATCGTTTCCCTAACCCCAAGGCGCTTAGTGAAAAACTCGCGAGACAAGGTGTCAAACTCATTACGATTGTAGATCCGGGAGTCAAACAACAGCAGGTAGCCAGGAGCACCGCGCAAGTTACTTCAATTACACCGGAACTCGAGCCACAAGACCCGCGCTATTACGTTTTCGATCAAGGCCTACTGAATAACTACTTTCAAAAGCGCGAGAACGGCGACCTTTTTGTTCCGAGGGTCTGGCCCGGAGAAAGTGTTTTCGTGGACTTCACGTTGCCCGCGGCCCGCGAGTGGTGGGGAGGTTTGCATCGTGCCTACACCGACAATGGCGTCGCCGGTATTTGGAACGACATGAACGAGCCGTCAGACTTTGTCGATCAAACCGGCAAGAACCAATTGGATGTCGTCAGTTACGACGAAGGCGAGAAGTCGACCCACGCGAAGAATCGCAATGTGTTTGCGCTGCTAATGGCCCGCGCAACCTACGAAGGACTGGAACGTTTGCGACCAAACCAGCGTCCTTACGTGATCACGCGCGCTGCTTATTCCGGAATCCAAAGATACTCGACCATGTGGACGGGTGATACAAACAGCACCTGGGATGCGCTGGCCATGAACATTCCGATGTTTACCACGCTGGGGCTTTCCGGCGAACCGTTTATCGGCAGCGATGTCGGCGGTTTCATGGGTCGAGGCAGCGGCGAGCTGCTTACGCGTGCATATCAGGTCAGTTTCCTGGCGCCGTTTTGCCGCAACCATAAAGTAATCGATGGCTATGATCAGGAGCCATGGCGTTTCGGGAAGTACTACGAGGACATTATTCGTAGATACTTAAAGCTGCGCTACCAATTGCTGCCTTTTCTTTACACTACTCTGGAGGAGGCGCACCAGACTGGAACGCCGCTGTTTCGTCCGTTGGTACTCAACTATCAGGACGACCCCAACACTTACAATCTCGACGACGAGTTCGTGATTGGAAACGACCTGCTGGTAGCGCCAGTTGTAAAACCGGATGTGACCCGGCGTTTGGTTTATCTGCCGAAGGGGACGTGGTACGACTTCTGGACAAACAAGAAGTATGAAGGTGGCACTATGATCAACGTCGACGCGCCACTGGAAACCGTTCCAATGTTTGTGCGCGCCGGAGCGATCATCCCGGTGGGGCCGGAGATGAACTACACTGGCGAAAAGCCGCAGGATCCAATTACTTTCATCATTTATCCGGACGAACAGGGTTTGGCTTCAACCACGTTGTATGAAGATGACGGTGTCAGTCCGGCATATAAACAGGGAGGGTTTCGCCGGACAACGGTAAGCGTGAAGCGCGTAGGGCTCGCGTATGTTGTAACTGTCGCTGCGCCACAGGGCAGCTATAACCCAGGCAGTAGAAAATTCACTTTTGTCGTCAAGTCCACTGGCCGCGCTCCGCGCGTTGCTACAGCCGCCGATAGCGGCAGTGAGCAGACTGTCAGGATTAACTGAAAAAGAACCGAGATCGCTGGGGTGGCTCTCAGGTAGGGAGGGCGAGCTTGCCCGCGTTCTTTGTTGAAGGTTCCGGTCCGCTTTTCGTCTTGCCAGGCTCTTGTTGCTCACGTGCAACTCGCAGAAACGCGCGTGCAGCATGCGACAACGTTGCGCCCTTCCGGTAAACCAGATACAGCTTTCGCTCAAACTTCATTTCGCGCACCGCGAGCGCTGCGACCTGACCGCGGGCAATTTCGGCTTGAGCGGTTAAGCGCGGAACCAGCGCCACACCCATTCCACCCTCAACGAACCGTTTGATCGCCTCCAGCGTCGGCATCTCCAGCGAGATGTTCAGCGGCGTCCTGTACTTTTCAAAAGTACGCACCACGCGCTCTCGATAGGGAGATGGAACGTTATGCGCAACAAACGACTCGGCCCCCAATTCCCGCACCGACACAACTTTTTTGGCAGCCAGTGGATGATCCGGGGGAACAATTAACGCCAGCTCATCCGTCAGTACCGCCACCGAGGTAATCGCGGCGTCGTTTGGCTTGAAGGAAACTATTCCGATCTCCGTTTCCCGCGCAAGAATTTCCGACGAAATGCGACTGGCGAGACTTCGCTTTACCTCGATCTTGATGTGCGGATGCCGGGCGCGGAATACGGGCAGCAACGGCAATAGATACATTACTGTGTATTCGTTCGCGGTAAGACTCAGCTTGCCGCGATGGAGACCCCTCAATTCTTTGATAGCGGCGTGCGCGCCGTGTCGCAGGTTTATCATCTGCTGCGCCAGTCCGAAGAGAACGCGGCCGGCGGCAGTCATGGTCCCGTCCTTCGACGAACGATCGAAGAGTGGCTCACCGATCTCTGTCTCCAGCCTGCGAATGGCCTGGCTGATAGCCGGCTGCGTGCGGTGAAGCCTTTCCGCCGCGCGCGAAAAACTCTTTTCCTGTGCTACCGCGATTAGTACCTCAAGTTGGTTAATATCCATCAGGCAACTCCAGCTTGCGAGCCGTCGGGGCTCGCGTCTCCAAATCCTAATCGGAACTATGTGCCGCCCAGCTTATCAGACCCACTGGTTGCGCTTATGGTATCACGAGACGTTATGTTGCCATAGATATTATAACTTTGACTATTCCGGTTAGGCTCCCTAAGATCCAGTTTTGACTTGCGGAAGGAGACCCCAATGGCTGGAGAAAGAATAGCGGTTTTTGACACCACGCTGCGTGACGGCGAGCAATCGCCCGGCTGCTCAATGAATCTGCTTGAAAAAGTACGCATGGCGCAACAATTGGAGACTCTCGGTGTCGACGTTATTGAGGCGGGTTTTCCCATTGCATCAGATGGCGACTTTGCCGCGGTAAGGGCGGTGGCGGCTGAATGCCGGAACGTGACCGTGGCCGCGCTGTGTCGCACATCGGCGCCAGACGTCTTGCGAGCGGCCGAGGCGTTGGAGCATGCAGCCCATCCGCGCATCCATACATTTGTGGCCACTTCTGACCTGCACCTTGAATACAAACTGAAGAAGAGCCGTTCAGAAGTAATCGAGATGACGTGCCAGGCCGTGGCACTCGCGCGCGAGTATGCCGAAGAAGTTGAATTCTCAGCTGAGGATGCGACACGCAGCGATGTTGATTATTTGTGCGAGGTCTTTGCTACGGCTGTGGACGCCGGCGCCACCATCATCAACGTTCCCGATACCGTTGGCTACACGATGCCGACAGAATTTTCACGGTTGGTGCGTCGAGTGCGCGAGCAGGTCGTAAGGGATCGCAGCGACATCACGATCAGCGTGCATTGCCATGACGACCTTGGGCTTGGTGTCGCTAATAGTCTGGCCGCTATTGAAGCAGGCGCGCGCCAGGTTGAATGCACGATCAATGGCATTGGCGAACGTGCCGGCAATGCGTCGCTCGAAGAAATCGTGATGGCCATGAAGGTACGTGCTGATCATCTGCCTTTTGATACCGCTATCCAGACTCAGCAACTCTACCCCACCAGCCAACTGCTTTCATCGATCATTGGTTGTGCCGTACAGCCGAATAAAGCGATTGTCGGCCGCAACGCTTTTGCGCACGAAGCTGGCATTCACCAGCACGGGGTGATCAGTAATCCGCTTTGCTACGAGATCATGACACCGGAGTCTGTTGGCGTGCCTACGAATAATCTTGTTTTGGGTAAACACTCTGGACGGCACGCGCTCGCGCTGCGTTATGAAGACCTTGGCTATTCCATGCAACCCGAGGAATTGGAAGCAATCTATCAGCGCTTTACCACGCTCGCGGATCGCAAGAAGCGAATTTACGATCAGGACTTGATTGCACTGCTGCAAACCGCACCATCCGCGGGCGATAGAATCGCGACTGAAGGGACGGCAACCAGCTGGGTACGGGCGTCGTCAGCTGCTTGAGACAATATCTGCTGCTATCGGGGTCCAAATAGAAGAACAGGCAGGGATGCCTCTCCTACTCACAAATGAATCTGAGAATAACAATACTTGAAGGCGATGGCGTGGGCCCGGAAGTTACGCGCGAAGCGGTTCGAGTCCTGCGCTCAGTTGCCGCGCTTCACGGCCACGAGTTCACCTTTGATCAGCAACTGATTGGAGGTGCAGCAATCAGGCAGACCGGGTCGCCATTGCCAACCGCCACTCTGGATAGGTGTTTGGGCGGCGACGCGGTTCTGCTTGGCGCAGTAGGCTCACCTGAATTCGATTCGCTGAAGCCGGTCGAGCGCCCAGAGGCAGGACTGCTCCTGCTGCGTCGCGCGCTCGGAGGTTATGCGAATTTGCGCCCGGCGATTTCTTATGAGGCAATCGCAGCAGCGTCTCCCCTACGTCCAGAAATCGCCGCCGGCGCAAATATCCTGATAGTTCGGGAACTGCTGGGGGGACTTTACTTTGGTGAACCGCGCGGCACGACCGGTGAAAACGGCAACTCCATCGCGGTTAATACGATGACTTATTCTGTCGCGGAGATTGAACGCGTAGCGCACGTGGCTTTCGCAGCGGCAATGAAACGACAACGGAAAGTTACCTCAGTTGACAAGGCCAACGTACTTGAGACATCACAACTTTGGCGCCAGACCGTCGCGCGTGTGGCGCTGGATTATCCGGAAGTTGTCCTTGATAACCTGTACGTTGATGCGTGTGCCATGCACTTAATTACCAATCCCCGGCGTTTTGACGTCCTGCTGACAGAAAATCTTTTCGGGGATATTCTTTCGGATGAGGCGGCAGTAATTACCGGATCTTTGGGTATGCTGGGCTCGGCAACCATCGGCGGAGAGGTTGGGCTTTACGAGCCCGTCCATGGCTCGGCGCCAGACATTGCCGGACGCGGCATTGCGAATCCTTTTGGCGCCATCGCGTCGGCGGCGATGTTATTGCGCTACAGCGCCAGCCTGGATCGTGAAGCAGATGACATTGAAGAAGCGATTCAGGTCGTACTCAATGATGGATATCGCACGCGCGATATTGCCTCAGATGGAGTAGGGTATGTCGGTACGACGTCAGAAATTGGTGAACGCGTCGCTGAGGCGGTAGCCGAGATTGCCGATGTTCGGCACGCGTATCATGCGGTATAGAAGGGCAGTGGTCAGTGATCAGTGGCCAGTGGTCAGTAACTGATCCGTTGGCGTAGTCAGCCGCTCACATCGAAACTTGCTTAACTGGCCACTGATCACTGGCCACTGGCCACTGTTTTATGTCTCGCACACTGTTTGAAAAGCTCTGGGACGCGCACGTAGTACGCGAGCCCGAAGATCAACCCACTCTCCTCTACATCGATCTACATCTCGTCCATGAAGTGACTTCGCCGCAGGCGTTTGAGGGGCTGCGGGTTGCGAATCGGCGCGTGCGCCGGCCGGATCTGACCGTCGCAACCGCCGATCACAATGTGCCTACCACGGACCGCAGTCTGCCAATTGCTGATCCGATCGGCGCTAAACAGATAGATACTCTTCGTCAGAACTGCATTGATTTTGGCATCCAACTATTTGATATTGATTCACCCGAGCAGGGAATAGTGCATGTCATTGGTCCAGAACTAGGTTTAACGCAGCCGGGCCTGACGGTTGTTTGCGGCGACAGCCATACCAGCACTCACGGGGCTTTCGGCACGCTGGCGTTCGGTATCGGTACCAGCGAAGTTGAGCACGTACTTGCCACCCAATGTCTGCCGCAAAACAAACCGCGAACGATGCTCGTGGAAGTTAGCGGCGCATTGCCGGAGGGTGTCACTGCCAAGGATCTTGCGCTGGGAATAATAGGACAAATAGGTACTGCCGGCGGGACTGGTCATGTAATCGAATACGCCGGCGAGGCAGTGCGTGGTCTTTCAATGGAAGGGCGCATGACGCTGTGCAATATGAGTATCGAGGCCGGTGCGCGTGCCGGCATGATCGCGCCTGACGAAACAACCTTTGCGTATTTACAGGGCCGCCGCTTCGCGCCCAAAGGATCGGCCTGGACTGAAGCCCTGGCTTACTGGCGCACCCTGCGCAGCGACAGCGACGCCACCTTCGACCAGACTATTCGACTCGATGCCTCAACACTTGAGCCACATGTTACCTGGGGCACAAGCCCGGGCATGGTTGTGCCCGTCACCGGTTGCGTCCCCGATCCTTCTGCGTCAGTAAATGATGCTGACCGCCGTGCTTCCGAACGCGCGCTGGAGTACATGGCCCTGAAACCGCTCACTAAAATTCAGGATATTCAAATCGATCGCGTCTTTATCGGTTCTTGCACTAACGCGCGTATTGAAGATCTAAGAGCAGCAGCGAGAGTGGTAAAGGGATATCGAACCAGGAGTTCGGTGAGCGCAATGGTTGTTCCCGGCTCACAAGCGGTTAAGCGAGCTGCCGAAGCTGAGGGCCTCGATCGAGTTTTTCGCGACTCCGGTTTCGAGTGGCGCGAAGCCGGTTGCTCAATGTGTCTGGGAATGAACGCAGATATCTTACAACCAGGGGAGCGCTGTGCTTCAACCAGCAATCGCAACTTTGAAGGAAGGCAAGGGCGTGGTGGCCGCACTCATTTGGTAAGTCCGATGATGGCCGCCGCCGCTGCCATAACCGGACATTTCACCGACGTTAGAGACTGGGAATTCAAGTAACGCCTATATGAAACCGTTTCGCAAGCACACGGGCATGGTTGTTCCGCTGGATCGGGCCAACGTCGACACTGATCAGATCATTCCCAAACAATTCCTCAAGCGGATTGAGCGGACCGGCTTCGGCGAATTCCTGTTCTACGATTGGCGGTTTGAGCCCAGCGGGAAACTTAACTTGTCGTTTGGTTTGAACGAACCGCGTTATCGCGGCGCTTCGATTCTGGTGACCGGTAAGAATTTCGGTTGTGGTTCTTCGCGCGAGCATGCGCCCTGGGCGCTCGCGGACTTTGGTTTTCGCGCGATTATCGCTTCCTCATTCGCTGACATCTTCGCCAATAATTGTATGAAGAATGGCTTACTGCCGGTGACGCTTCCCGAAGAGTTGGTCAAGGCAATCATTGAGCAGGCAGGTGCAAATGAGCCCTATGAATTAACTGTCGACCTCGAAGCTCGAACTGTCACCGATGGCAGAGGTTTATCAGCAGCGTTTGTGATTGACGATTTCCAACGACGTTGTTTGATGGAAGGTCTTGATGATATCGGCCTCACCATGCTGCATGAATCCGACATCGCGGCCTACGAGGCAAAGCGAGCTGGTCAGATTTCGTGACCGGGCACAACTGAAGTTGCCGGGAAAGAACCCTCAGGCAGTTACTAGTATCTCTTGCGCCTTTTCTTTACGTCTCTCCGCCAGTTCATCCATTACCCGGCAGTGGCAGTCGGGACAGATGCCATGACTGAATTCGACGTCGGTGTGATCTGAGATGTAGCCTTCCACTCTCTGCCAGTAGTTCTGATCGTTACGAATCTTTTTGCAATAAGAACAGATGGGCAACATACCCTGCAGCTGCTTGACCTGCGATAGTGCCACTTCCAGTTCTTTCACACGCTCAGCCAAATTCTTCTGCAACTCCAGCATTTGCGCGCCCACTGCGACCCTGGCCTTCAGCTCATCTCGATGGAAGGGCTTGCTGAGATAATCGTTTGCTCCCGCCTGAATGCCGTTTACAACTTCGTCTTTGGTGGCCATGGCCGTCAGCATAATTATGTAGGGAGGAGTGGGCGTGGGCAGTTCTCTGACCCGGCGGCAGACTTCGAGTCCATCGAGTCCCGGCATCATGATGTCGAGGATCGCGAGTGTGGGTGCATTCTCGCCCTGAAGTATGTCCCAGGCTTGAGTGCCATCAATTGCCACCCAGACGTTGTAGCCCCACTTTAGGAGCGTAGCTTCGAGTATGCGCCGCGAGACGGGGTCATCCTCGGCAATCAAGACTTTCATAGTTTTTCTCTAGGGTTAACTTCGACTCAAGGGCTAGATGCGTTCGATATTTTCTGCCCCTGGGCTTGAAATCGACTCATCAGTTGGCAGGTCATGGTAATGACGCTGCGCGGGGTCGAGTTTTCAGTGAGCATTACGCGTGCCAAGGTGTCAGGGATGAAGCTGGTTCGGCTCGCGTGAGCTGGCCGCGCCACATCGTCAGAATTCTCAAGGAATAATTGCGCCATCTGGATGGCACAGTGGATGCCAAGATCGCCCTGGGTAGGCATCGCACCAGCATTCCAGGCTCTGATGCGGTGTTGTGCCTCACCTAATTGTTTACGGAGCGGCGTCTTGCCCAAATCGGAACACCCAGCGCGCAGGAGAGATTTCATCGTAGCCAGACAAAACCGAAGTTCCTCTCTCCACTCCCGCATTTAAATCAAACAAAGATTTGCGGCGCGATCCTCGTGCCCGTTGCCACTGCAAACAAACTCACGACGTCCTAAAGGAATTCCCGATGACGAAATCTGCAGCGCGGAAAGTCTTCCTGCCCTTAGTCATTGTCATATGGCTCTGTGCTATCGGAGTGGGACTGCGCTTTGTTTTGGCCTATGAGAATTCTCCAGGCACAGTTGGAGGGGTTCCCCAAACCTGGCCTGGCGAGAGCCGTCTGCAGCATTCAACGGAGCTACCAACTCTCGTAATGATGGTTCATCCCCATTGTCCGTGCTCGCGCGCAAGTGTAGGCGAGCTAAGCGTGTTGCTGGCCCAGGTTCAAGGGCGTGTGAACGCAAACGTAGTGTTCGTTAGACCTGTGGGCGTTCCCGAAGCTTGGGAGATAGCGGAGCTGTGGGCGAGTGTGGCAAGGATGCCCGGAGTGAAGTTGAGTGTTGACAATGATGGTGTTGAGGCACGCCGTTTTGGCTCCAGCACTTCTGGTCAGGTCATGCTCTACAACACGCAGGGGAAACTGCTTTTCAGCGGAGGAATTACTGCTTCCCGGGGCCACTCCGGGGAGAACGACGGACGGAGCGCAATTGTGGCTCTACTAACTCAGGGCCATGCAGCGACGGCTAAAACACCGGTGTTTGGATGCCAGCTTTTTGTGACGGCGAATGACCAGGAGGAGTTTTGCGATGCCAGCCACAAGAACTGACGCCATGAGCGACCGGCAACGGCAAACGGCGCAGAAGCTGTTTTACGAACACCGGCAAGTAATCTACAGACATACGGATCGCATGTTCGTAGTCCTGATGCCGCTTCAGTGGTTGGCTGCGATCGCCATTGCTCTCTGGCTGACTCCGACGACCTGGACCGGAGCAACCAGCCAGATACATCCTCACGTGTGGTCAGCACTGTACCTGGGTTGGATGATTTCTATCCTCCCGATAATCCTCGGATTGCGGCGACCAGGCGCAAGGTCTACACGCTACGTAGTGGCCATAGCGCAGATGTTGATGGGTGCGCTTCTTATCCACGTAACCGGCGGGCGCATCGAAACGCATTTCCATGTTTTTGGGTCGCTGGCCTTTCTTGCCTTCTATCGCGATTGGCGGGTATTGCTGCCGGCTACTCTGATAGTTGTCGTCGACCATTCGGTGCGCGACTTGTGGTGGCCGTTATCAATCTACGGCTCCGCGTCAGCAACTGAATGGAGAACGCTTGAACACGCTGCCTGGGTAGTCTTCGAAGACATCTTTCTGGTCCTTTCGTGCATTTACAGCCAACGCGACCAGTGGGGCAAAGCGGTGCAGAGTGCTGAGCTCCTTGAGGTGCAAGAAGACCTTGAGGCGCGAGTTGAGATGCGAACCGCCGAGCTTGCATCGGCCAACAGCGAATTGACACTTGAAAACCACGAACGAAAGCAGTTTGAAATAGCGCTGCGTGAAAGTGAAGAGCGATACCGGGACCTCTTTCAAAACGCGAACGATCTTATCTACACCCACGATCTCTCGGGTACCTATACCTCGGTCAACAAGGCGTGCGAAATCGTCACTGGTTACACGGCTGAAGAAGCTCTGCAAATGAGCGTAATGCAGATCGTTGCTCCGGATTCTTTCGCACAAGCTAAAGCCTCGCTCCAACGCCGGGTAACGGATGCATCAGCCGCTGCTTACAGATTGAACATCATTGCTAAAGATGGACGGCGTGTGGCGTTGGAAATAACTTCGCGCATCGCCTTAAGGGATGGAGTACCTATTGGCGTGCAGGGAATCGCCCGCGACATTACCGCGCGCGTGCGCCTTGAGCAGGAACGTCAGACCATTTCCGAGGTCACAGAAAGCGTCGGTCTCACTTCGAACCTGGATGAACTTCTGAAGCTAATCCACCAATCACTAAAGCACGTTATCTTTGCCGAGAATTGCTTTGTTGCTCTCTACGACAAGAAGACCGGCCTCTTCACAATGGAATTTTTTGTCGACCAGTTTGACAGTACGCCACTGCCGTCGAAATTCTCAAAGACCCGCACTGATTATGTCTTCCGTAC
>Ga0070698_100004047_pt1 | contig 16128 bp, 8 predicted proteins | sample KBSK1502metaG_FD_65477 | JGI IMG/M metagenome (GOLD analysis project Ga0070698, IMG submission 65477) | Corn, switchgrass and miscanthus rhizosphere microbial communities from Kellogg Biological Station, Michigan, USA - KBS K1-50-2 metaG | ecosystem: Host-associated > Plants > Roots >...
GTTTTAGCTAGCCAGGCCGAAATACCACAAGAGAGGCGTTCTGCTCTTCTCGAAACTCTTAATAAAGCGAGCCAGCAGATTAGAACAGAAGAGGAAGACCGTATCAGTCAAATGTCGATGTTACGCATTTTAGCCTCTGCTGGAACAACGCTTTTACTTATGAATCATCAACTTCAGGCATTTGTGGGAGCTATATTGCAAATAAAAGTGGATCTGGATCGCTTAAGACCAGCGATACCTGAGCACCTCCATCAGAGCTATGATAAAATCACTGATCAAGTCTCTGAATGGCACAATATGGTAGAATCGCAGGTCTCAATGCTCGGCTTTTTACTCTCACCAGATAGTAGGCAAAGGCGAAGGCGGCTTCTGCTACGCCAAGTTGTTGAAGATGTTAAAAGGCCTATGTCATTGTATATGAAAACTTACCATATTTCTTTTGAAAACAGCGTGCCTCCGACGTTACGTACTCCTCCGATTTATCAGTCCGAGTTATATGCCGTACTGATTAACATACTATCAAATGCGCTGAAAGCCGTTTTTGGACGCCCTGAAAGACATGTATCCATAGGGGGAGAAAAAATTGATGGAGGTGTATGCTTTTGGATGATGGATACAGGCGTTGGTGTGCCGCTCGAAAATCGAGAACGGGTGTTTAGGCCATTTATTACAAATAGCTTACCCAATCCAGTGCTTGGTGTTGGAACAGGATTGGGGCTCACTGTGGTAAAAGATATCCTGGATACTTACGAAGGTTCAGCCCAATTTGTAGATGCTGCAAGCCCCTGGAAGACGCGCCTTGAAATTGTTCTCCCAGAAAGGAGATCCACGAGTGACAACTAAAGTGCTTTATATTGATGATCAGATACAGGAACCTCCTAGAACTACAGAAACGATTCGAGAACTCTTGCAAAGTTCTGGTAAATTTGAAGTTAATTTGCGCCCCCCTCCTAAAGATTTTTCTGAATTGTCAGATGACCTTCCTGACGTGCTTATGGTTGACCTTGACTTGAGTACCGCTCACGTTGATGGAAAGCCTATCAGTTACTTTGGTAGCACTCTAGCGGCAGAAATGCGTATGCGGCATTCTAGTTGCCCAATTGTACTGGTAACAAGACCTCAATTTGTGAATTTAGAGGGAAAACTTCAGCTACTTGAGGAGAGCGCAGACTTGGATCTCATTTTACTAAAGGAAGAGATTATCAAGAATCCTACGAAGATTAGTATAAGGATAGAAGCATTGGCCGAAGGATTTAGAGCCCTTGATTCTATTCGCGGACAAGAATGGCATAAGGTGCTAGATCTTATGTTAGCAAATGAGAGTGAACGCGATTTACTGAGAGAAGCTGGGCCACCAATTGTAAAGGGGCAGTGGCAGGTACCAAATGTAGCAAGGTGGATTCGTAATGTAGTGATGGGCTTTCCTGGAATTCTATATAGTGACTTATGGGCAGCCACTCGCCTCGGCATTAATCTAGATGCATTTAAGACACCAACAGTCCAGAGCTTGATAGCTCTGGCTAGATATACTGGAGTGTTTAGTAATTATCAGGAGTGTTGGTGGCGTGATAGACTTTTTGATATTGCTCAGAGGTTGATGTTGAAACACGGGGTTCAAGGGCTGCCGTCACATGGATTTGGAGAAGCATTTAGCATGGAGTACGGAATTGAATTATCACAAGCGATCGATGTTTACGATCAAACACCAATCGCTGATTGGGTTTGTCATGTTCTGAACGCTCCTGTCAAGCAAAAGAATTCTGTTCTATATTATCCTGATGAGCGGCCCAGTGTTATGGATAAGGCTCGAGTATCGTTTCAGGCTATTCGTACTTCTCCTGATTTTGATGAGAGTTTGGTTGACTTTGATGGATCTGAAATTGTTAAACAATTGTGGGGGATAGAATAGCCGATGAACGATTCAGATGTTATACGGGCTTTAAATACCATTCGCAAAGTATATGCGAGAATTTTAGATGGTTCTCAAAGTATCGTGATTCCCAATGCTGTATCTAGCGTTAGGGAATCGAAAGTAGAGTATGATCGGACAAAACGAAATCGTTCGAGAGGAATACCGATCAAACCTTGGGGATATGTAATCAATGATGACAAGCCGTTACGTTTTATGCCTTCGAGAGTAAAGGATTTTGATCTACAGGTAGACGTTTACTGTAAAATGTTTTGGGAGGACGATGCCATCCCAGTTGAGCAAGATATTAAAGTACGTTTGTGGAGTGAACACGATCAATTAATTTTCGACCCAGAAAGAGACGCTTCTGCAATCTCGGCAAAATTAAAAGACCTCTCCAGAGAAAGACAGGGTCGCGTTATCTCGCGATTTCATTTTGATAAGGCAAATCAAAGACAACAAGGACCTGAATATCATTTGCAGTTTGGGGGCAATTCGAAAGAATATGAGTTGTGCTGGCATCCCAGTAGCGTTAATATTCCCCGCTTTCAGTACCATCCAATGGAGCTCTTTTTGACCTGTCAATTGATTGCCGCAAACTTCTTTAGGGACGAGTATCTCGAAATTAAGGAAACAAGCGAGTGGCGTGGAATGCTGACCTTGTGCCAGAATCATCTTTTAGTTGGTCATTATCAGAATTGTTTGAATATCCTTCAAAGAGGAGAATCACTCCTGGACCATTTATGGATTAACTGCTATTAATTTTGTTACTTGCTTTGAAGATACAGCCAGTTGCCGCAGATCTTTTAGCGTCTCGTTTATCCTCTGACGTTTTGTGGTGTCTAGCTCAAGAATTTCATAAATCAAGTCGTCAATTGACGAGCTGCTATGAGTTTCGTCTGATAGATATTGCTGATAGGACTGTTTGAGGGCTTCCTGCTGTTGATATGTTAGAAGTGCGATATTGAGCACCGGAACGCTCTTGATTCTGCCTGGGTTGATATTAAAGGTACCTCCTCCATAAATCTGAGCATGAGCGCGTAACATGAGCTCAGTAATTGAACTTGTCAATATGGCAAGATAAGCATCGTCATCAATTCCTAATGGCGGAAGAAATTCGATAAAAAGCTCTCCTGGAACAAATTTAGCCACATTCCACACGATAGTAAAATTCCGGTAGATCAATCGGGGAATTAGTATTGTAGCCCTCCCACGTTGTTCCAAAGATGACTTGAGATTGTACCAAAAATTACGGTTCGCTTTTTTAATACGTTCCTTATTGTGGTAGCCTACTACCGAAAAATTTTTGCCTCTTACTTCTACCGTCGAAGTTTCACCTTGTAAAATATACTCAAGCGCCCGAGTCTTTTGTAAATCATCTTTTGCCTTGTCACAATAAAAGAGATAGTGATTTGGTTCCGAATTTATGTCAATTTTAGGGTAGCTGACGTATCTTATAGATTGGGCTAAAGGTTCCAGAAATTCTTTTTCAATTTGAGCGGTGTTTGCCTGTTCCGCCGTCAAGACAAAGAACTCTTTGGCGAGTGTTTGAATGCCTATCCTCGTCTCGGCTACATTTGCCATATGAGTCATTAGCTTGTGCGTTGCAAGCTCTTCATACACTTCAGGAGCTTTGAAATGTATATCCCACGGAGTGAAAGCCTTTAGTTCACCGCTCTTAACTTGAGAGCACGCAATGTCAGAATTCGGGCTATATAAAGTTTCGTGCAAGTGGCCAATGGGCAAACCGTTTTTTACCCTTACAAATTTAACTCGCCACTCCAAGTCCGGGGATTCCGATTTTGTTGCTAAAATCAATACAGGTTTTACATCAGCATCATAGAACACATGCCTATCTAGACTGACAAGCATCTCAATTCTAAAGTGTTGCTGCAAATATTTTTTAAACGCTTCTCCATACCCTACGTTCAACCAAGGATCCGCAGTAATGACAGCTAGTCTGCCTCCTGGCTTTAGCAAGGGAAGGGCATGTAATAGAAAATAGATATACATATCAGTCATTCGCGTCATGCTAAGTTCGCCTGCTAGCAAGTTTCTTTTCATGACACTTTGACGTATTGCGTCAACATTATTAATATATGTTCTTCTGATATAAGGAGGATTCCCGACTATCGCTTCGACAAGCGGGAACTCTACATCAAAAAAATTAGCGTTTGTTAGATGTAGAAAATGAGCATCAATATTCCTAGCGCTCTCCACGAATTTGCTATATGCACTATTATCAATCTCAGCGCCGAACAATTGCTGCTGCGCAATAATATTTGATGCCCCGAGTTCCAGCAGACGGTGATAGGCCGCGAAAACAAAGGCTCCTTCGCCGATACCCACATCCAAGACATGATCCTCTGGATGGCGAATAGCCCAAGCAGTAAGAAATTCTGCAAAGTCTCTTGGCGTGTAGATCGAGCCTAATGCGCGTGTCTTTTTGCCGCTAAATATTTGAGTATTGTTAGTGCTTGAAACTGCGTCTGTTAAGGACACTTGATTTTTGTCCTCTACCTTATGATGAGAGCTAATTTTTCCTATCATACCAAAACAATCTCTTTCGTTTATTAAAAAGTGGAACATCCGTTTAGATGAACGTTGAGGACTCTTAAAGTACTTTTTCCCACATTATGACCTCACTTCCAAGACCTTCATGAAAGGGTCACTACTCAGAATGAACCTCCTTTCAGAAAAGTATATTAGAGAAAGCATGGTTATAAAAGACCTCCAGTACAAATGGCCTATACGTACCCACATTCCGCAGTTTCAACCGCAAGGATGATAGATCTTCTCGTAGAGCGGTCCTAAGAGAGATAGAATCATCTGATGAACGGGTTGAAGGCGTAAGACGAGGACAAGCGAAGTCGTAGCCGCCTGCACATGGAGCAACTCAATGCCCTCGAAACATTGAAAGGCCCAGCGCATCGTTGGACGCGTGGTGGGCTTATGTACTTGATCAGGAATGGCCTGCTAGGTCTCGGCCAAGCGAGCTCGCAGCCGACATTCGGCTAAGCGATAGATCAGCAGGCACAACACCATGATGAAACTTAGCGCCATGATCCGCTCCGGTTTCGAGACTATGACTGAGGAGGCGAGAAAGAGCAGATCTTTCAAAAAGCGAAACCCACACTCTACTCTGCCTTGCTCTTTGTAGGCCATGGCCAGTTCCTGGTCTGAGAGCAGTGCCGGATCGAGCACATTGGTACCCACGATTTAGCAGCCCTTGTGTGCTGCCTCTTGATCTACCTGTTGCTGGTTAACGGTGACGGCTGCTACGATTTGCCAGTGGTAGGTGGCAGGGCTCGCATCGTTGCGGGGAAGGGACGTCCCCGCATAGTAGGGATGAATCACGAACTGACTCTGCACCTCGATCCAGATCGGCTTGCCCTTCAGTTCACGCTTCAAGTGTAAATAGCATCGAAATAGATTCCAACATCACTCTAACTCAAAAAGTACCTCTGGTGATCTTGCAGTTTCGGCCTTGCCAAAATTAGATGAGGTAGTTATACTAGTAAATCAAAAACTGCAATTATTGCATAATTCATTTCGTGAAGGATTAAAAAATTGACGCATTTGGGGGAGTCAACGAGTGCTGAGGGAGCGTTATCGCTGGAAAAAGTGGATTATGCACTACATCCTCTTATGGAGGGACTGTCACTTGCATTAACGCAACGTTGCCCTGTCATAATCCATACTCTATGGCACCCTCTACCTTATACTGCCTTATTACCTTTTCACCTCCATTTGCGTTGGCCAGGTAAGATAAACGAACTACCGCTGACCATTAGCTGCTCTCTCATCCCATTTCTCAATGCCGATGCACGGCTTGTTCAGTCTCCTCTGTATAATGCACACGAAGCAAACAAAATGCGTTTGCAAGCTCGTCATTACCGAGATGTATCTAAAGCCGATTTTGAGGGAGACTTTGTACATCCTGATTGGGAAGAGGGTTTCAGAAAGCATCGCACCATCCTTCAAGAAAGGATCCTGCCGGGATGTTCATTTCTCGCTGTCGATACAGTGGGGGCGAATGGTTGTATTTCTCGGGGGCACCGTCCTTATCTTGGATCTAGGGCTACCCGTAAAGCCCCTCGCCCGCACGTTTTGGTGCCCGCTCACGGCTTTCTCTCCCGTGAGGCATATGCCGTTCTAGCCTCAACGGACCTTCTTTTGGTGAATCTACAAGGGATACGAGGTCAGAATATACTTACCACAGTTCGTGAAGTGGTGCTTGCCAGGGGAAGTAAATTGCCAAGCTTAATTATCTGCTCTAGTCCCAATGATCTCTCGTCTATCGCATGGACCGAATTGAATATTCAAGCTCTTGATCTTGTATTGGGGACTGCGCCTCAATTGGACAAAGTAGAGGTCACGATTATCGGTAGGGATAGGCCTCAGGCGGAGAGAGACTTCGATTTCGCTGTTACAGAAATACGGGGCTATTCCCCACTGGTCGATAGTCTTGCAAAGCTAGCGTCCGCTGCTTGGTGGTCCGGCCGGCAGAATTTAGCGGGGGAAAATGTTGAAGACTTGGCCTTTCGCAGATTTCGCCAAGCTCTAGAACGAGCTCAACTCGAAGCGCCATCGGAAGCTCGACTGCTCACCACGGCCATATCCCTACTGATGAAAACCTTTGAAGATCATGAACTCGCGGAAGAGCGTTTAAAGGCCGTTCTAGAAGCGATTTTCGCTGTGCCGATCAAAAGACATGCTCTCGTGCTGGCTAAGCATGGTTGGGCGGCGAATTACCTACGAACAGTTATTGCAGAGTTCGTTGAAGTAACACCTGAGCAGATATCAGCAGCAGGAATTGATTGCTGTGGTATATCTAGCCCTCTACCGGATAGTTCATATGAGTATGCTATCATCTGCGGGTACTTCGGAACGTCGACAATTGACGCCATTTTCACTTGTCGTGCGTCGAAGGTGCATCTGGTACTCGATCCTATTGAGACGGGCATCGCATGGCATAACATCCGCAAAATGATTGAGCAGATGCGAGAAGCAAAATCGCAAGAAACAGCAAAGGTTCTTGATTCATTTGGTTCAGCGCTTTACCCTCACTGCCTTCCGTTTATGGACATGGTGTCAATTCAAGTGGAAGACAAGCCACTGTCTCTGCCTTCTCCAGCCAGGATTCCGCTTCCAGTACTAAATGAAAGAAGTGCAAAGGAAAGTGTTATCATCCTATTCGTCGATGGAACCTGGCTGGAGGTTCTGCGAACTGCTCGGTTGGAGATCATTGATCGTCAAGGAGCTGTAAGGCTACGTATGGTATTACCGAACGATCTACAACCTGGAGATGAAATGATTATAGTAGCATCGGACACCCGTTCTCTCTTTTCAGAGTATTTGATGCAGACACTGGACTCTGGGCGATTTCGGCTATTGGCAGAGAAGCGAAATACCTGGTTTACTCTCCTCAACACGTTCGTCAAAGAGATGCATCCAAATTTTCGTGCTGTACACCGCAGGTTCTCAGAAAGAGGGATTCAGGTTAGCTATCAGACGATACTCTCATGGACGCATTCAACTATGGAGGGGTATCAGACAACACCTAGCCGCTGGCAATACTTTGAAGCATTGGCAGAAGAACTGCAGATCTCATTGCCTGAATCTTATCTCATGGATCTTTTCAATGCAATTCGCCAATGGCGTGTCCGACATCGGCTAGCAGGGCGCAATCTCGTGCGAGCTATGCGCAACGCTTATCTCGGTCGCCTGGATAGTGTCACTTTGGCCCAGATCGAACGCGAATGGGGATTGAATGCTCGGGAGCTGATGCAGAGTACCCGGCTGATGGAAGTCGATTCTGTCATATTGTGATTGAAGGAGTATAGTATGGCTCTGACAGATAATACACTTAACAACTTTGCTCGTACTTTAAGTAGCAGGATTGCTCAACGGGCTATTGGTTTAGATGATACGAGTGCGAGAATCGTTGGACTTCGACCGTCAGAACAAATTCTTGCAGGCTTTCTGACGCCACTCCAAATCGAAACAGAGAAGGTTCCTGAAGTAGCAGAAGTTGACGAGCAGTTGACCGAAGACCTACCACAAGACTCACCATACGAACAGACCTCAGTTGGGTTTGAATGGCTGGCCCCCCGTGAAGCATTACAAAAAGGGGTCAAAATGAAGGTAGCTGTTAATTGTTCAGTCTATGTTCGCCGTTTACCTACCTTTCAAGAACAAACCAGCCATGGAACACGAAAAGCCGAGAAGCAAAAATCCTCATCTCAGGTACGCAAACAAGTCGCTAATGTGGGTAATAGCACCTCAGCTACCTACTCCGAGGATCTTGTGATGGTTTGGACTCGTGAGCAACCTTCGCAGCCCTTAAACGTTGAGATCGATCTAGGAGAACTTGTTCAAAACCGCGTAGAGCGAAGGAATTTAGAAAAAGACCTACAAGGTTCTCTTCCACTTGGAGATGATCTTGCCCCCAGGCAACCAGTTCCCGTACCGATCGAAGCACTAAAGGATGAAAGTACCTTTAGGGAATGGCTTGTGCATCTACCTCACTGTCCTCTGGAAAGGTTCTGGGTTCCCCTTATCGATGTTCGTGTATCTGCAATCCCCACAGAGCCGAACTGTGTCCGCATCGCCCTACGACTTATCAATCGAACACACCGGCTTACAGCTCGGGCGCAGGAGAATTTTCTTGACCCCAACCTTTATGCGGTGAGTATACAAGCTGAAATACCGGCTAATGCGCACAAGGCCATGATTTTCCGCGAACTGCCTCAAAGCTATCGCTACAATCGTACTATGCAAGGTGTGGGCATTAATGCCCATATGAACTTTAGTAGAGAGGACAATCGCGTCCTTCTGGCTGCTGTTACAGTACCACAAATAGAAACACCACGACTGGAACCACAACAGATTGATAACGCCAACCCTAGATTCGAGAATCTAGCCGATGATCCTCTACCCATCTTGACGCGCATATTGTCAGCTATGCGAACGTATTACACAGTGGATTGGGAAAATAAAATTAAAGAGCTAACGGGCAATGAATTAGGCGAAGCAATAGAGGATCGCGAGAAGTTCTTACGTGAGATAGACGGCTTTGAACGGGGTCTACAATTACTGAGGAACGAGCAATATCCTCTTGTTGCGCGTGCCTTCCGTCTGATGAACGAGACAATGGCTCAACTCGGCAAGAAAATATACGGCCGATATGAATCCTGGCGCCTCTTCCAGATTGTCTTTATTGTCAGCATGTTACCGATTTTGGCAACGCGAGAATATCCGGAGTTGGACAGCCCGGCGGATGACCGTATTGATTTACTTTGGTTTGCAGCAGGTGGCGGTAAAACAGAGGCATTTCTTGGGCTTATCCTTTGGCAGGCCTTCTTCGACCGCTTGCGAGGTAAGAAGATAGGCGTTACCGCCTTTGTGCGTTTTCCTCTACGGCTGCTGACTTTCCAGCAGCTACAGCGTTTGGGTAATGCGCTCGGGCAGGCAGAACTGATTCGTGTGCGAGAGAAGCTTGGAGGGATGCGCTTTTCACTTGGGTTTTTCGTTGGTGGACAGGTGACAGACAATAAGATCGATGATGATGCTCATCGGCGATACTGTAGTATGGGGCTAGATGAGAGTCAAAAGCGAATCTTTCAATGCCCTTTCTGCTCTGCGTCAACCAAGATTGAGTACAACCAGGCCCTGCGTTTGATAGAGCATCACTGTACACGATCGGATTGCCCAGGAGGTAACCGACCTCTTCCGATATACATCGTAGACGATGATCTCTACCGTTATTTACCCACCATAATAGTATCAACGGTTGATAAAATGGCCGGTTTTGGTCAAAATCAGCGCTTTGCTAATCTCCTTGGCCGGTTCGACATGTACTGTCCCCAACACGGGACGAGTTTCCTTGACACCAACGGCGAGCGCTGCCCAGCGGCAAGACAACACAGAAAAGCGGATGAACGACTGGCTAGCTGTGAAAAAGAAAATGTTCGCGTTTTCTACGGCCCTTTTCATGACCCCGGGCCAGCTTTACTGATACAAGACGAACTACATCTGCTAAGCGAAGAGCTTGGAACATTCGATTCGCATTACGAAACTGCCATCGCTGAAATGTCTCGTTCCTTGGGATTTCAACCTTGGAGGGTTATTGCGGCCACTGCCACGATTCAGAAGTACGAACACCATGCTTGGGAACTCTATTTAAAGAAGTCGTCTCAATTTCCTTGTCCCGGGCCAGGAGCATACGAATCATTTTACTACGCTCTTAACGAAGAGCGTATTGGACGCATTTTTGTGGGCCTGGTGGGTGTCGGCCGCAAGCATACGCCGTCCGTGACGCGAGCACTCACGATAACGTATCTGGAACTAGAGGCGGCGCGGAAGTTAAGTGAACAGGACCTTAGCGCTGCGGCACAGGTCTACGGAACGGGCAGGCTTAGCCCTGGCGAGTGGAAGCACTTGCTCTTCCTCTACGAGCTCCCCTTGGTTTATACGCTCACGCGGAAAGGTAGTGATATGGTAGCAGAAGCCATAGAGTCCCATGTGAAGAAGGATTTGTATGCCTTGGCTTCTGATTATGGGGAACTCTTTATCGAGATGTTTAATAGCGGTGTCGATGTTCCTGAGATGATAGAAGCGATGCAGGCCATTCGGGATGCAAATCCGGATTCGGATCCCTCGCAGCGTACTCGCGGGCTGGTGACGACCAATATCATCGGCCATGGGGTTGACATTGATCGTTTTAATATCATGATCTTTGCTGGATTCCCGCGCCTCATCTCAGAATACATACAGGCATCGGCGCGCGTTGGTCGTACCTATCCCGGTATCTCCATTTTCGTGGCCACGCCGCAAAGCGAAAGAGACCGCGGCGTCTTTAACCGCTTTAACAAATTTCATGAGTACCTTGATCGTCTTGTGGATCCGTCTGCAATTGCAAGATGGCCCTTACCAGCGCTAGATCGTACCGTACCCGGTATCCTCACGGGGTATATTATGGGGTTGGCAGCAAAAGCAGTGGGTTCCAAGCTTGCAACCGTTGAACAGGTACAATATCACTTCGGTCGTCCTGATGCTCAGGCGTTAAACACCGAAGAGATTGTGGATTGGATGCAAAAAGCCTATGGTGCGGAGTTAGCGCCTTCCAAAGCGAGATATAAGAAGAAGCTGGACACAACGGTACAAAACCATTATGCCACTGTAATCAATAAAACTAAATCTACAGGTGGAAGGCAAACTCCCCTCAATACCCATCTGGGGGCAATGCGAAGCTTGCGCGATATTGATGACCCCGCAGCGATTATCATCGACGAGCAGACCGATAAAAAGATTGTACGGAGGCTAATACGTGGAGATGAGTAAAAACTACAAGAATGCGCCTCTTACTGCTGCAAAGGCGGCTCCTTCAGAAGACACAGGGGCAGCAACAACGCCAGAACGTTCACTGAGGATGGAACGAGGGGTTTCTCAGTTACTTTTTAGCTATTTACCAGGCCGAGTAGTAGGATGGGAGAATGGCCTCGCTATCGTGCAACTCGATACTGTGCGCTTGGCCAGTGCTTGGAGTCCAGAAAAAGCCCAGCCCATCTTAGATGAAATGGCCATCTGGTTGGACAGGTGGAAGGGTCTTGATTCCGGTAGGCAAGAAAAGGGCGAGATAGACGAATGGTTTCCAGATCCCCGCTCCTCACCAGGGCGTTTTGTGGTTGGAGAGCCTACAGAGATTAAAGCAAAGTTTTTCGAGACAGCCCTTCATTGCACGAGATGCTCTCGTCTTGTTTTCAGGAAGACTGGCGAGTTGGGACGAGAGGGCTTTTACTGCAAACACTGCAACCGATATTCCTTGCGTCAGTTCAGTCAAGTTCTCGTCCATGGCTGCGGTGAACTCGTACCCGTTAAGGAATTTATCCCTGGGATGCGGAAAAACGAGAATGGAGACCTGGAAGCCTACATGCACCCACTGCGGTGTCCACAGTGCGGTAAGAACGATGAGTTATCTATGCCTGCTCGTAGTGAGCGTGTAAGAGATATTTATATCAAATGCCTTCGTTGCGAGATCGCTGTTCTAACGAGAATTACTGCGCGGTGTCCTCGCTGCGTCAAGTTGGTACAGAGGGAGAGAAAGGCGGCGCAAAACGGACAGGATAGTGAAACAGGCGATACTGCTGTAGCACGTGTTGCTATGCGGATGACGGGATATAGCGCTAGCGAAGCCTATTATCCGCATAGCTTTTCTATCTTGCGGCTGGATAATCCCATTTTGACTGCAGCATCTGATCCTGAAGTAATATTGCTGAGAAAATTTCTTCCCCTTGACCGACAACTCGGGTCTGAAGCCGGTATAGCCACTTCCATGGATATGCTGGTGAAGCAACTGAAAGCCGCCGAGCAAAGCGGCGATAAAGAGCTCTTTAAGAGAGTTCAAGAGAGGATGTTGCAGTTATTGCAAGGCAAAGAAGATCCTGAAGAGGTACCAGGAACTCATGAGGACGATTCGCGTAGCTTCATTCTCCGAGATCCTTTTTTAAAGCGCTCTATCGATGAAAGCATCGCCTTCAAGACAACCATAAAGCGCGTCCCATGGTACACGATTCTTCATGAAAATGATGCTGCTAGCGATCTGCGGAAAGATCGTGTCAGGAGAGATTTGCAGCGCTTAGGCTTACATGACATGCAACTTGTGGAAGATTTACCGATAATTTCCGCGACATTTGGCTATACGCGCCGATCTCCCGACCCTACCTATAAAGAACTCTCCGCGTCCAGTTTGCCTACCACCATACGTCCATTCCCTTCTCTTGATCGTATGGCTGCTCGCGCACTTGGGCAACCCGATCTCATTGGTACCGTGCCGATACTGGCGCGCGAGGGGAAGCACGAAGGAATTTTTTTATCTCTTGATCCCGAGAGGGTAGTACGGTGGGTTGAGAAGAATAATATCTCTCTGCCATTGAAAGGAGAAGAGCCGATTAAACGCATCCTTGCAGCGCTGGAACCGGTTGATCGCTACCATGATACAATATGGTCCTGCGGTACTCGTCGCTTTATCTTCGGATTGGTGCATAGCCTCTCCCATGCATTGATGCGCGTGACAAGTACTCTGGCGGGATTGGAGCGAACTTCAGTTAGTGAATATGTGCTTCTCCCTCTTTTAGGTACCGTTGTATTCGATAACTCAAGCGTTTTTACGCTGGGTGGCATCGAAATGATGATGCGAGATCATCTTATTGAAGTGCTAGAAGATCTTCAAGATGAAGGGATGGACTGTATTTTTGACGTTTCTTGTATTGATAGGAACGGAGCCTGTCCCGGATGCATTCACTCCCCCGAGATTGCTTGCCGCGTCTTTAATCACGGCCTTTCCCGGGCTTTTCTTATCGGTGGACACGCACCGTGGAGCGATATTTCCAGCGAGCAGCGTATCACTGGGTACTGGGAAGTCTCCTGAAAAGGTTCAGCTCTATGACTAAGGGACAATATTATATCCAGGCTGTTTTACATAAGCGCTGGTTACTAGATGCAGTCGAAGCCTGGTTAGAAAACCTACCAGATAACGCCCCTGTTCTCCCGTCAGATCTACGGGGTGTCGCTAATAAACGTCTGGCAACTCAAGATGAAGTAGCCGTCATTATAACTGCATTAGCAAATCTGGGTATACTACTGCCCGGGAAGCCATTACGTTTTGCCCGCCAGGCGCTTACAGAAACCACAGGGTATAGGCGTGGCGTTCGAGAGACATTGGAAATCATACCTTCGCCGGACCCTCTCCCTCAGATATGTGCAACCCTTCCCGATGGCTTGCCCTCTTCAGTCGAAGAGACACTGCGGCAAAATGCCTTAGATTTAAGGGCTACCCTTTTCGATTGTATCGCTAGTGCTCGTAGAAGAATCTTACTTGCCTCCCCATTTTGGGATAGAGCTACCGCTGCGGATATTACTCAAATATTTGTTAAACGGCTTTCATCAGGAGTACTGATAGATGTTCTCGGTCGCGGCGACTGGGAAGCGGACAACGACTTCCTATCACTTGCCAAGCGTTTCAGCTCATATCAAGGGATTCATTTTTACAATTGGTTTAAGCCATCCAACGAAGACTCATCAAAAATACAAACGTTTCATTTTAAAGCAGCGATCATAGACGATGGAGAAAAGGCCTATCTTGGTTCTGCTAATATGACATCGGGAGGACTTCGATCACGTATGGAATTAGGTGTGGTATTGCGGGGTGAGACTGCGGTGACGCTAGCTCGTATACTAGAGTTGGTTTTAAGTGTATCTACTCGGATTGGTGAGACGGCCTATACAAGCGATACTGCGTAGCGTATTGATGGCTTATGCTCAGTAGTATCGTAGTCTCTTGTAAATGGTGCTGATTGCATTGTCTTCAAGAAAGCTTGTCCGAGTGTCTATGATAACTTAGCCGACTGCACGACAGTTGCAAACCGGATTAACGGAATGCTAATCCCACTTCTCGGAAGATCTTACCGTGTTAATCTCGATGCCTTCACAGACGGTTCGATAATATAAAATTCGATGCTCTTCTAGCATCACGGACCGATCTCACTATCTTTGAAAAATGGATTTCAGTAACTGTGATCACAGTCTCAACAACTATGATCACAGTCTCACTAACTTTGAGATCCTACACAACTGTGTCGGATCTCACAATTAGTGAGACTGCAATCAAAGTTACTGAGACTAAGTGAGCTTGAGTGGAGCCTGCCATAATGGAGCGCCTCGCTAATTTTCACAGTTAGTGAGATTGCTACCTTGTTATTGTCGAAGTTACTGCGACCAGCCTTATTCGGACAGGCCCTTATTATCGAAGTTATTGGAACAGGTGTCCAGTATCTGCTAAAATAGACACGAGGATAAGCAGGAAAGGGACAGTGCTACTTTGTCCGTTCCCATTTCCTCGACAGCCAAGTTTCATGTATGTTACACTGAGAGTTAAGGCATCTAACACATCGGTAGCGGTTTCTCGAGGGACGTGACCTGTTTCGCCCATTCGGTGGAAGAACTTCTTCGAAAGAAACGCCAAGGGATTTGACCCAGCCCGGAGAGGCCCACAACTATTTGCGCGGAAACCAGTTCGCTAAAAAACCAGCACATTGCTCTGGGAATCTTTAGCGGCGGCGGAACGGGTACGCCAGGGCTTCCAGATGGTGAGCGTCACGACCGATAGTAGCAGCGTGATCGGGGCTGCTACACAACATTTGTATTTAGCGAAGAAGGAAGAGACAGCATGAATCATGAACCGCTTGAAGCTCCACGCAAAAACATTGACTTTGTGGCTTACTCCGATCAGGGAGGGCGAGGAGATGGGGTGCAGATCATGGTCCATAGGGATCATGCCTATATCGGTCACATGTTTAGCAATGGCGTCACGGTGATGGATGTGAGCGATGCCAGGAATCCTCGACCGGTCAATTTTCTGCCGACGCCACCGAATACCTGGGCGCTGCATCTACAGACGCATGATGATCTGCTGCTGGTCGTCAACGCGGTGAATATCTACTCACCCGCTATCCACATCGAGAAAGCGGAGTACTACAGCCAGTCCTTCGCGGATACCTTTGGGAAACAACACCTTGAGTTCACGGCGGGTATGCGCGTGTACGATATTGCCAGGCCGGATCAGCCGCGCGAGATTGGCTTTATGCCAGTGGAGGGATTTGGTCTACACCGCATCTGGTACACCGGGGGGCGCTATGCCTATGCGTCGGCTTCGCTCGTTGGCTATACCGATCATATCTTCATTGTCATCGATATGGCTGACCCGACACGACCAGGCGTCGTGGGACGCTGGTGGATTCCCGGCATGTGGCACGCCGGGGGAGAGACGCCTACGTGGCAAGCCGGGAGGCGTTACGCGCTGCATCATGCTCTTGTTGCCGGGACGACGGCTTATGGCTCCTGGCGAGATGGCGGCCTGACGCTGCTCGATGTGAGCGATGCGGCACAGCCTCGTCTTATCGCGCACCGCAACTGGTGTCCGCCGTTTGGAGGTGGGACGCATACGAGCCTGCCACTGCCTGAACGCGATCTTGTGATTGTGGCGGATGAGGGCGTCGCGGATAACTGCGCCGACCAGGTCAAGTACACCTGGGTGGTTGACGTTCGCGCGCCGGCGAATCCGGTGACGATTGCGACCTTTCCCACGCCAGCCGAGGAGGATTACTGCGCGAAGGGCGGACACTTTGGGCCGCACAACCTGCACGAGAACCGACCCGGTT
>Ga0070698_100004049_pt1 | contig 16123 bp, 13 predicted proteins | sample KBSK1502metaG_FD_65477 | JGI IMG/M metagenome (GOLD analysis project Ga0070698, IMG submission 65477) | Corn, switchgrass and miscanthus rhizosphere microbial communities from Kellogg Biological Station, Michigan, USA - KBS K1-50-2 metaG | ecosystem: Host-associated > Plants > Roots >...
CTCGTGCAGATCCTCACCGAGCCCAAGAACGCCCTGGTCAAGCAATACCAGAAGCTCTTCGAGCTCGACGGGGTCGAGCTGGAGTTCACCGAGGACGCCATCCACGCGATCGCCGACAAGGCGATGGAGCGTGGCACCGGCGCCCGTGGCCTGCGCGCCATCATCGAGGAGGTCCTCCTCCACGTGATGTACGACGTGCCCTCGCGCGGCGACGTCGCGAAGGTGATCGTCACGCAGGAGGTCGTGCTCGACAACGTCAACCCGACGCTGATCCCGCGTGAGTCCGAGGCCAAGAAGAAGAAGTCGGCCTGATCAGGCTGCTGAGCAGCGGCCGCGTAGTCCGCGCGTAGCCCCGCGGACTAGGTCGGCCTAGTCCTTTCGAGCCAAATACCCGTGGCTGGTCGGTCAGCGCCGTTTCACGCGAGAGAATCGCGTTGTATCCCGGGGATACGACCGTCTCGTATGCGTCGTCGTCGAAAGTAGCCAGCCACCGTGTCCGTCGATCACAAGCGCCCTTTGCTGGCGTTCATCATCGTCGCCTTGATCTGCGGCATGGTGATCGGGCACACGCTGGCGACGGCGGCAGTGCCGACCCTGTGGAACCGTCCCGTGGCGATCGTGCAGGGCATCGTGTTCCAGGCGGCGCCCTCCGAGCCGACCGCCGGTCAGGTCTTCAGTCCCGTCATCGCGGCCGACCCGGTGACCGTGGTGCCCGCCGTCGACCTCCGCGCGGCGACCAGCCACCACGGCGTGGCAACGCGCGCCAGGCACACCACGACCTCGTCTCGCGTGGCTCGCGGCACCCACCAGGTCCGCTCGCAAGGGAGCGGGGCTCGCTGGACCAGCGGCGACGGCAAGCGCCACGGTCACGGCAAGCACCATGGTCACGGGGAGGGACACGGTCGCGGCCATGGTCACGGCCGGCCCGACTTCGTGCTGTCCCTGCGCTGGAGCTGACCCTCTTCGCGGCCAGCGGCTAGCCGGCCGGAACCTCGGCCAGCTCGGCGGTGACGGTCAGCTCAGTCGCGTCGGTGGTCGTGAACACCAGGTCTCCCACGATCCGGCCCGTCTTGCGCAGGTCGCCCTCGGCGGTCCGCGCGGCCTCGACCAGCGCCGCGGGGCCGGAGATCTCGACTCGCGTCAGCTCGTGGCGCATCGAGACCTTGGCCTGCGACTTGGCACCGCGGATGCCGGTCAGGGCGGCCGCGACGGCCTGCAGGGATGAGCCGTCAGCCGCCGACGCCGAACCCAGGTCGGCGGCCGTCGGCCAGGCCGACGTGTGGATCGAGCCGTCCTGCCACCACGACCAGACCTCTTCGGTGACATAGGGGAGGTAGGGAGCGAGCAACCGCAGCTGGGCATGGAGCGCAATCGCCAGCGTGGCCTTGGCCGACTCGGTCGCGATGCCCCCGGTCTCGTCGTACGCCCGCTCCTTGACCAGCTCGAGGTAGTCGTCGCAGAACTCCCAGAAGAACTTCTCGGTGACCTCGAGCGCGGCGGCGTAGTCGTAGGCCTCGAACGCCTCGGTGGCCGTCGCGATGACGCCGGCGAGGCGGCCGAGCAGCGCGCAGTCGATCGGCTCGGAGACCGCGGAGCGCACCGGGTCGGTGGCGCCGACGGAGCCGAGCACGAATTTCGACGCGTTGAGGACCTTCATGGCCAGCCGGCGGCCGATCTTCATCTGGGTCTCGTCGAAGGGCGAGTCCAGGCCGGGGCGGGCGATGGCGGCACGCCAGCGGACCGCGTCGGCGCCGTAGGTCGAGAGGATCTCGGTCGGGACGATGACGTTGCCCTTGGACTTCGACATCTTCTTGCGGTCGGGATCGACGATGAAGCCGGAGATCATCGCGTAGTGCCAGGGAGAGGCGTGGTTCTCGAAGTGGGCGCGGACGACGCGGGAGAACAGCCAGGTCCGGATGATGTCGTGCGCGTGGGTGCACAGGTCCATCGGGAAGACCCGCTGCCACAGGTCGTCGTCGGTCAGCCAGCCGCCGGCGATGTGGGGGGTCAGCGACGAGGTCGCCCAGGTGTCCATCACGTCGGGGTCCCCGAGGAAGCCGCCCGGCTTGCCTCGCTGTTCCTCGGTGTAGCCCTGCGGGGCCTGCGTGGACGGGTCGACGGGCAGCTCGGCCTCGGCCGGGGTCAGCGGGTGGGCGTAGTCGGGCTCGCCGTCGCCGTCGAGGGGATACCAGACGGGGAACGGGATCCCGAAGAACCGCTGGCGCGAGATGAGCCAGTCGCCGTTGAGACCTCCGACCCAGTTGTCGAAGCGGTGCTTCATGTGCGCGGGGATCCAGTCGACCTCGGCGCCGCGGGCCAGCATCTCGTCGCGCAGGTGGGCGTCGCGACCGCCGTTCCTGATGTACCACTGGCGGGTGGAGACGATCTCGAGCGGCTTGTCGCCCTTCTCGTAGAAGTTCGCCATCCGCTGGGTCGGGGTCGGCTCGCCGTCGAGGTCGCCCGACTCACGGAGGCTGGCGACCATCGCCTCGCGCGCCGAGAAGGTGGTCTTGCCCTTGAGGTCGTCGTACGCCGTGGCGCCCTCGCCGGTCAGCCAGTCGGGGGTCTCGCGGTGCAGGCGGCCGTCGCGACCGATCACGGTGCGGACCGGCAGATCGAGCTCGCGCCACCAGGTGACGTCGGTGAGGTCGCCGAAGGTGCAGCACATGGCGATGCCGGCGCCCTTGTCGGGCTCCGCGGCGGGGTGGGCCAGCACCGGGATCTCGACGCCGAAGACCGGGCTGGTGACGGTGGTCCCGAACAGTGCCTGGTAGCGCTCGTCGTCGGGGTGGGCGATCAGCGCGACACAGCTGGCGATCAGCTCGGGGCGGGTGGTCTCGATGTAGATCCTGGCGTCGCCCTGGTGGAACGCGACCCGGTGGTAGTGCCCGGCGTAGTCCCGGGCCTCGAGCTCGGCCTGGGCGACCGCGGTCTGGAAGGTGACGTCCCAGAGCGTCGGGGCCTCCTGGAGGTAGGCCTCGCCACGCGCGAAGTTGCGCAGGAACGCGGTCTGGCTGACCTGCCGGGCCTTCGATCCGATGGTGGTGTAGGTCTGGCTCCAGTCGACCGAGAGGCCGAGCGTGCGCCAGAGCGACTCGAAGACCAGCTCGTCCTGCTCGACCAGCTGCTCGCACAGCTCGACGAAGTTGGGCCGCGAGATGGGGACCTGCCTCTTCGGGTCGGGCTTCTCGGGCGCGGTGAAGTCGGGGTCATAGGGCAGCGACGGGTCGCAGCGGACGCCGTAGTAGTTCTGCACCCGGCGCTCGGTCGGCAGCCCGTTGTCATCCCAGCCCATGGGGTAGAAGACGGACTTGCCGTTCATCCGCTGGAAGCGCGCGATCAGGTCGGTGTGCGTGTAGGAGAACACGTGGCCGACGTGCAGGCTGCCGCTGACGGTCGGCGGGGGAGTGTCGATGGAGTAGACGTCGGCGCGCTCCCTGGTCCGGTCGAACGCGTAGGTCGCGTCGGCCTTCCACTGGGCTGCCCACTTGTCCTCGAGACCCTCCAGGGCCGGCTTGTCCGGTACGACGACGGCGCGGGGCGTCGTCGTCGCTTCGGTTGCCGGTGCCTCGGTGATCTCAGTCATGGGGCGAATGCTACGGGTGCGGCCGTGGGGTCCGAAAACTGATTCCGGATGGCGTGCTTTCCCTTCTACGGTGGGCAGATGGAGTTCTTCTCGGATCCGTCGGCGTTCCTCGAGGCAGCAGGCGACAGATTGGCCGCCGATCCGGTGGTGAGCACGGTCGTGACGACGGTGGCCGACCGCGAGGTACGACGACGCGCGAGCGGCGACGAGACGGCGTACCCCCATGCTCCGCACTGGTACGCCGTGGCGCGCGACGAGGCGGGTGAGGTGACCGGCATCGCGATGCGGACCGCCACGGGTGCGCCGTACCCGCTGTTCGTCCTCGAGATGCGCGCGGAGGACGCTCGGGAGCTGGCCAGGCACTGCTACGGGCGCGGCGAGATCGCCCCCGCGAACGGGGTGCTGCCGGCCGCCCGGGAGTTCTGCGACGAGCTGTCCCGGCTGGCCGGAGGTCGGGTGGAAGTCAAGGAGCACACCCGCCTGTTCGAGCTCGGTGACCTGGTCCCGCCCGAGTCCGCGCCCGAGGGCTGGCTCCGGCTGGCGCGCCGTGACGAGGCCGAGCTGTGCCTTGACTGGTTCAACCGCTTTCATACCGATGCAGCCGAGCAGGCCGGGCACCCCGGGACACATTCGATGACCCAGGAGTTCGACCTCGACGACATGCTCGGCCGCATCGACGAGGAGCGGGTCTGGCTGTGGGAGCACCCGGCGCACGGCGTCGTGCACCTGACCGGCGCCAACCCGCCCGCGTTCGGGGTCAGCCGGATCGGGCCGGTCTTCACGCCGAAGACGCACCGCGGGAAGGGCTATGCCAGCGCCGCCGTCGCCGAGGTCTCGCGGCAGATCCTCGAGGGCGGCGCCCGGGCCTGCCTGTTCACCGACCAGGCCAACCCGACCTCGAACAAGATCTACGAGGCGCTCGGCTATCGGCCGGTGGTCGACATGGCCAACCACGACCTGCTGTGACGAATCGGCTCAGCCCCGGGTGTAGCGCTCACCGAGGAAGTGCGCCAGTGCGTCCCAGGGCTGGCCGGCGGTCTCGCTCTCCGCGAGCACCTTCAGACGCCAGCTGCGGCCGTCGGCGGCCGTGACCACCAGCCGCCCGCGTCGCAGCTTCTTCTGCTCGTGCTCGACCCGAGTCACCTGGGACCACGGCAGGTAGACCGAGCGCGGGTCTGCGACCAGCTCGGTCAGCGGCCGCTTCAGGGCCGACCTGACCAGCACTCCACCATTGCCGGAGAAGGTCACCGATCCCTTGGCCAGCGCCCAGCGGTCCTTGCCGTCGGGTCGGCGCAGGAGCAGCCCGGTGTCGAGGGTCAGCAGGACCCTGAACTTCTGGCCCGTGACCGGCGCGACTGCCCCGAGGGCCCGCGTCGGCTCGGTGCTGGCCGGAACGGAGCTCGACCCGGTCTCGGCCGCCACGGGCTGCGCACTCAGGGGCACCCCCTCCTCCGCGAGCACCCGCGCCAGCTCGGCGGCCCCGGCTGAGGAGGCCAGGGCCGACTCGACCAGCGACCAGGGGTCGATGACGACGCCCTCGTTGTCGACCAACGTCCATCGGCCGCCCCAGTTCAGCCGGCAGCTCGCGTGGCCGGAGTCGACGAGCGCGTCGGTGACCGCTTGCGCCAGCAGGTCCGCGATGACGGCCCGCTGCTGCTGCTCGTCACCGTCCACGAGGCCGAACAGGCGATGCCCCTGCCCGGACTCCAGCAGCTGCAGGACACCACCGAGCGTCGGAGAGCCGAGGCCCTTCTCCCGCACCTCGGTGAAGAGGGCGGTCGCGTTGCGGTGGGCCGCTGCGGCTGCGGCCTCGGGCACCAGGCGCTCGAACGGGACCGGGGTGAGGCCGGACCCGGCGTACAGGAGCTCCTGAAGCCGACCCAGCGCCTGCTCGGGGAAGCTGATCAGCTGGAGGGCCGGGCCCGAGGTGTCCGGCTGGTCTGGCCGGTCCATGGCCGCGAACGCCCTGACCCGCTCCGCGATGCTGGGGTGGGTGTCGTACACGGACCGGGCGGGTTCGCTGGGGTTGCTGCGGATCTCGGCCAGCTGCTGCTGGCGGACAGGATCCGCGAGGAAGCTCCTGAAGCCGTCGAAGAGGTCGGCCGGCCGGACGCGCAGCTCGTCGCCGAGCCCGACGTACTGCTCCAGGAAGTGGTCCCAGGCGGCGTCGAGGGGCGGGAGCTCCTGCAGGGCCGACGTCGCGATCGCGGGCCCGACCAGCTCGGCACTGAGGACGTCGGCCTCGAGCTCCTGGCGGCGGTTGACGCTGTGGGAGACGACCAGGAAGAGCCGGCCGTAGAGGCCCAGGAACTTCCCGACGAACGACTCCGGGCCGAGCTCGCCCAGGACCCGGCCGATCGACTCCTTGCCGCGGTAGCTGACGCCGGCCAGCGCCGTGTGCCGTCCGCTGTAGTGGCCCAGCTCGTGCGCGAGGACGGACCGGAACTGCTGCGTGGAGAGGCCCATCAGCAGGGGTACGCCGACGAAGAGGCGGCGGGTGCCGGGGATGAGGCCCAGCAGCCTGCTGTCCTCGGAGACGGCGGCGTTGACCTCGGGGACGAGGCGGATCTCGCTCGGGGGGCGGGTGGAGGCGCCCGCCGCGAGGGACCGGACCTCGGCCCAGAGTGCGGGCTGCTCCTGCTCGGAGACCAGGAGGCCGCCAGGGTCCTGCTGCTTGTTCCTGCGGCGGCCGAAGAGGCCGCGCGCCATCGCCAGCCCGATCAGGACCACGACGATCGCGAACTTGCCAAGGATCACCCCGTTGACGCCGTGAGCGCCGATCTCGTAGACGGCCAGGCCGAGCAGGACCAGGACCGCGGCGCACACGACGTAGAAGCCGATGAGCAGGCCGACGGCGAGCAGGGCCCGCAGTGTGTACTTCATGAGTTCCCCCGAGCGTTCGAGCCGGCCTCATGGCCTGCGCGGCAGCATGCTAAGTCGGCGGACCTAGACTGGGGGCCCGATGAGCGACAATTCTTCTCAACCGCGTCCTGCCGAGACCTTCGCCGAAGCCGAGGACGCGCTGCTGTCCCGCTGGCCCGAGAGCAGGCTCGAGCCGTCCCTCGACCGGATCCAGGCCTTCACCGAGCTGCTCGGCGACCCGCAGAAGACCTATCAGGTCATCCACCTGACCGGCACCAACGGCAAGACGTCGACGTCGCGGATGATCGACACCCTGCTGCGCGCCACCAATCTCCGCACGGGGCGGTTCACCAGCCCGCACGTGGAGAAGATGAGCGAACGCATCTCGGTCGACGGCGAGCCGCTGTCCGACGAGGCGTTCGTGCAGGCCTTCAACGATGTCGCGCCGTTCACCCACCTGGTCGATGCTGAGCAGGCGCACCCGCTGTCGTTCTTCGAGACCGTCGTCGGGATGGCCTATGCCGCTTTCGCCGACGCTCCCGTGGACGTGGCCGTCGTCGAGGTCGGGATGGGCGGATCCTGGGATGCCACCAACGTGGCCGACGGTGCCGTGGCCGTGGTGCTTCCGATCGCGGTGGAGCACGCTCAATACCTCGGCGAGTCCGCCGCAGCGATCGCCGTCGAGAAGGCCGGCATCATCAAGCCGGGCGCCATGGCCATCCTCGCGGCCCAGGAGCCCGACGCGGCCGCCGTCCTGCTGGCGCGCGCGGCCGAGGTCGGGGCGACCGTGGCCCGCGAGGGTGTGGAGTTCGGCGTGATCTCCCGGTCTCCGGCCGTCGGTGGCCAGGTCGTCTCGCTGCAGGGACTGCGGGCGACGTACGACGAGGTGTTCCTGCCGCTCTACGGCGCCCACCAGGCCCAGAACGCCGCCGTCGCGCTGGCCGCTGTCGAGGCGTTCCTGGGCGACCAGCCGTTGTCGGAGGAGCTGGTGCGGGAGGCGTTCGCCGAGGCTGACTCGCCCGGCCGGCTCGAGATCGTGCGCCGCAGCCCGACCATCGTGCTCGACGCCGCGCACAACCCGCACGGTGCCCGCGCCACCGCCGACGCGCTCCAGGACTCCTTCGCCTTCGACCCGCTGATCGGCGTGATCGGGGTGATGGCCGACAAGGACTACGAAGGCGTGCTGGCGGCCTTCGAGCCGGTGCTCGCGCACGTGATCGTGACCCGCAGCTCGACGGAGCGGGCCATGGCACCCGCCGAGCTCGCGGTGGTGGCTCGGGAGATCTTCGGCGAGGACCGGGTCACGCTGGTTCCCGACCTGGCCGACGCCCTCGACCAGGCCGCCGCGCTCGCCGAGGCGGGCGACGCCGTGTCGGTGTCCTCCGGCGCCGTGCTGGTCACCGGGTCGGTGGTCACCGTGGGCGAGGCGCGCCGCCTGCTCAAGGGAGGAACGCTCTCATGAGGTCTCCGCGTCGCGGCATGTGCGCCGCGATCCTCTCGCTCGAGGCGATCGCCCTGGGCCTGACCACGCCGGTGATGATCTCGGTCGCCGATGTGCCTGCGGGTCGCGCCGTCCTGATCGGGCTCGGCCTGGCCCTGGCGTGCGTGGTCCTGGCGGGCCTGCTGCGCTCGGAGTGGGCGTACGCCGCCGGCTGGGCGATCCAGGTGGGCGCCGTGGCGCTCGGCTTCGTGATCCCGCTGATGTTCGTGCTCGGCGGGATCTTCGCGCTGCTCTGGGGGATGGGCTACTTCCTCGGGCGCAAGATCGAGCGCGAGCGCGAGGAGGCCTTCGCGCTGCATGCGCAGGCCCGCGAGACCACCGACTAACCCTCGCGGTCGCGCCTGGCGCGCGCGAGCGATGCGCGCTCGTCGTCGTCGAGGTGCCGGAGCCTGACCAGCACCGCAGCCTCGTCCACGCAGAGCTCGAGCGCCAGCTCGTGGACGTCGTCGGTCCACTTCGCGGCGCTGACCAGCTCATCGATGTCGATCAGGCGCCGGGCGGCTTCGAGCTCGACAGTCGCCTCCTCCCGCCGGACGCCCACTGCGGAGGCCGGACCGCGTTCGAGGTGGATGAGCTCGTGGGTCAGCGTCGTGCGACGCTCGCGCTGCAGCAGGTCGGGAGCCAGTGTGATGATCCGGCTGGCGTAGTCGACCGACCCGAGGGCACCCGGACCAGGGTCGCCGATGACCACGGCCACATCCGTGTGTCGGCCGAGCTCATGCCACGGGTCAAACTCTGCGCCCATGCGGACACGGTAGGAACGCCCGCCGACGGCAGGCAGTGATCACAGGCCCGTTGTCCACAGGTCAGGCCGGGTCGTGGTCGCCGGAGTCCTGGCTGGCCTCGGCCGCCTTGTCCTGCAGCTGGCGACGGCGGCGTCCGTCGTTGCGACCGGAGCGAGCGGCCCTGGCCGGGCTGGTCGCGGGCAGGTAGCCCTGGTCCTGGTTCACCGCGTGGAGGAGGCGGGCGTAGGCATCGGGGCCGAACGCGGACTGCATCTCCGTCGCGAGCGCCTGCAGGTGCGTCGCGCCCGGCGAGCTGACGCCCTTCTTCCAGTCGGAGACCGCTGAGCGGGAGACGCCGAGCCGCTGAGCGATCTTGCTCTGGTTGGGCGGGTAGGGCAGCAACTCGAGCCACTCCTGGACGACCGCCCAGAGGTGACTCACCTCGCTGTCAGTGCTCATGCGACGAATGCTCCGGTTCGACTCGACTGTCTGCCACCCGATCCGCGACACGCCGTCGCGTCCGGGCCCGAGGCAAGTGGACACCAATCAGGCGAGATCCACAAGCGTGTCGTCGCAGGTCACCCGTGGTGTCGGGCTCGTGCGGGGCGGGACGGTGGACACCGGACACGAAGATCGTGTCTTGCTGCTCACGACATTCTGTCAAGAAATAACTTACGGTGGGGGTCGTTGTTGCCGGATCGCTCGGGGGGTCTGATGAAGGTCAAGGATGCCGAATTGCTGCGCAAGCTGATGCAGTCGGCCGGCCTCACCGCGCGCCAGGCGTCCCGCGAGCTGGGCTGGTCGTCCCACTCCTACCTGAACCGGATCCTCTCCGGGCAGGTGCGGACGGTGACCGACGAGACCGCGGAGCGACTCTGCGCCCTCCTCCAGGTGCCACTCCCACTGCTCTTCCTCGTCGAGGAGAGCTCGTGACTCGCTCCGGGATGTCCGGCACTTGCTGACAGGAACTCAGTTCCGGACAGCGCCGGCGATTGCAGCCAGTGCGCGCTCGAACTCCGCGTCGCTGAGGCCGCCGAAGCCGAAGACCACCCCGGTGCGCCCGTGACTGCGGGCGTACTCGTCGAGCGTGGGCAGCTCGAACCCCGCTTCCTTCGCCGCCCTGACGGCGCCGCGCGTCTGCCCCGCCGACAGCGGCAGGGCGACGTACATCCCGGCGACCGGTCCCTCGACCGGGAGGTCCCGCTCCACGGCGGCGCCACGCGCGGCGTACACCCGACGAGCTGAGCGGATCAGCCGGCCGACGTGGCCGTCGCGGAGCATGGCCAGGTAGGCGCGCTGCGTGGGCCAGGAGGGCAGGTCGTGCGTACGACGCAGCAGGTCGCTGATCGCCTCGACCGTTGAGGGCGGCGCGACCAGCCAGCCCAGGCGCAAGCCGGGGGCGACCGACTTGGAAGCGGTGCCGAGATAGACGACCCGGTCCGGATCGAGGGTCGCGAGGGCGGGGAGCGGCGCCACGTCATAGCGGAACTCCGAGTCGTAGTCGTCCTCCACCACCACGATGTCGTGGCGGCGCGCGTGCTCGAGCAGAGCCACCCGGGCTCCGGCCGGCAGCGTGACGCCGGTGGGGTGCTGGTGGGCCGGAGTCACATAGACCGCTGCCGCGTCAGGGGGTACGCCGTGCAGGTCCAGGCCGGCGGGTCCCACGGCGACGTCGACGACCGAGCGGCCCAACCCGCGAGCCACCATCACGGCTGCGCGGTAGCCCGGGTCCTCGACCGCCAGCGGTCCTGGCCCGAGCACGGTGAGCAGCTGTCGCAGTCCGTCGGTGGTGCCCGAGGTGATCACGATCTGGTCGGCGGTGCAGGCCAGGCCGCGCGTCCGCGCCAGGTGGTCGGCGAGCGCCTCGCGCAGCTCGGGAACGCCACAGGGGTCGGGATAGCCGGCCGGGGGCTCGAGCGTGGAGACCTCTCGCCAGGCCCTGCGCCAGCCGTCCCGGTGGCGCGGGTCGATCCAGGGCGTGCCGGTGTCGAGCCGGACCAGGCCGGTGTCTCTCGCGGAGCGCGGTGGGTGGCTCCGCCGGGGCGTCTCGTTGCGCAGCGGACTCGCGGCGACGTGGGTGCCCGACCCGCGCCGGGCCTCCAGCCAGCCCTCGGCGACGAGCTGGTCGTACGCCTGCTCGGCGATGGTGCGCGAGACGCCCAGGTCGAGCGCCAGCGCGCGGGTGCTGGGCAGGCGGTCTCCGACGTCGAGCGTGCCCCGTCCGATGAGCTCGCGCACCCGCCCGGCCAGCTGGGCGCCGAGCGGCACCGGTGAGGTCCGGTCGAGGGTCAGTGGCAGAGTCGTCACAAGTGGCCTGTCAATCTGGATGAGAATTGGCCCGTGAAGGCAGGCCAATTGTCCTCCAGCATAGAGACCATGGACACCCTGTCGCCCACGGAACGCACCACGATCCAGCGCGGACGCAACCGGGCCGTCGCCGACCGCGACGCCCTGCACCGGCTGCTCACCGACGCGCTGGTCTGCCACCTCGGCGTCGTCATGCCGACGCACCCGGTGGTGCTGCCGACGGCCTTCGGGTTCGACCCGAGCGGACCCGACGACGGCGGGTCGCTCTATGTCCACGGCAGTGTCGCCGCCCGCTGGCTGTCCGCTTCGCCGGACGCGCAGCTGTGCGTGACGGTCACGCTGCTGGACGGCCTGGTCGCCGGGCGCTCTGCGTTCCACCACTCCATGAACTACCGGTCCGCGGTGATCATCGGCACCGGCCGCCTCGTCGACGACGAGGTGGAGAAGCAGCACGCTCTCGACCTGATCGTCGACCACATGATCCCGGGCCGCGCGGCCACGCTGCGGCCCAGCACTCGCAAGGAGCTGGCCGCGACCGCAGTCATCGCGCTGCCGCTGGTCGAGGCGTCGATGAAGGAGCGGGCCGGCGGGCCGGGTGACGAGCCGGAGGACGTCGCCGCCGGGACGTGGGGCGGGCACATCCCGCTCACCACGGTCGCCGGACCCGTCGTACCCGATCAGGACGCGCGGGGCGACGTACCTGCCGAGGTGAGCGCCCGCGCCGACTCGCTGGGGGCTCGATAGGCTTCCCGCCATGACTCAGCGCACCCTCGTCCTGCTCAAGCCCGACGCCGTGAAGCGCGGCCTGGTCGGCAACATCCTGGCCCGGTTCGAGGCGAAGGGCCTGTCGATCGTGGCGATGGAGCAGCGCACGATCGACGGTGAGAAGGCCGACGAGCACTACGCTGAGCACGTCGAACGCGACTTCTACCCGCCGCTGCGGGCGTTCGTGACCAGCGGCCCGCTGGTGGCGCTCGTGCTCGAGGGCGACGAGGCGGTCGAGGTGGTGCGTGCGATCAATGGCGCCACCGACGGTCGCAAGGCCGCTCCCGGCACCATCCGCGGCGACCTGTCGCTGTCCAACCGCGAGAACCTCGTGCACGGCTCCGACTCGCCCGAGTCGGCCGAGCGCGAGATCAAGATCTGGTTCGGCGACCTCTGATCCTCCGGCACACGCCGGCGACGCCGGAAAATCGGGCGACGACTGTCGGTCTGACGACGTAGTTTCTCAGGTGATGACCCTCACCGAGATTGCCGCCGAACGCACCGCCGACCTCTCGCCGCACGGGTCTCGACTCGACCGCACCGTCACCTGGCGCCGCCTGCGAAGCCCGGTGGCGATGGTCGCGCTGACGATGGTGGCCGTGGCCGCGATCGGCACGTCGCTCGGGACCCTCGTGGTGGGACACCTGGCCGAGCACGCCACCACTCGGGGTGTGTGGCTGCTGGCTGCCTGCGTCGTGGGCGCGGCGTTCCTCGACACCTGCGCCCGCACCCTGTGGGCCGGGGCCGTCGACCGGGCAGAGGGCCGCTTGCGGGCCGACCTGCTCGACGCCGCGATGCACCAGCCGTTGGCGGCGCTGACCGAGCAGGCCGTCGGTGAGGTCCTCGACCGGGTCGACGACGACACCCACGAGGTCGGCGCGTTGCTGCGCCAGAGCGCCTGGCAGGCGATCCGCACCGTGCTGGCAGCCGGGCCGCTCTGGCTGATCGCCGGCAGCCGCTGGTGGCCGGCCTTCCTGCTGTTCCCGCTGGCCGGGTGGGCCACCCTGGCGGTGGCGCGCGGGCTGCTGCCGGTGCTCTCGGCGCGCAAGGTCGAGGAGGAGGCTGCCTGGACCGACCACGCGGCCGCCATGGAGGAGGGCATCGCCGGCAGGGACGACCTGCGGGCCAGCCTGGGTCAGGCCTACATCATCCGTCGGTGCACCGAGCTGGCCGCCACGATCCACGAGAGGTTCGCGATCGTGGTCGGCATCGAAGGACGGATCGGCCGACGCACCGGCACGTTGTTGCACGGCGTGCTCGCCGCGACGGCGCTGCTCGGGGTCGTGCTCGTGGTCCACGGCCGGCTCGGCACGGCCTCGCTGGTCACGCTGTTCCTGGTCACCACGATGTTCGTCGGCCAGGTCGACATGATGGCCCGACACCTGCCCGACCTGCAGGCCGGCTTCGGCGCGGTGCTGCGCCTGCGGGCGCTGTTCGCGACCGTGCCCGAGCCGGTCGGCGGCCTGGCACTGCCGGCGGGCACCCCCGACGTCCGGTTCGAGAACCTGCACTTCGCGTACGCCGAGGGGCGCTTCGCCCTGCGCGACATCTCGTTGTCGGTCCCCGCAGGGCACACCTGCGCCCTGGTCGGCCGCACGGGTTCCGGCAAGTCGACGCTGGCCTCACTGGTGTCGCGTGCCCTCGAACCCGAGAGGGGCTCGGTGCTGCTCGGCGGCACCGATGTGCTCGACCTCGACCTGCAGGCGCTTCGCGCCTCGGTCGGCGTGGTCACCCAGCGGACCGAGATCCTGGCCGGCACGCTCGCCGAGAACATCACGCTCTTCGAGCGCCGCCCACGCGCCGAGATCGAGGCCGCGGTGATCGAGCTCGGGCTCGACGACTGGGTTGAAGGACTGCCCGACGGCCTGGACACCCTGCTCGGCCCGGGCGGCACCAGCCTGTCGTCGGGGGAGGAGCAGCTGGTGGCGTTCGCCCGGCTGCTGGTCCGCGACGTGCAGGTGGTCGTGCTCGACGAGGCCACCGCCCGGATGGACCCCGTCACCGAGGCGCACGTCGTCCTCGCTGCCGACCGGCTGCTCGCGGGGCGCATCGGCATCCTGGTCGCGCACCGGCTGTCGACCACCGAGCGGGCCGAATACGTCGCCGTTCTCGACGACGGCCGCATCGTCCAGCAGGGCCCCCGGCCGACGTTGGCTCGCGAGGCCGGCGCGTTCCGGGCGCTCCTCGAGGCCGCTGACGACACGCCCCTGCCCGACGCCGCCGATCCGGCGCTCACGCCGGGCACCCAGATCGGATCTGCCCGTCGGTCCGGGGTGCCCCCGCTCGACCCGCACCTGGAGCCGGTTCCCTCGCTCGCCCGCGGGACTCGTTCGGTCCTGTTCATCGAACCGCAGTGGGGGGTGCTGGGCGCGGTGCTGTTCCTGGTGTCCGCCCTGACCGGTGCGTTCGGTGCGCTCACGGGCTTCCTGTGGGGCGGGATCGTGGTCGACCTGCAGCAGGGCGGATCGCCGTACGTCGAGACCGCGGTGCTCGTGGGCTCGCTGCTGCTCGGGCCGCTGGTGCTGGCCGAGGCGTTCCGCCGCTACCCGCGCTGGTGGATCTCGGTGATGCTGCGCGCCCGCACCTCCGTGCTGGTCGGGCAGACCGCCCAGCACCGCCTCGAGCGCACGCCGCCCGGTGAGGTGGTGGCACGCTCGATGGACGCCGATCGCTACGCCCGCTACGCCGACCGCTGGGTCGACTTCGTCAACGGACTGGTGATCGTGGCCGTGACCGCTGCGGTGGCGCGCACTCTCCTTGCCGGTGCGGTCCTGCTCGCGGTCATGGTGACCTCCTCGATCGCGGCGACCTTCGGGCGGCGGATCGCGGGCCGCTCCGCGGCTGAGTCGTCCAGGGCGCGGGCCCGCTTCGGCCGGGCCCTGGTCTCGGCTCTCGATTCCGTGCGCACGGTCAAGCTGGCGGCGGCCACGCCTGCTGTCCACGCGCACCTGCGCGAGGTCGACTCCGGTCGCGTCGACGCGGCGGTGCGCGAGCACCGGGTGCAGGCGATGCTCGACGGCGTTCCGATCGTGATGGTGCAGGCCGGTGCCGTGGCGGCCTGGGCGGTCTACGTCAACGGCGGCTGGGGGCTGGCCACCACCCTGATGGTCGCCGGAGCGGTCAACGGGTTCGACTGGTTCGGGCGGGTCGCCGGCGCGGTCATCACCGAGGCACCGGGCACCCGGGCCTGGATGCGCGCCACCAGCAACCTGGCGGGCGGTGGCGACCTGATGCACCTGCCCGAGGGTGTCGACCTGGTGCACGGCATCGCTCCCGCTCCCGAGCCCACCGTTCGCGAGCCGCTGACCTCAGTGGAGCTGGCCGGCTTCTCCGCGATCCACGACGACGGCACGATCGGCGTCCACGAGGTCGACCTGAGCATCGGCCCCGGCGAGTTCGTGCTGCTGCTCGGTCAGGTCGGGTCCGGCAAGTCCAGCCTGCTCTCGGCACTGGCCGGCCTCGTCTCGAGCACCGGTGACCTGTTCTGGAACGGCACCCGGGTAGATGACCCGGAGACCTTCCTGCGGCCGGGTCGGGTGGCCCATGTGGCCCAGGTGCCGCGAGTGCTCTCGGGCACCTTCGAGGGCAACGTCCGGCTCGACCACGCCGACCGATCGGTGGCCCCGGCGCTCGAGGCCGCCCGGATGGGTCGAGACGTCGAGGCGGCCGGCGGCATCGACTCGCTGGTCGGCCATCGGGGAGTCCGGCTGTCCGGTGGTCAGGTGCAGAGGCTGGCCCTGGCGCGTGGTCTGGCCGCCGAGGCCGAGCTGCTGCTGGCCGACGACGTCTCGTCCGCGCTCGATGCCGCGACCGAGATGGAGCTGTGGGCGGCGCTGCGTTCGCGAGGCGCGACGGTGATCGGGTCGACCTCCAAGCGGGCCGCGCTCGCACTGGCCGACCGGGTCGTCGTGATGGCCGACGGCCGCGTCGCAGCCGCCGGCCCCTGGTCGGAGCTCTCCGACGACTGGGGCCACCTGGCCGGCTGATCAGGGCAGCCGCAGTGCCAGGTCGACCAGCTCGCGCATCGAGGGCTCGTCGGTCGGGAGCCCGTCGATCGGCCACCAGGCGACCTCGAGCGACTCGTCACTGACCACGGGCTCGTCGTACGACGTGATCGCGACGTAGCGCACGTCGAGGTGGTCCACCAGTCCGCGCGGATGGCAGAAGTCGACTCGGTGGGCGTCGAGATGGACCGGTCCGTCAAGCATCGTGAGGTCGGTGAGCCCGGACTCCTCAGTCGCCTCCCGCAGCGCTGCTCCGGCCAGGGTGGCGTCGGAGGGCTCGCAGTGCCCGCCGAACTGGAACCACTGGCGGGCCTTGGCATGGAGTGTCAACAACACTCGCGACCGATCGGTCGACATCACCAAGCAGCTCGCG